>Ga0209064_1001651_pt1 | contig 32049 bp, 29 predicted proteins | sample Inofromicrocosms_FD_187498 | JGI IMG/M metagenome (GOLD analysis project Ga0209064, IMG submission 187498) | Mouse cecum microbial communities from Vienna, Austria - Inoculum for glucosamine and mucus D2O microcosms (SPAdes) (version 2) | ecosystem: Host-associated > Mammals > Digestive system >... | reverse complement strand
AAACAACAAGGCGGCGGGGGCAAGGACCCCCGCCGCGTCAAAATGTGCCACAAATGTGGCTCAACTGGTGATGGAACGGTGGCTCAATGGTTGGTGGAATCAGTGCTCACCTAGGCTGCAATACGCAGTCTCCAGAGTCGCTCGATGGCATAACTGCTGGCAGACTTGTTTCGCGGTGTATTGCGTCCGTTTTGTCGTGCATACACTACGCCGGGTCGGATGTCGTATTCGTGCGACTCGTAAAGATAGAAAGGCACCTCCTGAGAGGCTTTTATCACTATCACATCGACTTGCAAACTGCCGTGCGATAGTGTCTCAACTTGAACTTGCGGGCAGATTCCGTTGGCAAACCTTTGCTCCATAAGGAAGTCGGTTAGCTGCTCTGTGTTGCGACGGTTGTTGTCGTCGTCCGGCACCCCCGACCACTTCGTGGGTTTCATCGTCGACGCCGATGATTATGTAAGCGTCTTTGAAGAGAGGGTTGTTTGCCATATTGAGTATGTCTAACAGCAGATCGCCCCTCCCTTTCTTCGCTCTCGAACGGTCGGCCTTTTTATCCATAAAGTACCACTCACGCTTAAGATCCCAATATTCCCCTTCATTAGGCCGGGATATTAAGTCAGATATTTCTGAAAACAATTCACTTAGGTATTTTTGATAACTCAAAATTGGCCTTTCTGGTTGACGCGTGTTTCAATAGATTACAGAAACTCGGGATGCACGTCATGGGCGAAAACACTGTATCGTTAAATTGCGGTGCCAGTGTCGATGGTAGCAAAAGCAGTGTCGGGGCGCAGGCTCCCAAGGTTTTGTCACAGAAATGCGGAGTTTGCATGATGCCCGAGTGTCGTCCCAAATGGGGCGACACTCGGGCATCATGCAGATGCGTTCCATTTCTCTGTTTCGATGGTAGCAGCTAGTTCAGTGCATCCATGAAGGTATCATTTCTCGTGCTTTTGCGACGCTTGTCTTCTCTGTTCTAAGGCCATTGTATCCATCCAGGGTGTAGATGATCGTCTTCAGTAGTGTGTCTTCGTCAAGATCGGTTAAAGCGTTTGCCGTACGAAGTTTTTCGATCTTCTTGAGGGCCCTCTCTCTCGGTAGTATGGGCTCCATAATCCCCTCGGAGAAGGTCCATCCGAAGTGTCCGTCCGATGAGCTCCATCGTCCGGCATTTGTAGCGATAAAATGACAAACCGCAAGGGGATCTTCGTCGAAAGTGTGGTTCCAGTAACTTTTGCACCCTGCTTCGTCATAGCACAGCCAGAGATAGATTAGCATTGCCAGATTGGCCGATGAGGCAAATTCGGATCTGTACGATAGCTCTTCGATTCTTGTTAAAAATATTTTTTCGATAGTTTCAAGATCTGTAGAGGTGAGGCATTGCTTGTCTTGCTTCTCCGATTCGGCTGCTAGTCGGCCGTGGGCGAGTTCCTCAGAATTTAGCTCTGGGGCAAATGAGGCTAGAGCGTTAACGTCCATCTTGCTGATTGCGTTACTAAGTACGTCGTAGGATTTTTCTTTTCCGATCTTAAGGAGCAGATTGCGCATCATGAAACCAATTTTCTGGTTTAAGGATGGAGTCAAGAACCCGCGCTCGGCAAATAGCGAAGGATCGGCGCCCAGTTTGGAGAGCAGCAATGTGGCGAGCTTGGCAGCGAAGTCTTCCTTGACTCCGTTTAGTCGACTATTGATTTCCTCTAGATAAGCGTCGAACGATCCGGTGGAGATGGCGAGGTCTGCCGCTTGGTCGAGCGAGTCTGTGTCCTCGTCGTAAAGAGCGTCGCTCACGGATCTTTGCGGGAGCAGTCCTGTGGTTCCGCTTACGAAGTACAGGTCAAATAAGTCACTGTGGCATACTCGTCGTTCCCTCCAGGCGGTATGCTTATCGATGCTAGATAAATCCTTTATGGATGGAAACAGGCATCGAAGCGTCTCCTGCGCATGCTCTGCATCAATTTCTGAATACCCGAGAGGTCGGAGTGAAAGAGAAATGGCATCTTTGCGATCGCTGGGTTTTTCATCGAAATGCGGGGCCAGTAAGAGTTGTTTATTTCTTTTGATCCACTCATACATGAAAGGATCAAAGGCAATGAGAGCCGAAAGGCCTAAGATGTCAACACTGTTTAAGTTCTCTCCTAGAATGCGGGTCTGAAAGCGAAATACGTTCTGCAAGCGTCGAGCATCTCTCATTGTGTGTATTTGAGGCACGATGAGAGAGTTTGTCACTCGCCATAGCCTCTCCTGCGAGAAGTCGTCTCTGTTTTGGTCGATAAGCGTATCTATCTCATCGCCCAGAAGCTCTAGCAGAGCATCGGGACGAGGATCAGGTAAAGTGAGAGGTACTTGGATAACTTTGTGCATATAGGCCTCGCCATTTGTTCCCTGGACTCCGGATAAGGCTGATGCAACGACCGCATAATCGAATGGCAAAATATAAATCACATTAGGAAAATCTGCTACTGAATTTACAAACTGAAAAACATGCCGTATCTGTTCGTCCGGAAGCCTGTCGATGTCGTCCACGATCACTACGATTTTCTTCTTTTGCATTTTGAGTGTACGGCCGATCTCATTCTTGATTTCGGTTGGGCTCTTCGATTTGCCGGAGAGCCTCCCTGCGATATTGGCTATAAGGCCAATTCGCGGTGAGAGGTCATTCAGGAGATCGCCGTATTTGGACAATAGTTTCGTCAGCTTCTTGACGCTCTTCTCCGCTTTGCCTAGATGGCTTGCATCCTGTAGGGCGCTACAGAATCTGCCCAGTAACTGCACGATAGAATCGGAGCCCCAGCTGCTAAACATAATGACGTATGGGGTATCGTTTTTGTTGCCGCCTATCTGAGCGATTGCTTCTGCAACCATATTAAGCGTTGACGTCTTGCCAGATCCCCACTGTCCATAGAGACCGATAACGTGAGAGGCGTCTCCTTTCTGATCGATGATGGCTTTGGCAATGGCTTCAGCAAAGCCAGATCGTCCCAAAAGATCTTGATCGCTTGCCTGTATTGGTTTGTCTGCGTCAAAGTGTCTCATCAGATGCCTCGAATATTAGGTTGGGTTCAGTGGACAGATTGAAAGGATACATGTTGAGGTAAGTGGGCAATGGGCTCAGCGATTTCTTAGCACTGGTCAATTAGGGCTATGATGTCGTTCAGCTCGCTGCCTCGCGTGTAGTTGACAAGCGTTGGACAACCTGGCCCAATTCCTTGCGCGGTTCTCTTGTCAACGCAGAGGCCTTTTGGGTCGCTGAGATCGTCAATGCTCTTCGGCAGGCACAAGGCTATTCTGCCTTTTCCGCTTGTCCGCTCCATAAGCGCCAGGCGTAGTTTTCTCCCGCCGGTTCGATAGCCCACGTAGTGCTTCGTAACATACTGTTCCCAGTCTGGGTGTTCCTCAGAAATACGCTCTGCCAGTTCTTCGAACAGGTCGTAGCACTTGCCGCCCTCGAGAAATGCCGCATGTCTTTCTTCCATTGTCCAGTCGTTTTGGGCCCGCTTCTCCTTTTTGGGCTTAAAGCCCTCTACAACTCGTGGATCAACTTTCGGGTATCTCCAGATCGTAAGTGCAATTTTGCCAAGTTCTTCTGCACGTTTGATAATTTGCTCTTGCGTCCACTCGGTCTGTTCTTTGATGTAGTTATTGAGCGCATAGGGGCTTTTCTTGAAGCCGTATTGTGGGTCGTTGAGCTTGTTGTCGAATGGATTGTTCGATAGCTCTGAGTTCGCACCTGTTAGCGTCAGATTGCCGATGTTGTTGCAGTACTCATCGTGGATGGTCTGCCAGTTTTCGCCAAGCATCTCTTGCCATTCGATCTTGTCTTCGATCATTTGCGGCATGACGTGTTCAATCTGGTATTCAATTCCAACGTTGATGGGCTGTTTCGGATGCTGGGCGTTCTCGAGTCGCTCGAGCAAGTAGCCTCGCTTCGAGAATCTGTTGTAGCAGTCCCTAGTTGTAAGCTCCTCAAAAAAGTGCTCGTCAGTCGGGAAGTAGGCCGTCATGGTTCTATCGTGAGTGAGCAACATGGCCATGACGTATGTCTCGATATCGGACTGTGCTCCTATATCGCGGTAGACACTAGCAAAATAGTTGTTCAGGCCTGTAGTGAAGCGGCCAACTACCGAGCGCCTAAATAGGTAGGACTCGAAGATATCGCAGAGTCTTCGGAATGCCTTTCTGTCGATGTTCTGAGCGTCAACTTGGTCGTAAAGCACCATCATCAACGGCCTAATAGGCTTGACCTTAAGCCCGACAATGTTGTCAAACGCCACTTTGAGGGAGGGATCCGATTCGTTACCAAGGAACATATCAGCGTAGTGCTTTGCAAATCTTAGCAATTCTTGCAAAAGCTCTTCGGTCGTTTCGTCGCAATCATCTTGTTTGTAGCGTTTGAACTCGGCATATACGTCATCCTCGGCGGGTTTGCGTTCGGGTATCTTAATCCAGAGCCAGTACCACATGAACGAATTAAATTCATCCTCGCCGTTTGGAGACCTCTTGAACGTATCTTCAAGAGGTCTCCAGTACGTTTCGAAAAGATGGGCCTGCTCCTTTTCCGGTAGAGACATCAGTATGTAATTTCTGATGAGGTCGGTAGGACTCAGCGGCTTGCCCTTTGAATTCATCGATTCGAAAATCAACTGAGCGTCGTCGATGCCCGGCATAAGTTCCGTATCGATGATTTGAAGGTTCGATAAGCCTGTCCACAGGATCTCGGGATCGAAGGCTTTTCCGCGAATCCATGTTCTGAAGCTTTCTAGGTTGTCTGTCAGTCGTTGCGAAGAGTCCTTTGGGAGGGCGGTTGATGCAACTATCGAATGCAGGGTTGCTCTGTCTTCTTGGGAGAGTGACAGTTTATATCTGGCATCTCCATTGTAGTCATCGTCGTTATAGAGATATATTTTTCGTAAGGCGGGCACTTTTACTTCAGTGAGAAAGCCCGCTCTTTCCGTATCCTCCTCAAGATACTCAATGAATGCTTCCAGCAAGAGCGACATAGTCGTCATCCTCTGCTGGCCGTCAATGAGCAGGTGGCGCTTAGTGCCGGTGATAGTGGACTCTCCTTCGGGTATATGGAGCACGGAGCCAATGAAATGGGGCTTCCCTTGCTTGCCTGCTCTTATGATGTCATCCCAGAGAACGCGACAATCCTCTTCGTCCCAGGTGTATCTTCGCTGGTATACGGGAGTGACATACAGGACATTTGATGCGCCAAGAAGAGAAAGAAACGACGCCATGTTTGCTTTCATACTCCACCTTACTCCTTATGTCGTGCGAGCCAGTATATAATGGTCGTACGTTATCATATTCGAGACCCGCAAGGCGTATTTCTCCGTGGTTTTCGGGTTTGCGACGTGGATGGCTAGGTCGCAAAAGGAGTGTCTGTGGACTTGCGAAAGGCTAGGCTTTGCGGCAATTCAATTCGGGTGGCGAGTTTCACGGTTTGTGCTAAAAAGATGCTAGAACAGCAAATGAGCGAGGTGTTATTCTATCCGAAACACTTGTGAAGACGCGATGAACGCGAGGGGTTGGCAACATGATTGATTGCAGAGCTAACCTATCTGTTGCTGTCGACGATGCCATTCAGGTTCACGAGCAACTGGCGAATACAGAAATCCATCTTGCTGTGACGGACATTGAAGTTGATGCTAGCGGCTCTTTCAAGCTTCCGCTAGATCAGGTGGCGGCTTTGGGCGTTGGGTTCGGTTCGCTTCCAACTATGTTCCGCTCCATCACAACGACGATCAATGCGCCCACTTTGCTGCAGGCTACAGATAAGTTCGGCAATCCTCTTGATCCGTCTGTGCTGCAAAGATTCTCGGACGGTTCAGGGATGCTCGGCTCATTTAGAGATGCAACTACTGGCTTTGGGCAGGCCCGGTTCCACCAAGTAGATCCGGGCTCTATCCAATCCGTTGCCACAATGCCCTACGATCCGACGATGCTCTTCATGGCGGCTGCGCTCGCGCAGATCAATCAGCAGCTTGATGCCATCCAGGATACCGTCAACGAGATGTTCGAGTACATGCGCCAGAAAGATAAGGCTGAGCTGCGGGGTAACGTGAAGACGCTTGAGGACGTGCTTGAGGCTTATCGCTATAACTGGAACAACGAGATCTGGCGCAAGAATGCTCATATGAAAGTTGTTGACATCAAGCAAGAATCCGAGCAGGCCATCGTCCATCTGCGTGCACAGATAAGAGCCAAAGTGAACGAGAAGAGCCCTGTGGAGTTGCGCCTGGCCGTAGGCGGTCGACTCGATGAGGTGCTTGATCGACTGAAAGAGTATCAGCTGGCAACCTATACGTATTCGTTCGCAGCTTTCCTGGAGCCTATGCTGAGCGAGAACTTCGACGAGGCAAATCTGAATGCAGTAGCGACAAAAATTAGTGACCATGGAAACGAGTATCGCAAGCTGTACACCGAGTGTTACAACGCCATCGAGGAGAGCTCGAAGGCCTCGGCCGATGCGGTGGTGCTTGGGGGCGTGTCTGTGGCATTCGCTGGATTAGGAGCCCTTATCAAGCAGACGCCCCTGGGCGACCTGACCCCCGTTGATGAGGCCCTTGAGGAAGCGGGCAAGGGGGTCGGCAATTTCAACGAGGATCAAACGCGTGCCCTCATGGAGAAGCTGCAACGCGCGAAAGCTCCCGATATCCTTCCGTTCAAACAAAGTTTGGAGGCAGTGAACGACTTGCATAATCGCCCGCACCAGCTCGCTGCGGATGGGGAGAACGTATACTTGTTGCCCTTTTCGTAAAACCTCCGTTGATTCGTAGGCGGTTCTGCCAAGACCAAAGGTATCAATCTCAAATCGGACTAGTGGGGCTGCTGAATGTGACTGCTGGCACCTGGTATGGTGGTTGCCATCGAATGGTCGGCGCGAGGAAGAGGTGGTCGCGTGGAATTCACATCGGCTAGTGCTAACAAGTATCTGCGACGGTTGCAGGATGAGAAGGACCGACTCCTGCGGACCGAGCAGGAGGTGAGCACCTACGTGCTCGCGGAGGGGGAGGCGGCCGAGCCTCCTGCCTACGACTACGGGGTCGTGCGCGAGAAGGTGGCGCAGATCGATGCCGAGGCGCGGGCCATTCGCCATGCCCTGCACCGGTTCAACATGCAGACGGTTCTGCCCGAGCGAGGCATTAGCATCGACGAGGCGCTCATTCTGCTCGCGCAGCTTTCGGGGCGGAAGGATCGCTTGAATTCACTCGCCTCGCGGCAGCCCCGGGAGCGTCTGGGCGACCGGTACTTCGGTAGCAGCAACGGGCCCATCGAGTATCGCTACGCGAACTACGATGTTGCCCAGGCGGAGGCGGATTACCGCGCCGTCGCCGACGAGATCGCCGCGCTGCAGCTTGAGCTGGATCTGGTCAACCAGACGGAGGTCTTCTCGGTCGAGCTGTAAGGGCTCGCCTGTTTTCCGGATCTGCGGCATTTCCCCGCAAAGGATACTTTGGAACGTTGCGGTTTCGCGTTGGAGTTGTCGGGTAGTTCGTTGTCGGCAGTGCCGTGCGGTTTTAGCGTTGGCGTCTTGCCGGAAGATCTGGCTTCCACCCATTCCGCCGCAGATCGAAAGCTTCGGGCGCCTCCCTGCGAGGCCGCCCGCGATGCCGAAGCACGGTTATAGGCATCACCTGTCTTGATGAGATCGGTAGCTGTTCGTTTTCCGATTTGGCAGCCTTGTCTGTGGCAGGGAAGTGCGGAGCCGGAACAACCCCTGTGCGTTTCGCAGAAGCCACGCTTGACGCGCGAGCTTCAGAAGTCTTGCGTTTGCTTGCCGGTTGATTTTGATCAAGCGCCTCGTGTTCGCGACTAGTTCACGCGAACCAGAATCTCTAGGTCCTCTATTTTGCACTGGATTCTGCTCAATGGCTTATTATGATCATGATGTGAGATGGGCTTATTGAGAGGTCTTAAGCATGATTCATATTGAAAGCGCGGGGACGATTTTCCGGAAGTTGATGGGCTGCTTCTGGGTGACGTACCTGGCCAAGGCCCTTCTGCTTGTGGGAGCGCTATTTCTTTTTGCCAAGATGGCACCCTCTCTGCCGCCGTTGGCGGTGGGGCCGTTCTGGGCGTTGCTGAGCGCTGCCGCTTCACTCGGTTTTGCGTACCAGGTTGTCGTAAGGAAGACGTATAAGCAGTATGCCCTCGAAGAGGGCGGCAGGCTTTTCAGGCTTAACAATGGACGTGCTTTCTGGTTGATCGCGGGGTTCATTGTCTCGGCCATATGTGCGATGGGAATCATTTTCGAAGCTCCGAAGTGGGATGGCGGAGAGTGGCTCATGGTTCTGTTTTCGGCTCCCCTGTACGCAGGAGTCTTTGCTGTCACGAAAACGGCGCTGAAGGGGGAAATGAAGCGGCCTTTTCTGACTGCGCGGCTTATAGCGTGGAGCTGTGGCGCTGTTGGCGTGCTGCTCTGCGCTCTATTCGCGGTGCTTGTTTTCATGCAGCCTGCGGCAACGTTCGAGAGCGCAGACGCAGCCTTCTTGGCGGCGGAGCAGCCTTTCTCTCAGTCGCCTTCGGTGCTTTTGTCTGAAGCGGGGAAATTGACGGCGCTCGTTGATGGCCTAACAACTTATGGTGTGGCAAAAACGGCGGAGGTGTCCTTCACCGGCTATGTGATCGCGCGTTTGATTATTGCTGCATCGGCTCTTTTTGGCGTTGCGGGCTTGCTCGGGTTTTGCTCGCTTAAGGGGTCGGAATTGAGGCGAGTTTTCTTGCCGCTTGAAAACCTGGGAGAGGAGGGCGTCCATCGTTCGATCGTGAGAAGATATGTTGTGCTTGCCGCTGCGCTGCCTCTTTGTCTGACGGCCCTGTTTGCTGCTGCCGATTTCAAGGCTGCGGAAGTGTCTCGGATGGGCGAATTCACCATGGCTGAGAAAGTCGTGCGCGATCAGGTTGGTATAGCGGCTTACCTTATCGATGGTAAGTACTACGACCAGCTTGCGGTCGAAGAGCTGGTGGGGGAGATGAAGGGGAGATCCGAGGAGCTTTTCGGAAAGCTTGAAAGCGAAGTTGTTCCGCTTGTTAATGCCTCGTTCGATGCCCGCCTTGCAAACGTCGATAGCTATCTAGATTGGTACTATAGCCTTCCCGCAGACTACGAGCGCCTAGGCAACCTGATCACCGGCTCCGTCGAAAGTTATGCATCGGAGCAGTTTAAGGCCAAGATTGAAGAGGGGGTCGATGATTCCCAAATTAGCGGTAAGCTCGAAGAGCTTTCCGGGCAAGCGAAAGCTCTCAAGTCTGAATTTGAGACCAGATTGGCGGACTGTGAGCTGAGCGATGCGCCCACGTGGCTTTTGACGGCTCAAGAAATGTCCCCAACAGATCTTTTCTCGGGCCCACTTGGGCCGACGGAAAAGCTGCTTGAAGCGCCAGAACGTTTTGGCGTGAGTGCTGCGGCTGGTATGGCAGGTGGCATACTTAGTAAAAAGCTGGTAGAGAAGGTGCTCAAGAAGGAGTTCTTTGGCAAGATCGTCGGAAGGATGTCCAGCGCGCTGGCAACGAGAGCCGCTGGAGGTGCCGCAGGGGCAGCAGCCGGATCGGTGGTTCCGGGTATAGGAACTATTGCCGGCCTTGCGGCAGGCACGGCCATTGGCGTTGGGGCCGACTATGGCATGCTGAAGCTCGATGAGGCGCAGAATCGCGAAACTTATAAGCAGGAGATCATCAATACCATTGAGGAGCAAAGGGCAGAGGCTCTTGCTTCCTTGCAGGGTGATAATTAGGAGGTGGCGATCGAAAACGCCGGCGGCAAGGTGGTTCGCATCTCGTCGACAACGTCCTGAGGGGAAGTGCGACCGCTAAAACAAACCAAGGACGCTAGCGTCTTCTCCTAGCAGTTTCCCACGTAGACGTGCTTGAGGTAGCAGCGGGCTATGGCGGCCAGCTGGCGCACGGTGGCGGGCGGCGTGGCACGCCCGTAGTTGGCGTCCATCACCTGGCCGCCGACAGCAACGCGTCCGTGGCAGAGCCCTGTCTGCCCCTCAGCCAGCTGGCATGCGTGGGGGCAGATGGCGCACGTGGCGCGCCTCGCACCCAAGCCGCCCATAACGCCCTAGTCCTTCTGCACGGGGCGGCGCAGGGAAGAGGCGACGGCGCGGCCCTTGGTGCGGGCAGCGCCCATGACGGCGGTAGCGCCTCCGAAGTCGAGTCCCGTGATGATCTTCACGAGCTGCAGGAACAAGATGAGCACGAGCAGGGGAATGAGGCAGCTCGTCACGATCATGACCGCCAGCGTGTCGATCATGGTGTTCAGCTGATCGCCCAGGCTGTCGAGCGCCTGCTGGGCGCCTTGGGTCAGGCCGTTCCACCCGTCCTGCACCGCGTTGGCGATGCCGCCGAGCAGTCCCTGATCCTCCTGGGTCTGCTCCTGGGCGCTCTCCTCCAGCTGCTCGGTGGCCTCTTGGGCCGCGGCGTTCGAGGCCGCGAGCGATTCGTCGAAGGTGGCGTCCACGTTGTCGGTCAGCCACACGCTCACCGGCACTACGAGCGCCAAGGCGAGCCCGAAGGCCGCGAGCTTCGTGCCGAGCCGCTGCAGGTTCACCCGCGTGAGCGTTCCCCGCCGCAAGAACACGGCCACGGCGAACAGCGCGCACGCCACCGGTATCAGAATGCCGAAGCCGAGGAACCCCAGCGTGGTCAGCAGGAACTTCTCCAGGTAGATCACCGCGAGGATGACCATGAAATACGAGCTGAAGTCCACAAGTTTATCGGCGATGGGCGTGCCCATGTCGTTGGGCAGCGCCGAGATGGCGGCCGAGGCGGCGGTCGTGGTGGTGGCGAGCACCATGACGTTGCCCTTCTTCTCGTCCAGGGTGCCGATGATGCCGGTGTAGGTCTCGGGGTTCGAGGCGATATTCGCGAACACGATCAGCGAGACGAGGGCCACCGCTGCAAGCACGGCCGCGATGATGGCCTTCTCTTTCAGGGGCCGCTCGGGCGCGGGCTCCGCCTCAACGACGACCAGTTCCTGGCCGGCCTCCACGGTCACGGTGCTGAGCTGCGTCGAATCCATGGGAAACTCCTTCTCGTCGAATACCTCCGACGAGGATACCGAAGCCTTACGCCCTAGGCGTCGTCGTTGCGGGCTTTGATTGCGATTTGATACCCTTTTGCCGCCGCCGGCGCCCAAGGCGGGCGAATACCACCGCGCCCGCAAAGGCCACGGCCAGAATGCCGATGGCGATGAGGAGGGTGTGGGAGAACCCGGAGGCGTAGGCGTGGGCCTTCGCGATGCCCTGGGCCATGAGGCGGTCGGTGTCGGCGGACATGATGCCCACGAACAGGGCCGATCCCACCGAGCCGGCGATCTGCACCAGGGTGGAGTGGATGGACGATCCGTGGGCGTAGATGGCCGGCGGCAGCGAGGCCAGATCGGCCGCCTTCAACGTGGGGAAGACGAGCCCCACCCCGATGTAGGCGGCACCGGCGCACGCCATCATGGGGATGACGAGCATCCGCGCCGAGGCGAACTCCATGGCCACGTAGCCGCCGAGCAGCACGAGGAACCCGAGGGGAATGAGCGGCCACACGCCGTGCCTATCCTCGATGCGACCGCCGAGAAAGCACGCGCCGGCGTAGCACAAAATGGGCGCGCACAGAAGGCCGCCGGCGGCGAAGGCGGTGCAGCCCGCCGTCCCCTCCAGGTACAGCGGCACGAGCAGGCTCATGTAGATGGACCCCATGTATCCGAGCATCATGAGCGCCTCGCCGAACACGAACCGCCCGTGGCGCAGCGGCGCCAGGTTCAGCAGCGGGTGGGCGATGGCGAACTGCCGCCACGCGAACAGCCCAAGGCCTGCGGCGCCCGCTGCCATGCAGAGCACCGACGGCAGCACGGTGCGGGTCACCTCGTTCAGCCCGAAGATGAAGGCAGCCAATCCCGCGAAGCTCAACACCACGCTCACGATGTCGATGGGCCGGTCCTCGCGGGCGTAGATGTCGTGCAGGAAGAAGAACCCGAGCCCAAGCAAGATGGCCGACATCGCAAGGGGGATGGCGAACAGCGCCCGCAGCCCCAGGTAGGTGAGCACGAGGCCCGAGAGCAGCGGCGCGAAGGCGAGCCCCACTCCGATGGCCCCGCTGTTGATGGCGAGCAGGGTGGCGCTTTTGCCCTGCGGCGCCAGGGTGAGGATGACGCTCGTGACCACGGGGAAGAACAGCCCTACCGTGAGCGCCTGGATGAGGCGCGCGGCCAGCATGGCGGGGAAGTTCCACGCCACCATGCCGAGGAGCGAGCCGACAAGGGAGGTTGCGTAGCCGAACATCATGACCTTGCGGATGCCGAACCGTTTCAGAAGCGACGCGGCCATGGTGATGACCGTGGCCGCCACGGTGGTGAACCCGAGCACGAGCCAGTTGGCCTGTGACAGGCTGATGTGGAACTGGGTGGCCGTGGCATCCAGCGCGATGTTCATGAGCGACTGGTTGAACGACGCCAGAAGGTTGCTGCCCAGCATAAGTGCCATCATGGCCCACATCGCGCGCCCCGTGGGGATGGCGGGCGATACGGCGGCGGAAGTGCGAGTTGCGGAGGAAGAGGTGTTCACGGCGTGCTCCCTTACAGGCGACGCAGGATGTTCCAGCCGGCCATGGCGATGCAATCGGGAACGATTTTGCCGATGAGGCGCAGGGCTGCCGATTGGGGGCTTGCGCAGGCGACGGCGAGGTGGGCCTTGTTGGCGCAGAGGGCGCGGCGCACCACGGTGCTCGCGCTCTGCTCGCCGAAGAGGTGGCCCACGTCGCGCCCGCCCGCGGAATCGCGCGCCGTCGCTTCGAAACCGGTCTTCACCCACGTGGGGCACAGCGCCGTGGCTGTGATGCCGGTGCCATGCAGCTCCCAGCGCAGGGCGCGGGTGTAGCGCAGCACGAAGGCCTTGGTAGCCGCGTACACGTTCATGTGGGGCAGCGGTACGAAGGCCGCGGCCGAGGCGACCTCGATGATGCGGCTGCCGCGATCCATGTAGGGCAGTGCCGCGCGGGTCATATCCACGAGGCCACGGCAGTTCAGGTCGATCATGGCATCCGCCGCCTCGTCGGAGATGGTCTGCCAGTCGCCGAACTTGCCGAAGCCGGCGGCGTTCACCAGGTAGCTCACGCGGGGTTGCGCGTCGCCCAGGGCCGCGGCGATAGCGGCGATGTCGTCCTTGTCCGTGAGGTCGGCCACGATAATGCGGGCGGGCGTGCTCAGTGCGGCCGCGACGGCTTCGAGGGCCTCCTCGTTGCGCGCAACGAGCCAAATCTCGTCGACCACCTGCATGGCGTCGATCTGCACGGCGAATTCCCGCCCGAGCCCCGACGAGGCCCCCGTCACCAGCGCGATGCGCTTGGGCAGAGCCTGCGGAGAGGCGGAAGGGGCTGGCGTGGCGGGGGAGTTTTCTGCGACCGAGGGGGAAGCGCTGCCGGTGGGAGCCGCTGCGAAAGCTGCGGTAGCGGAAGCGAAAGCGGAGGTGGGGGCGGAAGGGCTTGCAGTGCCCTTCTCGGACTGGGTGTCGTTCGTTTTCAAGGGAGCCGCCTTTCTTGCGGAATGTGCGTTCCCCAAGAACTGTATCTAAGAAAAAGGCTCGCCTGGCCTCCGCCAACGGTTTGTTGCCGTCATGTGGCCCGTGAGACAAGGGGCCGGCCACGGGTTCACGGGCGGCGCCAACCGGCTGGCCACCGCCGCCCTGCTTCGGTTCTGCACCAGAGGCTAGTTTTCGGCACCGCTCTGGTAGGCCTCAACGGCCTTCACGAGGAAGTCGGTGGCGCCGGGGCCCGCGGCATCGTCGTAGTAGGCGGCGAAGCGCGGGTCGGCCAGGTACCCGCGCACGAGGCCGAGGTACTCGTCCTTTCCGTAACCCGGGCCCCAGTGGATGGCAATCCAGCGCTCGTGCATGCGGGCGAGCTCGGCTGCCTCCTCCGAGGCGGGGTCGTTTCCGGTCAGAGCCAGGCGCAGCTGCACCTTGATGGACTCCTCCAGCAGCTCCTTGGCGTCCCACTCGTCGCGGGTAAGGGCCATCATGCGCTCGTTGGTGGCGTCGATGACGGCGCTGCCGTAGCGCTCGCGGGCCTCGCGGCCATAGGTTTCCTCGAAGCTCTCAAGGCCCTGCTGCTTCAACTTCTCGAATGCGTCTTCGGTGCTCATGTTCGTAATCCCTTCGATAGCGTGTAGGGCCGCCTGCGTCCGGTGCAGGGCGGCGTCCAGCGATTTCTCCTGTGCGCGCAGGGTGCGGAGGTGCTTGAGGAGGGCGCCGTGGATGTTCGGCTCGTCGTCGCCCATGATGTGCTCGATGGCGGTCAGCGGAAGGCCGCAGGACCGCATCGCCATGATGTGGGCGAGTCGACGCTCGTCGGCGGCCGTGTACAGGCGATAGCCCGCCTCGGTGCGCGCCGGGCGCAGAAGGCCGCGCTCCTCGTAGTAGCGCAGCGTGCGCGGGCTCACGCCCGAGGCACGGGATACCTCGCCGATGGTCCTGGGCCGCTCCTTCACGGTGTGCTCCCTTCAGGTTTCTCCGACGGCTCCAGTATGAACCTTCACGCAACGGGAAGGTCAAGCGTAGCCGTAGGCATCTTCTGCGGCGCAGCTCCCCGTGTGGTAAAAAATCCGGTATTTTGGCTTGGAATGAACGGTTTTGTTACGCGAGTACCCCAAAATGTGGGCGCGGGTATTACGCTTCCAGGCCAAACGCGACCCTTGTAATACATTTTGGCCACTCAGGAAGCGCTTCGCGTAACAAAACCGTCGTTTTCAAGCCAAAAAACGCGATTGTTGTTATCGCGGGAGCGGAGCGTTCGTAGCCGTAGGTATCTTCCACAGCGCACCTCCTCTCGCGGGACTTCGCAAGCGTAAGTATAGCTTACGGTATGGCGCCCTTTGGCGAAACGGGCTTTTGCGGGATCGCTCGTTTGCCGCCGTTGGAGGTAAGAACCCGAAGGCGAAGCGGAAGTGATCGCGACTTGCAGGCAGTCTTGCAGCTGTCCGGCTCGTGCTGATGCCCATGGTATACAATGGGCTGCGGAATTGACGGCGACGGGGAAGGGCGGCGACGCGGCATGACGGCCGAGGGCTTGGACAACTTCGCATACGAGCCGGCTCGTGCGCACGAGTCGGAGGCGGCGCGGCGCCACTACTGGGCCGTGGCCATCGGGCTGCAGGCGGTGGACGGCTTGGAGGTTTCCCCCTACGTGCGCCAAGCGGCCGACGCCTACATCGCCGGTAAGCGCACGCTGGCCGAGACGGGCAAGCTGGTGCGGGCGCATCATGCGACGGGCCATGACGAGGCGTCGCTTGAAGCCGACCTGGTCGGCCAGCGCATCGCCGAGCTGCTGGCGGCGGCCCCCTTCTGCCTCGCACCCGAGATGCTTCCGGAAATTCACCGCTACCTGTTCCAAGACCTCGATGCGGCGGTGTACCACCCCGGCGAGTTCAAGGTCGAGCGCATGGTCAAGCAGGAGGACATCCTCAACGGCGACAGCGTGCTCTATGCCGATCCGCTGGCCTACGAGATGGCGCTCAAGGGCGTCTTCGCGACGGAACAGGCGAAATCCTACGGCGCCCTTGCGAAAGACGAGCTGGCCGGTTTCTGCCACAGCATCGCCTTCATCTGGCAGATTCATCCGTTCTACGAGGGCAACACGCGCACCGTCGCCGTGTTCTCGGCGCTCTATCTGAACCAGCTTGGCTTCGATGTGTCCAACGAGCCCTTCGAGCACCATGCCCGCTATTTCCGCGATGCCCTCGTGCGCGCCATGTACCGCAACGTTCCCGCGGGCGTCTTTCCCGACGAGTCGTTCCTGGTGAAGTTCTACGAGAGCCTGATCGGACGCGGACCGGCCTCCTTCGATCGCGAGGAGCTCATGTGCCTGCCGCTGTTCGAGAACCCCGCGCTCTTGCGCAACGTCGACCCCGCTAAGGCGCTCGATACCTCGAAATTGGCGTAAATCGCCGTCTCCTTTAAAGCACTCTCTCGCTCTCATCTTGGCGGCATAGGCCGCTCTCATTCCCCCTTGACATCTCCTAGATGCAATATATACTTTGCAAATGGAAGATATATCTTGCATAAATCGGTGCGAGGGAAGGAGCGGTTTGGAAGGCGAGAAGAACCTGCGCATGAAGACGGCCCGCATGGAGGCGGGGCTGTCGCAATCGGATTTGGCCTGTCGCGTGGGGGCCACGCGGCAGACCATCGGGCTCATCGAAGCGGGGCGCTACAACCCCAGCCTGAAGCTCTGCCGGGCCATCTGCGTCGCGCTCGGCAAAACGCTGAACGATCTGTTTTGGGAATAGGAGGGGTCGTATGAACCTCGTGAAACGTTGGAACGAGTACATGGGGCCGAAGGACGAGCGCCTCGAGGCCGTGAGCAACCGCTGCGCCAAGGTGGGCTTCATGATCCTGCTCTTCGGCTCGGTCATCTGCTGCTACTACGGGATGATGCTCGATCAGGTGGCCCTTACCACCGACACCGCGCTGGCCACGGCGGTGGGGGAGAGGCTGGTGGATCCCATCCAGCTGCAGTTCGGGGTCATCGTCGTGGCGTGTTTCGTGTCGCTGTATCTGGAGACGAGAAGCGGCATCACGAGCGACCGCATGCGCCTGGCCACGGCGGACAAGGTGCCGTGGGATTACGTGGCGGTGCTGTCCGTTCTGACCGGCGCGCTGCTCTTCGTGCTCACGACGGGGCTGCGCATTGCGGCGGAGGTACAGATCGTCGGGGTGGAAAACGTGACCTGGGCGGGGGATGCGGCCATGGGCGTCGTCTACTTCGTCATGGGCTTCGGGCTCGCCATGGGCTTTGTCGGCCTGCAGTTCCGCTCGGCCGTCAAGCGCCGCCAAGAGTTGGAGCGCGAGCTGGAGGAGTAGGGGAGCGAAAGCGATATGCACGGGGCGGTCGGCGCTCCTGCGGTTCATGCAAGAGCGGCCGGGCTTCCACGGGCGCTGCCGACCGTTCCCCCGCCGGCTTGCCGCCTCGCCTTGTGCGCGCCGCTGGTCGGGCGTACAATCCCGCCTTGCGCTTTCTTGTTGATTCAATGACTCATAGTTGAGCAAGCCGCCCCGGGTCTTGGGGCGGTGCTGTGCCGTTGGCTCGGGAAGAGGCGTGCGGCCGCGGCCATCTGCCCGGGCCGCTGGGCCGCCGGGTCGCCGCGCGCCAACCCGCCGGCGCGCCCCACCCGCCACCCAGACCGATGCCGACCCAAGGAGCCGAGCCTCTCAACCATGCAGCAGCGCGACAAGATCAAGCCGATTCTCTTCAGCATCATCAAGCATTCCAGCCCCGAGGAGCTCAAGCGGCAAATTCCCCGCGACATCGTGGCCGGCATCGTGGTGGCCATCGTGGCCCTGCCGCTATCCATTGCCCTGGGCATCGCCTCGGGGGTGTCGCCCGAGCAGGGCCTCTACACCGCCATCGTGGCAGGCTTCCTCATCGCGTTTCTCGGCGGCAGCCGCGTGCAGATCTCGGGCCCCACGGCGGCCTTCGCCACCATTGTGGCGGGCATCGTGGCCACCGACGGCATGGACGGCCTCATCGCGGCCACCATCATCGCCGGCATCCTGCTCATCCTCATGGGCCTGTTCAAGCTGGGCGCCGTCATCCGCTTCGTGCCCTTCACCATCACCACGGGCTTCACGGCGGGCATTGCCGTGACGCTTGCCATCGGCCAGCTGAAGGACTTCCTCGGCCTGACCTATCCCGCCGGCACCGCGACGGTGGAGACCGTGGACAAGGTGGCGGCGCTGGCCGGCAACATCGCCACGGTGAACGCCCAGGCCTGCATCGTGGGCCTTGTCTGCCTGGCCGTGCTGTTCCTGTGGACGCGCCTGGTGCCGCGGGTTCCCAGCTCGCTTATGGCGCTGTTCGCGGGCGTCGCGCTCGTGAGCGGTCTCGATTTGGATGTGCTCACCATCGGCGACCTCTACGCCATCAACAGCGGCCTGCCCGAGTTCCACCTGCCCCAGCTCAGCTTCGCGCTGTTCCGCGACCAGCTGGCCAACGGCGCCACCATCGCCATTCTGGCCGCCATCGAGTCGCTTCTGTCCTGCGTGGTGGCCGACTCCATGATCAGCTCCCACCACCGTGCCAACGACGAGCTGGTGGCCCAGGGCATCGGCAACATTGCATCGGTGCTCTTCGGCGGCATTCCGGCCACCGGCGCCATCGCCCGCACGGCCGCGAACGTGAAGGCCGGCGGCCGCACGCCCATCGCCGGCATGGTGCACGCGCTCGTGCTCGTGGCCGTGCTCGCCTTCCTCATGCCCTACGCGGCGCTCATTCCCATGCCCGCCATCGCGGCTATCCTGCTGCATGTGGCCTACAACATGTGCGGCTGGCGCAACTTCGCGCACCTGTGCCAGACGGCGTCGAAGGGGGCCGTGGCCACGCTGCTGCTCACCTTCGCGCTGACCATCGTCTTCGATCTGGTGATCGCCATTGCCGCGGGCATGCTCATCACCATGGTGCTGTTCATGAAGATGGTGAGCGAGGAAACCGAGGTGAAGGGCTGGAAGTACTACGGCGACGAGAACTCCGAGGTCACCCACTTGCGCGAGCTGCCCAAAAGCGTGCGCGTGTACGAGATCAACGGGCCGATGTTCTTCGGCATGACCGAGCGCATCGCCGACATCTCGGTGAAGGACTTCACCCGCTACCTGATCATCCGCATGCGCGGCGTGCCGTCGCTGGACGCCACGGGCATGAACGCCCTGGAGAACCTCTACGAGTACTGCAGCGCCCACGGCGTCAGCCTCATCTTCTCCCACGTGAACGAGCAGCCCCTGAAGACCATGCGCCGCGCCGGCTTCGTCGATTTGGTGGGGGAGGAGCACTTCCGCGCCAGCATCGACGACGCCATCGCCCACGCCCGCGACCTGCTAGGGGAGGGGGCGCCGGCGGCGACCGAGTAGCGGGCCGCAAGGGCGATGCCGGCGGCTTCTGCGAGGGAGTTTACTCCTCCGAGATATCCTGCTGCTCTTTCAACGTGTTGCGCTCCACGGCCACGAGGGTTTGGGCCGCCACCGAGGCGATGAGGGTACGGCTGGCGCCATCGAGGTCGCCGGCGGTGCAGTCGACGGCCACGACGCCGAAGATGCGCCCCTTCATCCCCAGGGGCAAGAACTTCTCCGGTACGCCGCGGTAGCCCACTTCGCCGTAGCCGGTGGGGATGCGCTGCTCGTAGCAGTCGCGGACTGCGCTCGGCGCGTCCGGGCCCGGCTCGCCCAGGGAGATCGTGACGTCCCGCCGCAGGATCTTCGCCAGGAACTCCTGGGAAAAGCGACAGGCCTCGGCGGGAGTGGTGCTCTCGAAAAGGCCGGCGCTCAGGCGATTCAGCCGGCTGAGCGCGGTGGCGGTGCGGTCGGCGGCCTGCACCTGGCGGCCCATGCGGTGGGTGATGACCCCCATGATGAGCGCCACGGCCACGAAGATGACGAGCGCCACCAGATCGGTGCGGTTGAGCACCTTCAGCTCCAGCATGGGGCTGGCGAACAGGAAGTCGTAGGACAGCAGGAAGGCAAGCCCCAGCGCCCCGCCCCACAGGCCCGAATCGGTCTCCAGGCTGGCGATGAGCACGCCGAGCACGAACACGGGGAAGACCACGAGTGTGCTCACCCCCATGAGCGAGAACCCCCACACGGCGGCCAGCCCCGCTCCGTACAGGATGGCGAGCACGACGAGGTTGCGCACCCGTCGCCGGACCGCCGGAGAAGGCGGCGTCCCCCTGCTCGGCTTCGCGGGCGCCGGCCCTTTCGTTTCCGGTGCTTTCGCGGCTTTCCGCTCGTTCCCCGCCGGCGTGGGGCCGCTTTGCCTAGGTACGATCACGACGAACTCCTTTCCACGCCGTCGAGGCGAGGGCCCTCACGCCCAGAAACAGCGGGATGATCTCGAGGCGGCCGAGCAGCATGCCCGCACACCCGATGAACAGGGGCGCCGGCCCGCTTTCGGCGCCGAGGAACCCCGTGCCCACACCGGTGCTGCCCAGGCAGGAGATGAAGTCGAACAGCGCCTCCTGCAGGGTGGCCCCGCACAGGATGAGCAGGAAGGTGCCTACGGCCGCCACCAGCAGGTACAGGGCCACGAAGGTCTGGGCCTCGGACACGTCCTCGTCGGTGAGCACCGAGCGTTTCCCGAAGCGATTGATTTTGATGCTGGTCACGTGCCGCTTGTTGCCGTAGCGCCCGTGCAGGTCGTGGGCCAGGCCCCGGGCGGCCACGGCAACGCGGTACAGCTTGATGCCGCCGGAGGTGGAGCGGGCCTCGGCTCCCGCGAGCATGAGCAGGCCGAACAGGAACAGCAGCGCCGGACTCAAGTCGCCGAAGGAGGGAATGGTCTGAAACCCCGTGGAGGTGAGCACCGACACCACCTGGAACAGGCTGTGGTGCAGCGCATCGGGCACGTCGGCGGCGGTGCCCTGGGCCAGGAAGAGGCCGGCTACCACCGGCGTGGCGATTGCGACGGCGCCGAAGTAAAGGGGCGTCTCGATGTGGGTGAGAAGCGCCTTGAGTTTCCCCCGCAGAAGCAGGAACAGCAGCAGGAAGTTCGTGCCGCCGGCGATCATGAGCACGATGGTGATGCCGTCGATGAGGGGGCTGTGCCAGTAGGCGATGCTCTCGCTGTGGGTGGCGAAGCCGCCGGTGGGCACGGCGCACATGGAAATGTTCAGGGCGTCGAAGGGGGTCATGCCGGCCAGCCCGTAGGCGAGGGCGCCGCCCAGGATGAGCCCCGTGTAAATGAGCAGGATGAGCCGGGCGGTTTTGGCGGCGCTCGGCAGCAGGTGGTCGGTGTGGCCCTCGGCGTTGTACACTCCCAGGCCGCCCGTTTGGCTGACCACGCAGGTGAGGATAAGCACCAGCCCCACGCCGCCGAGGTAGCAGGTGAGGCTGCGGTAGAACAGGAAGATGGCGGGGCAGGTGTCCACGTCCACGACGCTCAAGCCCGTGGTGGTGAGCCCGCTTGTGGATTCGAAGACGGCCTGCATGGGGGTGAGCAGGCCTGCCGCCACATAGGGGACAGCGTACACGATGATGGCCAGCACCCAGACAAGCACCGTGCATGCGGCGGCTTGCCCCCGTGTCAGACGCACGGAGGGACCGGGGTCGGGCACAGCGAAGTACACGAGGTATCCCGCCACTGCTGCCCCCAGGCCCGGGAAGATGAAGCAGGGGGCCAGGGGCACCTCGGCGGGATGAGCTGGCAGCACGGCCAGGGGAACGAGCCCTGCCAGGCCGACGAACATGACGGCCACGCCCACGTAGCGGGCGAGCGGGGCCAAGGGGTGCGGCCGCCCCTCGTTAACCGCGCCCACAACTACGCTCGGCGAGATGGCGCTGCTCCGAAGTTTCGCCATGGCGGCTACCTCCGGTCTTTCCCGATCCGGTGCCAGGAGCCCAGAAGCGACAGGAGCGAGCCGCCCTCCTCGCCGCCCTCCTCCTCCGGATCGATGTTTTCCTCGTCGTCGGGCTCGCGCTGGTCGGCGTCTTCCGCGGCCGCTTCGCCCTCGCCCGGGGCCACGGCGCCGATGGCGTCGCGGATAGCCTGGGTGAGAGCGGCTGTGGCGCTGATGGCCGCAGTCACGCCTAGCTGGCGAAAGATGCGTGTGTTCTCCGGATTGGAGACGATGCACAGTTGCAGGCGGATATCGAGGAAGGCCTTGGCCACCTGGCAGATGGCCAGGTTGTCGGCATCGTAGCCGGTCAGGGCCACAATGGCGTCGAAGCCGACCACGTCGGCATCTTCCAGCACCGATCGCTTGGTGCCGTCGCCCCAGATCACCGTACCCTCGTGGCGGCTGGAGAGATACTCGCAGAAGCGGCGGTCGTCGTTGATGACCACCACGGCCTCGGCCTCCTCGGCGAGCGCCCCCATGAGGTAGTCGGCTCGGGTGCGGCCGCCCACGATGACCACTCTCATGGGGTCTCACCGCCTCGGGCCAGGTCGGTGAGGCGGAAGAACTCCGCTTCGCAGATGCGGTGGGGGCAAATGGGCTCGATGCCCCGATCCTCCAAGATTTCCACGAAGGCCTCGTCTTCCACGAGGGGCAGCACGTGGGGCACGCCAAACACCTCGCTGGCCACCTCGGCGATGAGCAGGTTGGCGGCATCGTCGCTCGTGGCGGCCACCAGGTGCGTGGCCTCGCGCACGCCGCACTCCTCCAGCACCTGGGCGCTCTTGCCGTCGCCGGTGATGATCTCACCGTCGAAATCGTCGCCCAGGGCGTCTAAGGCGCCTTCCTGCATGTCCACGGCAATGACATCGTGGCCCGCACCCGAAAGCGCCCGGGCCACGGCCGTGCCGAACATGCTGCACCCCACCACGATGATGCGGGCCCGCTTCGCCATCCTAGGCCTCCCTTCCCGGTGCCGCGCCCAAGACGCCCGACTTCACCGGGCCGCTTTGGGCGCGGCCCGCGGTCTTCGGTGCGGTTTCGGGCGCGGCCGCGGTTGCGGCGGTTGTTTCGTTCGTCGTCTCGTCCATGACCGTCATGGTAAGGCTTTAGCGCCGCCTTGGACGGCCCGTTGCCCTCTTGTTCGCAACTTGGCACCTTGGGAAGGGGCTGCTTCGCCGCAGGCGTCCCCCGCCATGGCCGACAGGTGATCTTCTCCGGGTTCGGGCTGTCGCGCAAAGCGCGGGGCGTATCGAGCAAGCTGCCGAACGCGTCCAAAGGGCGAACGATCGAGCCCGCCTCCTCAAGGCATTGATGAGCCCTCTTTCTCTGAGATACCATGTGCCCTGCCGCAAAGGTGCTCGAATCTGGTAGACAGGCTCTCGCCGGAGCTGGCGACGGCAAAGCGCTGCGCGCGATAGGGGGCGTTCCGATGAATGGGAAAACCTACGAATTCGAGGCGGAATTGAAGAAGGTGCCCGACATCGACGGGGCTTATGTGGAGTTTCCCTACGACGTTCGGGAGGAATTCGGGCGCGGACGGGTGAAGGTGCACGCTACCTTCGACGGCGTGCCCTATGATGGAAGCCTCGTGCGCATGGGAACGCCCGGCCACATCATCGGCGTGCGGAAGGATATCCGCGCGGCCGTGGGGAAGCAGCCCGGCGATACGGTGCACGTGACTGTTCGCGAGCGAGCCTGAAGGGGAAGCCATGGGATTGTTTGACAGCTTGAGGCCGGCCGACATCAACGCCGGGGTGCGGGAGTTCCGCGAGACGCCGGGCGCGCGGCTCATCGACGTGCGCACGCCGGCGGAGTTTGCCGACGGCCATATCCCCGGCGCGGTGAACGTGCCGCTGCAGCAGATCGGCTCCATAGCGGCAGCGGTGCCCGAGGCGGCCACGCCGCTGTTCGTGTACTGCCTGAGCGGCGGTCGCAGCGCCCAGGCCGCGGCGGCCCTGAAGCGGGCGGGCTACGGCGATGTGCGCAATATCGGCGGTATTGGGAATTGGAACGGAGAGGTGGAGCGCTAGATGAAGGTCGTCATTATCGGGGGCGTGGCCGGCGGCGCGAGCGCGGCGGCGCGGCTGCGTCGGCTGGACGAGAGCGCCGAGATCGTCATGGTGGAGCGCACGGGCTACGTGTCCTACGCGAACTGCGGGCTGCCCTACTACGTGGGCGGCGTTATCGCCGACCGCGCTGAGCTGACGCTGCAGACGCCGGAGCGCTTCCGCGAGCGCTTCAACATCGACGTGCGCGTGGGCAGCGAGGTGACCGCCATCAACCGGGAGGCGAAGACGGTCTCGGTGCGCGAGGCGGAGACGGGCCGCATCTACGAGGAGCCCTACGACAAGCTCATCTTAGCGCCGGGGGCCGCTCCGGTGGTGCCGGTGGCCGCGTCGCTGGATTCGCCGCGGGTGTTCACCTTGCGCACGGTAGAGGACGCCCTGGCTCTGCGCGCGTTTGTGATCGAGAAGGCGCCGCGCCGGGCCGTGGTAGTCGGCGGCGGCTTCATCGGCATCGAGGCCGCCGAGAACTTGGCGGAGATGGGCGTGGAAACCACGCTCGTGCAGCGGCCCGCACAGCTGCTGAAGCCCCTGGACGCCGACATGGCCGCTTTCGTGCACGCTGAGATGCGCGCCCACGGGGTGCGTCTCGTGCTCGGCGGTTCGCTGGAGGCGGTGGACGAGGAGGCCTGCGGTCTTGTCGTGCGCCTCGGCGACGGCGAGGCGCTACCGGCCGATCTAGTGGTGCTCGCCATCGGCGTGGCGCCCGAGGCGCATTTGGCCGCCGAGGCGGGGCTCGCCCTCGGCCAGCGCGGCAGCATCGCAGCCGACGCGTCCATGCGCACCTCTGATCCGGACATCTTCGCCGTGGGCGATGCCGTGGAGGTGACCCACGGCGTGACGGGGAAGAAGGCGCTCGTGGCCTTGGCCGGCCCCGCCAACAAGCAGGGGCGCATCGCCGCCGACGTCATCTGCGGTCTTAACAGCCGCTATGGCGGCTCCTGGGGCTCGTCGGTCATCAAGGTGTTCGATCTCACCGTGGCGTCCACGGGCCTGAACGAGGCGGCCGCCCGCGCCCAGGGCTACGATTGCGACACGGTTATCCTGTCGCCCGGCTCCCATGCCGGCTACTACCCCGGTGCACGCCCCCTGACCATGAAGGTGGTGTTCGAGAGGGGCACGCTGCGGCTGCTCGGCGCCCAGATCGTGGGGGCCGAGGGGGCAGACAAGCGCATCGACGTTCTGGCCTGCGCCATGCAGCTGGGAGCCGATGGGGTGCGTCTGAAAGATCTGGACCTGGCCTACGCGCCGCCCTACTCCTCGGCCAAGGACCCCGTGAACATGGCCGGCTTCATGATCGAGAACGTGGCCGCCGGCCTGATGAAGCAGGCCGGCTACGACGAGATACCGGCTCTGCGCTCGGCTGGCGCCACACTGCTCGACGTGCGCACGGAAGCGGAATGGGATCGGGGCCACATCGACGGGTTCGTGCACATTCCTCTGGATGAGCTGCGCGACCGCCTGGGCGAGCTGCCGGCCTCAGCGCCGGTCTACGTGACGTGCCAGTCGGGCCTGCGCAGCTACGTGGCCTGCCGCATGCTGGCCCAGCACGGCTTCGACGCCTACAATTTCCGCGGCGGCTACGGCTTCTACCGCGTGGTGGCCGCCGACGGGGAGCCGGTGCGCTGCGCCCGCCCCTGCGGCGCCGAGCGTTAGGGACTGAGCGCCCGCTTCGGATTGATCCTGGATTGCTCCGGGGTGAGAAGGGAAAAAGAGAGGGGGCGACGGGCCCCTGCGCGAAAAGAGGCGCGCCTCGAAGACGGGGCGCACCGCGGCAACTAAGGAGGCTGGCATGGCATTGACCGTCAAGCGTTTTCACGAGCTGAGCCTGGACGAATATCACGAGATGCTGAAACTGCGCTGTGCGGTGTTCGTCGTGGAGCAGCAGAGCCCCTACCAAGAGGTGGACGACGCCGACAAGGAGGCGCTGCACCTGTGGCTGCGCGACGGGGACGGCGCGCTTGCGGCCTATGCCCGGGTGCTGCCGGCCGGCGTGGCCCACGAGACCCCCTCCATCGGCCGCGTCATCGCGGTGAGCCGCGGCATGGGCGCGGGGCGTCGCATCATGGAGGAGGCCATCCGCGTGGCCCAAAGTGAGCTGGGCGCCGACGTCATCACCATCGAGGCCCAGGTGCAGGCCCGCGGCTTCTACGAGAAGCTCGGCTTCAAGCAGACCTCCGACGAGTTCGACGACGGCGGCATTCCCCATATCGAGATGCGCCTGACGCGCTAACCTATCCGGCCGGGGCGGCCCGGGACAAGTTCGACGCCGGCTGCGGCTGGCCGTCGTTCGCGCGTCCGCTGGCTGAAAGCGTCGTCAAGGAGTCGGTGGACGAGTCTATCTCCGGCATGCCCCGCGTGGAGGTGCGCAGCGTTGTCGGAGACAGCCATCTGGGCCACGTTTTCATGGATGGGCCAGTTGAACTGGGCGGCCAACGCTACTGCATAAACGGAAGCGCCCTCCGCTTCATTCCCGCCGACAAGCTAGAAGCCGAAGGCTACGGCTACCTGCGCGATGTCGTGTCTCAATAGGTAGAGGCAACGGGGGCAAGTTGGCGACTCGCATCGGGGCGTCTCGGGCGAAGCTTGCGTTACGGCTTGGTGGCCCGGTGTTCGGGATGCGGCTCGTGTGCGACAATGAGAAAGCTTCGATTGCGAATGAGAAAGGAAGCTTCATGCGCCCCTACGAAGAGCTCATCGTGCCCATTCCCGACTATCCGAAGCCGGGTATCGTGTTTCAGGACCTCACGCCGGCCTTTGCGGACGGCGCGGCCTTCGCCGCCATGGTGGACGACTTGGCCGCGCACTTCGCCGGTGCCGGCATCACGAAGGTGGTGGGCGCCGAGGCCCGCGGCTTCATTGTGGGCGCGGCGGTGGCCTTGCGCCTGGGGGCCGGCTTCGTGCCCTGCCGCAAGCCGGGCAAGCTCCCGCGTACGACGCTGCGCGAGTCCTATGTGCTGGAGTACGGCACCGATGCGCTAGAGATTCACGCCGATGCGCTGACGCCCGACGACGTGGTGCTCATCGTGGACGATTTGGTGGCCACGGGCGGCACCACCACGGCCATGGTGCGCCTTGTGCGCGCGAGCGGCGCGCATCTGGCGGGCCTCGGCTTCGTTATGGAGCTGGCCTTCCTGAGTCCCCGTGCCGTGATCGCCGAGGAAACCGATGCCGAGGTGTTCTCGCTTATAGCCGTGGAGGGCGAGCCGCGAACGTAATCGGCCGGTGGCGCGGCGTCAACGGGTCGGTGTAAGGTGATGAGGCGGGTCGGCAAGTGACTGCGCGCTCCGATATTATGGTCGGGTCGAGGGGCGGTGCCTTCGCATCGCCTGGCCCTGCGAGTTAAGGAGTGACGCATTATGGCAATTCTCTCGAACCCCTTCGTCATGGAAGTTCCCCGCAAGCTGACCGACCGCGAGCTGGCCAACGCCATCCGCCAGGATCTGGTGGGCGAGCTGGAGGCCATCCACGAGTACGATGCCCACATTCTCGCCACTGACAACAAGGACGCCATCAAGGTGCTCTCCGATATCCGCGATGAGGAGCGCGAGCATATGGGCGAGCTTCTCGAGCTGTTGGAGCGCCTGTGCCCCGACGAGAAGGGCCTGCACGACGAGGGCCGCGAGGAAGTGCGCGAGCTGCTCGGCGACAAGAAAGGCAAGTAGGCGGAACCTCGCCCCAAGCGAGAACGCGGCGTCCTCGGGAATTCCCGGGGGCGCCGCTTCGTGTTTGCGCGATCCGTTACTGAACGGGCGGTTCCCTTTGGGGGAAGCTTTCCCCGGCGAGGGCCCTGCGCCTGCCTGCCCCTTTCTGCCCCCTACCCGAGAAACAGCAGGTTCAGCGCCACGTTCAGCGCGAACAGCCCCGCCACGATGAGGGCGAACAGCCCGATGCGGCGCGTATCTCCCACGGCCAGGCCCGTGCGGGGATCGGTGGGGTGATACTCGGGGCTTTCCTTCGCCAGGCCGCCGTAGATTTTCTTGAAGATGATATAGGCCACCACGCCCGAGGCGAGGAACGCCACGGTGGCGAAGAAGTTCGCCACGGGGCTCAGGCACAGGGTGAAGGTGGCGATGCCGAAGGCCAAAGCCGAGTACAGGCGCACGCCCACCTTTCCGCCGCCGATGACGTACATATCGGCCGGACGGCTTTCCACCGGGTACATCTTGCGCAGGCGCATCACGATGAAGCCGAGGAACATGTAGCGGGCCAGGATGAAGATGATGTTCATCTCGATAATGGTGGTGAAGTCGAACTGCGAGAAGACGAGCGACGAGGCGGCGATGGTGAGCACGCCCACATAGGGGCTGCGGCCGGCCTTGTCCACTTTGCGGATGAATTTGGGGAACAGGTTGTCTTCTGACAGCACCCAGAAGCTGCGGGAGCCGCTGGCCAGGTAGGTGTTGTAGATGGTGCACTGGCTCATGATGGCGATGACGAGGAACAGCACCACGCCGGAGTGGCCGAGCACCGTGGCGAAGATGGTGCCGTAGCCGAGCACGTCGGCCGAGAAGCCGCCGTCGATGCCCCATTGCGTCCACGAGCCGGCCGGGTAGGCTGCCAGGCAGGCCAAGGTGGGCAGGATGTAGGACAGGGCGATGAGCGGCAGGGCGATGCGGAAGCCCTTGGCCACGTTGCGGGACGAGTCCTCGTATTCCCCGGACATGGCGGCGATGCACTCGTAGCCGCAGTACATCCAGATGCCGATGGACAGCGAGTCCACCAAACAGCCCATAGGGGCCTCCGGTGCGGCGAAGATGGGGTCGAAGGGGTTGGTCTGCCAGTTGATGAGGCCGAAGACCACGGCCATGCCGAACACAATGAGGATGAGCACCGAGAAGAACGAGCTGATGCGCTCCACCTCGATGAGCCCGACGAGGTTGACCACGGTGAAGCAGCCCACCACCAAAAGCTTCACCACGAAGGTGCCCTCGGCATCGAGGGACAGCAGCTGGGAGGTGTAGCCGCCCACCATGGCGATGTAGGCGCCTGAGGAGATGTAGGTGTCCATGGAGGTCCACCAGCCGGCCTGAAACCCCCAGAACTCCCCGAAGGTCTCCTTGGCCCAGGCGTAGATGCCGCCTTCCCGCGGCAGGATGGCGTTGGCCTCGGCCACGAGCCGGCTGATGGGGCGCGCCCACACGAAGGGCAGCACCATGAGGATGATGAGGGTGAGCCCGGGGCCTGCGGCGGGAATGATCTCCTCGATGCCGAAGGCGCCGGCCGACACGAGGCAGAACAGCATGAAGGCAATGCCGAGCGCACTGATGTTGGTCTTCCGCAGGTTGCCGATGGACCCTTCGGGCGGGGTCGGCGGGAAGAGATCCTGTTCTCCGGCAGGAAACGAGTTGTTGGCGGCCAAGCGCGAACCACCCCCCTTGAAGGCTCGGCAGTAGATGAGGATTGCAGTGTAGTTCATTCCCCCCAAGCGGGTAGGCGCAGACGCACCGCGGCGGCAAGCGGATGAGACGCGGCGGTTGGGGTCAGCGGCGCTTCTAAGAACGCACGAGACCGAGCCCGCAGCCCAAGGGCTGGAGGGCGTCATCGGCAGAGTCGCTGTCTCCCACCGGCAAGGGGAGGCCATCCTCGCCTAGGAATCCCTCGTAGAATTCCCCCTCGCCTTCGAAGAGGATGTCTCCGTCGGCCTGCTGACTGCAGCGGCACAGCAGAATCGTGCGGAAATCGCGGGCGAGAAAGTCGGCGATGAGGCTTTCGGCCTCTGCGACGGCGCCCGCTGCCAGGACAGTATAGGGCTGGGGGAGGTGGCCCGGAATGCCGGCGCGCAGAAGGAGCACCTCGTCGGCGGTGCAAGCGTAATCGAGGCGGATGGTCCCCGACTGCGGCAGTCCCAGCCCCTGGCGCATATGGCGCTCCCGCTCGCTGACGGTGCCTCCGTGGAGTGCGAGGGCACCGAAATACACGGCCGCGCTGACGTAGCGTCGGCCCTGGCGGTCGGTGCATTGCCAGCCGGATGTGTCTATCAGGCCGCCGGTGCGGTCGAAGTAAAGGCTCACCTGCGGCGCCGTGACGGGTACGGCGAAAGGGGGCCAGTTGAAGATGTCGGTGTGGCTCATGGCTTCTCCTGGAGGGGACGGGGCGGCAGGTGCTTCCCACCATAGCGCATTTGTGCGAGGGAAGATATAGTCGCAATAGTCTCATTTTGAGAATTTTCCTTCTATGCAAAACGGGCCCCGCCCTGAAGCGGAGCCCGTAAAATGCCCGGTGATGAAGGCAATACGACGACGATGCGGCTATTGCGCCCCGGCAATCAGGCCGCTGTCGTAGGCTTCGATGAGCCGCGTCAGCTCAACGACCCGCTCGCGCAGGGCCGCGCCCTCGTCGGTGTCCTCCACGCTGCGTGGCGCCTCGTAGCGCTCGATGACCCGACGCTCGGCTACGATATCGGCGTTATCCGCGATGGCCGCCTGACGGCTGGATAGCGGTGTGTTCGCATCCAGGAACAGTCCCTCGGCGTTCGATACCAGGGTGAATCCCGCTAGCCCCGTGGTCTTCTGGTAAGGTGCCGAGAAGCCGCCGTCGATGCAGAGCACGCGCCCTGCGGCCTTCACCGGATCCTCGCCGTCCTTCACCTTCACCGGCACGTGTCCGCAGATGATGCGCGAGGTGGCCGGATCCATGGCGAAGTCCTCGAAGATGCGATCGATGACGGCATCGTCGTCCAGCAGCGTGTAGAAGGGGTTCTTCACTTCCTTGCGGGCGGCCTTGTCGGCGATGAGGTACAGCTCGAAGGTGGCCATCTTGCTCTTGGCGAAGAGCGGCGAGCCGGGGCCGAGCCACAGGTACCACAGCATGTCCAGCCCGCGCTTGCGCTCGGCTTCGTCGGTGGCCAGATAGGCGGCCCGCACCGAGGCGTCCACCATGTCGTAGAGGCTCTTGCCCTGGTAGGTCTTCCCGAACAGAGTGACCTCCATGAGGCTGCCGTCGGCGGCCAAGGGCACGCAGGCGTGCAGCAGCAGGTTGCCGTTTACGATCTTGTACAGGCTGCCGTGGGTGAGGAGGAAGTCCATGTGGCGCTGGAGTCGCTCGCAGCTGGAGAATGCGGCGCAGAGCTGTTCGATGACAGCTTCCTCGCCCTCGGTCAGGCGATAGGGGTCGTCCCAGTCCACGGTGGGGAACACGGTGTCGGTCAGCTCGTATTCCACGCCGTCAACTATCACGGTGTTGCGCTCGCGGTTGATGCGGTGCAGCAGATTGCGGTCGTCCAGGCCGAAGGAAGGGTTCTCGGCGATGAGAGCCGCTTCCACTTTGAACTGGATGATGGCCATGGCCTTCTGGATCTTCTCGGTCAGGCGCGTTTCGGCCTCGGAGAGACCGGGGTTGCCTTTGAGGGCGAAGGCGACGCAGGGATCGTCGCCGTAGGCCTCGGCGGCGAAGCTGGCCAGGGGGCGCAAGTTGATGCCGTAGGCGTCCTCCAGGATGGACAGGTTGCCGTAGCGGGCGCAGATGCGCACGACATTGGCCACGCTGCCGGGTTGGCCGAGGGCGGCGCCCATCCACAGGATGTCGTGGTTGCCCCACTGCACGTCCACGCTGGGGTGGGTGAGGAGCTCGTCCATGATGAGGTGGGGGGCCGGGCCCCGGTCGTACACATCGCCGACGAGGTGTAGCCGGTCGATGGTGAGGTGCTGCGTAAGTTCGCCCAGGATCTCGGCGACGACAATGCCGGCGCCGCTGTCTACGGCCCCCTCGATGAGGGCCCGAGCGCAGGGGCGCTTGGCCGGCGTGGCGGCCAAGAGCTCGCCGATGACGACGGCGAAGTCTTCGGGGACGAACGCGTCGACCTCCACGAGCAGGTGCCGCTCGACGGCCGCCCGCGCCACGGCGGCCAGCTGCTCGATGAGATCGGCGAGCGCTTCCTCGCCGGCATCTTCCAAAACCAGCTCGGCCTTCTCGGCGGGGTAGCACACGGCGGCTGCCAACTCGGCGCGCGCATCGGCGGTCGCGTCGGGGAAGACGGCCGCTACGAGCTCGCGCACGGCGCCGGAGCCGTTGCGCACCAGATGGGAGAACGCATTGTGCTCCCCGTGGATATCCGAGGCGAACAACTCGGTGCCCCGCGGCAGGGCGAGTGCTCCTTCCAAGAGCGCGATTTCCGCCGCCGCTTCCTCGGCGGTGGGGTACAGTTCCGAGAGGGTCTCCAGGTAGGTCGTTTCAGGCGCGTCCATAGATTATCCTCCTTGTTGGACCGCAGGGATTTCGCTGTCCCATTGTATCCGACCCCGACACCGCCCCGTCCGTCGCCGCAGAAACTGCGGAGTCGCTTGCCGTGATACGGGGTGGCGACGGCGTGCGATCTCGCGGGGAGTCGCGAAAACGTGCTGTCGGAGGAGCGTCCCCTAGTACTTTTCCCAGAGCCTCAGCTCCAGGTAGGAGGCGGTGACGCAGGCAATGAAGCCGACGATGATAAGGACGAAGACGATATTGGCGACCTTGGGGCTCAAGAGCGAGAAGCCTTCGCAAACCAGGGGGAAGATGACCCAGACGTAGATCATGGCGGCCAGGCCGATGAAGAAGTCGTTCACGAGCCAGGCCTGGCCGAACACGTTGCCCGGCAGCTGGGAGTTGTCCCAGAAGGGATACTCGCCGGTGGCGGGG
>Ga0209064_1001649_pt1 | contig 32072 bp, 30 predicted proteins | sample Inofromicrocosms_FD_187498 | JGI IMG/M metagenome (GOLD analysis project Ga0209064, IMG submission 187498) | Mouse cecum microbial communities from Vienna, Austria - Inoculum for glucosamine and mucus D2O microcosms (SPAdes) (version 2) | ecosystem: Host-associated > Mammals > Digestive system >... | reverse complement strand
TAACGCCGTGCTTGTTTAAATCGTTGGTGCCCACCCTTACGATAAATATGTTTTTATCGCGGTTGATAAAGTAAAGCTTATCGCCCGCCTTTATCTTATCGCCGAAAGTATAGGGCTTGTAACCCCTTTCTTCCGCCAGCTTTTTAGCCGTTGCGGTAGCCCCGCGTTCCGTCTTGGAAGTAAACAGAAACTGCTTGTACCCTTCCGCATAATCGAAAATGGCTTTAAGCTCTTTTTTGTCGGCTTCCTTGTAACAGTTCTTTCTCTTGTATTCGTAATCCATAGATAAATCTCCTCGCAAATTTAGTTTTAGGCAAATAATTTCCACTCGACATTATAATATCAACGGCGTGTTTTGTCAATAGCCCGCCAAGCAAGAAAAAGCAAATATTTTTAGCTTTATTTTCCCTCTTTATATTTACTATTTTTTAAATATGGTATATAATTGTGTATGTATGGAAGGAAAACGCTTTACGGCGAAAAAACTCGCCGTTCTGGGCGTGCTTACCGCCCTGAGTTTAATTACGTTTTTAATAGAAAACCTCTTCCCCCCGCTACTCATACCGGGGGCTAAGCTGGGGCTTGCAAACGCGTTTTCCTTTATAGCGCTAATTATGTTTTCGCCGTTGGAGGCGTTTATAGTCGTGGGAGTGCGCACGGTGCTGGGCGCGATATTCGCAGGTAACTTTGCGGCGGTTATGTACTCGTTTACGGGCGGGGTCGTCTCTATGGCGGTCAGCTCGCTTTTAATGTATTGCGTACACCCGAAAATTTCGGTTATATGCGTAAGCGTAATAGCCGCGGCGTTTCATAATTTTACCCAGAACGCCGTATTCGTATTATTATCGTCCACGCCGCTGGCGTTTTCGTACGCGCCGTACCTAATACTTTTGGGCGTGCTTTCGGGCGCGTTTATAGGCGCGGCGGTAACGCTGATAGTCAAGCGCGTGCCCACGTCGGCTTTCGAAAAAATTTCGGGCGTTTACGCCAAAGCGGAAAAAAAGTAAATTACGCGCCTTAAAAAGCGCTTGTTTTTTAAAATTTTATTTGGAGGAACACAGTGAAAGCAATTAAAGGCAAACCCTTCTTCTCCGGCATACACCTGCGCGACAACAAGTCGCTCTCGTGCGGGCAGAAGGCGGAAACTATGCCCCTGCCGCAGGAAGTTTATATTTCCCTGTCGCAGTCGTTGGGCAAGCCCGCCGTGCCAAAAGTTGAAAAGGGCGCAAAGGTAAGAGAGGGCGAACTGCTCGCCGTAGCGGACGGGGCAATCTCTTCGAACGTGTTTGCCAGCATTGCGGGCGAAGTTGTGGATATTAAACCCCTTCCCTGCGCAAACGGCGAGACGGAAACGTACGTTGTAATTAAGGGCGACGGAAGCGGCGAAAAGGTAACCCTTCCCCCTTTGAGTGCTCCCGACGCGGAAGCAATAAAGGAGCGCATTAAGGACTGCGGCATTGTAGGGCTTGGCGGCGCGGGCTTCCCAGCGGCGGTAAAGGTTTCCCCCCGCACACCCGTAGACACGCTTATAATAAACGGCGCAGAGTGCGAACCTTACCTGACCTGCGACCACAGACTTATGCTTGAAAACGCCGAAGAAATTGCGCGCGGCGCGCGCTACATTGCCAAGGCGCTGGGCGTAAGTAAAATTATCATCGGCATAGAAGCCAACAAGCGCGACTGCATTGCGGAGTTTGAAAAGTTTGACGATATTCAGCCCGTGCTCTTGAAAAAACAATACCCTATGGGCAGTGAGAAGCACTTAATTTACGTAACCACTGGCAGAAAAGTAGGTTTGGGCAAGCTTCCCGCCGACCACGGAGTAGTTGTGCAAAACGTTGCCACCGCTTTCGCCGTGTGCGAAGCCGTTGAAAAGGGCAAACCGCTGTACGAACGCATATTGACCGTATCGGGCGGGGCGGTTAAACAGCCCAAAAATTTATGGGTGCGCGTAGGCACCTGCGTAAAGGATATAGTAGACTACTGCGGCGGCGAAGTTACCGAACAAATTATTAAAAAAGATTTGCAGACGGTTAAAACCGACGCCGATAACCAAACGGAAACTTCCGAAAACCGGGTTACGGAAAAGTCCGCCGTTAAAAAGGTTGTACAGGGCGGACCTATGACGGGCGTTGCGCTTGCCACTTACGACGTATACGTTCACAAGACGACGGCGGGCATACTGCTTTTAGACAAAAAGGAAGCCGCGGCGGAAGAACCCACCCCCTGCCTTAACTGCGGAATGTGCGCCGACGTTTGCCCTATGCACATAATGCCTATGCAGACGGCGTTCTACTCTGCGGCGGGCGATTTCGAAACGGCGGCTAAACTCGGCGGCACGGCGGCGTGCATAGAGTGCGGAGCGTGCGAATACGTGTGCCCTGCAAAACGCCCCTTAATACAGGCTATACGCAAGACCAAAGCCTACCTGCGCGGTAAAGGCGTGCCCGCGCCCGCGGTTAAACCCGTAGACCAGAAGGGAAGAAGCGCCCCCACGGTGCCCGACAAGGAGTTAGGCGAAAATCAATCAGAAAACGAAAAGGAGAATAAAAATGGATAACAGCATAGTAATATCCACTCCTCCTCACGTAAAGAGCAAGCGTACGACCAAGAAAATAATGCTCGACGTTATAATCGCGCTTATCCCCGCCACGGTGATGGGCATAGTCTTTTTCAGATTAAACGCCTTTTTCGTAATTCTTTCGTCGGTGCTTGCCGCGGTTGCAACGGAGTTTGTATACTACTTTATAGCCAACAAGGGCTTTTCCGACAAGTGCAGACACGCGGGCGAGGTGTGCAAAAAGTGGTGGAAACAGTTTGACTACACCTCCGTGGTAACTGGTTTAATACTCGCGCTCATACTTCCCCCCACCACTAAATGGTACGAGGCGCTTATTGGCGCAATCTTTTCGATAGCCATAGTAAAAATGGTGTTCGGCGGAACGGGTAAAAACCTTGTAAACCCCGCCGCTACGGGAAGAGTATTTATGTTTATAAGCTTTTCCATAACGGCGTATACGGCTTGCGCGATTGCACCCGTATCCGACGGCAGTCAGATTTTTACGGGCGCAACCCACCTTTCGGGCTGGCTTTTAGGCGGAGAAAACGCAAGCGGACAAATGTCGCTGTTGGACTTGTTCCTCGGCACGGGCGTAGCGGGCTGCATAGGCGAAACCTGCAAAGCGGCGTTGCTTTTAGGCTTTATCTATTTAGCCGTGCGCAGAGTTATTAAATGGTGGCAACCACTGCTCTATATCGTCGTTTCGGCGTTCCTCTCGGTATGCCTTGCGGCAATAGGCAGTAAATCGTTTGAAATTGCGCTCTTCCTCGATTACGCTCTTTCCGGCGGGCTTATGTTCGGCGCAATTTTTATGGCGACCGACTACGTAACTTCCCCCAAAGGCGTATACGGGCAGTTGGTATACTACCTCGCGCTGGCGGTACTTACATCCGTTTTGAGATACCTCACCAAAATCGAAGTAGTATCCTTCGTAATAATGATAATGAATTTACTCGTACCCCTTATCGACACGTATATTGTGAGAAAGCCCTTCGGATACAAGAGGGTAAAAAAGCAAAAGGAGGGCAAGTAATATGACGGCTAAACAGTTTTTCAAGAGCACGGCGTTTAAGTGCATAGCCGTACTTTTAAGCGTATTGCTTGTAAGCGGCGTATTGCTTGCCGTAGCCTACGGCTTTTTGGAAGTTACCGACGAGGAACGTTTCAGTCGCAAAATCGGCGTTATGTACAATGGCGAAACGGTTACGGCTACCGAGCAGGATATAAGCGGAAAAAACACCAACGTAAACGATGCAAAAATCGAAAAATTATGGTACGTAAACGAGAAAAACGACTATCTTGTACAGGCGGCTTCGAAGGGCAACGGCGGAAACGTAACCTGCTGGGTTACCGTGAGAATGCAAGACAACAAGGTTGACGTAAAGGGCATAGGCAAAGTGCTTTTGTACGCGTATGACGACCCTGCTGAATTTGTTAGCTATATAGGTTCAGACGTATACGAACGCTTCCCCTACGACTACTACGACGGAAAAACTTTCAGCTACGGCGACAAGACAAGCCCCGAATATATAAATACAAACGCGTCTGTCTCCCTTACGGCAATTTGCAACGACGTAAACGCTTCGGTTGCCTTTGTAAAGGCGTTTGCAAAGGGCGGCGACATATCCGACCCCTACGAAAACTTTGAATACAAATCTTTAATCAACATAAACAAGAGCAGTTGGAGCGTTGAAGGCGAAGTTGTTACCTATAACATAGTAACCAAAGCCAACGAAGGTCCCGACCCCTTCATTCTGGAAATCAAGGTTGACGGCACGGGCAAAATTACCGCTTACACAATAATTACAAACGGTTGCGCGGAGGACGGACACTTTACGGCTGACGACTATATGGATATGATGTCTACGCTTGCAAAGGACCTTACGGGCAAAACGCTTGCGGATATCGAGGGCTACCTTGCCGACAACTCGGATAACGGCACGCTTCACACGGGCGCAACGCGCTCTAACGAGCTGTGTTACCACGCCGCGGCGTTTGCTCTTTCAAACTATGCCGCCTGCCTTGAAACGCCTAAGGAGGGCAACTGATTATGAATAAGTACAAAAAGATAACGTTAGACGGAATAATCTTTTCCAACCCCACGTTTATGCTTGTTCTCGGCACCTGCCCCACGCTTGCAATGATAAGCAAGGGCGCGATTTCGGCGGCGGGTATGGGGCTTTGCGTGCTTGTGGTACTCACGCTGGCAAACATTATAATTTCCGCGCTGAGAAAGGTTATACCCAATCAGGTAAGAATACCCTGCTATATAGTAATTATCGCAACCCTTGTTACGCTTGTGCAGATGGTGCTTGAAAAGTATTTGCCTACCCTTTACGACAGTTTGGGAACTTTCCTTGCGCTGATAGTCGTAAACTGCATAGTCCTCGGCAGAGCCGAAGCCTTTGCAAACAAGCACACCGTATTGGAAAGCGCGGTAGACGGCATTGCCAACGGCATAGGTTTCACCGTTGCGCTTACGGTTATGGGCGTCGTGTGCGAGCTTTTGGGAAGCGGAACGCTGTTCGGCGTACAAATCTTCAAAACGTTTAAAATTGCTATGTTCGCTTCCCCCGCGGGCGCGTTTATAGTGTACGGGCTGTCGATTGCGCTGTTCACGTATATAATCGACGTGTTCCAGAGGGCGCGCCGAGTAAAAGTAAACAGAATAGCAAGGGAAAACCTGCTTGACGCAAAAAACGCAGATACGGCGGCTGAACCCGCGGAGGCGAACGTATGAACTTTGTATTATTAGTACTGTCGGCGGTGCTGACAAACAACTTTATAACCGTTAAAACATACGGCATATGCCCCTTCCTCGGCGTATCCAAAAACACCAAGTCGGCGCTGGGTATGGGCGTTGCCGTTACGGTGGTAATGTTTCTTGCAACGCTTGTAACCTACCCGATTTACAAATTTATAATGACGCCGCTGCGCATAAACTTTTTATGGATAATATTCTTTATATTCATAATAGCCGCGTTGGTGCAGATGCTCGAAGCCATTATACGCAAAATTTCCCCCTCCCTTTACAACACTATGGGCGTGTACCTGCCGCTTATAACCACCAACTGCGCGGTACTCGGCGTAACCCAGCTTTTCAACGGAGTAACCGATTTGGGCGAAATAGTAAAGGGCGTGGCTTCCGGCGTTGAACTCAACCTCGGCTGGGCGGTGCTGTACGCGCTGTTTGCAGGCGTGGGCTTTACCCTCGTTATGGTTATAATGAGCGGTATGCGCGAAAAACTCAACTGTTGCAAAGTATCCAAATCGCTTGCGGGCTTCCCCGTATCTATGATTGCCGCTGCGTTCATCTGTATGGCGTTTATGATATTCGCGCAAATAAAGGTTTAAGGAGGAAAAGGCAATGAACTTACTTAGCTTTACCGTAGAAACCTGGAAGACGATTGGCATTGTTGCGGGAATATTCGCAGGCTCGGCAATTATTATAGGCGCGCTTATACTCATAGTCGGCAAGGTGTTTAAAGTGGATATGGACGAAAAGGTAACCAAAATTTTGGAAAACCTTGCGGGCGCAAACTGCGGCGGATGCGGTTGCAGCGGTTGCGCGGGCTTTGCCGAAAAGCTTGCCCACGGCGGCGGCGAACTTTCTTCCTGCCACGTAACCTCGCCCGAAAAAAAGGCGGAAATCGCCGCTCTTTTGGGCATTGAACTCAAAGACGAGGAACGCACCGTTGCCGTTGTTAAATGCAACGGAGGGCTGGCAAACGCGGGCGAAGCGTTCGAGTACGTTGGCAACCCCACCTGCGCGGCAAACGCTTCGCTTTTGGGCGGAAACAAACTCTGCAAATACGGTTGCCTCGGTTGCGGCGACTGCAAGGTTGTGTGCCCCGAAAGCGCGATAAAAGTTTCCGACAAGCTTTCGGAAGTAGACCCCGACAGGTGCGTAAGTTGCGGGGCGTGCATAAACGCCTGCCCCAAACACATAATAGAGCGCATACCCGCCTCCGCGCCCGTATACGTGGCGTGCTCCTCCGAGTGCAAGGGCAAGGACGTTATGAACGTTTGCAAAGTGGGCTGTATAGGTTGCTCGCTCTGCGCCAAAAAGTGCCCCCACGGCGCGATAACGATGGTAAACAATCTGCCCGTATTCGATTATACCAAATGCACGGGTTGCAAGACCTGCGTAGCCGTATGCCCCCGCCACATCATAATAGACAGGGAGCCCAAAGGCGAACAAAAAGTTGACGATAAAGCCGAAAGAAAGGCGGAAATTGAAAAAGAAGAAAACAAGTAACAACAATTAAAATTAAAGCGGCTCGCCTTTAAAAGGCGAGCCGCTTTAAACGTTTTCAAATTTAACCTATTACGCCGTTGTCGTAAAACTTTAAAGGGCTGATAGTAAGCGCGTGCGGAGTGCAAATAATGGGCGTTGAAGAGTTGTATTTCAACTCGGGAGTGTACACGCAGTCCTTATGCGCGGAGCAGTTGCTTGACGTAACGCCTACCGTCTTGTTTTTAATATCGACAAATATATCGTTAAAGCCGTCCTTTCCGTCCGTGTAAAAGCGTATCTTATAGCCGCCGCTCACCTCTTCCACCGCTACGTTTTCCTCTTTCAATACGCGGGGCGTACTGCCGAATTCAAAGGTGAGCACCTGCTCGCCCCTGTAAGACACGTAAAACCCCTCCAAAGACGATTTATCTTTACCCACGGTAAAAGAAATTATAAGTATTACAGCCGTAATTATTATAACGCCGAAGGCTGCAATATCCCAAAGCGAAAACCATTTACGGCTTTTAATCTGTTCAATCTTTTTAAGCGACATTTTAGTTTAAAACAATTTTTCCGTCCACAACGGTGTTGGCTATCGGGTAGGCGGAGTTTCTTATTGTAAGCTCGTCGGGACAGTTGGTAATGATTTTGCCCTCTTCCCCCTCGAATACCAGCATAACTACTTTTCTGTCCGAAAGCTCGGCGTTGATAAACTCCGCCGCCTTCTGCACGCCCATCGCCGAAAGAGCCGTTGTAAGCGCGTCGGCTTCCGCCGCAGAGCCGCCCACGACCATCGCCGAGGAAATACCCGTGCGTATGGGCGAGCCCGTCTTGGGGTCGATTATGTGGCAATAACGCACGTCGTCGAGCACGTAATATTTAAGGTGGTCGCCGCTGGTTGAAAGCTTTACGTCCTTTGCAAAAAGGTAACCGTAACTTACGCCTATGTTGCGCGGGTCGGTAAGCTCCAACTGATAGCTCTTGGTCAGGTTGCCCGCATAGCGTTTAAGCGCCATACTCGATTCGCCGAAATTGAAGTAGCCGTTGGTTATTCCCGCGGCGCCGTACATTGCGTCCACCCTGTCCGCGCACCACCCCTTGGTAATTCCGCCGAGGTCGAGCTTTAAGGAATACTCCCTGTCGTCCCCTTCCACTTTCACCGTAAAGGCGGGCTTGTCCGCATAATATCCGCCGTCCTTTTCGTAAATTCTCACTTCGTTGAAATGCGACGCAAGTTGGCAAAACGCCGTAACGTACTTTTCTTCGGGTAAAGCTTTGTCAGCACGGTCGTAAGGCATTCCCTTGTCGGCTTGCGTGCGCTGTGCAAACCCGTACAAATCTTCACAGTACCACACCGCGGGGTTGTAATTGCCCTCCGTCTTTTCGTAAAGTGTTTTCGAAAGAGTGAGCAACTCGTAGGCGGTCTTGTCAAGCTCCACCGTCTGCCCCGCCGCCGCGGCGTTGAATTTGTATATGCACGAAGTTTCGACTACCGTGCTTACCGAATTTTCCGTTTCGTACAAAAAGTCGCTCACGCTGTCGGCAAGCGTTTCAAAATCTTTTTCGCTTATTTCCGAAGAGGTAGCCGTAAGACGGGCGTACGTACCCATAGCGTAAAGCTGTCTTCCAAGCGTTTTATCTTCCTGTTTTTCAGCGCAAGCCGAAAAAGGTATGCAGGCGACCGCACACACGATTGCGGTGGCGCAAGCCGTAAATTTTTTATTCATATCCGTATTATATCGCATTTGTCATATGTTTGCAATTAACTTTATCGCCGTTTATATAAAAAAAGGAACCGCTTTCGCGGTTCCTCCCGTTTTAACCGTTATTATTTAGCCGCTTCGTTAGCCTTTAAAATAAGCTCGGCATAGGTGTAATAAACTTTTCCCTTTTTATCCGAAGGGTTTAAATCGTTCCAGGTTGCGCCCGTGGAAATGCTGCCGTCCATCCAGACTTTCGTGTCTGCATTTTTTTCGAGATTGCTTAAATTCTTAACGCCGTGGTCTTTAACGTACTTAACCGTTGCGTCGCGGTTACCCTTCCACCCAAGCTTACCTTCGGGAGACCAATAGCCGTTTTCTTCCTTGGAAAGAGTTTTATAAGTCATTACGTCTTTCTTGGTTTCGGCGCCTACCGTTACGCTTATAGCGTTGTTTTTAACCGCTTCGTAATAAGCCTTGCAGTTAGCTTCGCTTTCAAGATACGTTTTAAAAGCCGTTTCGCCTACTTTATAGCCCTTAACGGTTGCATCGTAAGTAAGCGTAACCGAACCGTAAGAAACCTTTTTGTAGTAATACGTGGGCTTTTCTTCCGTGCCGCCGTTTACTTTATCAGCTTCCGCAACGTCTGAGCCCGCCTCAACCTCCGTAGGAAGGCAAACTTCGGTTAAAGTCAATTCTTTAACGGAGTCGCCGTTGGTTGTAATCTGCGAATATCCTACGAAGCCGCCGCCGTGAACAAGCCCGTACGCTTCACCCGTCTTGTCGGCAGCCTTAGGGGTGCAACCCGCCAAAACGCCCGCCCCTGCGGCAAGCGTAGCCGCCATTGTGATGCCTACTACAATCTTTGCAATCCTCTTCATAAAAAACCTCTTTTTTTATTATGCGCGATTGCCGAAAGATTATTTGTTCCACGCGCTGTTAAGCACGTGGAACGAGGGATATCCCTCGGCACATCTTCTTGCCGTAATTGTAGCATACGGCAATATGCAAGTCAACAATATTTTTGAAAAATTTGGTAAATCAGTTTTTATTCCGTACGCAACGCCACGACGGGGTCCTTTCTCGCCGCCGCGGAAGCGGGAAGCAAGCCCGATATAAGCGTTAAACCCACGCTTATGCAAACCATTATTAGCGCCTGCCACCAGGGCAACGCCGCAATGCCCCAAATGCCCGCGATAGCAAGCACTATTATGTTGATTACAAGCGACAGCAGGTAAGTTACAAGTATGCCGAACAGTCCGGCGACAAGCCCTATTAAAAACGTTTCGGAATTGAAGAGGCGTTTAATATCCTTTTTCCTTGCGCCAACCGCGCGCAGAATACCTATTTCCTTAACCCTTTCCACTACCGACACGTAAGTTATTATTCCTATCATAACGGTGGAAACGACAAGCGCGAGCGCGGTAAACGCAACGAGGGCGATGGTAATCATCTGAATCATAGTGTTTACCATATTGATTATCATACCGACCGTATCGGTGTAAGTAATCTTCATTTTGGCGCTTAGCGTAACCGTCTTTTCGGCGCCGCTTGCGTCCACGAAGGTGTAACTTTCACCGTTTTCGCACATTCTGTTCCAATCGTCGAGATAGCTTGTAATTTTGTTCTTTGCGCCGAAGTCCTTGGGGTAAATTCTTATGCTCGAAGGCATATCGCCCCCGCCGAGCATTTCCGCCGTTACCCTTAGCATTGCCGACTTATCCGTATTTCCGCCCAACCCCGACATAAGCATATCCATAATGCCGCCGCTGTCGTATATGTAACCCATAGCAAGCTTGGGCGTCTTTGTCATCTCCCCGTCGACTTTCTGATAGGAAGTATAGTAGAACGAATAGGGAAGATACGGCAGATATTTATCCTCGGTAGCTTCTATTGCCTTGACAATGTTGCTGTCCTTACTGTCGGCGCGCATATGCTCGGTGAGCGCCTTTGTGTAGTAGAAACCGGGGGTTAAACAGCTGTACGATATGCCCGACTTCTTTTGAAGTATCAGCTTTACGTCAAGCTGCAAGCCGTTTGCTTTGTTCAAATCGCCGAGGGGCACCTGCTTAGGCAAGCCCGTCGAGGGGTCGATTTCAATTCCGCCGCCCTGCTGTGGAACAAGCGAAAAACTGCCGCTTTCATAGGGGCGGTGAACGTACGCGCCCATCATCTGCGCGCTGAACGTGTATGCCTCGTTATTGGGATACCAGGTGAATTTTTTGGAAGTATCGCCTATAAAGCGGGTTAAAGGCAAACCGTTTTCCGGGTCCTTGTTGCCCTCGCCGTCCAAGCCGCTTCCTATAAGCCCCAAAGAGCTGTCGTAACAGTCGTTGTCAACCGCCGCATAGGCGTAGTTTAAAAACTCTTCCTGAGTGAGATAGCCGTACTGCCCCAACACGAGGTCGGTAATCATACTGTTATCCACAACCATAATAAGCGACTGCTTGTCGGCAAATATGGCTTTCTTCTGTTCGTCGGTAAGCGCAGAAGCGTCGTAGGTTACTCCGTCCGCCGTTTCCGCGGCTACAATATCGTATTGGCTTAAAACGTACTCGTAATTGTCTGGCACTTCGTTAAAGGTTGCCACGGAGGAAACGGTGCCGGCAAAGTCCTTGTAATCTTCCTGCTCGCTGAGTATCTGCGAGTACATTCCGCGGATTGCCGAAATGCTCGTAACCCTCGAAGCGGGGTCGTCGGAATCCTTTTCAACCGTAAAATCGGTATAGATATTGTTTGCCATACTAAACCCGTAACCGTACTGCACAACGTGTGAGAGTTCGGACGGCATTTTGTTTACGTAATACAGATACTCGTCGCTTATATCGTTCGTCTTTGTAACGCCCTGCGCAAAGCTGCCGAGAGTTTCCATAAGCGACTGCACGTAAAGCTGGTCTTTTAGTTTTGTTATGTCAACCTTGGGCTTAGCCGAGTTGGACATATCCATAAGCGAGGTAAAGTCGATTGCCGAGCGGGTTATTGCCACGGGGTTGCCCGAAAGCATATCGTCCTCCATAGAGTGTATGTATCCCTGCACGCCCGAAGATATTGCGAGCACAAGCGACACGCCTATAATGCCGATAGAGCCGGCTACGGATACCATTGCCGTGCGCTTCGATTTGGAAAGCAGGTTTTTACAGCTGAGCGACATAGCCATACCCACGGACATAGAGGTCTTTTTCTTCTTGCCCTTGTTGGTTTTGCCGTTATCTTCGCCGCCGTCGCCGCCTGATTGCGCCTCTATCGCCTCGCCATTATCCTCCTTGGCAGGCGCCGTTTCCGCCGTCTGCGCGGGCTGTGCTCCGTCGCCCGCATACGGCATAGAGTCGTCTACCACAACGCCGTCCAAAAGCTTTACTATTCGCGTTGAATACTGCTCGGCAAGTTCGGGGTTGTGGGTTACCATTATGATTAAACGGTCCTTCGAAATGTCTTTCAAAAGTTCCATTATCTGCACGCTGGTTACCGAGTCGAGCGCGCCCGTCGGCTCGTCCGCAAGGACTATTTCGGGGTCGTTGATGAGCGCGCGGGCAATTGCAACCCTCTGCGCCTGACCGCCCGAAAGCTGGTTGGGGCGGTTGTTGATTTTATCCTTTAACCCCACCTTTTCCAACGCGTCTATCGCGCGCTGGCGGCGCTCCTGTTTGGACACGCCGGAAATCATAAGCGCAAGTTCTACGTTCTGTAAAATTGTCTGATGCGGAATTAAATGATAGCTCTGGAATATGAAGCCTATGGAGTGGTTACGGTACGTATCCCAATCCCTGTCGCCGTACTGCTTGGTGCTTCTGCCCTCTATTATCAGGTCGCCGGAAGTATACTTATCCAAGCCGCCTATAATGTTGAGCAAAGTCGTTTTGCCGCAACCCGAAGGACCGAGTATGGAAACAAACTCGCTCTTCCTGAATTTTAAACTTATGCCCTTTAAAGCCTGAACGGTTTCGCCCGCGACGGCATAGTCCTTTTTTATGTCGTGTAATTCCAACATTTTTTCACAACCTTCACTATTTAATATACTATTATGTTATAACCGTCCGAGCAAAAAGTCAATGCCAACGGACGGTTCAAACTGTTAATTCACACAATTTTCAATTATAAAACACAAGCTTTTCAAGCCCTGCGCCTCAGCCTATGCTTACGGCTGAGCCCGTCATTTCGGCTAACGCATAAACTTAAACGCGCGCAAAACCAAAACTGTGGAAAACGCAAAGCGCGCGCTTTGTTTTTTAAATTTAAACCCTGCCCGCCGCAAGTCTTTTTAAGGTGCGCTCTTTGCCTATAATCTTCATAACCGTGCACAAATCCGGTGAGTTCGGCATACCCGTTACGGCAATTCTCAAAATTTCGGCAACGTCCGCAACACTGCCCCTGTAACCCGCGGGATTGGCTTTATAGTCGCTCATTTCCGCGGCAAAACCCGTCTGCGCGGCAACCGCCTTAACTTTTGTAAACCATACGGAATTATCGTCGTTTTCGTCGTACGCCGCCGCAAATTTATCCAACACGGCGTTTACCGTGCCGCCGTCGAAGCGGTACGAATATTCGGGAGAAAAGGTATCGTCGAAGAAATAGTCGAGCATACTTACGCCCGTTTCGGCGCGTACTATGTCCTTTCTTCTCTTCTTTCCGCCTATTCCGCAAATCAAATTCAATATAGATATTATATACTCTTTGTCGGCAAAATGTTTCCCGTCGGCTTCCGTTCCGAACTCTTTTACCCAGCCGTATAAAAACTCATACGTTTCTTCGGCGGTCAGTTTGGAAAGCTCCTCTTTGGAGATATCGTTCAACTTGTCTATGTCGAACAGCGCGCCGCTCTTGCCCATTTTGGATATGGAAAACTTAAATTCTCTGTAATCGGTCTGCGGGTTTTTCCTTTCCCACTCCTCGAAATTGGAGTTTAAAATGGTCATAAGATATTTTACGACCGCCTTGGGGTAATAGCCCGATTTTCTGTAATAGTCAAGGGATAGTTCGGGGTCTTTTCTCTTAGAAAGCTTGCGCTTAACCCCGCCGTCCACCTTCATAAGCGAACAGGTGTGCCCGTATTTGGGCAGTTTAAAGCCGAGTACGGAAAACAGTTCCAAATGAATGGGCAAACTCGACAGCCACTCCTCGCCGCGTATTACAAGCGTGGTGCGCATAAAATGGTCGTCGATTGCGTGGGCAAAGTGATAGGTGGGTATGCCGTCCGACTTTAAAATTACCACGTCCTGGTCGTTTTCGGTTACGGTTACTTCCCCCTTAATGGCGTCGCGGAAAATTATTTTGCGCGAGGGGTCGCCCTGCGATTTAAGCCTTATTACAAAGGGCTTACCCGCCTTTAAATTAGCGTAAACTTCATCTTCCGAGAGATTGCGGCACTTTGCGTACGCGCCGTAGTAACCCGTAATCTTCTTTTCGTTGGTCTGCTCTTCCCTCACGGCGTTCAGCTCGTCCTCCGTGCAGAAGCAGGGATACGCCAGCCCGCGGGCAATTAAATCTTTGGCGAAAGCGCGGTAAACGGAGGCGCGCGCCCGCTGATAGTAAGGTCCGTATTTATTCAGCGGCGAAGAAATTTCCGCCCCCTCGTCAAAGTTGATTCCAAAGTAATCGAGCGAGCGTATAACGCTTTCAACCGCGCCGTCCACCTTTCTCTTCAAATCGGTGTCCTCTATACGCAGATAGAAAACGCCGCCCGTAGTGTGCGCCGCGCGCTCGTCCGCAAGCGCGCTGTAAAGGTTGCCCAGATGAATAAAGCCCGTGGGCGACGGCGCAAGGCGGGTAACTTCCGCCCCCTTTTCCAGAGAGCGCTCGGGGTAAAGCCTTTCGTACTCCTCCAACGGCAACAAATCTTTATCGGGAATAAGCGTTTCCGCAAGTTTTTTAAAGTCCATTTGAGTCTTCCTTCTCTATATCTTCGTTCTTTATTTGCTGATATTTTTTAGCTTTGCGCATATGCGCGAGTTTGTTCTTTACGTAAAATTTTAATTTGACGGGCGCAATCAGCCTGAACAGTACCGTAGCCGTACATATACCAACCGCAATGCCCAAAAGAGTTAAAAGGCATATTATTCCCCATTCCATTGCGGTCTTGGTTGCCATCATAGGCGAAACAATGGCTTCCATCGTATAGTACAGCGAGCTGCCGGGCACAAGCGCAATGATAGCGGGCACTAAAATAATGGTTGCGGGAATTTTAATTTTCCGCGCCATTATTTCCGACAAAACGGCGGCGAACAGCGTGGGAATCAACACCATCAAAAACACGTAGCTGTTATTGTAATCGAAAGCCACAAGCATTCCAACGTATACGCCCAAAGTCAAAAGGCTTGCCAAAAACGCCCAACCGATACGCCTTATATTCAAGTTAAAGAACAGGCAAACCGCCACCGAGCCCAAAGCTCCCGATATCATAAGCATAAGGGCTTTAAACCAAGCCTCGTCCGCCTGTGAAACGTTATACCAACCTATATAAGGCGACAATTGCATAAATTTGGCGATGGGGCTGAGGGCGAGTATCGATACGCCGTAGCCTGCGGCTATGACTACCGACAGCAATATTCCGTTTAAAAGCTGAAAAGTTCCGCTCATCAAATCGCCCGTAAACATATCGCGCACGGCGTTGGTGGTTAGCAGACCGGGAATAAGTATCATTATCGTACCTATCATTACGTACGCGCCCTGACAGGGAAGCCCGATAAGATTTAAAAGTTTGCACAACGACACGCTGAGTATTCCGCCCATAAGCGATAAAATAAACGTAGTCGCATATGCGTTTAACGACCGCACGGAAAGCAACTCGCTTACGCCCGCCATTGCAAACGCAATTAAAAATGCGGGCAACACGTCGGCGACGGTGCCGCCGAAAAATATCGAGTAAATACCTGCAACCGAAGCCGAGCCGACTATCGTGAGCCACTTGTTGCGCGGCTTGTTGTGCGCTAATTCATAGCACTTCTTCAACCCCTCTTCGGGCAAGCACTTACTGTTGCAGACGTCGCGCGAAAGCTGGTTGAATTTTTCAAGCAACGCAAGGTTTTGCGAAGTTGAATATACCCTCTTCATAAAGGAATACTCGTGCCCGTCCGCCGTGCGGAAGCCCGCTATTACCATAGAGGGGAACGCGGCGACGTTTGTTTCCTCCGCCCCGTAGGCAAGACATATCCTGTCCACCGCCGTTTCCACGCGGGAAACCGAGCCGCCGCAGGACAAAATTCCCACGCCGACTTCCAGCGCGAGTTCCAAAACCCTTTCGTAATCGATTTTAACCGTTTGGGCGGGGTTGTCGGCAACCTCTGCATCCCGAATTTCAACCGACGTTTCTTCCATATCTCTCCGTATAATACCAAGTAAAAATTATTTGACTTTATTGTTTGTGCGGGTGGGTTTATACAGCTTGCGCAAGACAAACCAGCCGATTACAAGCACCTGCACGCCCGCGGCGACAACGTAAAAGGGCCATATGGGAACGCCCTTTGCAAACACCGACAAAAACGCGTGGACTATCAGAGCGATTGTCCATATGACGGCGGAAGCCGCCAGCGTCATAGTAATGCGCCTGCCCCAAATACAGGCAAAGACAAGCAGCACCACCGCCGAGATAAACGGCGCTATCACGTAAGTGAGATAGGCGTAATCCTTAACGGCGGAGATATAATACAGTATCATAAACACGCCCGTCGCCACAACCCATACCAAGCCCGCCGACAAAAGAGAGATTAAAAGCCTTCTTTTGGCAAGGTTAAGCTTGGGCTTTACAACCTTTTCGGGCTGTTCCCTTACTATGTCGTCGAGAGTTATATGATAAATTTCCGCAAGCTGGATAAGCACCCTCAAATCGGGAATGGATTCTCCCCTTTCCCACTTAGAGACCGCCTTATCGGAGTAGTTGAGCATATCGGCAAGTTGCAATTGCGTCAGCCCCACTTCCTGCCTTAAACGCGTTAAATTAGCCGCGATGATTTCCTTTAAATCGCTCATACGGAAATTATACCACCCGAAACGGCATTTTGCAATTATTTTTAGCAACTCTACCGTCGGTAGAGTGTGATTTTTTTGCGGTAGAGTCGTAAAAACGCTCCGTTTACAAGACAAATAAAAGTGTAGACGGAAAAACGGGCGCAAGGTGTTGTAAAACGCAAATCGATTGTTTATAATATTTATTGAAAAAATTTTGAACCTTAACGTCGCATCGGCATTAAAATCTGCGGCGTTTTGCCTTAAACAAACCAAGGAGGCGACTGATTTGGAGGATAAAATGAGAAGCTTTGACATATATGCGGATTCTGCGGCTAACCTTACCGCAGAGATGATTAAGGAAAACGGCATAGGCGTCGTTTCCTACACCTGCTCGATTGACGGCGTGGATATGGAGTGTTACGAAGAGGGCGTGCCCTTCGAAGAAACGGCAAAAAAATATTACGACGCTATGCGCGCGGGCAGCGAAACCAAGACTACGCTTGTAAACGCGGAAAAAATAATCGCCGCCGTTACCCCCTCTATGCAGGCGGGGCGCGACGTGCTGTTCGTTACCATTTCTTCCAACATAAGCGGCACGTACAATCAGGCGGTTATGGCGGCAAAGCAACTTAAAGAGCTTTTCCCCGAAAGGAAAATGCTTGTTGCCGACAGTTTTAACGCGGCGCTGGGCGAAGGTCTGTGCGCGCTGTACGCGGCTAAGCTGGGCGATATGGGCGAAAGTTTGGAAGCCTGCCACCAATGGATAGAAAACAACAAACTCAACCTGCACGGCATTTTTACCGTAGACTCGCTTAAATATTTAAAGCGCGGAGGAAGAATTTCCGCGGTGGTTGCCATTGCGGGTACGATACTCAACATCAAGCCCGTATTGCGCGGCGACGAGAACGGCAAACTTTCGGTAACCTGCAACGAGCGCGGCAGAAAGAAATCAATCGCCAAACTGATTCAGCTCTTTAAAGAAAACGTAATCGACCCCGAAAATCAGATTATAGCCATATCCCACGCCGACTGTCTTGACGAAGCAAACGAGCTCGCCGATAAATTGAGAGAGTTGGGCGCAAAGGATATCGTTATGAATTATTACGATATCTGCACGGGTTCGCACGCAGGTCCCGGCACGCTCGCCCTCTTCTTCCTTGGTAAATCGAGGGATAAAAACTCGGAAAAACAGCCCTCCGCCTCTAAATTCGGCTGGTTTAAAAGCAAACAGAAACAGGACAAAAAGTAAAATTAAAAACAAATTCAGGCGCGGCGCGGGAAATTCCCGCGCCGCGCTTATCGCGTTATTTCAATGTCGTTTTTCGTAGTCGAAAGCCTGAGAATGTTTGTCTAACAAAAAGTTTAAAAACGCGCGGCAGGCAACGTCTATTTCGCGGTACGTGCGGTTGAAGTCGCGCGTGTACCAAGGGTCGTCAATATCCGATTTAACGGGCAGAAAATCGCCCAGCTTTAAAATCTTATCCGCATAACCGCCGCCCGTCATCCGCGTTAGGTCAGCATAATTCATACCGTCCATAACCAGAATATAGTCGGCGTTCTTTACGTCGGAAAGCGAAATCTTTTTAGCCCTGTGGCTGAAATTATAGCCGTTTTCCCTTAACACCTTTTGTACGGGCGGATAAACGGCGTTGCCCTCCTCGCAGTCGGAAGTGGCGAACGAATTCACCTTAAACGACTGCGCCACGCCACGCTCTTCGACAAGCCGCGAAAAGACGGCTTCCGCCATAGGAGAACGGCAAATATTGCCAAGACAGACAAAGGTTATGCAAAACATATCATTCGCCCAACTTTGTGCGCTTAAACGAAATGTTTTCGGGCACGTAATTTTCAAGATAGTCCAAAACGCCGTCCGCCGTCGTTTCCACGGCGTACAGCTTTAAACAGCTTTCGGTTACGAAACGCCTTTCGCACGCAGTGCGCATAAACGCCTCCAACTGCGTATAATAGCCGTCTATATCCAAAAATACAATAGCTTTGTTGTGGCGGTTGAGCTGCTTTAAAGTTACCACCTCGAACAGCTCCTCAAACGTTCCCACGCCGCCGGGCGTAATTATAAACGCGTCGGCTTCGTCCTCCATTATCGCCTTTCTCTCGCGCATAGTCTGCGTGTAAGTCATTTTGTCGCACGCGTCGAAAAGTTGCTCCACGCCGTCGTTTTTGAAGAACGACGGAACTACGCCGTGAACGTAACCTCCGCCGCTTTTAACGCCGCGCGCCGCCGCGCCCATAAGCCCCGTGCCGCCCGCGCCGAATACCAACGAATGACCGCGCTCCGCCATTTTACGCCCCAATTCTTCAACCGTGTCTATATAAATTTTGTCAATGTGCGCGCTTGCCGCGCCGAATACGCATATTTTCATATATCTTATTGTACCATAACCGCACAGCCCTGTCAAGAGCGGGCGCCTTTACTCCTCCCCCGCGCGAACGCCGAGAATATGGATATACCTTATCCTCTCGTAAGTATACGAATTTATCGGGCGGTTATACGCGTCGTAAGTGTGCGCGGCAATAAGCGGCTGACCGCCGCGGAAGCCGACGACCACGGGCGAATGGTAAAAATCGCCGTTTGCCCTGCCAAGCTGTATTATGTCGCCGATACGTATCTGAGATGCGTCCACCTCTTCGGCAAACGGTCCAGCTCCGTCCTTGTTGCCCACAAGAAAGTTATAGAGGTACTCCACGCCCGTCCAGCTTGCCGTGCGGTTGTTAGCCGTTATGTAAAACCAGCCGTATACGGGAGTATAATTCATTACCCCCGCGCCGGCGTAAATACACTGCGAAGCGAAGTTTGTGCAGTCGCCGCCCAGCTTGTCGAAATTGTAATACTTGGGATTGCGGGCAAAAGCCCAGCGCCTTGCGTACGCCACCGCCGCCCGCCTGTTATAATCGATAATTTTCATACTACTCATAATATGAAAAAAATCGCCGCGGCTGTTACCTCCGCGGCTTTAATAACTTTTAAAGATACTTTGCAAACTTCTTTTTGCTGAGATAATATTCCGCCGCTTCCTCTCCGCCGTCCAGAGCGGCTTTGTACCATTTAACCGCTTCCGCCAAGTCCTTTTTAACGCCCTCTCCGCGCTCGAACATATAGGCAATGCAAACCATCGCGTCGTTATGACCAAGTTCCGCGGAGCGTTTATACCACTCCAACGCCTTAGCCCCGTCCCGCGCGACGCCTTGCCCGTGCCTGTAACAGCCGGCTAAGTTGTACGCGCCCATAGGGCTGTCGTTTTCCGCCGCGTGCAGATACCACTTGTAGGCTTCCCGCCTGCTTTTCTTTACGCCTATGCCGTTAAAATAGCAGTAACCAACGTCGCTCTGCGCCTGCGCGTTGCCCTGCATTGCCGAAAGGTACAACCAATTAAAGGCTTCCTTTTTATTTATTTTTACGCCGTTGCCTACCTGATAACTCCAACCGACGTGCAATTGCGCCCTGTCGTCGCCCTGCTTAGCCGCCCTCATATGCCAAATAAAAGCCTTTTCGGTATTGCACACAACGCCGCGTCCCTCTTCGTAGCACATTGCCAAGTTGTACTGCGCGCGCATATCCCCCTGCTCGGCGGCGCGCCTGAACCATCTTACCGCTTCGTAAACGTCTTTCTTTACTACCTTGCCGACTATAAAACACCAGCCGTAAGCGTTTTGCGCCGCAGGATACCCCTGTTCGGCGGACTGCTTATACAACTCCACGGCTTTGGCGTAGTCCCTTTCAACACCGTTTCCGTTGTCGTAAAGCATTGCAAGCGAATACTGCGACGGCGCATATTCTTCTTCCGCCGCGGAGGAATACAACCGCAACGCGGAGGCAAGGTCTGCGGCTACTCCGTTGCCTTTCTCATAACACTCGGCAAGCGCGTGCATAGCGGGAACGTAGCCGTCCTGCGCCGCCTCATCCAGGAGTTTTACACCGCGCGCCTTATCCTCTTCCACGCCGTCGCCGTTGAGATAACTCTCGCCCAAATAGCACTTGGCGGGTGCATAGTCTCGCTCCGCCGAAAGAGCAACCAATTCGATTGCCCGACCGTTGTCCTCTTCAACGCCCACGCCGTCGGCAAGGCACATAGCGTAGGAAAACTGCCCGCACGCGTCGCCCGCTTCCGCCGCCGCTTTAAACCACACCGCGGCTTCGCCGTAGTTTTGCTCAACTCCTTTGCCCGTCCTGTAACATACGCCAAGGTTGTATAAGGCGGGAGCGTAACCCTGCTTAGCCGATTTTTCAAACAACTGCGCCGCAATGCCGTAGTCGCGCGCCACACCCTCGCCGTCGTAATAGCAAACGCCGAGGCGGTACTGCGCGAAGATTACGCCCTTTTCCGCCAACCTCTTCCAGATATCCACCGCCTCGTCTATTCTGTCCTGTGCGTACAGTTCCTCGGCAGCTTCCAACAGCTCTTCCGCGGAGCTTTCCCCGCCTTCTGTTTCCTCAACTTCGGCGTCTGCACGCTCTTCCCCTTCGCTCCGGCTATACCCGTCTATGATTTCGTCAATCAGATTATTGATTTTATCCATTGTTATCTAAGCTTTTTCAACGCCTTTTTGGCTTCTCTGTGCCCCTGCTCGGCGGCGCGCCCGTACCACTCTCTCGCTTCCGTCAGGTCGGCTTCAACGCCTATACCGTCCTCGTAACACGTTCCGAGAACAAACTGCGAGTCGCTGTCGCCCTGAACGGCGGCATTGTAGAACCACCTGAACGCCTTCTCGCAATCCTCTTCCACTCCCGTACCGTCAAGGTAGCAAACGCCTATCTTGTACTGTGCGTCCGCGTCCCCCTGCTTTGCCGCCTGCAAAAACCAATACGCCGCCGCTTCCTCGTTTTTTTCCACGCCCAATCCCTTAATAAGGTGCTGGGCGAGATTGTACTGCGCTTCCGCCATACCGCTCTCCGCAGCTTTCGAGTAGTACTCCACTGCAAGCTCGTTGTCTACGGCTACACCCTTGCCGAATGCGTACACGTTTCCGAGATTGTACTCCGCCATAGTGCTTCCCAGCTCGGCGCCCTTTTTATACATCTCTATCGCCGTGCGCATATTCTTCTTTACACCGTTGCCGTTCTCGTAACAGCAACCAAGGTTACAGTACGCCTGAAAATAATTATTCGCGGCGGATTTTTCGTACCAATCGATTGCCTCGCGCATATTGCGCGCAACGCCATCGCCGTATTCATAACAGTATCCTAAATAACATTGTGCCTTAGCGTGATTGAGTTTAGCCGCTCTCTTATAATAGTTGAACGCCTTTACGTCGTTTTCTTCAACGCCCTCGCCGTCGTTGTAGCACGTGCCCATAAGAAATAGAGCTTCGGCAAGCCCCTGTTCGGCGGCAAGATTCAACCACCTTACGGCTTCTTCCTTGTCCACGTCTGTTCCGCGCCCGTAATAGTAGCATTTGCCAACGCCGAGCTGACCGTTTGCATTGCCCAGAGCCGCCGACCTTTTATACCAATTAAACGCTTCCTCGTAATTTACTTCTCCGTTGTTTACGCTTATACCGTTCTCGTAGAAATACGCAAAATTGTTCATTGCCATAGCGCAATTCTGCTCAACGGATTTATTGAGCCAATAGAGCATTTTATCTATATCCTTTTCAACGCCTATGCCGTAGTTGTAGCACAGGGCGACAAAACATTGCGCGTCCGCGTGTCCGAGCTCGGCGGCTTTTATAAAGTATCCGCACGCAATAACGCCCCTTTCCTGCTTGTCGTACTCCTTATCTAATCCCAAATCATAGTTATAGCAGTAACCAAGCATATACAAAGCTTGCGCATTGCCCATTTCCGCCGCCTGCTTCCACAGTTCGATTGCCTGCCCGTATTTACTTTCCGCGTAAAAACGGTTGGCTTCGGCGCAAATCTTTTCCGCTTTGGCGTCGCCCTCGGCGCTCTCCATAATATCGTCGATAAGCTTTTTCTTATCTTCCATATACCACCTCTTGAAAAACTTTAACTTATTATAACTTATTCAATAATAATTGTAAAGGGCGGACGCGATAAATCAAAAATTAAAAAAGCTTGAACGCGTATCTGTCATAAAGATTTTACACGGACAAACAATTAGCGCACCCCTTCGCTTGCGAAGTATAGCGCGCTATGCTTTTTTTGTATAAACGATAAATTGGAATTTATAATGCTTTCTCCATAGTTAAACTTTGCACTGACATACCCAACGACTGATAAAATTTTATTGCCCCTGTATTGAAGTTCCACACTTTCAATTCCGCAGACGTTGCCCCTTGTTCTTTGGCGCGTCTGTTACATTCTTGGTAAACGGCAGTTCCAATGCCTCTTCGACGATAATTGGCATCCACAACAATATTTTCAAAATATGCATAAGTGCGCGGAGCTTGTACTTTATACGTAGGCTGTCTGATTTGTACAATTGCGAAACCGACAATTTTATCGTCAACTTCGGCTCCAATCATTATCTTATTGTTGTCGGATAACGACGCTTCAAAGTCCCACGCCTTTGGCGTAGTCGGTTTTTCTATTTTTCTAAACAAATCAGGACGCTGTTCCGTTTCCGAGTTGTGCAACTGCATAAAAAGATTATTCACGTCGTCAAAATCTTCTAATTTAAGGTTGCGTATTACCATTTATATTCTCCGTTAAATTGAAATTTATAACTCTATTATTTTATTCTTTAAATTATACTTTTTTTTAAATTTATGTTGCGTAAAATTCTAAATACTTTTCAATATTGGATAAAGCATATGCTAAATTATGGTGTCCTTCAAACAAATGAAATTGTGAATTAACTCCTTTGTTTTCCAAAACATTCTGCAATATTTTGCACCCCTCGTAAAAATGCCCTTCATCTTGATTTCCCGCATCAAGATAAACTTTCAATTCTTTGGATATATTACAGTTTTGGGCAATGGAGATTGGATTATATTTTTCCCATACAGAAATATCTTTAAAGAAAGGAATGTCATCTTCTTCTAAATTTAATTCTATTGCAGGCATATGTCCGCCGACTTTACAGAATAAATTTTGATGTCTGAAAGCAATATGTAATGCGGCATATCCACCGCCAGAAATACCACCGATATATCTTCCGTAATTTGATTTGATTGTATTATAGTGTTCATCTATATATGGAATAATCTCTTCAACAAAATAATCTTCATATCTTCCGACATTAATTGTAATACCACTATTGTTTGGACTTTCTATTGTGCCACTATTCAAAGCTGAATTAATTCCTCTGCTGTTTTCTATTCTCGGGCAAACGATAATCATAGGCTGCAATTTATTTAAAAACATATCGTTCGCTTTGACATTAAGTTGCAAATCAAACATAATATTTTCATTTCCACTTCTTCCGTGCAGAAAATAAAGTACAGGTAAAGACTCACCTTTTTCAGAATAAGTGCTTGGAAGAAAGATATTTACTCCCATTTCTTTATTGAGTATTTTACTGTTCAATTTGATAGTTTCAATATTAGAGCTTTTCATAATCATTCCACATTTTGTTTTCAGTTTATAAATTACTGTTTATAAGACTTGTTCAATTTTTATATATTATAAGCGCGAAATCTTTTTCCAAACGAAAATTCTTCCATTTTCTTCCTATTTGCCGTACAAAATAGTTTTCATCGTTCGGAAATATCTGTTTCGTCATAAATCTTATCAGATTTAGAGCATCGGCAGACTCTTTTAACACGATTTCACGCGTACTCCAACCGTCTGTTACGGGCGAATATATTTCGTGAAGCACATTATAAAACAACTCTTTCCCGTTGATTGGTATTTTTCTTATTAAGTCCGCCTTTCCGTCGCAATTGAGCATACTCTTTAACAGGTCATACTGTTTGGCATCAAGCGTTATTTCATATGTTTCCATTTTACGCTCCTTATTTGACCAATTTATTTAACAAAGAAACCAACTTTTTATAAGTAATATTATATTCTTCCAATACGCCGGCTTTCAAATCTTCGTACAAAGCCGCGCCATCTTCATCTGTTTGTTTATCCAAATCCGCCTTAGATTTAATGCCGTGACTTTGTAAAATATCTATTACGGCTTGTTTCAGCGGTACGGACTTGCCGAGAACTTTTTTGTATAATCCGGGATAAGCTGAAATCGCATCTTTGTTTCCTTTGTTCTTATATTCGCTTAAAATATTGAGAATCATTCGCAAATTTTCGCGGTTCGCAGTTTCGGCAAAGTTCAAAAGCGGCGATAGCTTTGTATCCTGCGGAATATCCAAAAACCAAATACTTGTTAATATACTACCGATAGTCCAATAATCGGTTTCGGTAAAAAGTTCGTTTAATAAAAACAAAAAACCTTTTTCGTCAAAATTATTACTTAATATTTTTGCATATATAAACCGAGCGTCTCTACGCAATTCACGTTCCCCGTCGCTTTCGCCGCGGTGTTCGTCGATAATCTGTTCCAATACAGGCAATAATGCAGTACCGCTTAATTTTTCCGCTTCACGCCTTGCTTTCCAAGACTCCTTTTCCCAACTAACCTTGATTTCGGGTTCAGGCGGGGTATTCATTCTTTCAATCAAATTTTCCAACTGCGTTTTAGTCATAATTTTTCCGAATTTACGTTCCCGCTATTCTTTCTTTTTACGATAACGAGTTTTCAGCCGCATAGTCTTTAAATGCCAAATTGCTGCGAATTGAAATTCATTTAATAGAAATCGTGCGGTTTAATCCCCGTCTGCCGACAACGATTTTATGTACTCCAAATAATCCGTTTCGCCGGCGTGAGAACCGAAATCCATTTGAAGATACGTTGCTATCTTTTCTTCAAAAGGCAATTCGTCTTCGCCCTCAAAAGGAATTACATACAGCTTTTCAAGCCCTTGTTCTTTCCAAAAGCCTTCCTGTCGTAAGCTGCATAAAACGCCAGCCATTAAAGTACGGAACATAGCGCGCTCGCTATCGAAGTTTTCCTCGAAGTCCTCGCTGTTTTCTTCAAACCAATCGACAGCTTCCTTACTTAACAAATGGTCGTAGTGATAATACACGGTGCAATAGTAAAGACTGTTCTGCATTAAAAATTTTTGCAGCTTTTTGAATGCTTTCGTGTCTGCGGGAACGACGTCCCACTCGGCATACGGCTCGAAACGGTAGTACAATTTTTCATCTTCCGCGCAGTCTTTGATTTGTTTGCGGTATTCTTCTTCCGTGTTGAAATACAGATACGCTTCAAAGTCCTCTTCGTATACGAACTGTACGAGATTGCCTATTTCAAAAGAAATGCCGTATATTGTTTGCCCCTTATGCTTTTCAACGAATTTCGGGAAAAAGTCAACAACCGCCTCACGGAATAATGCGTTAAATTGGGCTACAACTTCCGGCGTCAACGAACTCCCCGCGTCGTCTTTTTTGTACTGATTTAACAATTGCTTTGCAATCTGCTCGTCCGTCATAATATTTACTCCTTGTCGTTCGATTTTGAATTAAACATCAATCGTCAATCTTCCATATCGGAAAACGGAATTTTTCCGTGAAGCTCGATAGCGCGCCGCCCCGTCGGCGTTCCGTCGTCATTTATTTCCATAAGGCGCATCTTTTTTATTTTTGAACAATCTATTTCGTCGAAAACGTCTGCGCATTCAGCAGACTCTTGGTCGCCGAGTTGATATAAAATGCACTCGACGGCTTCCTGAACTCTTTCAAATGCAAATTTTTCTATGCTTTCTATCGAAGCACCTTCTTTTATCAGCGCGGATACTTCGGGAAACCTTTCGTCAAGGACGCCTTGCTTTATGTATTTTTTTATCATATTCGCAAAACCGCCCCTATGAAATTCAAGGTGGTCGCTAATCGGCTTCAAAAAGCGGAAAGAAGGAAGAACGGCAAAATATTCGTTTTCCTGTTTCAATTCCCACTCCGCCCATTTTTTTTGCAACCCGAATTTCTCCATTACGTTCAATTTTTCTTCAAAAGTCATTTCATTATCTTTCATTATTATTCTCCTTTTTGCAACGCTAAATTACTTTTTACCGTAAGTTCATTATAGCATAAACGCAATAAAAAAGCAACGACAATCTTTTTGTCATTGCTTTAATCGCTATGAAATACACAGTAAAACCAAACGGTTTAAATACTTAAATTATAGACCTTGATTATCCGTATCCCGACCATCTTGCGGTATATCTTGCTTTATACCGCCCAGCTTTTCGCCCTTTCTATTTATTTTTACGTCCTGCGTAAGCGGAGTTTTTATGTCGTGCAACTGCTCGTCGGATAGACTGCCGTTTTTGCGCTCTATTTTAATTTCCCACTGAATTAAAAAGGTAAGCGCCGCGCGCATTAAAATTATTGCGCCGAGAATTAAAAGCTCCTTCCACTCCCGCACGACTACCGTACGCAACAACTCGCCGCCCATCTTGAATTCCAGCGATAGAGCTATGCCCTCCGCCAACTTCAATCTTGTGTGCGGCTGACGCCTGATAAGCCCGATTACAGCGGAAATAACCGCATACAGCAAAATTCCTATGCCGATTAACTCGACAAAGAGAATAAGATAATTGACTATTAAATCGAACAAGTCGGATACTACTTTGAACGCAACCATATTTATCTTTTTTAGTTTGCGTTTTTTTTAAACTTATAGCCAACCGATTTGAATTTATATAAAATACGCCTTTAATTTACAACCGTGCACGAGCGTATACCCGTTTAATTTAAGCAACTTAAAACAAATACGCACACTTTAAAGTGTGCGTATACGTCTCGTGTGGTGGAGCAGCGGGGACTTGCACCCCGGTCTTACGGCGTTCGGACGCGCTTTCTACATACTTAGTTTACCTATTATTCTTACCGCACACACGCCGATAAACGGGCAATATGTGCGGGCGAACCGTTAAATTCTTGCAAAACCCACGGTTGACGGTTTATACAAGTTCCGCCAAATTAAGCGCCGCGGACGCTTCGGCGAAAGGAAGCGCCCTGGGCGGACGGCTTTAAGTTAAGCCGCGCAAGCAAGGCTTGCCCTCTTGGGGAAAGCCATTACTTTTTCAGATTTGTTATCTGCATTTAAATTTAAGTTTCCGTTTTTACAAAGCCGAGCCTTTGGTATGCTTACGAACGTCTCCCCGCCGCAATCGAAACTGAAACTGCCCCGTCAGCGGAAATGTATTCCGTACATATATTATAACCCGACGAGGCGCAAAAAATCAAGTAAAACTACGCATTTGCGATAAAACGGTCGATTGTAGCCATAACTTCCGCGTCCTCCTCGGTTGCGGCTTGCCAATCGAAAGAGGCGAAATAGGCTTTTTCCTCCTCTCCGTTTGCAAAATTATGCGCGCCCGTAAGTGAAGCAAGCTGCGCTTCCGCCGCCACGGTATTGTAGGGATTGTGCCGTTTATCCGCCAACATAACAACCTGCGCCCCTACTCCTTCCGCAAGCTTTGCAAAGCTATGCTTTAAAGGCACGGTTTTATCCTTTTCACCGTGGATTGCAAGCGCCTTGGTACCGCTCTTTTTAACGGCGTTTACCGCCTTTGTATTGCCGCACGCGCCAAACTTGAAAATGTTGAACAGCCAAAACCAACCGTGCAGAAGCGGAGCGTACGTTTTGCCGAGCGCGCCCATATGTTTCAGCTGGTCGCACAGGCACTGCGCGGGTGCGTTAAAGCCCGATATTGCAACAACGCCGTCCGCCTTAACTTTGCCGCAAGCCGCCGCAACGGAATACGCGCCCCAGCTGTGCCCCACAAGCACAACCTTTTTATCTTTCAGCCGCTTTTCCGATTTGACGGCAATATATGCCGCAATCACCGCTTCCGCGCCCGCATAAAAGCCCTTTATTTTTTTGCCCGCGGAGTTGTTGCAACCGTAGGCGTCCGCGGCGACAACCGCAAAACCGCATTTGGCAAAGTGCGCAATCTCCGTCATATAGCTCGACGTTCCCGCGCCGAAACCGTGAGCAAATACAACCACCGCGCCGCACTCTTCGATTGGCTTGACGGTATAGATATTCGCGTATAAATTTACACCGCAATACGATACGGGAATAACTTCCGTATTAAGCGAAAAATCCTCGGGGGTAAAGTACTTGAATTTTTCACGTTTATCCTGCCTGCTTCCGAAAACGGCTCTGTCTATTATAATTGCGGGCGCAAGCGTAAAAAGCAAAACAGCCGCGGCCACCGCCGCAAGCGCGACAAACAGCAAAACATACCATTCCATATATTATTTAGCGGGGCGGCGCATAACGCCGCCCCGCACTCCTTTACGGTTTATTTTTATACTATATACTTACTGTCGAGTTCGGGCGCGGAATCCATTTCCCTCTTCTGCCCCTCGTAACCCTTTTTGCCGAGAAGCGCAAACGTGGCTTTCTTGCCGTTTTCAACGCCGGGCTGGTTATAGGTGTCTATGTTGAGCATAGCCCCCGCATACGCTGTCTGCAATTCAAGCATAAACATAAGCTGACCGAGGGTAAACGCGTTTATTTCTGGCATATTGACGGTGTAATTCATTCTGCCCGCACGCATAAGCGCGTACGCCGTAGCCTTGTTTTCCGCCTGTATAAGCTCCTGCATAGTGTGCCCGCCGAGGAAACCTACGTCGGGAATATCCTCGCAACCGTGGGGTATGGGCATTTCGCAACCGTACTGTCCTACGGAAATAAACGTAATAACCTTATCGTAAGGTCCTTCTATATACAGCTGTACCTGAGAGTGCTGGTCGGTTACGCCAAGGCTCTTGACGGGCGTCGTGCCTGCGTTTACCGTATTGCCGTCGTAGTCCTTTGCTTTGCCGAGGCTTTCCGCCCACAGCTGGCAGTACCAATCGGCAATGAGTTTTAAATTGTCCGAATAGGGCATAAGCACGTGAATGTTTTTGCCCTGCTTCATAGTTATGTATTGAAGCGCTGCGCACGCAAGCGCGGGGTTGTGCGATACGGTGGGTTTGGAGCAAAGGCTGTCCATATAAGCCGCGCCCGCAAGCAGACCCTTAATATCTATGCCCAGCACCGCCGCGGGCAGAAGCCCTACGGGGCACAGTTCGGAAAATCTTCCGCCTACGCCGTCGGGGAGAATATACTTTTTAACTTTACCGCCGAGGCTGTTATCTATTTTTATAAGGTTGCCGCGGCAGGCGTCGGTAGTAAAAATTAGGTTTTCGGCAAGGTCGACGCCAGCTTTCTGCAATACGTCCGCAATAATGAGATACTGCGTCATCGTTTCGCTTGTCGCGCCCGACTTGGAAATTACGTTAAAGCAAGTTTTGTCAGGCTCAATCACGTCCAACAGAGCCGCCATTCTTACGGGGTCCACGTTATCCTCAACGTAGAATTTAGGACCCTTGCGCTTGTTGTTGGGCAGTTCGTTATAGCGCAAATGGCACAGCGCGTTGAACACCATTGAGGGACCGAGAGCGCTTCCGCCAATGCCCAGCACTACGAAGTATTTAAACTTTTTTCTTACTTCCTTAGCGGTGGCGAGAATGTCGGCGACTATCGCGTCCTGATTATAGGGAAGCTCCGTCCAGCCCATATACAGCTCGTCCTTGCCGCGGTTTTCGGCTACGTATCTGTACGCCGCTTCCGCCTGCCCCTTTACTTCGCGTAGCTGAGCGTCCCTTATGCCCTGCTCGCCGAGGAACTTGCTCATCATATTATTATAATCGACGGTAACGCGCATAGAATTGCGCCATTCTTTCGTCTTGTATCCCATATTCAACCTCCGAACACAAAAAAATTTTTCTTTAACCTTACTTGATATTATATAACTATCCGCCCGCATAGTCAATAGCGGGGGCAATATTTTACCAAATTTTTAAAAATTGCGCGCCTTAAACGCTTATTGTGCAAACGGTTACTTTTATTCAGCTTTACGCTTTATCACGCCACCGCCACTTTTACAGCGGAATTAGCAAATGGCGCGCCAATCGCTTGCGCGAACGATAGTTTGTGTTGTATAATAAACTTATGATAATCTTAAACGCCGACCAAGCCGCGGCAGACAAAAAAATATGCGATTGGTTCTTTAACGGAACGCGGCAGGTATTCGTGCTTACGGGGTACGCGGGCACGGGCAAAACGGCGCTTTTGAAACATACCGTAATTAACTCGCTGGAACTTGACGATACTTCCACCGCCGCGTTTGTAACCCCCACGGGCAAGGCGGCTACCGTACTTATAAAAAACGGCGTTACCGCCTGCACCGTTCACAGGCTTATATACCAGTCGCAGACAATCGAACAGGAAGTTGAAGTAAACGGCAAAAAAATTACGGTTGAGCGGCTGACTTTCCGCAGGCGCGAAAGCATAGATAAATCTATCAGACTTATAATTTTGGACGAAGCCTCTATGGTTTCGGACGACGTATTGGCAGACATTTTAAACTTCGGCGTTAAAGTTTTGCTGTGCGGCGACAACGCCCAGCTTCCGCCCGTGGATGGCTTTAACACATATCTTGTAAACCCCGACTACACTTTGACGCAGATTGTGCGCCAACAGCAGGACAACCCCATTATCCGCCTTGCCCAACTTGCGCGGGAAAACAAGCCCATACCTTTCGGCAACTTCGGCGACAGAGCTTTTGTACTGTACGGAAGAAGGTTTACGGGCGAACAGCGGCGCAGACTGTTAAAGCGGAGCGACCAGATAATTTGCGGTCTTAACAGAACGCGGACGAAAATCAACGACGAAATGCGCGCGTTGAAGGGCTTTGACGGCTTACCGCGCGAGGGCGATAAACTCATATGCACCCACAATAATTGGGAGCAATTTATCGACGGGGAAATGAGATTCAACTTGGTAAACGGCATAATCGGCACGGCTTTACAGCCCTTTTACGACAGGGGCAACTATATGGGCTTTATGCAGTTCAAGCCCGAATTTTTAGACGAGGTTTGCCCCGAAGCACTGCCCTTCGATTTGGGCATTTTCGAAAGCGGCGAGTACCGCTATAAACACACCGACACCTTTGCCAAGTTTGACGAAAACGGCGAAGCCACGGGAGTTTTTACGTTAAACCGCTTCGAGTACGGTTACTGCATTTCCTGCCACAAGGCGCAGGGGTCGGAATTTGACAACGTAATAATTTTCGACGAAAGTTACGCTTTCAGAAACGACGCCGCCAGATGGCTGTACACGGCGCTGACCCGCGCCCGCCAAAAACTTATACTTATAAGATAGCTAAATAGCGGCGCAAAAAAAGACGGCTTTAAGGCTAACCGTTTTAGGGATTTAGCGTACAAATATAGCGCACTATCTCCGCTTGCGAAGTATAGCGCGCTATTTATCTTTCTTTTTATATTCGTTCTTTTTCACATTCAAAACGATAATTCGAAATTTATATTACCGTTTATCGTAACGCTCAACAAGTTCAAGAAACTTTTTCTCGTTCAAAACTTCGTTCGACAAAAATTGCCCATTATAAAATACGGCATAATTCGTCCACGCCATAGGCGCGTTTTGCGCTTTTTCCTTGCCGTCTATCAATACACTTTCAAACGGAATGCCTTTTTCTTTTGCTACTTGCTCGACTATCGGAACGTATTTTGCCGTAAACGGACAACCGTACGTATAATACACAACAAAACCTTGTTTATCTATATGCGGCTGTTTTGCTTGTTCTTTGAATTTCGGAACGGGCGCATTTTCGTCGAAAGATAAATACATTAAAGTAA
>Ga0209064_1001648_pt1 | contig 32086 bp, 37 predicted proteins | sample Inofromicrocosms_FD_187498 | JGI IMG/M metagenome (GOLD analysis project Ga0209064, IMG submission 187498) | Mouse cecum microbial communities from Vienna, Austria - Inoculum for glucosamine and mucus D2O microcosms (SPAdes) (version 2) | ecosystem: Host-associated > Mammals > Digestive system >... | reverse complement strand
AGGAACTGAGCGGACGGTTTATCCGGGTCCACCGGGCCTATCTGGCGGCATGGGACAAAATTGAGGCGGTAGATGGAAAGGGAAATCAAGTCCGGGTAGGAGGCAGAACGTGTTTGCTGTCCCGAACCGGAAAGGCAGAATTGAAGAAGAAATGGAGAGGGAGCTTCTGAGGCTCCCTCTTTGTTTTTGCCATTCAAGAACGATTTGTGCCGTCTAAGAAGATTTGCCCACAGCAGGGCCGCATTGTGGTATGCTCTTGTCTGCGTCAAAATAAACTTCAACAATGGAGGTACATAACCATGGCAAACGAAGTCAAGAAATTTATCCAGGAGGCCGGATATAAGCCGCTGGAGGACCGCTGCATCATCGTCAAATACGCCCCGGCAAACCTGAGCGAACAATTTGCGGCGTTTTTTAACTCGGAATTTTATGTTCTCCAGATGTGCGAACACGAGATCGTCCTGCTCCCCTTCAACACCACATGGGGCAATTTGCGCAAAGACGTATCCCTTGTCCTTCCCTATGGGGACATCCAGTCGGTGGAGCTGGGAGACAATAAGCTCAACACGGTCATCACCATCCGCACCGGATCGGACACCATCCGCCTGACCACCCAGCAAGCGGCGCTGAGCGACCTGCGGAGTTCCGGCTACTACGCCACCATATTTGCCGGTTCCTTCAAAAACTGGCACAAGGAAAACCTGGATGGCACGCTAAAAGCACTGACTGAGTTGGGAAAAAGAGGGTAACACGAGGCTTGATTTGTCTAAGACCAGCTTAAATAGACAATCAATACGCTACTTTGTTATACCGAGTTTTATCTCCGCTGGATTTCTCCAGCGGGCCATAGCTGCGATGGGGCTGTATTTATACATCTGCGAGGGATTGTGCTATGCGCTCTTTGCAACATTGGCGACGCTGATCGTTGGGCTTCCGGCTTCCATATTTGCTTGCAGAAAAATGAGCATTGCTATTTTTGCCGGAAAGGTAATGCCTTACAAATTCCCGGTTTTGGAAATGGGTCTATTCATTCTGGTATTGTTCGGAATGGAGCTGATCTTGTCTGTTTGGACAATCCGCAGACAGAAAAACAATCCCTGATTGAACAAATGCGGGCAATGGAATAAGCGTATAAAATTTGGAGGAATTATCTATGGATAACGATAAAAGAAAATTAACAGAAAAAGAATTGAAACGTAAAAATGACTTTGAAAAAATAAGCTCTGAAATGCAACAAAAAGGATATAAAATGAAAAATGTGGTTATCAATACACAAAAAGCAAAGTATTTAGCTCTTTTAGTCATGTTACCGTTTATGGCTTTAACATTTTGGCTCTACAATAATGTGAATAGTTTTAATTTAGATGGTATTTCCTGGGGATATGCTGTGGCGTTGCCTTTGCTTATTTTATGCCTGATTATCGTGCATGAGCTGATACATGGAATTACCTGGGGGATTTTTGCAAAAAATCATTTTCATGCGATTGATTTCGGAATCGTTTGGAGTACTTTATCTCCATATTGCACTTGCTTCGAACCGTTGAAAAAGTGGCAATATCTGTTAGGAACTGCTATGCCTACATTGGTTTTAGGAGGTGGAGGTGCAGTGGCTGCGGTGATGACAAATCAGTTACTGCTGTTTTTGGCGGCAGAATACATGATTTTATCAGGTGGCGGAGATTTTCAACTTATACTGAGAAGTATATTAACTGATAAGCGAGAAAGTTTGTATTGCGCCCATCCTTACGAATGTGCTTTTGTAGTTTTTGAGAAATAGGAACGAATACTATAAATTCAAATTGGGAAGAATTCGCTTGCATTTTTTGAAAAACGGATGAAAAATTCAATTCAGAAATGCAGCAAAAAGGATATACTGGTGGAATACGCCTACCGGCAGCTATCCGGTAAAAAGGCCCCGACTTTTCATACGCTGCTCTTTGTTCATGCGGAAGATACCAGCGCCGGAGTGCTGCGGGCTGCTATGCTGCAAAAGGGCTTTGACCTGATTCTGATTCCCTCAATTGCAGACGCCAAGCGCCGGATTTTTGAGGATAAGGAAATAGACCTCATTTTGTGCGATCTGGAACTGCCGGACGGCACAGCAATGGAGTTGTTTCATACGCTGCGGCGGGTGGCGGGGATGTTCCAAATGAAGAATCCCCCTGTCCGGCTTCTGCCGTTCTTTATCCTCACCGAGAACAGCGACCTTGCCACGGAATATGAATACCGGCATGAGGGCGTGAACGATTATATCACCTCCCCGGTAAATATCCCGGGCTGATTCGGCGGGTTCTGTTCTTTGTGGAATGAAGTGAGCTTACATATTCGAACATCTGCCTCCACAACGGGGAAAAGAAAAAAACGCTGACGGGCAGAGGATTTCGTGCGCATTCCTGCACAGCTGATTTCTTCGGCGGTTTTGAGTAATCAAGGCCGTCATTTCTTTTTGCTAAAAAGATTGCCGGAGGACGATCTGGAACCCTTTTTTGCAGAGGGCGTTATCTTACCTCTTTTTGATGTATGTTAGATAGCATAACTCTTTACGTCGGCTCCTATCTGTCTGAAATAGGAGATACTTTCGGTAGGCTTGTTGCCTGTATCAACTCTGCCGACAAACCTTTTTACGTCCGCGCTGCGCTCGGTGGCGTTGTCGATTTCCTTCTTTGATGCAAAGATTTTGGAAGCCTTACAACAAACTTACCGCTGTAATTGTTTGGTGTTTCTGGAATTGGTATAGAGAGATTGTTTTCTATTTTTCCACTGCTTTCATACCGCTTTCCATATCCGAGATAGCATGAATTTTAGAGATCAGGGATTGAGACAATCTTCGGTGTGATTTCATCTTCTGTGTATGCCACTCTAGAATTATAATAATCGATATATTTTACTGCGACCGCATTCGGATCAAATGAGGGAACTGTTCCTTATTCGAGGTTGAAGGCCGCTTGCATCGGTGGTATACTATTGTCAATAGCGATTCAATAATTTTATTTATGGAGTGGAGGAATATACTTGGAACTGCAATTTTCAAAAGGGAAAATAATTGGGCATATTGTCGCCTATGTTTTACTGTTTCTTGCAGGTGATCTGCTTAACAGCCTGGTATTTGATTTGCTTTTCTCAATAGTTGAATTGCCAATACAGGGTTTATACTCTGTTTTGCGGATGTTGGGGTGTTTAATATTTACTTATTTATTATTTTGGCTATACACGATAAAGATTCTCCGCCTCAAAATGGAGAGTTTTAGAATTGCCTTATCAATTAAAAAATGGGCCTTTTTATATGCTGTTATCCTCCCGTTGTTTGTGGTTACTTGCTATTTCATAATAGGCGAACCGACAATGACAGCTTTAAATATAGAGGAGATAATTGTAGTGGTCATATATTCAGCCATTGCAGCTTTGAAAGCAGGTGTTTTGGAAGAGATGTTGTTTCGTGGATATATTCTAAAATTTCTTGAACTAAAGTGGGGGAGAGTTGTTGCTGTTTTGCTTCCGTCCTTTTTGTTCAGCTTGATGCATATTCCCTCGATGGAAGAGTTTAGTGTTGCAGGTATCTTGCTGCTAGTGATCAGTGGAACATTGGTAGGCATCATGTTTTCTCTTATCACATATAAGGGGAACTCAATAAGCAACAGCAGCTTGCTTCATGCAGTATGGAATTTTGTTTTTGTGACTGATATGATACATATCACAACTGCACAGGGCATTTATGGAGAGCCTGTTTTTTCAATTATTATCCCCTCGGATCATGTGTTGGTAACCGGAGCTGGATTTGGAGTAGAAGCTTCAATAATTGCCATCATCGGGTATTTATTTGTCTGCGGAGCCGTTATTCTACGGAAAAAGCGATGAGTATTACTTCCAGCTTGCGGATATTAAAGCGTTTTACAAGTCAACCTCTGCGAAGCGCAGGACTATGATCTGATCGTGCTGGATGTCAACTTGCCTGATGGAAACAGCTTTGACTTCTGTGCAGAAATCAAAGAGCGCCGGCCCTTCTCTTACCAAGATGATGATACAGGAATCTTATGATTTTGCAAAAGAAAAGTTTATCAAAAGAAAAAGGTGACTTAAACGATGCATTTCCGGAAGATACCGGAAATATGTATGGACGGAGAGAAAAAATCATGCTGGAATTTGCCCCAAATACTTATATGCTGGAATATCAGGACGGCGCCTACCTCTGTAACGGAACGAAACGAGTAGAAGCACCGCTGAATTTGGAGACCCTTGAGGAGGCTGTCAGGCAATGCCCGAAACTACAGGCAGTCTCCTTGGATGATGCCCCATTTGGGGATGAGTGCTTTCCCATTCTGGCACGGATTCCCAAGCTGAACATGCTGGCTCTGCTGCGGGGCAGGCAGATTGCCGGACATGGACTGGAACTGTTAAAAGACCTTCCGATCAAAGATTTGTTTTTGCAGCGGACCGCCCTGGATGATGAGGGGCTGGCCTAGGCTGCGCAGATAAAAAAACTGGAGCATATTTACATAGCTGCTTGCCATCAGGTCACCTCTGAGGGACTGCTGGCAATTTCCTGGAGGGATAAGCTGCGGGTCAGCTATGGCGACATGCATGACGAAGAGGGGGTGGCGGGGCTGTTTACAGAGGCGGAACGCAAGGCTTATGAGGATGCCCGTACCTACAAAACCATGAAAAACAGGATCTCGCTGGACAGTTCCGAACTTCAGGCGCCTATCCATGCGCTGCAGGAATTCTTTGACGGCATGAACCGCTGGGAGCGGATGGCAGAACAAAAAGGTTACGGCAGCCAGGCGGATATTGATGCGCTGTTTGCCAGACAGGTGAGTTGGACTCCCCGTCCTGGCTGGCGTCCTGTCCATCTTTGCTGGGAACGCGGCGGGACTTATGCAGGTCATCATTTGGTAGCCGGCGAGCGGGTCACAAAAAGCAAATTTTGGCTTTATGCAGAACAGGGAATTTTCTATTATCGTTATTTAATGCGTCTGGTTGACGGCAAATGGATGGTTGATAACGCCCAGCGGTGTCGGGAGGGGCGCTGGTCTTTCTGCGGGCTGTAATTTGTACTGAACAAAAAGGATGGAGAATAATAAATTAAGGAGGATACCATGAAAAAACTGATGTTGCTTTTTACGGTTATTTTTGCTTTCTCACTGGCTGGCTGCGGTACTGCAAATAGTAATGTGGTACACCAGGAAGGAAATCTGATCGTTACAAATTATTCGGACCATGAAGTTACGGATATAACAGTCACTCAGTCAGGCAGAGTGATTGCCGTTTCGCCTGAAGCAATCGAAAATACTCAAATGTGTTATTTTAAGATGGAGCCTGACAGCAGTTGCGTATATACGGTCTCTTTTGTGGATAGTAGCGGCGAAGAGCATTGCCGGGAATTTACCGATGAATTTACTGAGAATAACCCAATTTTACTTGCGATACGGTATGATAACAATGTCTGGACCATTGATTATGACAGCTAAGGGGGCAGGGCTATGTTCTATAGCGACACACGAAAGCAGGTGAAAATGCTTGCTAATAAAATTATGTCAGGAAATAGAATTTTCTTTGATGCTTTTCCCTGCCCAAAAAGAACCTGTTTTTGTGTCAAAGCCCCAAAGAAAAAACAGCGCTGCAGTCTGCCGGAACTGAAAGGTCTTGTGGTGGTCACTTTGGAGGAAATACAGTATGTTTTCGTATGAAGAAATACAAAAGTACAACGAAACAGATATTCGTATTTACAAATATATTGTTTCTGATATTGATAAAATACAATACATGACCATTAGAGAACTTGCAAAAGAACTTCAAGTATCTACTTCTACGATATTGCGTTTTTGCAATAAAAACAATTTTGACGGGTATTCCGAATTTAAAGAAGCCCTGAAAAAAGAGATTACCCTGCAGGCCGCCTGTCAGCCCATGGAAGATTTGCAGGAACTTTCTGATTTTTTTACAAGGGCAAATTCAAGTGCCTTTGAGGAAAAATTATTGTTTGCGGTTGACGCCCTTAGAAAAGCTGATTTGATAATCTTTATCGGAATGGGTTCATCGGGAACATTGGCAAAATACGGGGCAAGATACTTTTCCAATATGGGGCATTTTGCCGTAGGGCTTGAGGATGCGCTTTATCCGATAGATTCTTTTCACTGGAAGAATACAGTAGTCATTGCGTTTTCAGAAAGCGGCGAAACAGAAAGGCTGATTGAAGCAATTAACCAGTTTAAGAAAAAGAAATGCTGCGTATTAAGTATTACTAATTCCCCGCTGTCGACCTTGGCAAAATTAGCGGATTGGAACTTCTCTTACAGCTTAAACACGAAACGGATAAATGGGGGGTATAATGGAACGACACAAGTTCCGGTTATTTTTGTTGTTGAAGCCCTCGCAAAAAGAATATAAGAAAACAGCCTGTTACTTGCTTTGTAACAGGTTTTTTCCTACCATGAAACATGGAGGTGATTCTATGACTGAACTGGAAAAATGTATGGCAGGAGAAGATTATAACTGCCATGACCAAATCTTTTTGGATTTTAAAGGCCGTGCAAGGAAATTGTTACAGGAATACAATACCCTTGCATATGAACAAAAAGAGGAAAAAGAAGAAATTCTAAAGGAACTATTTGGGGAGATTGGCACAAAAGTATCTGTGGCATCACCATTCATATGCGACTATGGGAGAAACATTTTCATGGGAAATAACGTATCGGTCAATATGAACTGTACCTTTGTAGACTGCAATAAAATTATCATTGGGGATAATGTACTGATTGCTTCAAATGTACAGCTTTATACAGCAGCACACCCTATAGAGTTAGCGGAAAGATATGTTCAGAATGCCGAAACAGGTCAGCTAGTCCGGCATACCTACGCATTGCCAATAAAAATTGGGAACGGCTGTTGGTTAGGGGGAGGTGCTATTGTCCTTCCGGGCGTAACAATAGGCGACGGTTCCGTTATAGGGGCCGGAAGCGTTGTAACGAAAGATATACCGGAAAACTCATTGGCAGTGGGCAACCCCTGCCGCGTAATACGGAAGATTAATGGAGAAAATATGTAATGTTTAAAATAGTTGCTTTTGATATGGACGGAACAATAGCCGATACCATTCCAATGTGCATAAAGGCATTTCGAAATAGTATATCTCCTTATATAGGCCATGAACTTAGCAGAGAGGAAATCTTGCATACGTTTGGGCTCAATGAAACCGGTATGGTAAAGGCTGTCGTAAGCCAAAACTGGGAATCGGCGATTGAGGATTTTTATTGCCAATATGAATTGCTGCACAATGAGGTTACAAGTACATTTCCCGGAATATTGGAATTGATTGCTTTTTTAAAAAAGAAGAATATTATGGTAGCGTTGATTACCGGGAAAGGTGAAAAAAGCTGCACAATCACTTTAGAAAAATTGGGCTTGCAAAAAATATTTGATGAAACATTATATGGTTCAGAAATATCTCCCAACAAGAAAAAGAATATGGAATATCTCTTGAAAAAATATTCTATTTCCAAAGAGGAATTTTGCTATATAGGAGATACCGTCCAGGATATAAAAGACTGCCAGGATATAGGCGTGGTCTGCTTTTCAGCGGCATGGCAGGAATCCGTTAATGCCGATATTTTGGAAAAAGAAAATCCGGATTATGTGTTTTATTGTGTAAATGACTTGTATGAATATTTTCACCGTAAATGATAATGGCATACTCAAAATGGCCGGATTCCGTAACATGGAAGCCGAAGGCTGAACTGCTGTTACGGTTCTGATGGTGGAATGGGGGAAATACATTGAAATACCAGAACATTTGTGCTATGATTTGAATGAGAAGACTGTGAAAGTTGAATTTTTCTATTGAAGCAGTATTGCAGGTAGGCTTGCGATATGCATGGGGATTAGAATAGAAAAACTTAAGGAAAAACACAATGGATTTAGGGCAAGTATTTACGGACAGGATAGTGGCAGAATATATGGTATCCATGTTTCATTTGGAAAAGGATGCACTTATTTTAGACCCTTGCTTTGGCGCGGGGGTCTTTTTGAGGGCAGGCATGGAACAGGGGTTTACCAATGTGGAAGGGTATGAAATTGATAAAGGGTTATATGAAAAAGTAAAAATGCAATTTCCCCAATTCAGCCTATATAACGCGGATTTCTTAAAAGCATCCAATAAAAGAAAATATGACGGGATTATTATGAACCCTCCGTACATAAGGCAGGAAAAAATTGATGATTTAGCGAGATTGGGAATTACCAAAGAAAAGCTTAGAAAAGATAAAATATATGAACCGCTGCCAAGTACGGCCAATATGTATATGTATTTTATTTTTAAAGCTTTGGATTTGCTGAAGGAGGAGGGGGAACTGATAGTTATCTTTCCTGGCAGTTGGATGGACGCTAAGAGCGGGGAATCATTTCAAAAAGCGCTGAATTCCAATGCGGCAATTATCAGTCAGGTGCATATATCGGGGGAAGTATTTGAAAAGTCAGCTTTGGTGGATGTGGTTATTTTAAAGTTAAAAAAAGGCAGCGCGGAATGTAAAAAGGAAGTTTCATACATGGAAATACGGAACGGCCATATATATGAAGCCGCAAAAATGGCCGACTATGAAGAATTAAAATTTGATGTGCCATTTGCTCAATATGCTGCCGTCCGCCGGGGGCTGACAACTGGATATAACGTTATGTATATAAACCCAGAATTTAAAAAGGAGGAGTCCAAAAGGCATCTTGTTCCAATTATATCCAGCCCTAAATCAATTGTTGGCTATGGAACAAAAACGGCAGATATGGACAGCTTATTTTATGTGCAGGATGATGCCGGTATATCAAATGAGGTAAAGAAGTATATCAGGGAATGGGAAAAAGAAATCAGAAACAAAAGGGCGCCTAAAACGATATATCAGAAAATACAAAAGGATAAAAACTGGTATAAGATTCATCTGATAGACAGCAAGGGGATTATATTCAGCTATTTTGTCCGTAATGATATGAAGTTTGTAATGAATAACTCGGAATGTCTGGTGAGGGATAATTTTTATATTATTAAGCCGAAGATAGATGCATATTTGATGCTGGCGTTATTAAATAATTATTTCATCTATTATCAGTTGGAAAAAAGGGGAAAAAAGTATGGGGCGGGCCTGCTTAAGCTTCAAAGATATGATATGGAAGCTTTGATGTTTCCGGATATCCATCTTTTGTCGGATGAGGATAAGGGAAGATTGGCCGATGCAGCGAAAGCTTTGGTGGATACGGGGGATAAAAGCAATATTAGAAAAATAACAGAAATAATTGCCCCACATGCAGAAGTGAGTTTGGCCAGGATTATGGATTTGTATGAAGGAATCAGGAAATTTAGATTGGGGGAAAAGGGCAATGGCAGTGAATGTAGTTAGTCTTTTTTCAGGCGGCGGCGGTTTGGATTTGGGATTTCAATCGGCGGGATTTCAGATAATCTGGGCAATAGATAATAACCAAAATGCGGTAGATACCTATAAGGCCAACATAGGGGAGCATATTATATGCGAGGATATCAATAAAGTTGATACGAAGAAGATACCATTTGCGGATGTGATTATCGGCGGACCGCCGTGTCAGTCATTTTCCTTGGCCGGTAACAGGAACGTGGAGGATGCCAGAGGGCAATTGGTATGGAAATACATTGGAATTATCAGTGATATACAGCCGAAGGCATTTTTGTTTGAAAATGTAACGGGACTGTTGTCAGCTAAAAATGCCAAAGGGGAGAAGATTATAGAATTGCTGAAAAGAGCTTTCCGGGAAATAGGTTATACGGTAACAACGCAGGTGGTAAATGCAGCGGACTATGGTGTTCCGCAGAAAAGAAAAAGGGTGATTATTGTAGGCATAAAGGGGGAAACAAAATTTTCTTTCCCTCCGGCTACTCATAATGAATCAGGGGCAGGATTAAAAAAATATGTCAGTGCAGAAGAGGCGCTGGGCGATTTGCCTGGGGCAATTTGCGATGAAAACGGAAGCGCGGCCTATTTGACCGCACCTAAAACAGAGTATCAAAAAAGAATGCGCGGTGGAGAAGCAGTTACGGAACATTTCATGCCCCGGATGAGCGAACTGGATAAATATATTGTGGAGCATGTTAAGCCGGGGGGTAATTATATGGATATACCGCCCGAGGTGAACTCCGAAAGGATACGGAGGCTGCAAAGGGAAGGGGGTCATACGACCTGTTATGGCCGGATGAAGCCGGATGAACCGTCCTATACCATAAATACTTATTTTAACAGGCCCAATGTGGGATGCAATATTCATTATAAAGAAAACAGGCTGATTACAGTTCGCGAAGCGTTGCGTTTGCAGTCATTTCCCGATTCGTATGTGGTAGTCTCCTCCAGCAAACAGGGGAGAAACCTGATTGTGGGAAATGCTGTTCCGCCGATGTTGGCCGAGGCTATGGCAAGGGAATTAAAAAAGTATGTAGGGGAGGGGAATAATGGTTAGTTATTCGGATTCGGAAGTAAAAATATTTCACCCTTTGTGTGAAGCTTCTCTTAATTGGGCATTAAAGAATCTGAGCCTGGAGAAGGAGTATGAGGTATTGCATCACCAATATACCGGAACGCTGGAGATGGATTACGTTGTCAGGAACATCCATACCAAAAAGTACCTCTGTGTTGTGGAAGTAAAAAGGACGCCGGCAGATGTACAAAGCACACGTTATCAAATTCAGGCGCAGTCATATGTGCAGATGAACGAACCGGAAAATGAAAAGCCTTTTTATATATTGACAAATTTGGAAAAGCTGATTAGCTTTCGGTACGAATCCGGAAAACCCCGCGTGTATCAACAAATGCTGCTTCCCGGTTTGGAAGATGTATGCGATTTTTCCAAGGATGACGAGAAGGAAATTATAAAGAAACTGGCAGCCATTTTTACCCGGCTGCTGGATGCATTTAGAAACGGCAAATATAAGTATTTCACTACCCTGGAACAGTTTCTGGCTTATATGAATTCCATAGTGGCCGATGATAAAAGGTGGAAAAGCAGCATGGCCATGTTAATGTATGAATATATAAGAGGTGCATTCAGGGCGGTCAGAAGAACCGAATTTAAGTATGATGTTCATAAATTTCATAACGATGTCCGGCAAGTTTGTATAGAAGTGAATTCGGTGGATTTTGATGGGATTTTTGCATATAACAGTGCCAAATATCTGCCCAGGCTGACAATGCCTGCGTCTATTTTTGCGGATATATACAAATATGGAAATATAAACATATCTGGAGACTCCATCGCCGATGCGCTTCACGATATGATTTCTGAGAATAAACGCCATGATGGGGAAGTGGCGACGGATTTGGAGTTGGCCGGTTTAGCTTCTGTACTGGCCAGAATGTCTAATGGGCCATTGGCGGCGGGAAAGAGAATCTGCGATCCGGCAGCGGGAAGCGGGAGTCTGATATGCTCATCCATCAATGTTTTTAATGCCAAACCCAATCAACTGCAAGCAAATGACAGCAACCCTAAATTGATAGAGATACTGTCCTTAAGGCTGGGATTAAGTTTCCCTAAAATAATTGCCAAGCCAGATGTGCCACAAGTGACATCGGAAGATATTATAAATATGAGTAAGGCAGATTTTAATGATGTAGATATAGTGCTATTAAATCCGCCTTTTGTAGCGGGGATTAATTGTGTAAACAGAAAAGTTCCGTTTTACGATAAGATTAGGACATTAAAAGGTTCTGAGGCGATGACAAAGGTCGGGCAAATGAATCTGGGGGCAGTTTTTCTGGAAACAGTCTGCTATCTGGCAAACCCAGGAACAACGATAGCCTGCATTTTCCCCAAAGCACATTTGACGGAGAGGGGCGAAGAAGCGATTGCATTCAGGAAGATGCTGATTCATTTGTTCGGTTTGCATACGATATTTAATTACCCTGGGGAAGGGCTTTTTGACTCCGTGACGGAAGAAACCTGTATATTTGTGGGAAAAGTTTTGCAAAGGGCCAATGATGTACTTGTGTATTCCAGCGATGTAAAAGTCGCCGATATAGACCTTCATGACTTGCAGTGTGTTGCCGGTGGTTATAGCAGGACAGACTTTATGCCTGTTTTTCCGGGGGTGGAGGCTAGGCTATTTGATTGGACGGAATTAAATGATGCGGTGGAGGATGGCTGGAGGATGGTCTGTAGCGAAATGGGGGAGGCCATTCAGTTTATTGAGAGTAATATAAACAGATGTACTAGGCTGACAAATATTACAAAAACAACAAAGGTTTACAGAAAAGGACGGGCGGGAGTGGACGGGGGCAGCGATTTGGTTTTCTTTGATTCTATTCCGGCATTGTACCAAAAGTATGAGAAATATGTAACATTAGAAGAAGGGATGCGGAATGCAAAAAGCAATGATTTTAAATTAAAAAGCGGCGATTCTAAATTTTTGAATTTCAATGGTGTGGGAACACACCTGGCTGCAGAGATTGCAAAGGATTATATTTCATTGGCAAGGGATGCCAAAAAGCAGCAAAGAAAAGTGAAGACCGCCTCTGAATGGGAAACGATAGCCAAAAAAGACGGCCAGGTTAAATTTGCAAATAATTCTGTGCTCATTCCTACAAAGACGAGAAGGAGCGGAAGAGTGCATTTGAGCAATATACCATTATATGTATCTACAAATTTTGTTGTTTTTACCTATCCGTCCATGTGTGAGGCTGAGATCATCGCATCCTATATGACAACAGTTTTTTATCAATTGGAATGCGAAGTGATGTGCAAAAGTCATGCAGGGGTAAGAAAGGGCGAGGTTGGAGATGTTGTTACCACACATGTACCGGTATTTCGCAGTATTTCCCCCACGGATATTTCGAAAATACAGGCTGAAATTCCAAATATTGAGTTTTTGAACCTAAATGACCCGCGAGTATCTAAAACAGATGAGATATGGGCAGAAATTTTGTTTGGCCCAAATGCAAAAGCATGCCTGGACAATGCACAAAGATTGCTCCGGTTTCTGGCCAACAGACGAAACAGATGCAATTCATAATGGAGGGAACGGTTGAAACATGGAAATATATTTCGCCCCAATGGAGGGGATTACAGGGTATATTTATAGAAATGCATTTCATGATTACTTTACAGGGGTGGATAAATATTTTACCCCCTTTTTGTCACCCAACCAGAACCGGGCGTTAAATCCAAAGGAAATCAGGGATGTGCTGCCGGAGAATAATCAGGGGATGCATGTAGTTCCCCAAATTTTGACGAACCGGGCGGACTATTTCCTGCGGGCTGCGGAGGAACTAAAAGAAAAGTATGGATATAGGGAAGTGAACCTGAATCTGGGATGCCCTTCCCGGACGGTGGTATCGAAAGGGAAAGGTGCAGGATTTCTTGCAAAACCGGAGGAACTGGATAGTTTTTTCCGGGAAGTTTTTCACAATATTAAGGGCCAGATGTCGGTAAAGGCCAGAATCGGCGTGGATGATTCCAAGCAATTCCGCCATTTAATGGATATATTTAACCAATATCCGCTGTGCGAACTGATCATTCATCCCCGTATCCAGAAAGACTATTATGGAAACAGCCCTGACTGGGAGGTGTTTGGGGAGGCTGTGCATGTGAGCAGCATTCCGCTTTGCTATAATGGGGATATTTTTACGCTGGAGGATTATAGACGGATGAAAGCGGCATTCCCGGAGGTGAATAGGATAATGCTGGGGCGGGGGCTGCTTATGAATCCCATGTTGGCGGAGGAGATAAAGAAGGAAGCGGCCGGTACAGGAAAGGCAGAGGAAGCAGGAACAGGAAAAGCAGATGCGGCGGGAAGAGGGAAGGGGCACGACTTGGGAAAGGCAGATGATCCGCAGATAGAAAAGATGGCAGGGGAAGAGGCTGTGATGGATAAGAAACGGCTGAAAGGATTTCATGACAGGCTGTATAACGATTATAAGGTGGTCATGTCCGGGGAGAAAAATGTGCTGTTTAAGATGAAAGAGTTTTGGGTTTATGCGGGGAATTTGTTCCCGGGAGAAGAAAAGCAGCTGAAGAAAATAAAGAAGGCCTCCCGGGCAGGAGAGTATGAAAGCGCTGTGGAAGCGATATTGGCCTGACAGTGTGTAAATTAATTGCCATTGCTATTTGTGGAGGGATGGAATAAAATAAAATAATACCAGTTTGGCATGTCGGGAACAGGCAATGGAGAAACTCTAAGCTGTGAGAATATTCTGACAATATATTTTGTTCAAAGCCAAACATGCCAAGCATTCCAGCAAGCCCTAAAGCAGAAAACACTCGGGCAAAGGCCCTCCTGTTTATTGGTTTCGCAATTACCTAATAATGATGTGAAGATTGAAAGGAGTATGGTTAGAAAGATGCATAATCAGTTGACAAAGCAGGATATTAAGCGGATGGAAGAAGAGATAGAACATCGGAAGCTGGTTGTTCGCAAGGAAGCGCTGGAAGCGGTGAAGGAAGCCAGGGCGCATGGAGATTTAAGTGAAAATTTTGAATATTATGCGGCAAAAAGAGAGAAGAATAAGAATGAGAGCAGGATTCGTTTTCTGGAGAGGATGATTAAGACAGCCGAAATTATTTCCGATGATTCAAAAGAAGATGAAATAGGGGTAAATAATACGGTGGATGTTTGTTTTGAAGAGGACGAAAGCGTAGAAACCTATAAAATAGTGACCACGATGCGCGGGAATTCTTTGGAAGGGCTGGTGAGTACGGAATCCCCTATTGGAAAGGCACTGCTGGGGCATAAGGTGGGCGATAGGGTCTGCGTCCATGTGAACGATAATTTTAGCTATTATATCATAGTGAAAAGAATTGAAAAGACAGTGGATGACGGCAGCGATAAGATTAGGAGTTTTTAAGGACTGGAAAGGGGCAGGGCAATGAAAGATAGAAATGTGGAAGAAAAGGATATCGAAAATGTACTCAAGATTCTGGAGGACTTTTCAGCATCGGAAACGAGCCGGCTGAAAATTCAGGTTTCGGAGGAAGAGACGCCGGGAAAGGCGGAAAGGGTTTATCATTACGGACGCTGCGATGTGGGAAGCCCCTGGGCGAGAGGGGAATGCTATGATTTGCCTGAGCAGGACTAATGTGCTGGCACGTTGAAGGCCTGGTATTTGGGCATAGTACCTCTTGGGCTTTTCAGCGTGCCAAATGGGCAGTGTACAAGAGCAATACAATACATTAAGATAAGAAAATAGAGGAACAGGAAAAAGTTTGTGTCTGCGCGGCATTCACAAACTTGATAAACCAAAATTGACTTTAGCGCAAAAACTGCGCAGAAATGAGGTAAAAATGATTATCAGCAATTTATTTGAAAAAAAGAAACCGGTAATTTCATTTGAAATTTTTCCGCCGAAAAAGGAGGCGGAATTGCAGAATATTGATGCCACGCTGCAGACGCTGGCTACCCTGCACCCGGATTTTATCAGCGTTACTTTCGGGGCGGGGGGAAGCAGTGCGGATAACAGGACAGTGAAACTGGCACAAAAGATTAAAAAGGATTATGGTATTGAGCCGTTGGTTCATTTAACATGTATCAGCAATAGCAAGGAGGAAATTAAGGAAATCCTTGGGCAGATGGAGTCGGCGGGGCTTAAGAATGTATTGGCCCTGCGCGGGGACGTGAACCCCAATGTGCCGGCAAAGGATGATTTCAGGTATGCAAGTGAACTAGTATCTTTTATTAAGGAGCAGGGGGATTTTCATGTGAGCGGCGCCTGTTACCCGGAGGTGCATCTGGAGGCCGCGGACGAGGTTTCGGATTTGCGCAACCTGAGAAAGAAAGTGGATGCGGGGGCAGAGCACCTGGTCTCCCAGCTGTTTTTTGACAATAATAAATTTTATGATTTTCTTTCCAAGGTGAGGATTGCAGGGATCGATGCCCCTGTGGAAGCTGGTATTATGCCTGTGACCAATAAAGCCCAGATTAAAAGGATGGTGACGATGTGCGGCGCTGCCCTGCCGGAAAAATTTGAGAGAATTCTGGAAAGGTATGGGGAGAATAAGGAGGCTCTGTTTGATGCGGGCATGGTATACGCAGTGAACCAGATTGTGGAGCTGATTTCCAGCGGAGTGGACGGGATACATATTTTTACAATGAATAATCCGGTGGTAGCAGGAAGAATCTGTGAGGAAATTAAGAACCTGATCTAATAAGGAATTGGGGTGGTGCGCAGGCAGATAACCGATTCTTTGGCGGAAAGTGACAACAAATTTGGTATATCATAAAATACGGCGCAGAGATGAGGTCAAAAAGGAAAAGAAGAGTATACTATAATAATGAAACATTAAAATAATGAAGTATGATTCGTGAAGGAGAAAAGTTGCTATGTATGATTTGATTATTATTGGTTCTGGACCGGCGGGCCTTTCAGCGGCGGTATATGCCAAAAGGGCTGGGCTGGATGCATTGGTGATGGAAAAAAGCCCGATGAGCGGAGGGCAGGTACTCACCACTTATGAAGTGGATAATTATCTGGGGATGCCGGGGATTAATGGATATGATTTGGGGATGAAATTCAGGGAGCATGCGGATCGCATGGGGGTGGAATTCCTGGAAACGGAAGTATCTGGCGTGGAGAGGATTAAGAATAGGAACAGGTATGAGGAAAATACTTCGGAACTGGTTGCCGCCAGTAATAGCGGAGCAGGGGAAGGCTTCTGTATTGTGACGGACAAAGGAGAATATAGGACAAAAACAATATTGGCGGCTACCGGGGCAGTGCATGCTAAATTGGGGGTGCCCGGTGAAGAGGAACTGGCTGGAATGGGGGTTTCTTATTGTGCTACATGCGACGGGGCTTTTTTTAGAAACCGTGTGGTGGCAGTGGTAGGGGGCGGAGATGTGGCGGTGGAGGACGCTATTTTCCTGGCCAGAACCAGCCAAAAGGTATATCTGATTCACCGTAGGGATGAACTGCGGGCGGCAAAAGTGCTTCAGGAGAGGGTGAAAAACCTTTCCAATGTGGAAATTCTCTGGGATACGGTAGTGGATGAGATTCTGGGGGAAGACCAGGTGAAGAAAATCAGTATCCGCAACGTGGTATCGGGAGAAAAGCGGGAACTGGAAATGGACGGGGTATTTATCGCCGTGGGGATTCACCCGAATACGGAGTTGTTTGAAAATTTGGTGGAATGCGATGAGAAAGGTTATATTATTGCAGGAGAAGATGGGGCCACAACGGAAGACGGGATTTTCGCGGCAGGGGATGTGCGTTCCAAACCTTTGCGTCAGATTGTAACAGCTGTGGCGGACGGGGCAAATGCTATTGCAGGGATACAAAATTTTTTGTAGCAGTTTAGCCGCACATTGGCACGGACTTTTTTATATTATAGGAAATTACGCCACAGCGTTGTAAGCCGCCAGGAAAGAATGCGGAGCATTCTTTGGAGTTGGCCGCCTTAAAGTACTGCTTTGCAGCAAATGCAAAGTCCTGGGATGAACTGTTACTTATTTCCATTATTTATATAAATCCATAGGTTGACAAAGGCATCGCGAAGTGATATATTATTTAACAGGATGTAACAAAATTGTAACAAATTAAAAAAGTAGGTAACAATTTTCGGAGGTCACAACCTATGAGACAAAAGAACGTGAAAATGATCATGTGTACAGTTACAGCAGTGCTCGCATTTTCAAGTGTAAACTTAAGAGCAGAAGCAGCCACGGATTTGGCATCGGTATTGCCTTCCGCAGGAGTTGATTATACATTACAGACAGATGCCACTTCCCTTAAAAATATTAAGGAAGAAGCGGAAACGAGCGTGACAGAGGGTGAAACCCAGACGGTGGATATACAGCCGGAAGCAGTTCCGGGAGATGCGGTTCCTTCCGATGGAAGCCAGCAGACGGAGAATTTGATTGCAGCCGTTCAGGCAGAAATGCCGGCAATGGATACAACAGCGACAGCGGATGAAAAAGTCATTGAAGAAACAAAGGAAGTAGATATTTCCAACCTGGATGCAAAAATTTTAAAAGATGTAGCGAAGAAGCTGGACAGGAAGGATGAGGAAGAAAGTTTTAAAAACCTTGTTATTGCTAAGGTAAATGATTACGTAAATGTGAGAAGCATTCCCAGTGAAGATGGAGAAATCGTAGGCAAGCTTTATGACAAATCAGTGGGAAGTTTCATTTCCGAAACGAACGGATGGTATGAAATCAAATCCGGTTCCGTTACAGGTTATGTAAAAGGCGAATATTGCGTAACCGGCGATGAAGCGGTGGAACTGGCAAAACAGGTAGGTACAAGGATTGCAACCGTTACAACTACCACTTTAAAAGTAAGGCAGGAACCCGGCCTTGATAAGACTGTATTAGGGATGGTTCCGATTGAGGACCAGCTGATAGTAACGGAAGAACTTGATGATTGGGTAAAAGTTAATATAGAAGAAGGCGATGGTTATGTTTCCACAGATTATGTATCGCTTTCTACAGAATTCGTACAGGCGGAATCCAAAGCAGAAGAAGAAGCAAGGCTTGCGAAGGAAGAAGCTGACAGAAGAGCTGCACAGGAAGCGGCAAGAAGGGCAGCAGGAAGAGGTTCTTCCGGCAGCAGTTCAGATGGCGGACAGGTGATGTATGCTTCCGGGGGCGGCAGCGAAATGGGCCGTGCGGTTGCAAATTATGCGCTGCAGTTTGTTGGCAACCCCTATGTATGGGGTGGAACCAGTTTGACAAACGGTGCCGACTGTTCAGGGTTTGTAATGAGCGTATATAAGAATTTTGGTGTCAGCCTGCCTCATTCATCGGCAGCGGACAGAAGCGTAGGTGCAGCGGTAAACGGTCTTGCGAATGCACAGCCGGGAGATTTGGTTTGCTATTCAGGGCACGTGGCTTTGTATATCGGCAACGGGCAGATAGTTCATGCGTCCACTTCTAAGACGGGGATTATCGTTTCCAATGCCAACTACAGGACACCGCTCTCTGTAAGGAGAATTTTCTAAAGGGTTTTTGGAAAGTCCTTTCAGAAAGCCAAAAGCGGAAGAAATAGAGTTTATTTAGGCGGGCGTCGAAAGATGCCCGCATTTATTATATAGCAGGATTCGGTTTCCCGAGGAGCATCTTCAGGCTGGATAAAACCCGACTTGTGCAAGATATACAAAGAACACTATTTAGGATATAAGTGATAGGGAATAACGGTTTTAGTTATCCACATGGGAAAATGCGTAAAATTAAGGATTAATTACTTATACACGGAATTATCCACACTATCCACAGGGTTTCATAGGGGAATCCTGGAACATAGGATTGTGGATTTCAGAACGCATGTTTTGTTTATTTTGTTAAGAAATGGCGAAGAGGAAAAGGTTTTGAAACTTTTCTCTGCAGGCTGGGGCTGCTGCTTTATCGTTGGGGGCAGCAAATATATAGATAATAAAACTTAAATTGTTGCGCAGATATGGTACAATATGGTATAATGTTTGAAAACAATATACTGGATGAAAACAATTTCGGGGTATAGTGTTGAACAATAATCCAATGAAAGGGATGAGCGGTATGAAGTTTGTTATTGTAGGCAAGAATATTGATGTTACAGAAGGATTAAGGTCAGCAGTAGAGGACAAGATTGGCAAGCTGGAGAGGTATTTTAATTCGGAGACGGAAGTACATGTGACACTAAGTGTGGAGAAAGAAAGGCAAAAGATAGAAGTGACTATACCGGTAAAGGGGAGTATCATTCGTTCGGAGCAGGTCAGCAACGATATGTATGTTTCCATTGACCTGGTAGAAGAAATTATTGAGAGACAGCTGAAAAAGTATAAGAATAAGCTGATAGACCAGAAACAATCCGTTGGATTCTTTAAACAGGAGTTCATTGAGAAGGATTACATGGACGATGAGGAAGTGAAAATCATCCGCTCGAAGAAATTCGATATCAAACCGATGTATCCGGAAGATGCCTGTGTACAAATGGAACTGCTGGGGCATAGCTTTTTCGTATTCGTGAATGCGGAGACGGAGCAGGTAAATGTTGTTTATAAGAGAAAAGGAAATACCTACGGTCTGATTGAGCCGGAAGTATAAGCGGACAAGCAGGCAATAAAGAAAATTGTGAAAGGTGCATGGCATGGCTGTGCATCTTTTTTCATATATTGCAATGAAGCGGATAGGATGGTGGAAAATGCAATATTTGAAAAAAATAAAAAGGGCGGTGCTGGTAGAAAGTATTCTGTTGGCGTCATTGTATAGTGTGTTTCTGGCAGGAACTTTAAAGGATGGAAGGGTGAAAGAGCAGCCGCAGGCAGTGGAAGTGGGCTCCGTGGGGGAAAGGGAGTATATTAAATGGGTGGATTTTAATGTATCTTATGAAGCCCTTTGCGAGGCATATCAATGGGATGTGGATACATATGAAGCGGCTTTGGAAGATAAGGAATCGGTGCATGTAGATTGGATAGAACTGCTGGCATATGTAGGTGCCAGACATGGGGGGGAATTTCCTTCCGGCACAAAAGCAGAAATCGCCAGAACTGCCAAAAAATTACAAACCAAAGAGACAACCATGACAGAATTGGCAAAAGACATGAAATACTATTCTTATTACCTGGAAGCCTATAAGGCTGTATTAGGCGGCTACGTGGGCGAATACGAAATATGTAAGGAGACAGAAGACGGGAAGAAAGAATGGGAGAAATGTTATGGCCTGAAAGCCTTTTCCCCCATTGCCAAAGGGTTTGAATACAGCGACTACGATGACTTTGGGGCATCCAGAAGCTATGGCTATTCCAGGCCTCATCTGGGGCACGATATGATGGGGCAGATAGGCACGCCCATTATTGCGATAGAGTCAGGCTATGTGGAGGCTATTGGATGGAACCAATACGGCGGCTGGCGGCTGGGGATACGGAGCTTTGACGGAAAAAGATATTACTATTATGCCCATATGCGTCAGAATTTCCCTTATTACAAAGGGCTGGAAGAAGGAAGCGTAGTAACGGCCGGCCAGGTTATCGGCTATATGGGCCATACCGGCTATAGTAAGAAAGAAAATGTGAACAATATTAAAGTGGTTCATCTCCATTGGGGGCTGCAGCTTATCTTCGATGAATCGCAGAAAGAGGGAAATAATGAAATATGGATAGACTGCTATAATTTAACAAGATTCCTCTACAAAAACCGCTCGGAAACTATGAAGGATGAGGAAACAAAGGAATGGTACCGCATTTATGATATGAAAGACCCGGCGGTGGAAAAATATCTGAAAGACAGACAGGATTGAAAAAGGCAGATATAAAAGGGCAAATAGAAAAAAGCAGATAAAGAAGACAGATAGAAGGCTCTCCGGTTTGGCCGCATGACCGCTGATAAGCAGAGGAGCTGTTCCAAAATAGGATTTGGAAACAGCCCCCCCTAAAAAAGTTTAATTCCCTAAATGGATGGCAGTAAAGCTATGGGCTGACCCCGCTGGCAGTCTGCTCGATAATGCTTTGCATAATATCTTTCGTAATCTGCCCTGGAACGTATCCGTATACATTCCCGTCCTTATCAATCATAAATGTAGTAGGGTATGCGCTGATGCCATAGTAATATGACATAATCCCGTCAGTATCCATGACTACCGGATAAGTATAGTTATTTTCCGATAAAAATGCAGCAATGTCCTCCGCACTGCCTTCCTGGCCTACTTCTGGGGAAGCGATGCCAAGAATGATTACATCGGAATTGTTTTCCCCATATTCTTCATATATTTCCTGGATTTCAGGCATTTCTGCACGGCAGGGCGGACACCAGGTGGCCCAGAAATTGAGGAATACAGTTTTCCCTTTATAATCGGATAAGGTATGACTGTTGCCATACTGGTCCAGGAGGGTAAAATCAGGGGCAGGAACGGTTTCTGCCGCCGATTCCTCCGCCTGGGGGGATTCTTCTGTGCCCGTATCCGCATCAGCTTCATCGGATGTGCCGGATGCCGTATCCTCATTGGAGTTGTCTTCTATTTCAGATTCCTCCTCCGTTCCGCCGTCCTTGCCCGTTTCCTCACTGCTTTGCCCGGAGGGGGTATTTCCGGAAAGGTAAGAGCTAATGCCGTTCATCCAGCCGGTGAACATCATAACACCGATTAAAATCATAAGGATACCGCCTAATTTTACGGTATACTTTACGGCAGAGCGGTATTTCCTGAAAAAGTCCAGCAAAGCCTTGGTGAATAACCCTACTGCCAGGAAAGGAAGGACAAAACCTAAAGTATAAACGCCAATCAGCAAAAACCCGGTAAAAGACGAAGATGCCGATGCGGCCAAAAGCAGTACGCTGGCAAGGGCAGGCCCCACACAAGGAGTCCATGCGAAACTGAAAGTGAAGCCAAGAATTAAGGCAGTCAAAGGGTTCATAGCGAGGGAATCGGGCTGGAAATGCAGCCGGTGTTCTTTGCTCAAAGAAGAACTGCCAAATAGCCCCAGCTGGTACAGTCCGAATAAAATGACGATAATCCCACCAATACGGGTAAACCAAGTCTGATAATTATGGAAAAACCTCCCGATGGCGGTAAAACCAAAACCCAGCAGGAAGAAGGCAAAGCTTATGCCAAGGACAAAAAATAAAGTATTTCTCATAATCCTGCTTCTTTTATAAAGAATATTCCCATTTTCATCCACCGTCTTCGCGCCGCCGGAAAGATAACCAATATATAGGGGAATCAAGGGAAGTACACATGGGGAGAAGAAACTGATAAGCCCTTGAAAAAAAACAGTAACGGAAGAAATTCCGGTTTCAATTGTCAGGTTCATAATGATATATAATCCTCCTTTTTAAACTGGCCTTTCGGAATCAAAATCAGTTATAAAAGATTCCGAGAGCCTATAATGATAGTGCTGAATAGACGTTTGTGAAACGTCTATTTATTTTACCATAATTATGAGGAGGGAAAACAGAAATAGTATAAAAAGTTAATAAAATATACCAATTTATGCTATATTATGCTATGATAAGGCAGAAAATACGATACATTGAAAGGCGGTTATTTCTATGAAGTATAGGAAACTAGGGCGTTGTAATGGTTTGAAGGTAAGCGAAATTGCTTTGGGGTGCGAAGGGTTTATAGGAAAGACACAGGCTGAATTCAAGGAGATGCTGGATAAGGCTTTGGAACTGGGGATTAATTTTATTGATATGTATACCCCGAACCCGGAGTTTCGGGATAATCTGGGCATAGCGCTGGAGGGAAGACGGGAAGAAATGGTGCTGCAAGGGCATATCTGCTCGGTATGGGAAGACGGGCAGTATTTGCGGACCCGGGATTTGGAAAAGGCGAAGGCTGCATTTGAAGACCAGCTGAACAGAATCGGAACGGACTACATAGATGTGGGAATGATTCATTATGTGGACAGCGAGAGTGACTTTGATGAGGTTTTTAACGGGGCAATTATGGAATACTGCAAAGAATTGAAGGCAGATGGAAAAATCCTGTCTATAGGCCTAAGTTCCCATAATCCGGCAGTGGCCAGGAAGGCAGTGGAGACGGGGCTTATTGATGTGCTGATGTTTTCTGTGAATGCCGCCTATGACATGCAGCCGCCCAGTGAGGACTGCAATGACCTTTGGAAGCCGGAAAACTATAAAAACGGGCTGCTAGGGATGAACCCGGACAGAAAAGAACTGTATGAACTGTGCGAACGGGAAGGCGTGTCCATAGATGTGATGAAGGTATTTGGCGGCGGGGATATGCTGAACGAGGAACTTTCCCCTTTTGGCATAGCATTTAATGAGTATCAGTGTCTGGAATACTGTCTGACCAGGCCAGGGGTGGCGGCTGTGATGGCCGGCTGCCACAGCGTGGAAGAAATCGAAAAGCTGGCGGCTTATTATGAAGCGCCGGAGAGGGAGAAGGATTATTCTACGGTATTAGCCGGTATGGAAAAGTTTCAATTCCAGGGCAACTGCATGTATTGCGGGCATTGTGCCCCATGCAGCGTGGGTATCAATGTGGCGGATGTGAATAAATATTTGAACCTGGCGCTGGCACAGGGGGAGGTGCCGGAGACAGTGACGGATCATTATAAGCTGCTGGAGCACCACGCATCGGAATGCGCGGCCTGCGGAAGGTGCGAAAGGAACTGCCCGTTTGGGGTGGAAATTATAGGGAAAATGAAGAAGGCGGCGGAGGTATTCGGATATTAGCAGATAGCAGTGCATCCTTCTGCATTTTGTTCAGTTGGCCCAGGCAATTTTCTGGCTGACCGTCAGCGGGTAAGTGCGAAGCAGCTCCGAATCCAGATTCTCCCTGTGCATATCGACGGCGGTAAGCTGGCTGTTGGAATAGGTTTTATAATAATAAATACCTTTTGTGGCATTCATGCAGCAGCTATAAGTGGTAATATCATAAAGATTCTCCGGTGTAACTACGCAGCCCCTGGGCATGGATACGGAGTCAAGGATATGGAAAAACTGTGAAATGCTGCCCATTTCATCCTTTTCGCAAATGGAATTCAGGCAAAGGTATGCGGCCTTGACGAAACGGGAGGCGGGGGAGTAGTCTCCGGGCAGGCCGACGCAGCCCAGCCCCTGGCCGAAGGGAACCAGGCTGGATATGGAACTGAAACAGTTTTTTGGGCTGTTGGAAACCAGATTCATGTACTGACAGAGGTTTGTTGTCTGAAAATTAAATCCGGGATTATTGGTTAATACGCCTACCGGATTGTCATATATCTCCATGCCTTTCTTGGTGGACTCCAGCACAATGGAACTTTCTCTATCCGCGAGATGCCAGTGCAGAGGGGCTAAAGGCAGACTTTCGCTGAAAGGGATGCTCACCAGATGGGTGGTGGCAAGGAGGGCTTTTGCTTCGGCAACGGAAGCACATTTTCCCAATATCCAGAAAATGAGTTCAAAGGGGGAAATATTTTTGCTGTTGGAATCTTCAGAAGAAGGATAATAGGCGGTGTCAGGAAAGTTTAGACCCGCAATGCAAAGCCCGGCTTCATTGACAGCATCGGCATATAAGGGATAGCCTTCCACAACCGTTGCCATTCCCAAAATGGCATAGTGCTTATCCAGGATATCGGTTCTGCGGAAGGGGAGAGGGTAGTTCCGGGGTGTAAATACTACAGATTCGTTGAAATTGTATTCAAAATCCATCGTACGCCCAAAATAAAAATCCTGTGTTTTCATAGCAATGCTTGTGCACATAGTATGTCCTCTTTTCTTCAAAATTACATTTGTATGCCAGGGAATGACGGAGCAATTCCTGTGGAGCCGGCAAACAGGCTTGAAAATATCAGCAAGGGCTGCCCCGCGATTCTATTTTATTTTAAGGATATTATATGTGTGCGGCAGGGGCTTTATACCCGTTGGAAAATTTTTATATAATAGGAAATTACGCCATAACATTGTAAGTCAATAGGAGTTGGCCGCCGGGCCAATTCTTTTTTTATCTTTTTGAAACTTTTTATAACAGTGATTTGTCTAATAGGTACAGAATTGGAAAAGAATTTTAAAAAGATTGTTTATTGTATAGGAGGTATGGATGAGCAAAAAGGGTGAACTGATTCGGAACATCCTGCTGGAAAATTATGAAAGCTATTACAGGCTTGCATTCAGTTATGTACATCAGGAGGCGGATGCCATGGACATTGTGCAGGAAGGGGCTTATAAAGCAATGTTAAAGGCAGATACACTGAAAAATGAGAAATTTGCAGGAACGTGGGTGTACCGGATCATAATAAATGAGGCAAAGGAATATTTGAGAAAAAACAAAAGAGACTATGTGGAACTGGATGAGAATCTGGCATCGGTACAGGAATATTACAGGGATATGGATTTGGAAAAGGCGCTGGATAAGCTGCAGGAGTCGGAAAAAGCATTAATTATCCTGCGGTATTACGAGGATAAGCAGCTTGGGGAAATCGCAGAGATTTTTCAGGAAAATCTGAATACAATCAAGAGCAGGCTTTACAGGACGCTTAAGAAACTGCGGGAAGAACTTTCAGCATTGGAAAATAAGGAAGGCCCGGACAGCGTCCCAGGGTATTTACGGATACAGGAAGAGGCAGGCGGCGGCTCTAAGGGAAAGGCGTTAGGAGGGCGGCTGCGATACTGGGATGGAAGGGAGGAATGTGAAAATGAATAATGATAAAAAAGTGGAAGAAAGGATCTTGGCAGCAAAGGAAGACTACAAGAAGATTCCGGTGCCGGAGGAGATGAAGGAGAAGCTGGAAGCAGGGATAGAAAGGGCAGAAGCAGAGATTGGAAGGGCGGAAGTAGAGATTAAAAAGGCGAAAACGGAAAAGTGGGAGGATAAGGAGGGGATGGGAATGAAGAAGAAAGAAAAAACAGATAAAAAGAAAAGGTTATACAGGATGGCAGCAGCGGTGGCGGCAGCAGCGGCACTGCTTGTTATTTTGCCCAATACGGGGGCAGATGTAGCCTATGCTATGGGGAACCTTCCTGTGGTGGGAAGGCTGTTCCAGGCAGTCACATTTAGGGATTACCAGTATGAAAGTGAACGCTTTGAAGCTAATGTGGAAGTTCCCCGGATTGTAGTGGAGGACGTGGGAAAAGGAGAAATGGGAAAAGAAGAAGCGGGAACAGGAGAAAAGGAAGCGGGAACAGGAGAGAAGGAAATGGGAAAAGAAGAAGGAGGGGAAGCAGAAAAAGGAGAAACAGAAAACAGGGATGAGAATGTACAACAGACTGTGGATGAGATTAATTTCGATATAGAGCAGGCGACCAGTCAGCTAATCGAAGAATTCCAGGAATCGGCTGAACTGGGGGAAAGCTATGGCTCTTTGGAGATACACCATGAGACTGTGACGGACAATGAGAATTATTTTACGCTTAAGCTTTCCATGTACCGGGGAGCAGGGAGCGGATTTGAAAGCTATAAATTTTATACGGTGGATAAAAGGACGGGGAAACGGATACAAATAGGAGACCTCTTTCAGGAAGACAGCAATTACAATGAGTTACTCAGCGAGAATATCAAGGAGCAAATGCGGACACAAATGGCCGAAGATGAAGGAAAGGTGTACTGGGTAGACTACGAAGAGGTGCCGGAATGGAGTTGGGAGAGACTGAAGGAAGACCAGAATTTTTATTTCGATACAGAAGGAAATATTGTAATCGTATTCGATGAATATGAGGTTGCACCAGGGTATATGGGAGCACGGGAATTTACGGTACAGAGGGCTTTGTTTGAGGGGATTTTAAAATAAAGGCAGTAGGAACCGAAAATTTTTGCCTAAAATTATTGGTAAAATTAGATTATCTCTTTAGAAATTCTTATATGTCGGAATAGCCTGTATTTTCGGGCTTTTCCGGCAGTTTAGATATGGGGAGAAGTTCACATATACCCTCATAAACTTTTAGGTTTTCCCTCTGGGCGGTAGTAAAAAAGTAGTAAATTCTGCCCGCGCCTATGCGGCAATCAGCCTTTCCATTTCAGCCCTTGCGGAAGCGAATGTTGCGTGTGCGTAATAGTTCAGCGTCATGGTGATGTTGGAATGTCCCATGATATACTGTAACGCTTTCGGGTTCATGCCAGCATTGGCTAAATTGGTGCAGAATGTATGGCGCAGGGTGTGGGGTGTCATTACTTTGGGTAACGCTTCCTCATGGCACTTGTTGTACTTCTTTGCAAGCCCCCGGAACATGGTAGCATAGTTCACATTCGTTTTCGGGCAACCGTCCCGGTTGAGGAAAAGGAAACTGCTGTAACCGTCAACGGTGATCAGTTTCGTTCCTTTGCGGTTCTCCAACACGCGCCCCAACGCTTCATACACTTTTTCACTCATTGGAATTTGTCTGATACCGCTCTGTGTTTTGGGCTTCTCTATGTAGTAGCCTGTTTCCGCGCTCCGTAAAAGCTGGTGGTCTACATTGATTACCCGGTTTTCAAAGTCAAGGTCGGTGTCAGTCAGTCCGCAGAGTTCGGAAATCCTAAGCCCCGTCCCCAGCAGTATGATAACCTCGTCACGGTGTTTAGCTGGAAGTCAAAGGGATTTTTCCTTATACAGTCGTCCTGTATCGCTGTGTAAAAAGCAGCTTTCAGAGAACGCTTGTCGTTGCTTATGGTCTTGTAGGATATTCCCTTTTCTTTCATGCGCAACGCCCATTCTTTCGCGTCGGACAGTTTCACACTGTCAATGGGGCAGGAACCAAGTTTATCCGCTTCCAGCAGCTTCATCAGCCGTTCGCGCCCCTTTGTGGTGTTGTGCCCTACATTCCCCCGGTGGCGGTTCTGCTTTGCGTAAAGCTCGCAGACGGTCATTTTCTTTCCGATTGTGTCTATCCCGTCGTCAAGGTCTTTCTGTATCTCTTTTTCCTTTTCTCTAAGGGATATGTCGTCACGCTTCCCGGTAGGGGTCTTGTCCGTAGGCACTAACTTCCACGCATAGACAAATTGCACTTTACCAAAAGTATCGGTATATTTGTAAGCATATCTCCCGTCTTTGCTACCTACCTGTCGAACCGAAATTTCAATATGGATTCTGTTAATCTTGCTTTTAGCCTGTCCTGAGTATCGTCATTGATATGCCCCTTATACATAGACAGGTATTTAATATGTGCGTTGTAATACCGCAATACTGCGTCTGCCGCTTCCGGCTCTCCGGCAACGGCTTTTTCGATTATCTCAAAGGGTATCAGTTTTTTGTTCCTCATGTTTCAATCCCTCCCATTCTTTCCGAAACTGTTTCAGCGCAACATTTCTTCTGCGGTTTATCGAACTCCTGCAACGTCCGTACAATCTGCCGATTGCTTCATCACGATAGCCAATGAAGTAATAAAGCAACAGAACTTCCCGTCTTAATTCCGGTAATCTTGATAATGCCGTTGCTAACCGTTCATCATCAACAACAACTTCCTTTCCCAACACAAGAAATACCGTCGGCTTGTCCTGTTTTTCAAAGTAGCTGTCCATAGCAGACGGTTCAAAATATTTCTCTGACATCAGATAGTAAATTGAAATAGGTTTCAATTTGGGATATTTCCCGTTCCTCTTTCCGCTTCAAATCCCGCCATGCGTTCATAGCTTCATGGCGCAGGACAATCTTACAGAACGCATGAAATGCATATTCGATATGCTCCATGAACTGTTCAGAATATCTCATTTTCACTCACCCCCTTTCTTCCCAGTAGGGGATTATTACAGCAAATACCCATGCAGCAGAAAGCGCATAGGTATTTGAGTAATGCGAGTTATTAAGACATACTAAATGATATGTGTATTCATACTCATAGGCAGAAAATCCCGTTCCACAAGACAGGATTTTTTTAACAAATCAATCACCGATGAATTTTGTTGATACAGTTTGCATTTCATGGCGGCAACTCCTTTAGCCGCCATATCTCTTTAGGCAAAGATTCTCGCTTCCCGAAATCCAAAATACTTTAGCAGTACCACTGTCAACTTTTAGGACGCACTCTACAGTTAATTCATTTCCCTGCTCTCTTTCAACATCAACACCGCCAAACAGATATTCCGTTTTTGAAAAGTCCTTATGTCAGAAGCCATATCAAGTATCTTTTCCGTCCCGTCGGATAATGCCTGATAAATGCTGTTACAGCCGGAAAGCGATAAAGTACCCATACATATTAGAATGATGCAAAGTATTCTTTTTCCTGTCATTGAATATCCCCTTTGCCTTTTATTTTTTGTGTTTTGCTCCTGTCCTGTGCCAGAAGCAGCATAACCGCAGTTATAACAAGCATAATCAGAAGTACAACAACGCATCGGAAAATATTATATGTGCCGACTTCCATGCCATTTTGATAATTGATGAAACCAAGTCCTATCGTAACCGGGTAAAGACAGGACAGACCATGACCGGAAGCAAAAGTCCCTATAAAACCATAAAAAAATGCAAAAGCTACTCCCGTCATAAATGCTCCTGCCCTTTGTCCTGTAAATACAATAACAGGCAGCACCGATATAAATACAAAGCAATTCATTCCAACCATTTGGGCAAGCGATCTCATTACGCTGCCAAGAGCAATTCCCTCATATCTGCTAAAAAGCGAAATGAGAGCAGTAAATAAAAGTTCCACTACCGCCAGAAAGACAGAAATCATTCCGCAGACAAACACTTTACCCAAAAGCAGGCTTCGGAAAGATACCGGGATTGCCATTATATTTTTAAGCGTGTCGTCTGTTCTTTCACGTTCAATCATATAACCTGCAATCAGTACGATTGTCGCCGGAAAGATAAGCGAAAAGCTGTTCCATATTACATTATCTGAAAAACTGGAAAATGTCGGCGTTCCCGGCGTACCCATCTCCATAAAACAGGTTAGTAAAACAACAGACAGCATAGTTGCAATTCCAATCCAGATAACAGAGTATCGTTTTAATTTCCAGAGTTCTGTTTTTATGAGCCTTGCCATTTCTTACACCTGCCCTTCCTGCTTTTTGTAGATTTTGATAATCGCAAAATAAGAGATACCTCCAAGAATAAAAACGGTAAATACTACAATTCCTAATTTCAGAAAGTAGGGCTGCCAGTTTTCAAAAGCAGTTGTTCCCTGCTCAATCATTCTTGAAGCCTGCCAACGATAAATAACAGGCGTTGGTAAAATACTGGTAAGCACTTTCATCACTTGATTATCTGATGTGAACTGCCCTGTAAAAGCAAGGGAAAATCCAAACATTGTATAGAAGAATGTCAAAATAACTGCAAATATATAAGAGCGGTTAAATTTTACAATCGCAATTATAATCGGAAGTGTACCCGTGGCATATAGAATAGCCGTAATAATGGCGGTTATAAGTTTGTTCCAAATATTGCCCAAATCAGATCCGGCTATTATCCCCCCGATAATTGCAGAGAACAATGTTACACAGGTGAATAAAAGGCTGATAAAGTATAATACTATGATTTTTGCAGTCGCAATTTCCCATGCCGAAACAGGAATAGCTATCAAATTTTTCAGAGTTGCATTATCTCTTTCCATGTAAAAGAGCATAGCCCCTATAATGCCAAGTATGCAGGGAAGCATGACAGGAACAGCCATGCAAATGAGCAAATCATATAAGCCGTCAAAAGCGTTCAAATCGCCCACATTCCCTTTTAGTACAAGTGCAGTAAACGGGATAGGAAAAAGCAACGCAGAAAATATTACGAAAAGGACAAACTTTTTCCGTTTCAATTTCCAAAACTCACACTTTACAAGATCAAGCAATCCCTTCACCCCCTGTTACACGCTTGAAATAATCTTCAAGGCTTTCTTCGCAGACATAGGCTTCTGACACGGTAAGCCCGTTTTCGACAAAGGCTGTTACAATTTCACCGACAGGAATGCCTAAATTATGCAGACGCATCTTATAATCGTCCTGTATGGTAAACTGCGTTTCATGGAAATTGCGTTCTAAAATCCTTGCCGCCTGTGTTGTGCTGGAAACGGTAAAACGGATATGTCTGCTGCTTTTTGCTTCCAATTCTGCAAGGCTTTCTTCCTCCAGTAATGCGCCGTGGTCGATAATTCCAATATCATCAGCCAGCAATGCAATCTCGGAAAGAATATGGCTGGAAATCAATATTGTTTTCCCTCTTTCCGTACAGAGGTCACGGATAAAAGAGCGCACTTCCGAAATTCCAATCGGATCAAGACCGTTAATCGGTTCGTCCAAAATCAAAAGCTCCGGGTCGTGCATAATGGCAAGGGCAATCGCCAGTCGCTGCTTCATGCCAAGGGAGTATTGGGAAAACAGCTTTTTGTCTTTATAGGGAAGCCCCACTAAATCAAGCGCATTTTTAATTGCATTACGGCTCGGCACTCCCCGCAGGGTTGCAAAAATGCGCAGGTTTTCTGTGGCGGTCAGATTCGGGTAAAATCCGGGGGATTCAATCAGATAGCCAATCCGGGGCAGGAGCTTTTTCTCATTTGTCCGTAAAGGCTGTCCCCAGATTGTAACTTCCCCGGAAGTGGGCTGTGTCAGCCCAAGCAGCATTTTCATGGTCGTTGTCTTTCCGGCTCCGTTTCTGCCAAGCAGACCGTATATGCGTCCCTGCTTTACATGGATATTCAAATCCGCAACGCTTTTCTGTGTTCCGTATTGTTTGGTAAGATTTTTTGTTTCAATTACATATTTGCTCATTGCAAAACCTCCTTTTCATATTTGCTATTCTATCACGCTAACCTTGCCAAAACCTTGCCGAAACCTTGCTTTTTTCATGT
>Ga0209064_1001647_pt1 | contig 32087 bp, 39 predicted proteins | sample Inofromicrocosms_FD_187498 | JGI IMG/M metagenome (GOLD analysis project Ga0209064, IMG submission 187498) | Mouse cecum microbial communities from Vienna, Austria - Inoculum for glucosamine and mucus D2O microcosms (SPAdes) (version 2) | ecosystem: Host-associated > Mammals > Digestive system >... | reverse complement strand
ATCCAGGTTGCTCTGGAAAATAGAGGCGAAATTCAGCCGCTCGCACAGGGGGTTGGCGGGGTCCTCGGCCTCCTCCAGCACGCGGCGGTTGAATTGGAGCCAGGACAGCTCCCGGTTGACATAGCACCCATTTGGCGCAAAAGCAGCGGTTTGGTCCTTCACAGTCATACGCGCCCCCTTCGGCAGCTTGATCTCACCATAACTGTACCACCCTTTTCCAACGGGCGCAAGCCCCTTTTTCCTGTCACAAAATAAAAATCCGCCCTCTTGCCCTTTGGCGGCGCATCCGTTATAATAGGGCTATCATCCAAAGAATAAGGAGGCAGTCCCATATGTTTGTAACGCTGGAAAAGAAGGGCGCCGTAGGCGTCGTCACCATGAACCGCCCCGAGGCGCTGAACGCCCTGAACGACCAGGTGCTCCGAGACCTGGAGGCCGTGCTGGACCAGGTGGAGAACGACCCTGAGCTGCTGGTGGCCATTGTTACCGGAGCGGGCCGGTCCTTTGTGGCCGGGGCGGACATCGGCCAGATGTCCGGTCTCACCGCCGTGGAGGCCAAGGCCTTCGGGGCCTATGGCAACCGGGTATTCCTGAAGCTGGAGAACCTGACCAAGCCCACCATCGCGGCGGTGAACGGCTTTGCCCTGGGCGGCGGGTGCGAGCTGTCCATGGCCTGTGATATCCGCCTGGCCAGTGACAAGGCGAAATTCGGCCAGCCCGAGGTGGGCCTGGGCATAACGCCCGGCTTTGGCGGCACCCAGCGCCTGGCCCGGATTGTTGGGGTGTCCAGCGCCATGGAGCTCATCCTCACCGCCAAGACCATCAAGGCGGAGGAGGCGGAGCGCATCGGCCTGGTGAGCCACGTCTGGCCCGCCGAGGAGCTGATGGACAGGGCGCTGGAGCTGGCCAACGCCATCGCGGCCAACGCCCAGGTAGCCGTCCGCCAGTCCAAGGCGGCCATCCGCCGGGGCCTGCAGACCGACATGGCCACCGGCACGGCCTTTGAGGCGGAGGCCTTCGGCCTGTGCTTTGCCACCGAGGACCAGAAGGACGCCATGAAGGCCTTTGTCAACAAGGAGAAGCTGGCGGGCTTCAAGAACCGCTGAGCCCGATTTCAAGGAGACAGAGAGGTGTCCGCCATGCGCCGGTATTTCGGGGAGCTGTACTGCCGGCTGGACGTACAGGCCCACCGCATCCCCGCCGTCCCCCGGAACCTGGGGGTAACGGCGCTGTTTCTGTGCGCCGCCTACTGGGCCAGCAGCATTTTAATCACCCACACCGGCGGAGAGAACAACTCCGCCCTGGTCTTTGTTCTGGCGGTGGCCCTCATCTCTCTGCTCACCTCGGGGTATGTCTACGGCATCGCGGCCTCCATCGTGGGGGCGCTGTGCATCAACATCTTTTTTATGGAGCCCTACGACGCCTTCTCCCTCAGCCGCACGGGCTACCCGGTGGCCATGCTGTCCATGGTGGCCGTCTCCTGCATGGTGTGCGCCCTCACCGCCCGGGTGAAGAAGCAGGCCACCGAGGCGGTCCGCCGGGAGAAGAGCACCAAGGCCCTCTACGAGCAGAACGCGCGGCTCAACGCCGAGAAGGCGGCCATTCAGCTCCAGTCCGACCGCATCTCCATCCGGGAGAACATCCTGCGGGCGGTGTCCCACGATCTGCGCACCCCTCTCACCTCCATCTCGGGCGCGGTGTCGGTGCTGCTGGCCAGTCCGGAGGTCTCCCCCAAGAATCTGGCCATGCTCTCCGACATCAAGCAGGACGCGGACAGTCTCATCGTCATGGTGGAAAACCTCCTGTCGGTCACCCGGGTGCAGGACGGCACCATGCCGCTGAAGAAGCGGGAGGAGATGCTGGAGGAGGTGGCGGGGGACGCGCTGCTCACCACCCGGCGGCGGTTTCCCGACTGCCAGGTGGAGCTGGACCTGTCGGAGGACATCCTCTACCTGCCCATGGACCCGCTGCTGGTGAAGCAGGTGATCGTCAACCTTCTGGAGAACGCCATCCGCCATTCGGGGGACAGGCTGGGTATCACCCTGCGCCTGTACCGGGAGGAGGAATGGGCGGTGGTTGAGGTGCGGGACCGGGGCCGGGGCCTGTCCCCGGAGGTGTGCCAGGCTGTCCGGGCCGGCGAGCCCATACCCCGCTCCCTGTCGGGGGACTCCACCCGGGGGATGGGCATCGGCCTGTCGGTGTGCCAGAGCATCATCAAGGCCCACGGCGGCTTTTTCACCGCGGAAAACCACCCGGAGGGGGGCGCGGTGTTCCGCTTCGGCCTGCCTGTGGAGGAGGGGGACCCCCACGCAGCAAGGGAGGATGTTCCATGAGCGAAAAACAGACCATTCTCATCATTGAGGACGAGCGGGCCATCAGCAATTTTATCAGCCGGGCGCTGTCGGCCAACGACTACCGGGCCATCCCGGCCTACACGGGCAAGGAGGGGCTTACGCTGTTCTTCTCCCACGGCCCCGACCTGGTGCTGCTGGACCTGGGCCTGCCCGACATGGACGGGCTGGAGATCCTGACCCAGCTCCGGGGTCTGCCCCGGGAGGTGCCGGTGATTATCATCTCGGCCCGGGACCGGGAGTCGGAGAAGGTGCGCGCACTGGACATGGGGGCGGATGACTATGTGGTAAAGCCCTTCGGCGTGTCCGAGCTGCTGGCCCGCATCCGGTCCACCCTCCGCCGGGCCGACCGGCTGAAGCTGAGCCAGGGGATCCAGCGGGACGCCTACCAGATCAAGGACCTGACCATCGACCTGGCCCGGCATCAGGTGCTGCTGGCCGGGGAGGAGATACATTTCACCCAGAACGAATTTAAGATCATCGAGCTGCTGGCCATCCACGCGGGCAAGGTGCTCACCTATGATTTTATACTGGAGCACATCTGGGGCCCCTACGGGGGCAGCGGGAGCAACCAGATCCTGCGGGTGAACATGGCCAACATCCGGCGGAAGCTGAAGGAGAACCCCTCCGAGCCCAAATACATCCACACTGAGCTGGGCATCGGCTACCGGATGCTGGACGACTAGCGTGTTAACAGCATTTTTACAGCCTGTTCCCCCACGTTGACGTCTCATTTATCCCATCTCTGATATAATAAGGACTGCGAATCTAAGTATGATCCGCAATCCCCAACTGTATCCGGCTCACGGTTCCCGGATACGCCGCGGACCGGGGCGGCCAGCCCTCCCTCTCTCTCCTGGGCTGGCCCTCTCTCTCCCCGGAGCGCGCGCAGGCCGCCCCCCTTCCGCCAAAGGGGGGCGGCCGTTTTTTATGTCAGCTCCCGGCGCAGCTTGTCCAGGGCCCGCCGCTCCAGCCGGGACACCTGCACCTGAGACACCCCCAGCACCCGTGCGGTGTCCATCTGGGTCATCCCCCGGTAGTAGCGCAGGAGGAGCACCTGCCGCTCCCGGTCGGGCAGGCCGGCCAGCGCGGTCTGGAGGGTAAGGCGCTCCACCATCCCCTCCTCCTCGTTTCCTGTGGTGAGCATCCCCTCCAGGGTGAGGCCGTCGGCCCCCGTCTCCGCCTGGAGGGAGACCACCGGCTCGATGGCGGTCTCGGCGGCGGCGATATCCTCCGGGGTCAGGCCGGTGTCCTCCGCCAGCTCGGACAGGGTGGGCTCCCGGCCCAGCTGGGCGGACAGCCGTCCTCTGGCGGCCCGGATGGCGGTGCCCCGCTCCTTCAGCCCCCGGCTCACCTTCACGGGCCCGTCGTCCCGGAGGAAGCGGCGGATTTCCCCGGCGATTTTGGGCACGGCGTAGGTGGAGAACTGGGTGCCGAACTGGGGGTCGAAGCCCTGCACCGCCTTGAGAAAGCCCAGGCAGCCCAGCTGATACAGGTCGTCGGGTTCCACCCCCCGGCCGTAGTACCGGCGTACCACGCTCCAGATCAGGCCGTTGTTCTCCAGCAGAACCTGCTCACAGGCGGCGCTGTCGCCCCCCCGGGCGGCCTCCAGCAGGGCGGAGCCGGCGAGCTGCCCGCTCACCGCCCGGCCCGGCGGGATATTTTCCGGGCCATGGTGACGACCACCCCTCTGCCGGGGGCGGAGCGGACCTTCAGCGTGTCCATAAAGCTCTCCATAATGGTAAAGCCCATGCCGGAGCGCTCCTCGTTGCCGGTGGTGAAGAGGGGGGTGCGGGCCTGTTCCACGTCGGCGATGCCCACCCCCCAGTCCTTGACCACAATCTCCAGGGTGCCGCCCTCACGGATGCGCAGCTTCAGGAGGATTTTGCCCAGGGTATCCGGGTAGGCGTGGACGATGGCGTTGGTCACCGCCTCGCTGACAGCGGTTTTGATGTCGTTGACCTCCTCCAGGGTGGGGTCCAGCTGGGCGGCGAAGCAGGCGGCGGCGGTCCGTGCAAAGCCCTCATTGGCCGACCGGCTGGGAAACTCCAGGGCAACTTGATTCTCAATTTTCATATGTAGCGCCTCCTTATTCAAACCGGATAATCCGCTCCAGTCCGGCGGCTTTGAACACCTTTCCGGCCTGGGCGGGGGTGTTGACCACCCGCATGGAGCCCTGGGACTGGGCCATTCTCCGGTAGGTCCGGAGGAGGACAGCGATGCCCGAGCTGTCGGTAAAGGTCAGGCCGCTCAGGTCCAGCGTCAGCTCCCGGGGCCGGGCCTGATCGATGCGGCGGTCCAGCTCCTCCATCACGGACCGGGCGCCGTGGTGGTCCAGCTCCCCGGCCACCTGCGCCATAAGATGCCGTTTGTCCTCCTTACAGGTCACCGGCATAACTGACCAGCTCCTCTCTCTGGGTTATATCCCATTATTTTCCATATCATTATAGGACAAGCTCTCTGTCAGAATTACGGGCTTTCCGCCGCGGGGAATAAAAAAGCAGGTCGTCCCACGGTTGGGACGGCCTGAAAATTTTTTTGTTTCCCCTCTTGACAAACGGGAAAAAAGCGTTATACTGTGTATATAGTATATATACACTAAATCTGGAATGACAGCGGAGGCCCACCGGCGCGGGACCGTGCGCAGGCCTTCAGCCAAGGCCGTCCCGCTGTTGAAAGGCAGGCTAAATGGACATTATATTAAGCAACGCCAGCGGAAAGCCCATCTACGAGCAGATCACCGACCAGATCAAGGAGCAGATCATGGCCGGGGCTCTGTCGGCGGGGGACGCCCTGCCCTCCATGCGGCTGCTGGCCAAGGAGCTGCGGATATCCGTCATCACCACCAAGCGGGCCTACGAGGAGCTGGAGCGGGACGGTTTTTTAGAGAACGTCCCCGGCAAGGGCTGCTTTGTGGCCCCCCAGAACCATGAGCTGCTCCGGGAGGCCCAGCTGCGCAAGGTGGAGGAGAAGCTCTCCCAGGCGGTGGATGAGGCCCGGAAGGGGGCCTTCCCCCTGGAGGAGCTCCACGAAATGCTTGACATACTCTACAAAGGTGAGGAATTATGAAAAATTGTATTGAAATCAAGGGACTGTGCAAGTCCTACGGGGATTTTTCCCTGAACAATATCGACCTGACCCTCCCCGGCGGCTCCATCCTGGGGCTCATCGGGGAGAACGGGGCGGGCAAGACCACCACCATCAAGTGCATCCTGAACCTGATCCGCCGGGACGCGGGTGAGATCACCGTCCTGGGCCATGACAACATCCGGGAGGAGCGGATGGCCAAGCAGGACATCGGGCTGGTGCTGGACGAGTGCTTTTTCCACGACACCCTCCGCCCCCGGGACGTGGAGAAAATTCTGGCCCCCGCCTACAAAAACTGGGATAGTGACCTGTTCCGGTCCTATCTGGACAAATTCGGGCTCCCGGAGAAGAAGCTCATCAAGGAGTTCTCCCGAGGGATGAAGATGAAGCTGTCCCTGTCCGCCGCCCTGGCCCACCATCCCAAGCTGCTCATCCTGGACGAGGCCACCGCCGGGCTGGACCCGGTGATCCGGGACGAGATCCTGGACGAATTTCTGGGTTTCATCAGCGACGAGGACCACGCCATTTTAATGTCCAGCCACATCACCTCCGACCTGGAGAAGGTGGCCGACTACATCGCCTACATCCACCAGGGGGAGGTAGTGCTGTCCGACGCCAAGGACGCCATCCTGGACTCCTACGGCCGGGTGGGCTGCACCGCCGCCCAGCTGGAGGCCATTGCCCCCGACGACGTGCTCCGGGTGCGGAAGGGCTCCTTTGGCTGCGAGGCCCTGGTGAAGGACCGGGCGGCCTTCGCCCGGAAGTACCCCATGCTCCTGGTGGAGCGGACCACGCTGGAGGATATCATGCTCTTTGTTGGGAAAGGAGAAGCAAAATGATCGGACTGATTACCAAGGACTTCCTTGTCATGCGCAAGGCCCTGAAGTCCTATGTGCTGCTGATGGGCATTTATATCATTCTGGCCTATCTGGATTTCTTCGACTACAGCTTTATTATCACCTTCATCCAGATGGTTCTGGCTGTGATGCCCATCTCCGCCTTCGCCTACGACGAGCAGGCCAAGTGGGACCGGTACGCCATGTCCCTCCCTCTGGGGCGGAGCGGGGTAGTGAGGGCCCGGTATCTCTTCGTGCTGGCGCTGACGCTGCTCACCGTAGCGGCAGGGCTGGCGGGCACCGCCCTGCTCTATCTGACCCATCAGTCGGACCCTCTGGAGATGTTTGTCACCCTGATGGTGTCCACCACCATTGGCCTGCTGATTCCCACCATCCTCCTGCCCGTGAGCTACAAGCTGGGGCCGGAGCGGGCCCGGCCCTTTCTCTACGCCATTGTCTTTATCCCCACCATCGCTGTGGTGCTGCTGGTCAAGGCCGGGGTGCTGGACATGTCTCTGCTGAAGGGGATGGACCTTCTGGCCCCCACCGCTCTGGCGGGCGGCGCGGTCCTGCTGCCTCTGGCAGGGCTGGCGGCTTTAGGGGTGTCCTATCTCATTTCCTGCCGGATCGCGGCGGGCAAGGAGTACTGAGATGAGAGCTGCCGTCCTTCTCCTCTGGGTCAGCTGCCTGTACACCATCTTTCGGGCTGTTCTCTGCCTTGTTCTGACAGCCAGCCCCTTGCGGCGGCTGCTGGTGCTGGCCGTGGCGGCGACAGCCCTCGCCTTCCGCCGCAGTCCGGAAGAAATGAGGAGAAATCACCAATAAAACACTTGCGCTCCACCCCCATTCTGTGATAAAATGACAACAGCAAAGGAGGGTGAGTGCCATGACCGCGAAGGAGGCCATCCGGGAGCTGGAGCACATGAAGCAGTACAGCACCGCCAAAGCCATTCCCGCTCTGGACTACGCCATCAAGGCGCTGAGAGAAAAAGCGGAACGGGAAAAGGAGTAACAAAAATACCGCCCGAGGGGCGGTATTTTTATTATTGCAAAAGGGAGATCAGATTCCGGGTGATCCGCCCGGTGAGGCCCCAGATAGCCCTCCCCTCCCAGGGGTAGACGGGGACATTCTCCCGTCCGTTCTGCCACCGGTAATTTTTTGGGATGCCGATGATCTCATAGGGGAAGTTCTCCGCGGGGGTGGGAACCAGCTCATAGGTGTACTCGATGGGCGGCGTTCTGAGCAGGTGGGACAGGGGGACGAAAAAGACCTCCTCCACCTCGGCGGGGCTGGGGGCCATCCGGTCCAGGGCGGAGCTGTCCACCACCCCCAGCACGGGCTGCATGAGGAAGCTGGCCCGGTGGGCGATAAAGTCCAGCCGTCCCAGCAGCCTGACGCAGCGGTCGGGGATGGCCAGCTCCTCCCAGGTCTCCCGCAGGGCGCAGTCCTCGGGGCTCTCCCCCTTCTCCATAAGCCCGCCGGGGAAGCAGACCTCCCCGGGCTGGCGGCGCAGGGTCCGGGCCCGGACCTCATAGAGCAGGCACAGCTCCCCGTTCTGTTCCACCAGGGGGACCAGCACCGCGTAGGCCCGCTTGGAATCCATCAGGCCGGGGGTGCGGTCCTTCAGCAGGGCCTCCAGCCCCTTCAGCTCCATACCGCTCATCCCCCCAGGTTGGCCGACAGCATGGACAGGAAGAGCACCGTGCTGATAATGGCCCCGGTGAGGTAGGCCAGCTCCCGGGGTTTTTTCCACACCATAAAGGTGAAGAAGGCGATCAGCCCGGCGTGGAGGGCGATCATAAAGGCCTTGGGCCGGGGGATCATATTCTCCGCCGCCGGGTTGGCGGTCACCAGGTCGGGCAGCATCCCCCAGGCCACCAGGGCGCACAGGGCGGTGATTGTCCCGAAGACATAGACCACCATGCCCCGGTTTTTCTCCAGAGCGTCCTTCCAGCTTTTAAAGCGTTCCCGGCGCATGACGGGCCCTCCTTACATTTTCTCGGGCGCGGTAACCCCCAGCAGGCCCAGGCCGTTGGCCAGGACGGACCGGACGGTGTCGGCCAGCTTCAGCCGGGCGGCGAGGAGCCCGGGGGCCTCCCCCTTCAGGCGGCAGGCGTTGTAGAACCGGTGGAAGTCGCCGGCCAGGGCGGTGAGGTAGCGGTTGATCCGGCTGGGATCGAAGTCCCGGGCAGCCAGGTGGAGCTCCTCGGGGTACTGGGCCAGGGCTTTCACCAGGGCTCTCTCCTCGGGGGCGGCGAGCAGGGCTGCGTCCACCGCTCCTGCGGCGGGGACGGCGGCCCCCTCCTCCTCGGCCAGCCGGGCGACAAGGGAGCAGATGCGGGCGTGGGCGTACTGGACATAGTACACGGGATTTTCGCTGTCCTGGCGGACGGCCAGGTCCAGGTCGAAATCCAGGGGGCTGGAGGGGGTCCGGTTGTTGAAGTAGTACCGGGCGGCGTCCACGCTGATCTCGTCCAGCAGGTCGTGGAGGGCGATAGCCTTCCCCGTCCGCTTGGACATACGCACCGGCTTGCCGTCCTGGAGCAGGTTCACCAGCTGCATGAGCACAATCACCAGCCGGTGGGAGCCGTCCAGTCCCAGCCCGTCCAGGGCGGCCTGAAGCCGGGCCACGTGGCCGTGGTGGTCCGCCCCCCAGATGTTGATAACCAGGTCGAACTTCCGCTCCTCCAGCTTGTTGCGGTGGTAGGCGATGTCGGCGGCGAAGTAGGTGTAAAAGCCGTTGGCCCGGCGGAGGACGTCGTCCTTCAGGTCCAGCTTGTCCACCTGTTCCTGGGTTTTTCCCTCGGCCAGATATTTTTTCTTCAGCAGCCCGGTGGTGTTGAGCCACAGGGCCCCGTCCTTCTCATAGGTCCAGCCCTTTTCCGTCAGCAGCCCCACCGTGTCGGCCACAAAGCCCCGGTCGTGGAGCCAGGACTCCATGTACCACTGGTCGTACTGGATGCCGTACTTTTTCAGGTCGTCCTTCATCTTAGGGATGTTGCGCTCCAGGCCGAACTGGGCCATCTGGAAGAGGGCGTCCTCCTCTGGCTCGTTGATAAAGTCGCCGCCGCACTCCTCATAGAGAGCCTGGGCCAGCTCCCTGATGTCCTCCCCCTGATAGCCGTCCTCGGGGAAGGGGAGGGTATCGTCCTTCCAGACAATCTGCTGGTAGCGGGCGTAGATAGACCGGGCGAACTTGTTGATCTGGTTGCCCGCGTCGTTGACGTAGAACTCCTTCCACACCTTCCAGCCGTCCCGGGCCAGCACGTTGGCCAGGGTGTCCCCCAGCACGCCGCCCCGGGCGTTGCCCATGTGCATGGGGCCGGTGGGGTTGGCGGAGACGAACTCCACCATCACCTTTCTGCCCGCGCCCTCGGTGCCGGAGCCGTACCCCTCCGCCTCCGCGGCGGAGAGCACCTCCCCGTACCATTTGGGGCCCAGGGTGAAGTTGAGGAAGCCGGGTCCCGCGATCTCCACCTGATTGAAGTAGCTGCCCTCCAGCTCCAGGTGGTCCAGGATGGCCTGGGCGATGGCTCTGGGGGCCATGTGGAGGGCCTTGGCCCCGGCCATGGCGAAGGAGGAGGCGTAATCCCCGTGGCTGGTGTCCTTGGGAATCTCAACGGTGGCCTTCACCTGCGCCCCGGCAGGCAGGACCCCCGCGGCGGCGGCCTGTTCATAGGCGGTCTGGGTGAGCGCGGCCACCTGATTTCTGGCGGCCTGAATCATGTTTGTCATCGTTCGCACCTCGTTTTTGTATGTTTACCTGTTGTAGGGCGGGACGACCTCGGCCCGCCGCGGTATTAGGACATTGCAGACGGCGCGCCGGGGTCGTCGCGCCCTACGGATTTTCTATTGCTTCAGGCTCCCCAGGCCGCTCTCCGACTCCTTCACGTTGATGCGGAAGACATTCCGTCCGGCCAGGGCGTGATCCACCTCCACGGTGTAGTCCACCTCGATATCGCCGCCCTGGTCGGTGAGGCTGGCCATGAGGTGGCGGGTATTCACACCGATGGACATTGCGCCATAGGGTGTATTGTACATGGACAGATGGCGGCGTCCCTCCTGGAATACCAGCTGGGAATTAAACTCTCCCACCCGCATCAGGGTAACCTGGCCGCCGTCCACCTGGATGGTGGTCAGGGTGCCCTCCAGGCCGGTGAGCTCGCTCTCCTGATAGGAGAGGGTATAGCTCTCTCCCTCCCGGGAGAGGCGGCCTTTTGTCACCAGCTCCATGGTGTCGGGGGCGGTGCCCTCATACTTCTGAACTCCCTTGATGGAGATGACCACTTCTTTTTCCATAGGGACCTCCTGCGTTGTTTTCGGTCCGCCGGAAGCGGACGGAGGTATTATACACAGTTTGCCCCGCCCTGTAAAGTGTCTCCTTCATTGTATGTCATTTTATCTGAAAAAACAATATGGATTGCCGTGTTTCTCCATTTGACAAATTGCGAACAGGCGCTATAATAGCATATAGACCAGTGTACTCAGCTCCCGCCCGTCCGGCGGGAGTATATCATCCCTGCCCGGAGAGGAGGAGCTCCCCCATGAATCTGGAGCTGAACAAGAAGCAGTTTCGCCGTCTGCTGGACCTGGTGTACATCGGGAATTGGATTCTTAACTCCACCCGGGGGGACCAGCGCTTCGCCGACTACGACGAGGTGGAGAGCCTGCTCTTCGGCCGGGCGGCCCTGGAGGGGATGCCCCAGCTGGCGGAGCTGTACCAGGGAGAGATCATCCCCTCCCGGGCCTTTGTGGAGGGTGGCATCCACGAGGCCATCGTGGAGTACGAGAACAACGTATTTTTTGAAATCCTGGCCGAGGACCTGGCCCGGCGGGACATGGACGACGCCCCCATCGACGAGAGCAACTACGCCGAGCTCACCAGCCGGATCGACGCCTACATCGCCGAGTTTGAGGAGCACGGAACGGACAACATTTTAGTGGATATCGACAGCTGAATCGCGGGACAGGGGGGCAAAGGAGAGGAGCTTTGCCCCCCTGCCTGCGTTCCTGAAATTCTGACAGCGGGAGGTGACAGCCATGGGCTCTGAGCGCGAGCCGGCCAGGCACATTTGTACGGGACTGCTTGCCCACGTGGACGCGGGCAAGACCACCCTGTCCGAGGGGCTCTTATACCTCAGCGGCTCGGTGAGGAGGCTGGGCCGGGTGGACCACCGGGATGCCTTTCTGGACACCGACGCCCAGGAGCGGGAGCGGGGCATCACCATCTTCGCCAAGCAGGCGGAGCTCACCTGGGGGGATACCGCCCTCACCCTGCTGGACACCCCGGGGCACGTGGACTTCTCCGCCGAGATGGAGCGGGTGCTGGGGGTGCTGGACTGCGCCGTGCTGGTCATCAGCGGCGCCGGCGGCGTCCAGGCCCACACCCGCACCCTCTGGCGGCTGCTGGAGGGGCACGCCATCCCCACCCTCCTCTTTGTCAACAAGATGGACCTGGCGGGGGCGGACCGGGCCGCCCTCCTGGCCCAGCTCCAAAATAAGCTGGACGGCGGCTGTCTGGACTTCTCCGCCGGGCTGGAACCGATTCTGGAGGACCTGGCCTCCCTGGACGAGGAGCTGATGAACCGGTATCTGGAGGGGGGATCTGTCACGGCTGGGGACGCCGCCTCTCTGGTTGCCCGGCGGCTGGTCTTCCCCTGCTTTTTCGGCTCGGCCCTGAAGCTGGAGGGGGTGGAGGCCCTGCTGGACGGCCTGTCCCGCTATGTCCCGGTGCCGGAATACCCCGCCGGCTTTGGGGCCCGGGTCTTCAAGATCGCCCGGGACGGGGCCGACCGGCTCACCTATGTAAAGGTCACCGGCGGGTCCCTCAAGGTCCGCACCCTGCTGGGGGAGGAGAAGGTCAACCAGATCAGGATATACTCCGGGGCCAAATACCGGACGGTGGACGAGGCCCCGGCGGGGACGGTGTGCGCCCTCACCGGCCTGACCAAAACCCGGCCGGGGGACGTCTTCGGGGTGGAGCCCCCCGCCGCCGGGCCCGAGCTGGAGCCAGTGCTGACCTACCAGGTTATCCTCCCCCCCGCCTGCGATGTCCACACTGCCCTGCGCAATCTCCGCCAGCTGGAGGAGGAGGACCCCCAGCTCCGGGTGGTGTGGAGCGAGGCGCTGGGGGAGATCCACCTCCAGCTCATGGGAGAGGTCCAGCTGGAGGTGCTCACCCGGCTCATCCGGGAGCGCTTTGGGACGGAGGTGGCCTTCGGGGCGGGGAGCATCGTCTACCGGGAGACCATCACCGGCCCGGTGGAGGGGGTGGGCCACTTCGAGCCCCTGCGGCACTACGCCGAGGTCCATCTCCTCCTGGAGCCCGGCCCCCGGGGGAGCGGGCTGCGCATCGCCTCCGCCTGCCCCACCGACCAGCTGGACCTGAACTGGCAGCGGCTGATTTTCACCCACCTGCTGGAGAAGCGCCACCGGGGGGTGCTCACCGGCTCCCCCGTCACCGACATAAGGATCACCCTGGTGGCGGGCCGGGCCCACGTGAAGCACACCGAGGGGGGCGACTTCCGCCAGGCTACCTACCGGGCGGTGCGCCAGGGGCTGATGCAGGCGGAGAGCCTCCTGCTGGAGCCCCACTACGACTTCACCCTGGAGCTCCCCCCGGACTGCGTAGGCCGGGCCATGACCGACATCCAGTCCATGGGGGGCAGCGTGGAGGGCCCAGAGCAGGAGGGGGAGCTGTCCATCCTGACGGGCCACGCCCCGGTGGCCGGCCTGCGGGACTACTGGCGGGAGGTCACCGCCTACACCCGGGGCCGGGGCCGGCTGTCCTGCGCCCTCCGGGGCTACGAGCCCTGCGCCAGCCAGGAGGAAATTGTCTCCCGCCTGGCCTACGACCCGGAGCGGGACGTGGACAACCCGCCCGACTCGGTCTTCTGCTCCCACGGGGCGGGGGTAACGGTGAAGTGGAACGAGGTCAAGGACCACATGCATGTGGACAGCGGCCTGCGGCTGGGGACGGAGCCGCTCCCGCCGGAGCCAGCCGCCCCCTCGGGCGGGGAGCGGCAGTACCGGGGGGGCAGTCTGGAGCAGGATAAGGAGCTGCTGGCCGTCTTCGAGCGGACCTACGGCAAGGTGGAGCGGGAAACTGCCTTCCAGCCCCAGCGAAAGCCGGCCCGCACCAGCCTGGACGAGGGGAAGTACGCCATCCGGGAGCAGAAGACCGGTCCGGAGTACCTCCTGGTGGACGGCTACAACATCATTTTCGCCTGGGACGAGCTCACCGCCCTGGCCCGGCAGGACATGCCCGCCGCCCGGGGTGCGCTGGAGGACATTCTGTCCAACTACCAGGGCTTCCGCAGGTGCGTGGTGATCCTGGTGTTCGACGCCTACAAGGTGAAGGGAAACCCCGGCTCGGTGGAGAAAAAGAACAACATCTATGTGGTCTACACCAGGGAGGCCGAGACGGCGGACGCCTACATCGAAAAGGCCACCTACGACCTGGGCAGAGACCACCGGGTCCGGGTGGCCACCTCCGACGCCCTGGAGCAGATGATTATCCTGGGCCACGGGGCGCTGCGCCTGTCGGCCCGGGCCTTCAGGGCGGAGGTGGAGCAGGCCCAGGGGGAGATATCCGCCCTGGTGGACAAGCTGAACCGGCGCAATCCTGGGGACCGGAAGCTGAAGCACACGGCCAAAATCACCCGGCTGGAGCAGGGCTGATTCCCGGCCACAGACAGAAGACGCCCACCGGTTTTCCGGCGGGCGTCTTCTGTGTAAAGAGAGGGAGAGATATATTTGAAAACCGTCTGGGACGGGGGCTTTTGGTCTGCCGCGCCGGGACAAAGCCTGCGGGGCGGCAGTGGGGCGCGTGCCTCGCGCCGGAGGTTTGTGGTAAATAGGAATTACCAGACTTGCCCGGTGTTTCGCGCGTGTTGCCGGGCTATTGGGCGGCCTCTGCCGCCCGGGAGGAAATCAGCTGCCTGATCTGTCCATAGGATACCACAGCATAGCCCGGTAATCTTCACCAGACTTGGAACTTTTTGTGAAGAATCTATGAAGAGGGCCGGGACCGCCAAGGCGGTCCCGGCCGGGCCTTACATATCGTGCCCCTCGCGCTTCATGCGCATCTCCAGGGGATCGGCCATGGGGTTCTGGGCGTTGGTGGCGGTGTCGGTGCGGTTCTGGCCGGCAATGGGGGCGGAGCCCCGCAGGTCCTGGCCCTGGTTTCGATTCTGCTTTTTCTGCTTGCCCATAGGGAATACCTCCTTGTGTTGATGGACCTAGTATGTCCCGATGGCGGGCAAACATTCCCCGATTTACTGAATATGGAAGGAGCAGGCCAGCGTCTTTTGGGCGCCGGGCTCCAGGGTGAGGCAGAAGGGCTTGTCCTCAAAGCGCCCGGTCTCGTTGTCCCAGGCGGCGCAGCCCTGCCAGGGCTCCAGGCACAGGAAGGGAGCCCCCGGCTTGGTCCAGAAGGCCACCATGGGGAACTGGCCGAAATTGAGGCAAACGCCCCGGCCTGTCTCCCGGTGGACCAGGGACACGCTGGACGACCGCAGCAGGCTGAAGATGAGGGTGTCCAGCCGCGCGAAGGCGGCGTAGTCCAGGGCCAGCCGCCCGTTCTCGGTGAGCATGGGCTCCATGCGGCCGTGGAGGATGACCCCCTCCGGGCTGAGCAGGTGGCTGCCCGCCTGTTCGGGCAGGTCGAAGAGCAGCTCGTAGTCCTCAAACCGCTCTCCCGGGGCCAGGGGACAGCGGATGGCGGTGTGTCCTCCGATGCAGAAGGGCATGGGGGCGGTCCCGGTGTTTTCCACGGTAAAGGCGGTGGAGAAGCCATCGTCCAGCAGCCGGTGGGTCACCCGGAGGATAAAGGGGAAGGGGTAGCGGGCCAGGGTCTCCTCGGTGTCCCGCAGCTCCAGGGCAATAAAGTCCTCCCCCTGGTCCACGGGGGTGAATTCCATCCGCCGGGCGAAGCCGTGGCGGTCCATGGCGCAGGTCCTGCCGCCGATCTCCACCCTGCCCTCCTTCAGCGTCCCCACGATGGGGAAGAGGATGGGATTCTGCCCCGACCAGAAGGCGGGGTCGCCCTGCCAGATATACTCCAGGCCGTCCCCGTCCCGCAGGGAGACCAGCTCGCCGCCCAGCGTCCGGGCCGAGGCCCGCAGCCCCCCTTTTTTCAGCTCAAATATCATACACTCGCCTCCTTGTCATAAATGTCTGCGTAGGGGCGGATATTATCCGCCCGCGTTCCCCCGGACTCCGCCCCATGCGGTCAAAACGCCGTCTTGCGGTGAATACCCTGCGTAGGGGGCGACGCCCTCGGCGCCCCGTCCGTCTCGGCCCCTGCGGGCCGGGTCGTCCCGCCCTACGGCGTCAAAACGCCATCTTGTGGTGAATACCCTGCGTAGGGGGCGACGACCTCGGCGCCCCGTCCGTCTCGGCCCCTGCGGGCTGGGTCGTCCCGCCCTACGGCGTTAAAACACCATCTTGCGGTGAATACCCTGCGTAGGGGGCGACGACCTCGGCGCCCCGTCCGTCTCGGCCCCTGCGGGCTGGGTCGTCCCGCCCTACGGCGTTAAAACGCCGTCTTGCGGTGAATACCCTGCGTAGGGGGCGACGACCTCGGCGCCCCGTCCGTCTCGGCCCCTGCGGGCCGGGTCGTCCCGCCCTACAGCGTCAAAACGCCGTCTTGCGGTGAATACCCTGCGTAGGGGGCGACGACCTCGGCGCCCCGTCCGTCTCGGCCCCTGCGGGCCGGATCGTCCCGCCCTACGGCGTCAAAACACCATCTTGTGGTGAATACCCTGCGTAGGGGGCGACGACCTCGGCGCCCCGTCCGTCTCGGCCCCTGCGGGCCGGGTCGTCCTGCCCTACAGCGTCAAAACGCCACTTTCAGGAACAGGGCCACGCAGCACAGGATGATGGCGCAGGGGACGTAGAGGTAGCGTCCCAGGCTGTACCAGACCTGGCCGGAGGCTTTTTTAGCGCCCCGGTTGATCTCCTCCATAAGCTCATCCCGCCGCATGATCCAGAACCAGGACAGCGCGCCCAAAGTAGCGCCGATGGGGATAATATAGATAGAGACGATATCCATCCAGGGGCCCCACTTAAAGATGGGCTCCATATTCAGGCCGATGCCCAGGCAGATGACGCAGAGCACGGCCAGCATAGCCTTCCGGTTGAGCCTGGGGAAGCGGTGGAGCAGGGACTCGCCCACGGCCTCAAACATATTCTGCAAAGAGCTGACCCCCGCGAAGACCATAGCGGTGTAGAGGATAACGGCGAAGAGGCGTCCCAGGGGGATATCCTGCAAGATCCGGGGCAGGGTAACGAAGAGCAAAGAGGGTCCTCCGCCCACATCCAGCCCATAGGCGAAGCAGGCGGGGATAATGACCAAAGCGGCCACCAGGGCAGCGATGGTGTCGAAGAGGGCGGTCTGCTTGGCCAGGGAGACCACGTCCTCCTCCGGCTGGAGGTAGGCGCCGTATACGATCATGCCGCTGCCCGTGATGGACAGGGAGAAGAAGGCCTGTCCCATGGCCCAGATCCACACCATAGGGTTGAGCAGGTCGGCCCATCTGGGGGTAAACATATACCGGTAGCCCTCGGCGGCCCCCGGGAGGAAGGCAACCCGGACGGCCAGTACGATAAAGATGATAAAGAACAGGGGCATCATCACCTTGTTGCTCTTCTCGATGCTCTTGGCGCCCAGCAGCAGGGTGAGCAGGGTGCCCACCACCACGATAACGTGGAAGGGGACCACCGAGTAATCGGCTAGGGAGAAGCTGTCGAACCAGACGGTGGTGTCGGCGGTCATGAGCGAGCCGGTGACCGAGGCGTAAAAGGCCTTCAGCACGTAGGCGATAATCACGGCGTAGCCCAGAGCGATGCACATGGACCCGGCCAGGGGCAGCCAGCCCAGCAGGCCGCCGGCGGAGCCCAAACTGTTCTTCCGGCTGGACCAAGCCATCCGGTAGGAGCCCAGGGTGCCGGTGTGGGCCCTGCGGCCCACGGCGTACTCGGCGGACAGGCCCACGGTGCCGAACAGCATAATAAAGAACAGGTAGACCAGCAGGAAGGCGCCGCCGCCGTTGCTGCCCATCTTGGCGGGGAAGCCCCACACGTTGGCCATCCCCACCGCCGACCCGACGGCGGACAGCACAAAGCCCCAGCCGCTGGAAAACTGCCGTCTCTTTTTATCTGAACTCATATCAATCTCCCTCTCCTCGGAACCCGGTTCCGGCTCTATATAGTCTCTCTCAGGAGAGAGTATAATATAAACAGCACAAAAAGGCAACGGATAAATGGGCAAATTTTCCGGGGGGGAGGAAAAAGCGCCCCCGGCGGCAGGAGCCGCCGGGGGATGGGATTACCGGGGGTAGATGGTGTAATGGGACTGGAACAGCCAGCGGTCCCCGTTTTTTTGGAGGGTGAGCCTGCACCGGTCGCCCTTCTCGTCGGGGTCGGACCACAGCACGGCGGTGTCCCCCGAGACCTCTCCGCCGGCGCAGGGGAAGAAGCCGGGGCCGGCGTCGCTGGTGAAGTTGTAGAAGGCGTCATACTTCTCCAGGTAGAGGCAGCCCTCCCAGTCCAGCTCCTCCACGGCGACCCCCGCGTATTTTTGCAGCAGGGCGGAGACCTCCGCTCTGGGGTAGCGGTGGACGGGCACGGGGAGGTCGATGGGGGAGCTGAGCTCCCGGTCGGGGTCAATCCAGCCGTTGTCCAGCTCCATCACGGCCAGGAATTCCTCCGTATCCTCCTCGCCCAGGGAATTGGACAGTCCGATGGGGCAGTAACGCAGAAACTCCTCCAGATTAATCTGGGCGGGGTTGTCGTAGCTGCTGGTAAAGAAGCAGCAGATTTCGCTGGAGCCGTACACGTTGTCGGCCAGCTGCACAAAGGGCTCAAAGGCCTCATTGACCCGGGCGACCTCCTCCTCGGTCAGGGCCCGGAGGTACGGCTCCCCGTTGATCCCGGAGCTACCCACCCCCTCGGGCACATACGCCCCGCCCAGCTTCTTGAGCCGGTTGATGGTGTCGGACGGGAGGGCGGCCAGCGCCTCCACGCTGTTCTCCTCCCACTCCAGGTCCCACCGGGCCAGCAGGGTGTCGTCCCCGGTCCGGATGAGCCAGTAGCGGTGGGCGGTCTCCAGGTCCCGGTCAGCCGTGGGGTAGAGAACCAGCGGGTGCCCTCCGATGAGGCACTGGCGCTCCAGCTCCTCCTGGGAGATGGGCACAGAGGGCTTGCTGGAGTCGAGGCTCATGACCCTCCAATTATCTCCCTCCCTGAAGACCGGCCTGACTTTAGAGAGGATATCCCTGGCCTGGTCAAGCGCCTCGGGGTCGGAGATAGCGCTGGTGGAAAATTGGCTGGAGGTGAGGGGATTTCCCACAGAGATGGAACGCACGTCCCTGACCTGGTCAAGAAAGGCGGTGAGCTCCTCCGAGTAGGCCTGGGCGCTGTTCCGCCCTCCGAAGACGAACACCGACGCCAAAGTGATGACAGCAATCACGGCGAACAGGGCGGTCTTCACTGTCTCTGGCTTCTTCACCAGGGCCAGCACCCGGGCCTTGACGGATTTCTCCCCGCCCGTCATGGCGGTGGAGCAGGACAGCAGGTCACGGGGCCGCAGGGACCGCGCCGCCACCATGTCCACCAGGGTGCGGCCGTAGGGGATGCGCTCCCCCTCTCCCAGCCGTTCCACCGCCCCCTGGTCGCAGGCCAGCTCCCCGTCCTGCTTGGACAGCCCCACCGCCAGCCACACCAGGGGGTTGTACCAGTGGAGGGCCAGGGCCAGGCACCGCAGGGCGGACCAGATGTGGTCCCTGTGGGCGTAGTGGGTGAGCTCGTGGGCCAGCACGTGGCGCAGGGCGGCGGGGTCGTCCGCCGTCCGGGGGGTGAGGTAGACGGCGGGCCGGAGCACTCCGAACAGGCAGGGGGAGGGCAGGTTCGCCGCCGTGTAGACGGGGATGGGGGCGTCCGCCCCCTCCAGCTCGTGGCGGTAATATCTCAGCCGCCCGAAGAAATAGCGGTTGGAGCTGAATATGATCCAGGCTGTGCAGAGGCCCCCGATCACCCAGAGGGCCATTAGAAATTTGGGCAGAGTAGTGTAGAAGAAGTAGGTATCAATGCTGTCCTCTGACAGGACAAAGCACCGCTGGCCCCCCTCCCATTCCCAATCACCGATTTGGTGAATCGTGGCCGTTGTCCCCAGCACGCTTCCCACGCCTATGCCGTTCTCTCTCATCTCCTCAAGGCTCTCCTCCGGAAGGGGCCGGGAGTTGGTGCGCAGGGCGTACAGCTCCACGTCGGCTACCTCCGGGACCAGGTTGGAGGCCAGCACCGGCAGGGAGCTGGCGGCGGGCAGCTCCACCTGGAAGGGGACCAGCAGCCGCAGGAGGACCACCCCCCACAGGGCGTACCGCAGCCGGGCGGCCAGCTTATCCTTCAAGAGGAGGCGCACCGCCAGAACTGTCAGAATAAGGACCGAGGACGTAAATGCCCACTGAATCAGCCATCTCATATCTGTCCCTCCTCCGCCTTGCGCAGGATTTCATACAGCTCGTCAATCTCCGCCCGGGACAGGGCTCTGTCCTCCGCCAGGGCGGACACCATCAGCCCCACGCTCCCCCGGTAGACCTTGTCCAGAAAGGAGCGGGTCTCCCCCCGGACGGCCTGGTCCCGATGAAGGTTGGGGGAATAGTGTCTGGTGCGGCCCTCCATGGCGCACAGCACCAGCCCCTTGGCCTCCATCCGCCGCAGGGTGGTGATGGTGGTGCTCTTGGCCCAGCCCAGCCGCCGGTCCAGGGCGGACACCAGCTCCATTACCGTCATGGGGGAGTGCTCCCACAGGCAGTCCAAAACGTACCACTCGCTGTTGGTCAGATTGATGTTGTCCATAGTGGATACCTCCTTTGGTTTACTTTGTAGACCTATCATACCACGGTTGGTCTACAATGTCAACCATAATTTTTTGTCCGCCCACGGTGGACGCCCCCAAAAAGGGCCCTTATTGCCCCCTTTTGACCCCCAAAAGGTACTGTTTTGGGCAGTTTTAGGGTGTATTATTTCGATAAAATATAACAAATCGTATAAAATCCACCGCTGGCGGACAGTCGCCCGGGAATTTTAGCTGGACTTTTTGGGTAAGCTGTGGTAGACTGATTTTATCCCGTCAACACCAAAAAAGGAGAAATTTTATGGACAACAAGGTCATGTATTCCCTGAGCTACGGTCTGTTTGTGCTGTCCGCCCGCCGCGGGGACAAGGACAACGGCTGCATCACCAACACCGCCATCCAGGTCACCACTGACCCCAACCGCATCGTCATCGCCGTGAACAAGGGCAATTACACCCACGATATGGTAAAGGAAACGGGCCGGTTTACCGTGTCTATCCTGTCTGAAGAGGCGGATTTCGAACTTTTCAAGCGTTTTGGCTTCCAGTCGGGCCGTGACGTGGATAAGTTCGCCGGCTTCGCCCACACCGGCAAGGACGCCGACGGCATCCCCTACGTCACCCAGGGCGCCAACGCCTGGCTGAGCTGCAAAGTGGTCACCGCCACCGACCTGGGCACCCATACCCTCTTTCTGGCCGACGTGCTGGACGGCGGGGTGCTCTCCTCCGCGCCCAGCGCCACCTACAGCTACTACCAGGCCCACATCAAGCCCAAGCCCGCCGCCGCCCCCGCCCCCAGCGAGAAAAAACGCTGGATTTGCACCGTCTGCGGCTATGTCTACGAGGGGGATGAGCTCCCCGCCGACTATATCTGCCCCCTGTGCAAGCACCCCGCCTCTGACTTCGAGCTTCTGGCATAAATGAAAAAACCGCGCCGGAGAGGAAACCTTTGGCGCGGTTTTTGCGTCTGTTATAATGTAGGGGCGGATATTATCCGCCCGCAGGCCGCCGGAAGGCCCTGCAAACAGGCGGGCGCATGATATGCGCCCCTACGCCGTGCCATGTAGGGCGCGACGACCCGGCGCGCCGTCTTCGCCGGCATGAAACAGGATGACGGCCCTCTCCGGCCGCTTCGCGGCCACCTCTCCCAGAGGGAGAGGCAGGAGGCAGAGAGAAAAGGAGGTTCCCCCATGGAGGACACAGCCATTATTGACCTGTACTGGGCCCGGTCCCAGCAGGCCATTTCGGCCAGCGAGGAGAAATATGGCGCCTACTGCCACACCATCGCCCGGCGGATTCTGGACCGGGAGGAGGACGCGGAGGAGTGCGTCAACGACACCTGGCTCCGGGCCTGGAACGCCATGCCGCCCCAGCGGCCGGGCGTCCTGTCCGCCTTCTTCGGGAAACTGACCCGGAACCTGTCCCTGGACCGGTGGCGGCGGCTCAAGGCGGCCAAGCGGGGGGGCAGTCAGGTGGAGATCGCCCTCCATGAGCTGGAGGACTGCCTCCCCGACCGCCGCCGCCCCGACGAGAATCTGGAGGCCGGGGAGACGGCGGCCCTGATCTCCGCCTTTCTCCGCCGCCAGAGCGAGGCGGACCGGGCCCTGTTCGTCCGGCGGTACTTCCACCTGGAGCCCCTGAACGAGCTGGCGGACCGGTTTGGGATGAGCGTGGGACAGATAAAATCCAAACTCCACCGGATGCGGGGCAGACTGAAGCTGGAGCTGGAGCGGGAGGGGGTAGCGGTATGAACACAGAACATATTTTGGACGCCATCGGCCTGCTGGACGACGACCTGATCCGGGAGGCGGAGGAGTACAGCCGGCCCCGGGCCAGCTTTGATTACCGGCGCTGGATTGGGCTGGCGGCCAGCCTCGCGGTGGTGCTGACCCTGGGCTACGGGGCGGTCAACCTGGGCGGCAACAGCGGCATGAAGTGTCCTGCCTCCAGCGCGCAGCTGTCCGGAGGGGCCGAGTGTCTGCCGGGGGAGGCGATGAGCGGCGGCACGGAGGGGGAGAACATCGCCTGCAACTCCATGGAGCCCGCGCCGGAGCCCACGGAGCCCACACCGGATGCGGACAGCGCGGAATTTTCTCAAAACGGCGGGGATGTATTCCGAGCCGCCATCATGGTGGACGGAGTTCTGTACTGGTCCACCGGCCGCCCCTTCTCCGGCGAGGTGGACGGGGCGCAGAATGTCACCGCCTACATCAACACGGTGCCCGAGATGGACGGGCAGACCAACTTCTCCCAGGACCTGTCCGCCCGGTACGCCATGACGGACCAGGGCCTGGCGGTGGAGATGGACGGGGTATGGGTCCTCTTTGAGACGGCCCCGGCGGAATAAAGAAGAGGGCCTGCCCCGAAAGGGCAGGCCCATTATTATGTTGTCTCCTCCAGTACCCGCACCTGAATCTCCAGCACCCGGCGGTGCTCCACCTTGGTAACGGTGACATCCAGCCCCTCGGCCTGGAAGTGGTCCCCCGCCTCGGGGACCCGGCCCACCTGCTCCAGCACCCAGCCGGACACGGTGGCGGCATCGCAGCTCCCCTTCACCTGGAAAAGGTCGTACATGTCGTCCAGGTCGGCGGAGCAGGCGATGATATAGCTGCCGTCAGGCTGCTTTCGGAAGATTTCGATGACCTCGTCGTGCTCATCCCAGATCTCCCCCACCAGCTCCTCCAGAATGTCCTCCAGGGTGGCGATGCCCTGGGTTCCGCCGTACTCGTCCACCACCACGGCCATGTGGGCCTTGTTTTTCTGGAGGATGCGCAGCAGCTCGGACACCTTGGTGTTGCCCGTGGTGTAGAACACCGGGGATTTGATGCTGCTGACCATGGTCTCCCCCCGGTAGCGGGCGGCGTAGAAGTCCTTCTCGTGGATGACGCCCACGATGTTGTCGATGGTCTCGTGGTAGATGGGGATGCGGGAGTAGCCTGTCTCGGCGAAGAGGGAGGCGATGTCCTCCATGGTGCTCTCCTCCTCGGCGGCGGTCAGGTCCACCCGGGGGGTGAGGATCTCCGAGACCTCCAGGTCGTTGAACTCGATGGCGTTGCGGATCAGGTCGCTCTCGTGCTCGTCCAGGCCGCCCTCGGTCTGGGCCTGGTCCACCATGCCCACCAGCTCCTCCTCGGTAATGCCGTCGTCCTCCCTGGCCCGGAAGACCTTGCTCATCAGCCGCTTCCACTGGCTGAACAGAAAGTTCAGAGGGGTGAAGAGCACCATGAACAGCTTGAGCAGAGGCTGGGCGAACATGGCGAAGTTCTCCGGGCACTCCTTGGACAGGCTCTTGGGGGTGATCTCCCCGAAGACCAGGATGATGATGGTGAGGGCCACCGTGGCCACCGTGGGGCCGTACTGGTGGAACCACCGGGTGCACAGCACGGTGGACACCGTGGTGGCCGTGATGTTCACAATGTTGTTGCCGATGAGAATGGTGGACAGCAGCTTGTCATACTCCTCCGCCAGCTCCAGGGTTTTGGCCGCGCGGCGGCTGCCGTTGTCCGCCCGGTTCTTCAGGCGGATGCGGTTGAGTGAGGTGAAGGCCGTCTCGGTGGCGGAGAAATAGGCCGACATGGCCACCAGAATGAGCAGGGTGACTAGCATAGCGATGCTGGTACTGTCTATGTCCATGGGGAAAGAATCGACTCCTTTTAGAATGATGGATTTCGCAGGGCGCGCCGAGGCCGCCGCGTCCTGCCGGATTTGCGGATGGGGTTAATATTCCCAAAGACGGGTATATTTAAGTCAGGAGTATATCATACCTGTCTGTAGAATGCAAACCTATTTTCCCCCGCGCCGGAAAGATTCACAGTATTTTAACGGAAAAGGCAAAAAAGCTCTTGACGGCGGGGGACAGGCGTGGTATAGTAAGCTCTACCTGTGAAAGGGGCTTTTTTCTGCTGCCCGGATGCGGTGTCCGGGGGGCGGACCCCTCTACCTGCGGGGCAGGACACAGGGAGGCAGCAGCCGACATCCACCGTATCCTCTGGGCGCGCTTTCGCGCCCTTTGGCGCTGGATTCGGCAAGAGACGGGCCGCATCCGGCGTTTTCTTTTGAAATGACGGAGCCCGTCAAATAAAGAAGGAGGTGCCGAACAATATGGCAGCAAAAGCCGGCGCTCGCATTAAGATCACCCTGCGGTGCTCTGAGTGCAAGCAGAGAAACTACAACACGTTCAAGAACAAGAAGAATACCCCCGACCGTCTGGAGTTGAACAAATACTGCCCCTTCTGCAGGAAGCACACCGTTCACAATGAGACGAAGTGATGAAAGAAGGGTAAGTAATGGCTGAAAACGAAAAGGCCGTCCAGGCCGTCAAGAAGGACAAGAAGTCCGACAAAAACGCCAACCCCGGTTTTTTTGCCCGTATGGGCAAGTGGTTCCGGGATATGAAGAGCGAGCTGAAAAAGGTCCAGTGGCCCACCCGCAAGCAGACCATCAATAATACCCTGATCGTCATCGCCTGCGTCGTCGTGGTCGGCATCTTTATCGCCCTGTTCGACTTTGTGGCGAATCAGGCAATCAGTTTGATTATCAACAGGTGACGCGGATGGCGGACAATGCGAACTGGTATGTGGTCCACACCTATTCCGGCTATGAGAACACGGTGAAGGCCACCATCGAGAAGTATGTCGAAAACCGCAATATGCACGAGCTGATTCATGAGATCAGCATCCCCCTGGAGACAGTCACCGAGATTACGGACAGCGGCCCCAAGGACGTGGAGCGCAAGGTGTTCCCCGGCTATGTTCTGGTCAAGATGGTGATGAACGACGAGACCTGGCACGTGGTACGAAATATCCGCGGCGTTACCGGGTTCCTGGGCGAGGGCAACAAGGCCATCCCCCTGAGTGAGGCCGATGTGGCCGCCCTGGGCGTGGAGAAGCGGGAGGTCGTGGTCAGCTATGAGCTGGGCGACACCGTGCGCATCACCGACGGCGCCCTGGAGTCCTTCCTGGGCATCGTGGACGAGATCGACCTGGACAACGGTAAGGTCCGGGTGGTGGTGTCCATGTTCGGGCGGGAGACCCCCGTGGAGCTGGAGCTGGACCAGGTGGAACCGGCAAATTCCTGATTATGCCTGACCCCGGTGTAGGGCGCGACGACTCGGCGCGCCGCCTGCTCCGGGCTGCTTTAAAACGGCGCGCCGGGGTCGTCGCGCCCTACAAAATAGACCCCGACAGTGGGAGGAGCGAAAAGCTCCGCCAAACTACCACATTTTCAAATGGAGGTGCTCTTTCGTGGCACAGAAAATAACTGGATACGTAAAATTGCAGATTCCCGCCGGCAAGGCGACTCCCGCCCCCCCGGTTGGCCCCGCCCTGGGCCAGCACGGCGTAAACATCGCCGCCTTTACCAAGGAGTTCAACGAGCGGACCAAGAACGACGTGGGCCTGATTATCCCCGTCATCATCACCGTCTACGCCGACCGCTCCTTCACCTTTATCACCAAGACGCCCCCCGCCCCCGTGCTGATTAAGAAAGCCTGCAACATTGAGAAGGCCTCCGGTGTGCCCAACAAGAACAAGGTGGCCACCATCAGCAAGGAGGATGTGCGCAAGATCGCTGAGACCAAGATGCCCGACCTCAACGCCGCCTCCATCGAGGCCGCTATGAGCATGATCGCCGGCACTGCCCGCTCCATGGGTATCCTGGTGGGCGAGTAAGGAGGGGACAAGAATGTTTAGAGGTAAGAAATATAAAGAGAGCGCCAAGAAGATCGACAAGAACGCGCTGTATGATACCGCGGACGCCATGAAGCTGGTGGTGGACACCGCTACCGCCAAGTTCGACGAGACCGTGGAGCTCCACGTGAAGCTGGGCGTTGACTCCCGCCACGCCGACCAGCAGGTCCGCGGCGCCATCGTCCTGCCCCACGGCACCGGCAAGACCCAACGGGTGCTGGTCTTCGCCAAGGCCGCCAAGGCCGATGAGGCCAAGGCCGCCGGCGCCGACTTCGTGGGCGAGATGGACCTGGTGGAGAAGATCCAGAAGGAGAACTGGTTCGACTTCGACGTGGTGGTCGCCACCCCCGACATGATGGGCGTGGTGGGCCGCCTGGGTAAGGTGCTGGGCCCCAAGGGCCTGATGCCCTCCCCCAAGGCCGGCACCGTCACCATGGACGTGACCAAGGCCGTCAACGAGATCAAGGCCGGTAAGGTGGAGTACCGCCTGGACAAGACCAACATCATCCACTGCCCCATCGGCAAGGTCTCCTTCGGCCCCGAGAAGCTGAGCGAGAACTTCGCCGCCCTCATGGGCGCCATCATCAAGGCCAAGCCCGCCGCCGCAAAGGGCCAGTATATTAAGAGCTGCACCGTAGCGGCTACGATGGGCCCCGGCGTCAAGGTCAACGGCGCTAAGCTGGCTTGATTGGTTTTTACAAATTCCCCCGACGGCAGTCGGGGGAATTTTTCGTTCTCTGGGATATCGGCTGCCCCTTCTCCAGACCGCCGCCGTGGTTTTTGGCATTTCGGACACTACAACAGAAAAATAACCTGTGATATAATGTCAGCAGGCACCGCGGCGGCCGTGTTGTTGGCGAAGGAGGCTGTGACCCGCGCGGCGGGCCGGGATTGATTGGTCCCGAGGGCGGCACGAAGGAGGATCAGCCCTGTACGCGGTTTGGAAGGGCTGACCTTTTTGGAAAAACGAAAACCCGTACTGCAGTACGTAGATTTTTTTGGCTCTTTTTGTATAATTATATCTAAAGGGGTCGTAAAAATGCCAGAGTTAGAAGCGTTATCAAAACGGGTAAAAGGGTATCGGAAATATTGGAAGAAATCTCAATTTGATCTTGCCTATGATATGGGGATCAGTGTGGAGGAGCTCAGCTTGATTGAAAGGAAGCTGACAGACCCGAAGCTGAGCACCCTGCAGAAAATTGCGGCTTATATGGGGATCACGGTGTCGAAGCTGCTGGAAACAGAAAAGGATGTAAATAATGCTTCATATGGATAACACGACTGCGCAGGTATTTGACTTGCTTTACCGGCTGGGCGTAACAGCCAATTATACCGGCTTCTTTCATACCGCAGAGGCGGTGGCTATGTGCGTAGAACGCCCGGACCGGCTGCTGATGGTGACGAAGTGCCTCTATCCCGATGTCGCCAAGCGATACGAGACAAACTGGAAAGCGGTGGAGCGTAATATCCGGACCGTGATCGCCATTGTCTGGGATAAAAATCGGGTGCTGCTGGAACAGCTGGCCTGCGGACCGCTGGATGAAAAGCCTAAAACAGCGCAATTTCTAGCCATCCTCTCCGCCAGTGTCCTGCGGGACAGAATGGCCTAGAGGAGATCCCCATGGGGACTTCTTCCCGTTGACAAAGAGATCTTGAAATACTCCGCCAGATGCGAATTGCGGCCCACGCGGTTCGTGTCTGGTTTTTGTACCCAAAACAGGCGGACATGTCAACACGCCCAGAGACAGGACGGAGGGGAACAGGTCTCCCTGTTCCCCTCCATGAAGGCGCGGTTTAAGCCTTTTCAAATACATCCTTTACATCCTTATCACGGCGGAAACGACCGAAAACGGCAGACGCGGCGGCGGTTATACAGTCGAGCGGTGGCGGTGGTATTTTCCGCATAACAAAAAACAAGCGTGGCTTTCCAGTAGCCGCGCTTGCTATTTCTGTTCAAAATATCTTGAAAAGTCGTGTATCACGTTAGATATTAACAATAACTCTTTTACCTCATACTCATTTAGTGCTTTCATAATCCGCGCAATCTCTAAATCGCGTTCTGTGGTAGGAGATTTGCTGCTAATGCTTTTCTTTTCGGTGGAGGCCCCCAGTAGATAATCAATAGACACGTTAAGGGTAACGCCTAAATTGAACAGTGTATTCAATGCGGGGGCCTTACGTCCGGCCTCTATTTCCCAAAGGTAGTTTCTGGATATTCCTACCTGTTCCGATAGCGTTTCCAGCGTCAAATTAAGCCGCTTTCGCTCTGCTTTGATTTTACTTCCCATAAGTAATAAGTCCATTATACTGCCCCTTAACTGACTTCTAATAAATTTTACAGCATACAGCCAGAAATTAAACACTCTAATTGATAGAAAAATAAAAATTTATCTTGCAATTAGATGTAAAACAGAGTATAATCAGCTTTGCTGTACGGCTGTTAGCAAGACCATGACAAATAGACAACAATAGCCCATTAGATATGGAAGAATAAAAAGGAGCGAGACTATGTATTGCAGAAATTGCGGGAGTGAAATGAATCAAAATGCGGTTGTATGTGTAAAGTGCGGAGTATCGACAGGCACCGGAAACGCCTATTGTCCGCACTGCGGAAAAGAAACAGCACCTGTTGCAGCTGTATGTTTAAGTTGTGGATGTTCTCTTACCAATACAAAGGCAGTGGAAGGAGCTAAGTCGAAATTAATTGCGGGTCTGCTGGGGATTTTTTTGGGCGGTTTGGGAATACACGATTTTTACCTTGGAAACACCAAAAAAGGCATTATCCACATAATACTCGCAACAGCAGGTGCCTTAGTCTTCATAGGGCCGGTTATTTCTGGGATTTGGGGATTAGTAGATGGTATTTTTATTCTTACCGGAAAAATTTCTGTTGACGCAAACGGCAACACTTTGCAAGATTAGGATAGGGGCGGCACATTGGCGTGCCGCCCCTGCTCTTTGATAAAAAGGGAGACAGGTCTCCCTGTCTCCCTCAAAAGGATAATTCTGTTTACGCCTTCTCAAAGACATCCTTATCACGGCGAAAACGGCCGAAAACGGCAGACGCGGCAAGGGTTATACCATGCAAGAAAAACCGGGCAGTTTTTTCTGCCCGGTTTTTATAAATGCTTGTCCATAGAAGTTTTTGCGGCCTTAACAATATCTTTAAGTATCTTTATCTGTGAAATTGAACAATTTTCTAAGAGGCTTAGCAAATCGTCAATAACGGAATTGCGCGTTGTTGCTGTATTGTCAAAAAGCAAATCGTCTGCGCTGACCTCTAATGCGGTGGCTAAAGATACCAGTACAGGCAAACTCAATTTTGTATTTCCTGTTTCAATATGGCTCATATGGGTGGTAGAAATCCCTATCCGCTCCGCTAATTCTTCCTGTGATAATTGATGGGCCTTTCGGAATTTCCTAATCCTTTGACCGATTTCGTAGTAATTCAACAAATTTCACCGCCCTTGTAGTTTAAGACTACTTGAATTATAAGGGCGAGTATGGTATTATAAAATAAACTGAATAGGCTATTTTATAGCTAATTAGTTAAAACTATCTTTAGGAGGTAACGAAAGATGAAAAAACTTTTAGCACTCGCACTTGCGGCGGCTCTGGCCCTCTCTCTTGTTGCTTGTGGAGGGAACAATGACGATGTACGTGACGCTCTGCAAGGCACATGGGTTGCGCAATGGACAAATCAGGGGTACAAATTGAGCAGATATTATACGTTTAAGGATGACAGCTATACTACTGGAGGTACACTCATATCCGGTGACTTGGATCCCAAAACTGGAACATTTGAGGTAAAAAGTGATACGATTCACCTGATTCCTGACGATGGTTCATCGGAATCGGACTTGGATTATACTTACAACAAAAGTTCGGGTACAATTACTCTGTGGTGGAACGATGATGTCCAGTTTGAAAAAGGCAATGTTAAAGTAAACTATTAATGATTTGTTGGTAAGTACGATTGCTTGATATGTAATTCACATATAATGTAGGGAGGGGCGGCACGTTGATGTGCCGCCCCTGCTCTTTGATAAAAAGGGAGACAGGTCTCCCTGTCTCCCTCAAAAGGATAATTCTGTTTACGCCTTCTCAAAGACATCCTTGCCCAGGCCGCAGGTGGGGCACACCCAGCTGTCGGGGACCTGGTCCCAAGGGGTGCCGGGGGCGACGCCGTTGTCGGGATCGCCCACGGCGGGGTCGTACTCATAGCCGCAGGGGCAGACGTACTTATCCATTAGAAATTCCTCCTAGATTTGTTAAAATAACCTTCCCGCCCGGAAGGGCGGGAAGGCGTGGTAAGGCTTAGCCGAAGTACCGCTCCAGCAGGCCCTTGAAGGCCTTGCCGTGGCGGGCCTCGTCCCGGGCCATCTCATGAACAGTGTCGTGGATGGCGTCCAGGTTCTGCTCCTTGGCCATCTTGGCCAGAGCGACCTTGCCGGCGGTAGCGCCGTTCTCAGCCTCGACGCGCATCTCCAGGTTCTTCTTGGTGGAGTCGGTGACCACCTCGCCCAGCAGCTCGGCAAACTTGGCGGCGTGCTCGGCCTCCTCCCAGGCGGCCTTCTCCCAGTACAGGCCGATCTCGGGGTAGCCCTCGCGGTGGGCCACACGGGCCATGGCCAGGTACATGCCGACCTCGGTGCACTCGCCCTGGAAGTTGGCGCGCAGACCCTCGATGATCTGGGGATCAACGCCCTGGGCTACGCCCACGATGTGCTCGGCAGCCCAGGACATCTCGCCCTTCTGCTCCACGAACTTCTCGGGGCCGACGCCGCACTGGGGGCACTTGGCGGGGGCGGACTCGCCCTCGTAGACATAACCGCAGACGCTGCAAACAAATTTTTTCATGACAGTGGTTCCTCCTTATTATTTTGTGGTTGTTTTACGCACTCGGGACAACGCCCGTAGAAGGTGAGCTCGCGGCGTTCCACTACGAACCCATATTGCCGACTGACGGCCAGCTCCAGGTCCTCCTCCGGATGGATGCCGGGCAGGTCCAGAACGGTGCCGCAGCACACGCAAACAAAGTGACTGTGGGGGGCGACAATGGCGTCGAACCGCTCCTGGCCCTGGACCACGCCTACGCTCTGGACCAGACCGCGCTCCTGAAAGAAGGCCAGATTGCGGTATACCGTCCCCAGGCTGAGGTCGGGGTGCTGAGGCTTGAGCTGCCGGTAGAGCCACTCGGCGGACGGGTGGCGGGTTGTCCCCCGAAGGGCGGCCAGAATTGCCTCCCGTTTTTTGCTGTGACGGATGGCGCGCTCCATGGGCCCTCCCCTCCTCTTAACAATACTGATTATTGTTATGCTTGTATTCTAACATATCTCCAGGCCCTTGTAAAGGGGAGAAATGTAAAAATTTTGTGTCGGGCGCCAGATTTTTACCTCTCCCCGCCGCCGCGCTCCCGGAGACGGGAGAGGAGGGCGGCCTCCAGCCTGTCCCCGTACCGCATCCCCAGGAGAAACAGGCCCAGCCCCGCCAGGCCGATGGGGACCATCACCCAGGGGGACAGACCCAGAGAGGCGCCCCCCAGGGCGCTGGCGAAGAGCAGTCCCCAGGGCCGGGCCAGCACCACGATGAGGGCGAAGCGGCGAAAGGAGATGGCGGTGAGGCCGGCCAGGATGCACAGCATGTCGTCGGGGAAGAAGGGGAAGAGAAAGGCCAGTGTGAGGAATACAGGGGCCTTGGCCCGGAGGAGCTCCTGATATTTCTCCGACAGCTTCCGGCTGACAAGCCGGTCGGCAAAGTCCCGGCCCAGTATCCGGGCCAGGGTGAATACCAGCATCGACCCGGTGAGCACCGCCCCGAAGGTGAGCAGAAAAGCGGGCCAGGTACCGAAGAGGACGCCGCCCGCGGCGGCGACAATGTTGCTGGGGATGGGGGCCAGCACCACCGAGAGAAACTGGAGCAGGAAGAAGAGCAGGTGGGAGCAGGGGGCGAAACGGTTGATATAGGCCCGCAGCTGGGGCAGGGAGGTGACGGCCCGGAAGAAGCCGGTGGCGTACAGGAACCAACCGCCGCCCGACAGCAGCAGGAGGGTGAGGATCAAAATGACGATTTTCCGTCTGTTCATGGATGCAGCCCCCGTTTCAATGCGCTGGAGGTATTCTAACACAGACAGAGAGAAAAAACGACGAAAAAGTCCTTAAATTTTCTTAAAAAATGGTTGATTATCTCAAAAAAGCCTTGATTTACGGGCATACAAGCAGGATTTCAAGCTGAATTTACTACCAATTTACTACTTTTGAGGGAAAGA
>Ga0209064_1001638_pt1 | contig 32209 bp, 22 predicted proteins | sample Inofromicrocosms_FD_187498 | JGI IMG/M metagenome (GOLD analysis project Ga0209064, IMG submission 187498) | Mouse cecum microbial communities from Vienna, Austria - Inoculum for glucosamine and mucus D2O microcosms (SPAdes) (version 2) | ecosystem: Host-associated > Mammals > Digestive system >... | reverse complement strand
TTCAATGCTTGAGCCAGGAGTGTTGGCGGAGTTTGTCGGATTTACGGAGTCGGAGGTCAATGGGTTATGTGAAAAACACGGGCTTGATTTTGACGAGGCACGTAAGTGGTATGACGGATATTGGTTCCGGGATACCGGTTCGATATATAATCCAAATTCTGTGATGGAGGCCATCCGCAATGATGATTTCGATTCCTACTGGACACAGACCTCAGCGGCCGGGAGTTTGATGGGATATATCAGTATGGATTTTGATGGTCTCTCTAAAACCGTAGCGGAACTGATCGGCGGCGGAGAAGTCAAGGCAGAACCAAGGGGATTTTTAAATGATCTGGTGACAATTCGAAACCGGGATGACGTGCTGACAATCCTGACCCACCTTGGGTATCTCGCCTACGATGAAAGGACAGGGAAAGTTCGTATTCCAAATGAAGAGATTCATATGGAATTTACAAGAATTGTCCGTGAAGTAAAAAGGGATGATACGATCAGGAGAGTTCGGGAAAGCGAACAGCTTATTTACGATACGGTTCATGAAAATGCGGAAGCCGTGGCAAAGCAGATTGAGAAAATTCATTCGGAAGAATCACCGCTTCACTATAATAATGAACAGGCATTGCGCAGCGTGATCAAACGGGCATATTTCAGCTTTGGGGATGAATATGTCCTGTTTGAAGAATTACCGGCAGGCGGCGGATATGCAGATGTTGTATATCTTCCGAAAAAAGATTCCATGATGCCGGCTCTGGTAGTGGAGCTGAAATGGAATAAAACTGCGGAAGGTGCGATCCGGCAGATTAAGAAGCGGCATTATCCTTCGGCAATTCAGGAGTATGGCGGGGATATATTATTGGTCGGCATCAATTACAGCAAAGAAGCACCGCCGGGGGAACGGAAACATACCTGCATCATCGAAAAATATCAGATGAAAACAGATCATGAATGAAAAGTAAACTGAGGAAACAAAAATGGCAAGTATCAGAGAAGTAGCGCAGGAAGCAGGCGTAGGGGTGGGGACGGTATCAAGGGCACTGAATGGTTCGGGGTACGTTTCACCGGAGACAAGGAAGAAGATTGAGAAGGCGGCAAAGAAGCTGAATTATACGCCTAATGAACTGGCAAGGAACCTGTATCACAATAAAACGGGGATTGTCGGCGTGATCGTGCCTGATTTGGAGCATCCGTTCTTCTCTTCGCTTGTCAAGCATATAGAGATGGAATTATATGAACAGGGATATAAGACGATGATCTGCAATACTGTGGGAATCAGCAGACGGGAGCAGGAATATCTGGATATGCTTGAGCGAAATATCGTGGACGGGATCATCACGGCATCCCACGGCCTTGAGGTAGAAGAATACCAGAAGCAGACGAAACCGATCGTATCCATTGACCGTGACCTGGGATCCCGAATCCCGTTGATCGGCTGTGACCACACGAAAGGCGGGAAGCTGGCGGCGGAACTCATGCTTGAGGCCCGCCGGAGGAAGGTGTTTCTTGTCTCAGGAATATCCCCCAACGTTATGGCAAATGACAGGTACAGGACATTCAGACAGATATTAGAAGAGAACGGGGTTGTTGCCGTGCTTCAGGAAGAGATGGGGTGGAATATATTCAGCTGGGAAGCACATTATAAGATGGCGGAGGAGATTTTTCGGCTTCATCCGGATGTTGACGGGATCTTCGGCTCAGACCTGGCCGCGCTTGCCTGTCTGAATGTGGCGCAGAGAAAAGGGATCCGGGTGCCGGAAGACCTCTCCATCATAGGTTTTGACGCCATGGCGCCTTCCGGCATGGTGTATCCGGAGCTGACAGCTATTAGGCAAAATGTAGAATTATTGGCGGAGATTTCTGTGAATGCCCTTCTGGATATGGTGGAACAGAGGAAAAATGTACCGAGCCGGTTGATTTTGGATGTAGAGATACAGCGGGGGGGAACGGTATAGAGGAAATTCTTTGGTAAAATTGCGAAAAAAATACGATGCAGATTTGTTGAAAATAGATAAGTAAAAAATAAGATAAGAGGATTTTGTACAAAATGCACAAGACAAAATCCTCTTTTTTGCTGCCATAAGAGAAAAACAGAAATACAGGATTGACAAAATATACAATCAATACTACAATTACGTGTATGGAACGGGTTCCATAAAATATAGAAAAAGTAAATCAAGTATGCAAAAAATAGAGCAAATATAAAAGGATATAATGGAATGGAATCGGTTTCACATCAATAAGGAGGAGACAGATGAATACAGGAAAGTATACAAGGCTGGAGATATTTGCCAAGGCTTTACAGGCAGGAGGAAGCGTCCGTGTGATTTCCAATGATGGGGAATGTCAGGAAATCCCTGCGGGACAGGCCTCATATAAATGGATTCAGGTCACGGTGGAGAAGAATACGGAGTATGAGATCCTTTGTGAAGAATGCCAGGTCTCGATCTGCTATCTGAGCGGATGTGAGAATATCCTGGATGAAGGCGTCTGCTATCTGGAACAGGATGAGAACGGCAGATTTATAAGGATGCAGGAGTCGGACTGGTACGATTCCCCGATCCGGGAGGCATATCATTTTACACCCTGGAAGAACTGGATCAATGATCCCAATGGGCTGTGCTGGTTTCAGGGATATTACCACATGTTCTATCAGTTTAATCCCCATAGCCAGAAATGGTCCCATATGTACTGGGGACATGCGGCAAGCCGGGATCTGATCCACTGGACGCACCTTCCGGTTGCCTTAGAACCCCAGGAAGAGATACTGAAATATCCGGAAGAACTGGATGGAGGCGCCTTTTCCGGTTCTGCGGTAGTGATGGAAGATGAAGTGGTCTTCTATCTGACCCGGAGCAGGGAGCCGCGCGCGGAAGGCGGGCAGATCCTGCAGCAGCAGTGGAGGATGAAGAGCAGTGATATGCTGCATTTTACGAAAGAGGAGCTGGTCATCGGGGAGAGACCAGCAGGGGCATCCCCTGATTTCCGGGACCCCAAGGTGACGTGGGCGGACGGCAGATGGCAGATGGTGCTTGGCAGCGCCCTGGAGGGAAAAGCCGCAGTCCTGAAATATGAATCAGAGGATATGGAAAGCTGGGAGTATACAGGCCCGCTGCTGACCGAGGAGGAAGACGGAATCCGCTGTGTAGAATGCCCGGATTTTATGGAGCTTGACGGGAAATATCTGGTGATCGGAGCACTGATGCACCATCAGGACCCCTTCGGCAGATACCAGATGAGCAGATATCATGTGGGAGATTTTAAAGAAGGGATCTTTACAGAGGAGAGCAGAGGATGGTTTGACTTCTGCGGAAACTGCTATGCGATGCAGAGCTTCGAACATGATGGCAGAAGGATCAGTATCGGCTGGATCTCCGATTTCTACGGAGAGCATCAGGAGGAGGAAAACGGCGTCTGCGGAAGCATGACGATCCCCAGAGAAATGCACATCCGGGATCACCGTCTGTATCTGACTCCGGTAAAAGAGATAGAGGCTCTGAAGATGGGAACGCTGTACCAGGGACATGGGGAGGAGATCAGCCTGAAAGACATTACCCCCAATACCTACAAGGCAGAGCTGGAATTTGACGGAGATTGTTCATTTTCCATCTGCCTGTCTGAAAACGGCGGGGGCAAGATGCTTCTCATCTATGATGAGAAAGGGCTCCGGCTCAGGACCTATGGAGTGAAGAGCGAACATGTCACGTTTCCGGCAGATGTAGACAGGGTAGAGAAGCTGGAAATATTCGTAGACCGCCGTACTGCCGAGATCTATGTAAACGACGGTGAGGCGGCAGGAACCAAGTTGTTTTATGACACATCAGATGCCGGATGTTTCATATTACATACAGATACACCTGAATGTATCAAGAGGGCAGAGGTTTTCTGCATGAGGTCAATCTGGGCTTAAGGCCTGACTGCGGCCGATCAGTGACCGGAAGCCCATCTGGGAAAGAGAAGAAAGGAGCGAGACAGATGAGAAAAAGAGTTATTGCAGCCTTGCTCGCGGCCGTGATGGTATCAGGTGCTTTCACGGGATGCGGGAAGACAAAGGAGCGCGTAAACGAACAGGGGGAATCGGTGATCACCGTATGGAGCCCCAGCGACGAACCGGCAATCGAGGAATGGTGGATCAGCAAGATCGAGGAATTTAACCAGGCCCATGAAGGCGAGATCGAGCTGCGCCGGGAGGCGATCGTGCGGGCGGATTCATACGCCTATGAGGATAAGGTCAACGCGGCGATCACATCCAACGACCTGCCGGATATCCTGTATGTGGACGGGCCGAATGTATCGATCTACGCGGCAAATGAGGTGACTCTTCCGCTGGATGATTTCTTCCCGGAGGAGGAGTGGGCCGATTTTTTTGATTCCTCCAAGCAGCAGAATACCTATGACGGGAAGATCTACGCAGTGGGGGCCACCGAGAGCTCTGTGGCGCTGTACTACAACAAGGATCTGCTGGATGCAGCCGGTATCAGCGTGCCTGAGAGCAGGGAGGACGCATGGACCTGGTCCGAATATTATGACGCGGCGAAAAAACTGACAAAAGACGGTGTCGTGGGAACGAACATCATCATGGATAAGGGAGAAGGCCTTTCCTATGTACTGGAACAGTTCTGGATCTCCAACGGAACGGATTTTGTCAACGAGGACGGAAGCTCGGCGCAGGGGTATCTGAACAGCGCTGAGGGCGTAGAGGCGGCGAAGTTTTTGAACAGCCTGATACAGGACGGATATGCCAATATAGACCCGATCCAGAAGGAATTTCACAACGGTAAGGCAGCGACCATGCTGGGAGGTTCCTGGGAGGTGGCGACACTGGAGAAGGACTATCCGGATCTGAACTGGGGAGTAACGTATTTTCCGGTGGCGGACGGAGACGGGATTCCCACATCCCCTACCGGCGACTGGGCGGCATCGGTCACGAAGAACGTACAGGATATGGACGCGGTAAAGGAAGTGATGAGATTCTTATTTTCAGAGGAAAATGTAACCACCTACGCACAGGCAATCTCCAAGCCGCCGACAAGGGTCTCAAGTTACGATGTGCTTGAGGAATATAATGAATATCCCCGTTCCATCTTCAAGGAACAGCTTATGGAAACCGGGCATCCAAGACCGAGGACCCCTTCCTACAGTGTGCTTACGGCGGAATTTGCGGAAGCAATGCTGAATATCTTTACCGGAGTAGATCCGCAGGAGGCGCTGGACACGGCGGCAGAGGCCATGGACAAGGATTACAACAAATATTATGCAAATAATTGACGAAGAAAAGGAGGATTGGCTATGCAAAAGACAGTCAATAAGGCCAGTGAGAGAAAAGCGGCTTACATATTTATCCTTCCGGCAGTTGTCCTGCTGGCGGCGTTTTTGATCTATCCGTCTTTACAGACGGTTCGATACGCGTTCACAGATTATAACATTATGCGTCCGGACCGGATCGTTTTCTGCGGATTCAACAACTTTGCAGAGCTGTTTCAGGACAAGGATTTCTGGATTGCGGTGAAGAATACACTCTATTTTACGATTTTGGTTGTTCCTTTTCAGACGGTTCTGGCGTTAGCGCTGGCACTCCTGATCTCTTCCCGGAGGAGGGGCGTGTCCATCTTCCGCGCGGCGTATTTCAGTCCGCAGGTGACCTCCATGGTAGTCGTTGCGATCCTCTGGACCGTGATGTACAATTCCAGCCCGGACAGCGGCCTTCTGAATGCGCTGCTGGTCAATCTGGGACTGGAGCCGTGCGGATTCCTGAACGATCCGAAGACAGCGATGAACTCGATCATATTCATGTCCGCATGGCAGGGAGCCGGATATCAGATGATGATCTTCCTTGCCGGGCTCCAGGGAATCTCCGCAGAGCAGTACGAGGCGGCTTCCATAGACGGAGCCGGAAAGATCGCGAGCTTTTTCTATGTCACGCTTCCGGGACTGAAAAATGTGATCCAGTACGTCGTTATGATCACGGTCATCCAGGCAATGAAGCTGTTCACGCAGCCTTACGTTATGACCAAGGGCGGACCGCAGAATTCTACCAGGACACTGGTATATTATATCTATGAGCAGGGCTTCCAGAAGCGGAACTTCGGATATGCCTGCGCGGTGGCGGCTGTGTTCTTTGTCATCGTGATCAGCCTGTCACTTGGAATGAAGAAGATCATTAAAGCCGAATAGGCCGGAGAGGAGTGAATACTATGACGAAGAAAAAAACATTTGGAAATGCCGCATTTTATATCGGAAATACTTTAATCGCATTGATATTTGTATCACCGCTGATCTGGATGATCTCCTCCTCCCTGAAGCCGGAGGCGCAGATTTTTAAAGGGCTGAATTCTCTGTCTACATTTATTCCGACAGAAGCATCCCTGAATAATTACGTGGAAGTTTTCCAGAGGATCAATATGTGGAAATTCATCGGAAACAGCCTGTTCTATGTGCTGGTGATCATCCTGCTGGATCTGCTCGTAAATTCGATCTGCGGATACGCGCTGGCAAAATTTGAGTTCAAAGGGAAGAACCTCTTACTGACACTTGTGATCAGTCTGATGGTCTTTCCGGCGGAAGCGATCATGCTCCCCATGTACAGGGAGATGGCTGACCTGGGCTGGATCAACTCCTGGGCGTCTCTGATCGTGCCGTTTGTGGCAAAATGTTTCAGTATCTATATGTTCCGCCAGTTTTTCCTGGATATTCCGGATGAGCTCTTAGAAGCGGCATCTATCGACGGATGCGGCCCGGTCAGGACATTTTTCCAGGTGGTCATGCCGATCTCAGGAACCGTATACGCCACCATTTTTATTCTGGATTTTGTTGCTCACTGGAATGATTTCATGTGGCCTTTGCTTGTGGTTACGGGAGAAGAGAAGCGGACCATACAGCTGGCGATCCAGACCTTCTTTGGATCGAAGCCGATCAATTACGGGCCCATCATGGCATCCTTGACAATCTCCGCGATTCCGATGCTGCTGATGTTCATCTTCCTGCAGAAATATTATGTAGAAGGCATCGCGTCCACGGGAATTAAGGGATAGGTAGAGTGCTCAGATAAAAAAAATCGGAGGGAAAGACATGGCAGGGGGATTCTATTTTGAGAACAGATTATTTCGGATCGCAGAGAAGGCAGTGAACCTGATAAAATTGAACATCCTGTGGATTTTATTTTCCCTTCCGCTGGTGACAGGGGGCGCGGCGCTTTGTGCGCTTCACGTTACGGCGGTGAGGATCATGAAGGAGGAGGAAGGATATGTATTCCGGGACTTCCTTGCGGTATTCAGGAGTAAGCTGCGCCTGTCCTTAAAGCTCTGGATCCCGCTTCTGGCCGCGGCATCGGTACTTTGGCTGGACGATATGTTCTGGAGAAATGTGGAAGGAAACTTTGCCGATGGCATGAGAGTGCTGGTCTGTGTCCTGTCAGGATTATGGATTGTATTGGTGGTCTATCTGTTTCCCCTTGCCGCGAGGATGGAGACAACGGCAGGGCTGGCATACCGCAATGGAATCCTGCTGCTGTTCAAGTATCTGCCCCAGTCCATCTACCTTTTGTTCATGACCGGACTCTTCCTGGCAGCAGGGCTTCTGTGGACGCCGGTATTCTGTGTGGGCGTGCTGTCCGGAGGCTCATTGCTGGCTGCGGTCCACGGGAAGCTGCTGATGTGGATCTTTGAGAAAGAAAGGTTGATAGAGCCTGTATCCGGCCAGACCTGTGTCAACTAAATATGAAGATAAAAAAGAAGTGCAATAATCACATGCCGAATATTGCACTTCTTTTTTTTCATGCATCCAAATATGAAAATTATTGCTAAGAAATTATTGTCTGATGAAAAGCAAAAAGTTGAAAGAGGACTTATCATAAAATTATGTTAAAATAATTAGATACCCATGCACAACGTTGCCGGAGGAAAGAGAGAAAAACCGTACTGTTCGGTTAGATCTGCAGGTTTACCGCGCGATTCATACGAAAAACCAGAGAAAGGACGTAAAAGATGAGACAGGAGAACATACAGGACTGCAGCATGGAATTGCTGTATCTGTCAGATGAGGATATACATTTCCACCAGGACATAGAGATTCTGTATATTGTTGAGGGGGAAACGGCTGTAAAGGAAGGGGAGACTTATCGGCTGGGAAAGGATGACATCGCGGTGATAAATTCGAACCAGCCGCATGCGTACAGCAGCGCCCGCAATACGATTGCATTTCGGATATTGATACCGTATCGGATATTCCGAAAATTGATCCGGGAGGAGTATTTTATTTTCTGCTGCAATTCCGTATTATATACATCCCGCAACGACAGGGATCTGCGGATCTTGATCGAAACGCTGCTGCTTCGGTACCTGAATATGGAACATGCGGATCTGAGCGAGATCGCAAGCCTTCTTTTTCAGATCATACACAAGCTGACTGCGGACTACAGGATGGACAAGGACAGCCTGAAAATCTATTTGAAGGAGCGCATGAGTGAAAAGATTGACCGGATTTTGAATTATATCAATCATTACTACTGCGAACCATTGAGCCTGACGGATGTGGCAGCGCATTTCCAGGTGTCGGAGACCTATCTTTCCCGTTATTTTAAGAAGAAAACGGGAAAGAATTTTATCAATTATTTGAATGAAGTCAGAATTGAGAACGCGGCGTTGGAGCTTCGGGGAACGGACGCATCCATTACCAACATCGCCATGGACAGCGGATTCTCGACCCCTTCCGTATTGAACCGATATTTTAAGAAGAAATATGGAATCACCCCTTCCGAATACAGAAAACAGATAGAGGAATCTGTGAAAAATGTCGCAATGAAAATCGATAAGGTAGAAGAAGTACGAAAAAGCTTATATGGCCGGATTGAAAAAAGAATACAGGATTCCGAGGTCAAAGAGGTTACGATCAATGTCCGGCGGGGGTATATACCGTGGATGAATCCCAATAAGATCATCGATATCGGAGAAGCCTCTGTGGTATGCGAGGCGGCGATACAGGAGCATATCTTGTTTCTCAAGGAGGTCTTAAGCATCCGGTATATCCGGATCTGGAATCTGTTTTCGGAAAAATTTATGATTTCCACGGACTTTTCAGGGAGGAATTTTAACTTTGAATCGCTGGACCGGATTTTTGACTTTTTTGTACAGAATAAAATTCCGCTTTTCCTGGATCTTGGAAAACGCAACCGAGTGATTATGGCCGGGCATGACAACGAGCTCTATTCGGTGAACATGCAGTATAATCTAAAGACGATTGAGGAATGGAAAAATCTTCTGGAGCATTTGATGAAGCATCTGGTCCGCAGATATGATAAGCATGTGCTCAGCCAGTGGATTTTTGAATTTCCCTGGAACAAGGAGCCTTATTACAGCCAGGACTACAGATATCTGGACGCCTATGAGGCGGGGTGGAGGATTGTAAAGTCGAATCTGGGCAGCAGCAAGATTGCCGGGATTGATCCCCATGGAGGGATTGATGAAGAACAGTTTCGGGAGACGGTTCATGAGCTCTCGGTGAGGGGCATACTTCCGGAAATATTTACCATAAAAATTTTTGTGGATTCCACCCACCAGATGATGGGAGAACGGACATTTCAGTCGGGCAGCGACTATCTGTACGCAAGGCAGTTTATAGAAAAAATCCGGGGGATACTGGAAGAGGAAGGGCAGACCTATCAAATGTGCATATCGGAGTGGTCGAACAGCCTGTCCAATCGGAATATTGTGCAGGATAGCTGCGCAAGAGGGACATACATCATCAAATTTATTCTGAGCATCTGGAAAACGGCGGATATGATCGGATTCTGGCATGGTTCCGACGCAGTGGATATTTTTTACGATTCCCGAAAGCTGATATACGGCGGAGGGGGACTTTTGACGAAGGACGGGATCAAAAAGCCTTCATTTTATGCGTTCGAGTTTTTAAACAAGCTGGGGGGACATGTTTTGAAGATCGGCAATAATTATATCGTGACGAGGGATTCCACACAGAGGATCGTCTGCCTGTGCTTCAACCATCGGGAATACAGCTACTATTATTATATGAAGAAAGAGAATGAACATTTTAACCTGTCGAAGATCTTCCAGAGCGAAGAAAAAGAGCTGGTCGAGTTTACCGTTGAGGAATTGGATGATAACAAAGAGTACATGATTAAGGAAGAGGTGATCAACAGCAGCAGCGGGAGCATACAGAACGAGTGGCAGCTCCTCAGCAACCAGGAGGAGCTGGGGAAGGAAGAGATCCAATATCTGAAAAATATCTGCATCCCCAAAATCTATATCCGGCACGTAAGGAGCGAGGACCGGAGGATCTGCTTATTTCAAAATTTTGATGCGGTTTGACAATCATGTTACGGCGGAAGTGGAGCTTGGAACGTATTTCCTTACAGACAAGATGCATGACAAATGGTTCGAACGCCACTGGTTCATAGGAGGCAATCAGGGGAGCGCCTATCTGGACGGATTCGCTCCGGAGGGAAAGATCGTGCGCACCGCCGGGCTCCTGAAAAATGTGGGCGGCGAGAGAACCATGACGGCAGCAGGCCCCACGCGCTCCTTCGGCCCCCCGCCGGAGGGAAAGATCCTCACCGAGCCGATTCCGCTGGCAGATACAACGCATAAGGGATTTTTTGAGAATTACAGAAGGGCATACTTCGGGGAAGAAGAATTTCTCGTGCAGATTCCGGAGACGAGGAGAGTGCTCGCGCTGATGGACGCAGTCAGGGAATCCGGACAGACGGGGGAGTCGGTCAGGTTTGAATCATGTTTTTAAATTATCTCCTTATGTGGCAACAACCCTTCGATGTTTTTCCTTTTCAGGAAAACATTACATACAAAAAATGACAGATAAATCTTGTGCTTTCAGTTATCTGTCTGTATAATGGGCTTCGGCGGAGGAAATGTCGGAACCGTTTGTGATGATTTGATGGAACAGAACAGCATTTTCACATAGGGCATCCTATAACACATGGACCTACGGGACGGGTGTGCTTTACCCGGTAACGTATCTCCAAGGTCTATTCCATACCACATATCCCTGCGGAACAGACGTATTTCATCCGATAAAATATAGAAGCATAAAGGAGAAAAATGAATGATCAATCGGAAGAAAAATGCTAAGAAAATACTGGTATTTTTCCTTATTTTTGGTCTTATCGGCGGAACGATGGACCATTTGCGGGTGATCGCGGCGGCGGGAACAGAAGCGGAAGACTCTTCGGGGACAGAGGCCGGTACGGAAGAGGACGTTTCTGCACAGACAGATTGTATCTGTACAGATTTATGTACGGCTGAAACGAAAGAACCGGATTGCGCCGCTTGCAGAGAAGACCTGTCTGCCTGCAAAGGACAGGCTTCGGAAGTACAGCCGGGAAACAACCCGGATGAAAGCGGAAACACAGATGCAGAGAACCCGGCAAAGCTTCCCGCAGACCCGGAAGCGGCCGCGGTGAAGGAGCTTCTCAATGGACTCCCGTCGCTGGAGGAGCTGAAGGCTTTGGAGAAGAAGGAGCTGGACGAGGCATATGAGCAGATCCAGAAGGCTTTCGATGCTTATGAGAGTCTGGATGACGGCCAGAAGGCGATGTTCCCGGGAGCGGAGGAGCAGTTGAAGGAACTGTTGGAATATTTTACAACATTGATCATGCCGCTGGCTACGGACCAACAGATAGAAGCTGCGTGGAATGCGATGACAACGGCAATGGTCAACTGGGACCAAGAAGTAGATTTATCTGCGTATAACCTTAATAGCAATGACTGGGGGAAGATCTGGCCGGATGTGGCGCAGGATAATCCGGATCTGTTTTATGTACTGGATGGGACTTATTATACATCGCCTGACGGGATCGTTCAGAAGTGTACATTCACATATAACTCGCAGTATAATCAAAATAGCGTCGCAGAATATAGAGCCGCGATCAACAATGTATTTTCCGAAGTTATTGGAAATAATATGACTGATGAGCAGAAGGCGACCGCGCTGCATGACTATCTGGTGCAGCATATGGTATATGACCAGAATGCAAACAACAATCTGGGAATTGAAAAGAGAAATGCATACGAAGCTCTGGTAAATGGCATCGGAGTCTGCCAGGGGTATACTCTTGCATACGCCGCCCTGCTGAAAGAAGCAGGGATCGAGGTGGATTATTGCAAGAGCCAGTCTATGAATCATATTTGGAATTATGTAAAACTGAACGGCAGCTGGTATCATGCGGATCTTACATATGATGACGCAACTGCCGCCAGCCAGACAGGGGAGACAGGTTATGTAAAGCATGAGTATTTCCTGCTCAGCGATAGTGCCATGAGGAGTAAAGCGCATAACTGGGATTCAAATAGCATTACATGTGCGGACACAAGTTATGATAATTCCTGGCATAAGACTGCGCCCATAACGGAATCTGCGATTTATGCGGTGAATGGAAATTCATATTATCTCAAGGGTGAGATAGTGGCTGGCGCGCCAAATACGATATATAGCGGCGCGTCACTGATGAAAAGAGACGCGAATGGAAATGAGACACAGGTTGCAAAACTTGATATCGAAAATGTGGGAAATGGATGGCCCATGTATTCTATGAGCTTTTCCAGACTTTCCTGTTCCAAAGGAGTGCTTTACTTTAATGTAGGAAATTCGGTCTATTCCTTTAACCCGGCAGCAGACACGGTACCGGTGAAAATTTACCAGTATGAGGATCAGAGTAACCGAATCGTGACAGGTCTTCTGGCAAACAGCGAGAGGATGACTCTGGAGATATATAATCCCAATACCGGTAAGATTGAGGATAAGATCGTTGTGTCTATGACAGGCATGGAAGAGCAGAAGGATTTTGCATTTCCAGTAAAAACAAAGACGGTGACTTACGGAGACGCGGATTTTACCATGACAGCCAAAGGGGCAGCGGAAGGTTCGTCAGTCAGCTACAGCAGTTCGGATCCTTCGGTGGCATCGGTTGATACGAGGACGGGTCTGGTCCAGATTCAGAAAGCAGGCAGCGCAGTGATTACGGCTACGGCTTCGGCAGTAGGGAACTATGAGGAAGTAAGCAGTTCCTATCAGCTTACGGTTTCGCCAAAGGCGCTGGCATGGGATGTGAGTGCTCTGGAAGCGGCGGACCGGCTGGATCAGATCAAGGACCGGGAGGCGACCCTTTTCGGTGAATTGAAGCTGGAAGGCATTTTGGAAAAGGATGCGAAGCTTGTCCTGTTTGACTGTCCGGCAGAAAAATTGTCCGGTGTCTATGAGACAGCGGCAGAAGGCAGCCAGAAGGTGGCCCTGTCCTGGAAAAACGCTCAGGATGAAGCGGTCCTTGAGGGAAATGGAAAAGAAAATTATACCATGCCCGGGGCTTTGCCGGAGATCATGGGGCGGATCAGCGCGGTCCAGGAGATTCCCCAGGAGCCTGCGGACGGAAATGAATTTAAGATCGAAGTGGAAAGCGGTATTTCCAAGGTGCCGGATGCCTTCCTGAATCAGGAGCATTTGAATACGCCGGGCAAGATCGAAACGGAGATGAAGCTGAAGATCCAGGAGAAGGACAGTTCAATTGCAGAGTCGGATCTGGTGATCTATGATGTGGAGCTTCTGGTCAATCTCAACGGAGCAGGCTGGGAAAAGGTGACGAAGGAGAATTTCCCGGCTGACGGCCTGTCAGTCACCCTGCCTTATCCGTCCGGTACGGGCAGAGAGACACATCACTTTACGGCGGCTCATATGTTTACCGAGGATATGAATGGGTTTAAGGCAGGAGATGTGGAATATCCGGAAGTGGCTAATACGAATAGCGGGATCACCTTTAAGGTAAATGGACTTTCACCGATTGCTGTAGGCTGGAAGGATGTGAAGGACGATTCTGCAGGGGGCGGCGGAAATGACGGCGGAAACGGAAGTGGAAGTAATGGCGGAAGTGGAAGCAATGGCGGAAGTGGAAGCAATGGCGGAAACGGAAGCAGCGGCGGAAGCGGAAGTGGAAGCAGTGGCGGAAGCGGAAGTGGAAGCGGCGGTGGAAGCGGAAGTGGAAGCAGCGGCGGAGTCAGCAATGGAAGCGGCAACGGCAGCGCGCCGAACATTTCCGGTACTCAGGCGAACAGCCCTGTGACCGGCGACAATTTGCCGATCATGCTGTATGTACTTCTGGCGGCAGCGGCATTCGGTGTAATGACCGTAATTTATGTAAGAAAAAAGAAGAATTGATATCGATAGAGTTTTGAGACGATAATAGAAAAGAAGGCGGAGAATGTATAGGATTCTCCGCTTTTTTCAATACCAACATATGCGGAAAGGCTCCTAGTACAGCCTTGCGTAATTAACGGTGAATACTGCACCTGCTATTTCTGCCAGCACTGCGTTGTCGTCAATCAACGATGCCACCGCATCGCCTCTTTCCTCCGCCTTGTCCTGACAAAAATATCAGGCACATTATTCACCATTATATACGCAATGCTGTACTAGTACAGCCTTTTTGCATGGGACGGCGGACATTCGTAACCTGCTTCCCTACAAACGCCCTTCCATCAGATCCTCCAATGTGATCCCATAAAAAAAATCATGAACCAGCGTATCGTACTTTTTCCATAGTGGCAGAGTAATACAGCCTTCGCTCCGGGGACAGGCTTCCGCGTTCGGCATCAGGCAGGCAACCGGGGCGAGAGGGCCTTCCGTCAGTTCTATGATCTCACCCACGGTATATTCTCCGGGGGAGCGGGTCAACCTGTAGCCGCCGCCCTTTCCGCGGAGTCCCTTCAAAATATTTCCCTTTACGAGTATTTTTAAAATGATCTCCAGATATTTTTCGGAGATTTCCTGCCGTTTTGCGATTTCCTTTAGCGGAATATAATCCTCTTCCCGGTGCTGTGCAAGATCGACCATGACCCGGAGCGCATAGCGTGCTTTCGTTGAGATCATAGAAATATACCTCCAATCTTTTCCTAAATTATAGAGCCAATTGGAAAATAATTCAATAAAAACATATAAACCTATTGACATAGTAGGTAAATAGTAGTAATATGCATTCAATGATCCATAGAGGAAAAATAAGAAAATCCTTCAGGACCAGGAAAGGAGAGTAAAATGGCAGCTTATTACAAAGGTACACTCGGACTGATCGGCAATACTCCGCTGGTTGAGGTCGTGAATATGGAAAAGGAGCTTGGATTGAGGGCAACGGTCCTGGTGAAGCTGGAATATCTGAATCCGGCGGGAAGTGTAAAGGACAGGATCGCGAAGGCGATGCTGGAGGACGCGGAGGACAAAGGGCTGTTGAAAAAAGGATCTGTCATCATCGAGCCAACATCAGGAAATACAGGCATTGGCCTGGCAGCAATCGGGGCTGCGAAGGGCTATCGGGTGATCCTTACCATGCCCGAGACCATGAGCATAGAACGGAGAAATATTTTAAAGGCGTATGGCGCGGAGCTTGTATTGACGGACGGCGCGAAAGGGATGAAAGGAGCCATTGAAAAGGCAGAGGAGCTTGCGGGAGAGATTTCGGGTAGCTTTCTTCCCGGGCAGTTCATAAATCCGGCGAATCCGGCAGCCCACAAAGCGGCGACAGGGCCGGAGATCTGGAGGGATACGGACGGAAAGGTGGATATTTTCATTGCAGGGGTAGGAACCGGCGGTACGGTTACAGGGGTCGGTGAGTACCTGAAGGAGAAAAATCCGGATATCAGAGTTGTGGCGCTGGAGCCGGCAGATTCCCCTGTATTGTCGGAAGGGAAAGCCGGGGCGCATAAGATCCAGGGGATCGGCGCGGGATTTACACCGGAAGTATTGAATACTTCCGTATACGATGAGGTGTTCAGGGCTAAAAATGAAGATGCCTTTGCCGCGGCAAAGCTGCTTGCGAAAAAAGAGGGCATCCTGGTCGGGATTTCTTCCGGCGCCGCGCTGCATGGAGCCATCGAACTGGCAAAGCGGCCGGAGAATGAAGGCAAAGTGATCGTGACGCTGCTGCCGGATTCCGGGGACAGATATTATTCAACACCGTTGTTTTCTTGAGAAATTTGTTACATTAATGTAATAAAGTACGAGACAAATAAAAACGGATATGCTAAAATGATTACCGAAATGTTACTATTTACAATCACATAAAAATGGACAATCAGATTCACCAGGCACGATCGTAAAGACCTGATTGTAAATTTTTAATAGTAACACGAAAATAGATCAAGGAGGACAATAAAAATGGCAGATATAAAAGATTCGAAAAACTGGGGATTTGAGACAAGGCAGCTGCATATCGGGCAGGAGCAGGCGGACCCGGTCACAGACGCGAGGGCGGTACCCATCTACGCGACCACTTCTTACGTATTCCATGATTCCCAGCATGCGGCGGACCGCTTCGGACTCCGTGACGCGGGAAATATTTACGGAAGACTGACCAATCCCACCCAGGATATTTTTGAACAGCGCATCGCGTCCCTGGAGGGCGGCGCGGCGGCTCTTGCGGCGGCATCCGGCGCGGCGGCGATCAGCTATACATTTCAGGCGCTGGCAAAGTCAGGGGAGCATATCGTGGCATCCAAGACGATTTACGGCGGAACCTACAATCTGCTGGCCCACACCCTTCCGCTGACCAACGGCGTGACCACAACCTTTGTGGACCCGGAGGAGGAAGGCTCCTTTGAGGCGGCGATCCAGGAGAATACGAAAGCAATCTTTGTGGAAACACTGGGAAATCCGAATTCTAACCTGGTTGACCTGGAAAAGCTTGCTGAAACGGCGCATAAGCATCAGATCCCGCTGGTCGTGGATTCCACTTTTGCGACCCCCTACCTGATCCGCCCGATTGAGTATGGGGCAGATCTTGTGATCCATTCCGCGACAAAATTTATCGGGGGCCATGGCACAGCCATCGGCGGCGTGATCGTAGACAGCGGCAATTTTGACTGGAAGGCATCCGGCAGATACCCCTGGATCTCGGAACCGAATCCAAGCTATCACGGAGTATCCTTCTCCGACGCGGCGGGGGCGGCAGCATTCGTGACCTACATCCGCGCGGTGCTCCTGCGGGATACCGGTGCGACACTTTCCCCGTTCCACGCGTTTCTTTTCCTTCAGGGACTGGAAACCCTGTCGCTCCGTGTAGAGCGCCATGTGAGCAACGCATTAAAGATTGTGGAGTACCTTGCGAAGCATCCCCAGGTGGAGGCGGTGCATCATCCGTCGCTGGCAAGTGAGCCCAGCCACGGATTATATCAGAAATATCTTCCCAATGGGGGCGGCTCGATCTTTACGTTCGAGATCAAGGGGGGCGCAGAGACGGCACAGAAATTTATTGACAACCTTGCCATTTTCTCCCTTCTGGCAAATGTGGCAGACGTGAAATCCCTGGTGATCCATCCGGCAACGACGACCCACAGCCAGAGTACGGAGGAGGAGCTTGCGGAACAGGGGATCCGGCCGAATACGATCCGGCTTTCCATCGGGATTGAAAAGGCAGAGGATCTGATTGCGGCGCTGGAAGCGGCGTTTGAGGCAGTGAAGGAATGAGGAGCTGTAGAAAATAAGATGAAAGCATGATGGATCTAAAAAAACGGAGAGCGTGGGAAGCCCTCCGTTTTTTTGTGCTTTTTGGTTTCCAGCGTCTCTGTCTGTCCCGGCTTATAGCCGTTCATCTCATGGGTAAACATATGGGTTCTAATAAAATATTGAAAAAAACCCAATTATAATATTAAAATTTCAAAGAATGAAAATAAGATTCCTGGCAGGAACGTCAATTTTTTGGCAGATTCGAATTTGAACCGAAATGTTATTATTTTTAGTGAAAAAATTGACAGTCAGATTCGTCAGGCACTTTCTTGCCGTAAGTCAATTTTAAATAGGACAGATTCGTTTTGGGGCGTGGACAATTATAGATGGGAATGGTATCATAAAAAAAGTATTGAAGTAGAACCTAAAGGAGACTGATGATATGACGATGGAAGAGATTGTTCATGGGGAATCCAAAAATGTCGAATTTAAAGAGACATTGCCTGATAAATCAGAGAAATACATGAAGACGATCATAGCTTTTGCAAACACGCAGGGAGGTCAGTTGATAGTAGGTGTGAATGATGTGACGCGGGAAGTGACAGGTGTAGATATGGACTCTGTGTTTAAAATTATGGATCGTATCACTAATGCAGTTTCCGATTCCTGTACACCCCAGATTGTGCCGGATATTACATTTCAGACAATTGAGGGAAAAACCATTGTTGTGGTTTACGTAGCACCTGGAGCAAACAGACCATATTATATGAAGTCCAGAGGCAAGGAAGGCGGTACTTATATTCGTGTTGCCGGTACATCCAGACAGGCGGATGCGGATAAGATTAAGGAACTGGAATTGGAAGGAGCGCGGATTTCCTGGGATGAACTGATTTGTGTTGGCTATGAAGTCAAGGAAAATGCGATTAAAAAGCTTTGTCGTGATATGAATCGGTATCGCAATGAAATGCAGCAGAGAAAGGGAAATGCTGAGAAACTGCAGCAGGTTACGAGGGCACAGCTATTGAACTGGAATGTGATTAAGAAAACGGAAGACGGTTATCTGGCATCGAATGCATTTGCATTGTTAACCGGAAAACATTTCTATTATTCCAGAACCCAATGTGCCGTGTTTGCAGGTACAGATCGTGGAGAATTTATTGATAAGAAGGAATACGACGGCCCGCTTTATGGGCAGATTGAAGAAGCATATGCCTTTGTTTTGCGCAATATCCGGAGGAGCGCAAAAGTGGAAGGACTGATTCGAAGAGAAGGTCATGAATTACCTCCAGACGCGATTCGTGAGATGATCATCAATGCCCATTGTCATCGCAACTTTTTGGACAATTCCTGTGTGCAGGTAGCCTTGTATGATGACCGTCTGGAAGTGACTTCACCCGGAGGATTGTGCTATGGACTGACGCTGGAGGAAGCGATCAGCGGTCGTTCCAAGCAGCGAAACCGTATTGTAGCAGAGGTATTTAACCAAATGGGACTTATTGAAGCCTGGGGAACCGGACTTCGAAATATTCGAAAAGCGGCGAAGGAATACAGTCTGCCGGAACCGCAGTTTATTGAGATGACAGGAACCTTCCGTGTGAATCTGTTTCGCGGTTTATCACCGATGGAAGATCGGCAGAAGATCGGTAAAACATCGGCGAAAAATTTGAAAAGCATCGGTGAAACATCGGTGAAAGCCCGGAAAAGCATCGGTGTTGAATTGAATGCTACGCAGAAGAGTATTATTGATCTGCTGTCGGAGAATGTACAGATGAGCGGAACTGAATTAGCGGAGCGAATTGGAATTTCAAAAAGAAATATTGAGACAAATATCAAAAAACTCAAGGAAAAAGGTATTTTAGTCCGCCATGGCTCTGCCAGAGCCGGATATTGGGAAATTTGTATCTGACATTCTGAATAGTTATGCGTATTTTTTGAAAGGCAGTTTCGCTTTTAAGCGGTATTGTCAGAGCAAGAAACGGCATTTTATTGTTGGATGAATTGGGAGACAGAGCAATGGAATTTTATAATTCACAAAAATAAATTTCTGAAACACTTTTCCATACATGGTTGTCTATCTTATAGAAAAACAAAGGAGGTAGACACACCATGAATCAAAAGCTGACAAAATTCATCTGTTTCCTGACCACGGCAATCCTGCTGTGCTCCTGCTCTCCGAAGGGAGGCGGGGACGCGGAAAAAGCGGACAGCCCGGCACAAGCCGGAACGCAGACCGGAACACAGACCGAAGCCGCATCTGACGGACAATCCCCGGCAGGGGAAGGAACCGCTTCCTGGCGGAAGACAGAGATCCAAAAGCCGGAGGGAGCCGTCTATATCAATTCCATGAACTATCTGGCGGACGGCACCCTTCGGATCAATTCCTCAGACGCGGACGGACAGAATCCGGCGGTATGGGACAGCCGGGACAATGGAGGAACCTGGGAGAACGCGGATGCGGACACGAGCCTGGCATCCGACTACGGATATCATTATTCCGCCGATGGAAGCCTGTTTATCTATGACAGCACGAAGCTGACCATATCGGCGGGAGACGGGACGGAATCCAGATCCGTCAGTGTGAACGAAGAGGAAACAATCAGCGAAGCGGCCATGGCGGGAAATACCCTGGCAGTTCTGGTTTATGACCAGAATTCACAGCTCCGGCTGGACGTCTATGATCTCAGCTCTATGTCCTGCAGAACCCTGGAGAACGGGGAACTTTCCGAATATCTGAACTCTCAGTCTATGGGAGGCATTGCCCTGGACAGTTCGGGAGGGATCCTGTATCTGACGATGGGAGGAACCGGAGAGCTTAAGATTGCGCGGTATGACCTGAATCAGGACCGGTTCAGTTATCTGGCGGAATCGGAAGAGATGGCCCGGCTGCTCAACCCGGAGGAAAAAAACGGCCTGGTCAATCCGAATGAGAAGATTCTTCTGTCCATCGCGGTAAACGGCGCGGAGGATAAAATGGTTCTGCGCATGCTGAGTCCGGAAGACAGCCAGACAACACTCTATCTGTGTGAAAAGGGCATTTGGGAGGAGGAAAAAACTGCTTCGGAGGGAACGCTGCGGATCTACAGCTTATACGGAGGATATGAGATCCGGCAGGCGGCTTCCCTGTTCCAGGGGATGCACCCGGAGCTGGAGGTCAGCTTTGAGACGGGATACACCGGGGAGGACGGCGTGACCCTGTCGGACGCGATCCGGACACTGAACACAGAGCTGATGGCCGGGGAAGGCCCGGATCTTCTGGTACTGGACGGACTTCCCGCAGACAGCTATGCCGGGAAAGGGCTTCTGGAGGATGTGACGGACATAGTGGAACCGTCGAAGGAAAAATATTTTTACAATATGATCTCCGCTTACAACGACGGGGGAAAGATATTCAAGCTGCCGACGGCATTCAGCGTGCCGGTGCTTCTGGGCGATGAGGAGACCCTGGCCGCGGAAAACCGGGATGAGCTGATGAAGGTATTTGAAAAAAAGGAGGATGCCGGAATCCCGTTCATCACTCCGGAAAATCTGGCCGGAACGGCAGGCAGCCTGTTTATTACCTCCGATATTCTTGGGGAGACTGTGGACGAAGGGAAGCTGGCGGATTTTTATAAGGATCTAGAGAAGATTGCCTCCCAGAGTATGTCGGATGACGAACGGCAGGAAATGGAAGCGTATCACAAGATGACCTATTGGGCGGAAACACTGTATCCGTCAGGAGGATTTTCTCCGGACCTGGAATTATATTTCGGAGAGGCACAGGCAGGGGTCGGCAGAATATCCATATATGAAAATTTTATTCAGATCCTTGCCGTACGCAGAGAAAAAGGATTGTCATACCAGTACCTGAACAGGGAAAATGGGAATTACTTTGTAGCAGAATCCGTGCTCGGGATCAACAGCACCGGGAAACATCCGGAAGCGGCCAGGCAATTTCTCGAATATTATCTGTCAGGGGAAGCACAGGAGACCATGCATTTCGGACACTTTTCTATAATCCGGAGTGTGATGGAAAGTACGGATCGTGAGAAGTACATTTCAGAAAACGGGGAATTTATAGGGCAGATCTCAAGGAAGTATACCCCGGAGAAGGTCATGAACCTCTATAAGATCACGCCTGACGAGCTGCAGGAGCTGATCACATTTTTCGAGGGCTGCAGCCGTCCGGTGAGGGACGACGCGTTGGTGCTGCGGAAGGTGATGGAGCAGGCGGATGCCTGCCTGTTCGGGGGGAAAGATCCGGAGAGCGCGGCAAAGGATGTGTGCAGTGAAGTGAATCTGTATTTGAGTGAATGAGTGCAAGAAAGAGTGCTGCCATTTGCGGCAGCGCTCTTTTTTTGCGCCGCCGCATAAAAAAATAGAATTAATTTGAAACACTTTTGGCCGCCGGGTTGTCTATCATATATAATAATGAAAAAGAGGACAGGGGAAGGTACCAAGGATGGAAAAAAACCTGATCAAGCGTGCGAAGCAGGGGGATAAGGATGCGTTTTTAAAGCTGATGAATACCCAGATGCAGACCATGTACAAGCTTGCGTGGACATATCTGAAAAATGAGGATGATGTGGCGGACATTGTTCAGGATACGATTCTGACATGCTTTGAAAAGCTGCCAACTTTGCGGAAGGAGAAGTATTTTAAAACATGGATGATGAAGATTGTGATTAACCACTGCAAGAATTTTCTGAGGAAAGAGAAGAGGATCATACATATGGAAACATTGCCGGAGGAGACATTTGTGGAGCGGGAGTACAGCAACAGTGAGTGGAACGAGATGCTGGGGCTGCTGGACGAAAAGTACAGGACGGTCCTGCTGCTCTATTATCTGGAGAATTTTAATACGCGGGAGATCAGCCAGATTCTGGACATGAATGAAAGCACGGTGCGGATCCGGCTGAAACGGGGACGGGACAAGCTGATCAGGGAATGCGATACATAAAAAGGGAGAAATCAAAGAATGTCTGATTTTCAGAGGAATGAATTTGGGAAGAGAAGAAGGATCGAGAGGCAGCTTCGGCCGCAGCTCCGGAAGGACGCGGAGATCCCGGATCAGGTGTACAGAAGCGCCGGGAAGGCATATAAGATGATCCTGGACGGCACGGTGCGTCAGGAAGCCGTACAAGAGGATTTTGAGAAGAAGCCGAAGCGCGGCGCAGGCCCCATCCTGTTTAAGATGGCCTGCAGCGCGGCGGCTGTCCTGCTGGTGTGCGTGCTGGCCAATGCGGTATTTCCGGCGCAGGTGAGGGCACTGCCCATCGTAGGCAGCATATTTGAACAGATCCAGGATGCGGTGGGATATGAAAATCTGTCGGAGTATGCCAAACCGCTGACAGAAAAGGAAGACGGCAGCGCTGATCCGGATGAGGACATGCAGGATTATACGGACACAAACGGCGGGCTGGCCGTGTCCGTTTCCGAGGTTTACGCGGATTCGGAGATTATTTATCTGTCCATGAAGCTGAAGAGTGAGGAGCCGTTTCCAAAGAGCTTCTATTATCTGGATGAAAATGATACGGAAAAGATCGACGGAATTGTGGCGATGTTTTTATATGCGCGCAGGAATTACAGCTTCATGGACCAGGAAGCGTGGGAAAACGCAAATGAATACAGCAGCCAGATCATCGTAGAAGGCCTGATGGTCAATGAAAATACGTATGAATTTTTGTGGAGGATGGATGTGGCAAGTGAACTGGCATGGTATCGGAGACAGGTGGATCAGGAAGCAGTCCTGCCGGATGAATTTACACTGGATATCGAGATCACCCAGATCGATTCCCTAATTTCTATGGAAAAATGGTACAGAGGACCATGGAAGCTCAGCATCCCCATCCAGGTGGACGAAAGCCACAGGGAGGTCGTGGAGGTGAACGAGACCGGCGGAACCGGCGCAGGGCTGTTCTCCGTGGAAAAAACGCCCTTCGAGATCACCACGCGGGCCATCACCCCGGGGCTGGCAGGCTATAAGGTGGTGGTGCTGGACGCAAAGGGGAATAAGCTGCCCAACGTACTGCAGAATGAAACTTTCTACGATGAAGATACGGATGTCAGGTATCAAAAATGGCGGATCGAAGGGCATGACGCTTCCTCGGTGGAGGTATTTGTCCTGGGAAAGGACTTTTATGAAAATATCTACGCAACAGGAATCTGGAGAAGTACCGACTGGGAGGGCAACGAGAATAAGCCGGCGGAGGAAAAGCTGGGAACACTGCTGAAGGCGTATGCGGAATACCATAAAGTGATCCGGTTTGATTCATAAATATTTCCGGCTGTACAGGCGGAAAAAGTTCCGGCAGAGGTTCAGAAAGGAAGAGATTAATTTGACGAGAAAAACATCAGGAATATACCGCGCTGCCGCAGATATGTTCCATAAGATTTCTAAGATTTTTCCGAAAGGAAGGAACAGATATGCAGGATTTATGGTTCTTCTGGGTATTGCCGTGGCCATGTGCTCCTGCACTCCAAGGGGAGGAGACGGAGCGCAGGGTAAGGAAATACAGGAAGGAAAGAATTCCGGGGATTCGGATCATGCGCCGTCAGGGGAACATGTCTGGAATCTGACAGAGCTTCCAAAACCGGAGAGCGCGGTGCGGGTCACCTCATTAAAATATCTGTCGGACGGCGCGGTGCGGATCAGCACCGGGGATGCGCATTTTGAACATGCGGCAGTCATGGACAGCAGGGACGGAGGAAGAAGCTGGGAGGCCGCGGATGCGGCCACGAGTCCGGAATTAGAGGATGAGGTGATCGGAAAATATTATTCCGCAAAGGGAGTTCCGTTCGCTTACAGCAGTATGGAGCTGATACTCTCCGCAGACAGCGGGACAGAAGAGAAAACAGTCCGCATGGAGGAAGGCGAAACCATTTTTTCCGCGGATGTCTCGGCAGATACATTGGCAGTCCTGGTTCTGGAAGAAATGCAGTTCCATCTAAAGATTTACGACCTGCAGACCATGGAGTGCAGATATCTGGAGGATCCGGAGCTTTCGGAATTTTTGGCGCGGGCGGCCGATCATGCAGGCGGACAGATTTCGCTGGACAGTCAGGGGAATTTCCTTTATATAGAGGGAACCGGAATCGGACGTTATGATCTGACGCAGGACAGGTTCGGCTATCTGATCGGGGAAGAATTGTACGATGAACTGATAAATCCGAATCAGGAAAACGGCCTGATCCATGATCTCGGGATTCGGGACCATTTTGCGGTAAAGGACGGGGAGGATCAGGTCTTACTTTCGGTGAGCAGCCCGGTATCGGAGCAGTCGAAGCTGTATCTGCTCGAAAGGGGAGCTCCAAAAGAGGAGAAGCAGGTCCAAAAGGAGAAGCTGCGGATTTATAGCCTGAAGGAGAGCGCGATCCGTCAGGCGGCCACTCTATTTCAGGAAAAGTACCCGGAGCTGGAGGTTACATTTGAAATCGGATGTACCGGTGGGAACGGTGTGACCCTGCAGGACGCGATCCGGACCCTGAATACGGAGCTGATGGCCGGGGAAGGCCCGGATATACTGATACTGGACGGGCTGCCTGCGGACAGCTATGCAAAAAAGGGCATGCTGGAGGATCTGACAGACCTTGTGGAGCCGGACAAAGAAAATTATTTTTACAATATTATTTCAGCTTATAACGGCGGAGAAAGGATTTACCAGATGCCGCTGGAATTTTGCGTGCCGGTCATTCTAGGCGATGCGGACACCGTGGCCGTAAAAAACAGAAGGGAGCTGATGGAGGTCCTGAGAAAAAAGGCAGGCACCGGGATCCCGTTTATGGTTTCAAAAAATATTTCCGAAGCCGCGCTGGAGCTGTTCATTACCTCGGATATTGTGGGGGAAACGATCAATGAGGTAAAGCTCGCGGATTATTACCGTGATCTGGATACGATCGCGGACCTGTGTTTTTCAGACGGGGAACGGGATCTGTTTCCGGTGGGAGATAAGATGGCATATTGGGCCGAACAGTATCCCGGCGTGGGTTTCTGCCCGGAGCTTGATCTCTATTTTGGGGAAGCGCAGGCTGGGATTACCAGGATTGAAGCGCTCTGGGACTATATGAAGATCCTTCCCCTGTGCAGGGAAAAAGGTCTGTCGTATCAGTATTTGAACAGAGAGAACGGAAATTATTTTATTGCGGTCAGTGTGCTGGGGATCAGCAGCGGCGGAAAGAATCCGGATGCGGCAAAGCAGTTTTTACGCTTTTATTTGTCCGGAGAGACGTATGGGGATGGGGCTTACCCATATTTTCCGGTCATCCGGGAGCTGGCTGCAGGATCCAGGTATGTTTCGGAAGAGGGAGAATCTGTGGGAGGCACATCCAGAAAACATACCCCGGATCAAACGATGGACATGTATAAGCTGACTCCTGCGGAGCTGAAGGATTTTACCGCGTTTTTGGATGGGCTGGATACTCCGGTGAAGGACGACGCGGTGGTGATGCAGAAGGTGATGGAGCAGGCGGAAGCCTGCCTGTTCAAAGGAAAAGATCCGGAGAGCGCGGCGGCGGACGCATGCAGAGAGGTGAATCTGTATTTGAGTGAGTAAATAAAAAAATATACTCACGAGTATGATTTGTCTTTTTGCGCAGTTCGGAAGTGTGTGAGAAAAATGATCATGAAGTATGAAATGGAGATCAAGAAAATGGTTTCGCTGTATTATTTTCGTTTATCTGCGGCAAGGGGAGGGCGGAGCAGGGACCGATGGGGACTGGCTTTCGTCCTGCCCAGCCTGGCGGGGGTACTGGCGTTTTATGTGCTCCCGTATCTGGATGTGATCCGCAGGGCGTTTGTCAGAACCATGACTGGAGAATTTGCGGGGCTGTCTAACTTCCGGCAGGTGCTGGGCAATCCGGCATTTTGCCTTGCGGCGGCGAATACGGCCAGGATGATGGGAGTCAGCGTGCCGATCTTGGTGGTATGCTCGCTGATGCTGGCGGTGCCCCTGCAGAAAGGGATCCAGGGGGGAACGTGGTATAAGAGCGGACTGCTGATCCCTATGGCCATTCCGGCGGCGTCCGTGGTGCTGCTCTGGCAGTGTATCTTTGCCAGGCAGGGATTTTTGAACGGTCTGCTGCATCTGTTCGGGATTCCGGGGACGGACTGGATGAATACGGGCTATGCGTTTGCGATCCTGGTATTCAGCTATGTCTGGAAAAATCTGGGGTACAGCGTGATATTGTGGATCGCCGCGCTGGAGGGGATTCCGGCGGAGATCCACGAGGCGGCCCGGATCGACGGGGCCGGGGAATGGGTGATATTCTTTCGGATTACGGTCCCCAACCTGTTTTCTGCATTTTTTACAATTACGGTGCTGTCGCTGATCAATTCCTTTAAGGTATTCCGGGAGGCGTATCTGGTGGCGGGGGATTATCCGGATGAGAGCATCTATATGCTGCAGCATTTGTTCAATAACTGGTACAGGAACCTGGATGTGGATAAGATGGCGGCAGGCGCGGTGCTCAGCGGGGCCGTGCTGCTTGCGCTGGTGAGTCTGTTCTGGAAGAGGTGGGAAGGAAAGTGAGATTCAAAAAGGGACATGTGATTCTGCGGGTTTTCCTTGGGGTACTGGCTTTTGTCTGCTGCTACCCGATTATTTTTTTGCTTACGGGGGCTTTCATGGGGCAGGGGGAAGCTGCGGAAAATCTGAGACCGGTATTTGCGGGAGGGGAAGGGTTTGCAGCCTGGTCTTTGATCCCATTTCAGCCGACGTTCCGTTCCTGTGTGGAGCTGATCTTTGATACACCAGATTTTTTTGTGATGTTCTGGAATTCCATGAAGATCACAGGCGGGATTCTGGCGGGACAGGCGCTGTTCGGCATTCCGGCGGCCTGGGGCTTTGCCAGATATCGATTTCGGTTTCACAGGGGGCTGTTCTTTTTATATATCGCCATGATGATGATGCCGTTCCAGGTGATGATGCTTTCGGACTATCTGGTGATCAAACAGATGAACCTGATGGATACGATGGGGGCGATCCTCCTTCCGGGGATTTTTTCGACCCTTCCGGTATTTATCATCTGCCAGTTTTTTAAAGAGATTCCGGAGGAACTGCTGGAGGCGGCGCGGATCGACGGTGCCGGGGAAGGGGATATTTTTTTCCGGGTCGGACTGCCCCTCGGAAAGGCCGGGATCATTTCGGCAATGGTGCTGCAGTTTCTGGAATGCTGGAATATGCTGGAGCAGCCAATGGCATTTTTCAAGACGCCGTCCCTGTGGCCGCTGTCCATGTTTCAGCCCCAGATCACAGCGGAGACGGCGGGGACTGCTTTTGCGGCATCGGTTTTTGCGCTGCTTCCTGCAATCTGGGTATTCCTGGCCGGACATGAATTTCTGGAGCAGGGGATCCAGGGGTACTATTCACGGGGAAGTGCATCTGCGGGGCGGCATACGGGATGATGAAGCACGGAGCTTTTTACTGCCTGCGGTGCGGAGGGGCATCCGGACCGGCCAGGTACCGGAGCAGGCATATTTCGGAATAAAGGCACGCTCGGATACGTGAGAGTGTGCAATCAATGTGCGAGGTGAAATATGAAACAGAGGATTAGAAAGGCGGGAATCCTGCTTCTTGGATTGATGATCTTATTTACCATCATTTCCAGGACTGCTTACAATATGAGTACGGCTGAGGTGTCCACGGAACGGGCGGAGCGTCAGACATTTACCCCGGATGTATCGGCCCGGGGGACGGTGACCGGAAGCCGGGAGATTGCCGTTTCTACGGTGGAAAATCTGCGGGTAGGGACGGTGCGTGTGATGGAGGGACAGGCTGTGGACGCGGGGGAAATCCTGTTTGAAGTAGATTTGCAGGATCTGACGGAGAAAATGAAGGAAAAACGGCAGGAATTGGAGGTTCTGGATTTGCAGATCCGGGGAACCGCAGAGTCGGAAGCAGTGGAGGAAGCGTCCCGGCAGTTAAGCAGGTTCCAGGCGCAGGAGGACTATAACCGTACTGCGGGCCGGGAAAATGCCGCGGTGGATGCGGCTTTGGCGGAGCTGCAGAAGGCACAGGAGGAATATCAGAACTTTACGGCAGAATCGGCGGGGACTGCAGGGCAGGCGGAAGAAGGTCAGCCAAGCCCAGGCCAGCCAAGCTCAGATCAGTCGAGCCCGGGTCAGTCGGGTTCAGGTCAACCAAGCTCAGGTCAGTCGAGCCCGGGTCAGTCAGATCCAGGTCAGCCAAGCCCGGGTCAGCTAAGCCCAAGTCAGTCGAGCCCGGATCAGACAGGGGAGCAGCTCCTTGCCGCAGTGCAGGAGAAGCAGGCGGCTTATGATCAGGCGCTGCAGAATCGGGAGGATTCCTTATATAATGCGCAAAAATCTCTGGATTCGGCGAATCTGGGAACCGCAAAAAGTTATTCCCTGGAGCAGAGCCGGATCACCCGCGGGCAAAAAGAGGAGGAGGCTGCGAAGCTGCAGGCGCTTCTCGATGTCCAGGGCAGGGTAGCGGCTCCGGTAAAGGGAATGGTGACAGGTGTTTCTGTCAGGGCGGGCACAACAACCACCGGCGGGGGCGATATTCTGCTGTCGGATCTCTCGGGCGGGGCCAGCCTGACTGTAACATTTCCGGAAGAGCTGCGGAAATATATCCGGGAAGGGGCTCAGGCAGTGGTGACGGCAGAGAACGGTCGGAATGATCTGCAGGGAATGCCGGGAACGGGAGGCAATGGGGCCCAATCCGGGGAAGCAGAAGCGGGAAGTCAGGAGATCATGCCGGGAGCTTCGCAGACAATGGGGCAGAATGGGCAGCAGAGGTTCTCAGATCGTGTGACGATCCGGACCGTTGCGGATAGCACCCTGCCCGGCAATGGAGCATCAGATACAGGAATGTCCGGATCCGGAGCAGCGGGTTCTTCCACCGGGGATACAGCAGGAGGCAGTTTTACAGTGACTGTAGATCTGCCGCCGGAGCATTTTACGGCAGGGGAAACGGCAATCCTGAAGGTGGAGGTCCGGTCAGGCGATTATGATACCTGTATTCCGGCAGCGGCGCTCCATTTGAGGGAAAAGGACCAGTACTATGTAAATGTGGCGGAAAAGAGGTCTGTGATCCTGGGAGAGGAATGGGCAGTCCGGCAGGTGGATGTGGAATTGCTGGAGAAAAATGAAAAATATGCCGCAGTGGAGGGGATTTCTCCGGAGCAGGAGATTGTGACGGAGGCGTCCCGCACATTAGAGGACGGAAGCAGGGTGAAAATGAAGAATGAAACGTAGTTGTTTGGCGCGGGATCTCCCAGAGATACGGATGAAAAGCAAAAGTGAGATGTTATGCGGCAAGAAGTGGATTTCGTGGTGCCGGCTTTTTTTGCTGGGAATCGTGACGCTGCTGTGTTTTATGGAAGCAGTCCGGCATGCGGAAAATCTGAAGGATCGGCTTTGGGTATTTCATTTTACGGCAGACGGGCAGCAGGGAGGGATGGACCCGTCCGGCGCCAGGCTGGCCCAGGAGCAGAATCTGAAACAGGAAATGCCGCTGGAATTTGTGAACTGGACGCAGGCGGATGGAATCCAGATAACGGCCCCCGCCCTGGGAACCATGGAGGAATGCGCGGCCCTGCTCCTCTGCGGCCGGTCGGATCTGCTGTTTCCGGGGTATGCCGTGCTGGATATGGAAATCCAGGACAGCTGTCTCATCAGCAGTACATTATCGGCAAAGCTGTTTGGCGGGGCGGATACCCGGGGACTTACGGTGGAGGTACAGGGCTGGCCGCTGGAGGTGCTGGATGTGATTGACAGTGAGGAAGCATTTCTGGCATATGAAGCCGGGGAAAATGATGTGTGTCTGCTGGACCGCGCTACAGTGAGAAGCGTTCCGGAAGGGCCTGGAAACGTGGCGGAACGCTATCAGCAGCTTTGCGGAGAGTGGGAACGGATGGAGGATCGGGCGTTGGTCTGGATCACACAGGGGATGTGCTTTTTGATTCCGTTCATATTGTGGATATTTTTGATCCGGTATTTTCGGGAAGCGGCGAGACAGGCGGATATGGCGGTAGCATCGACGAATGAAGCCTGCGGCGTAGATGGAAATTTAGACAGGCCCAATGTCCGATTTATGAGTTTGGGTGATACCAGGTATCACAGGATGGAAAAAATAATCTGGAGAATATTCTCGTATCTTCTGCTGGCAGGCGGGATCCTTCTGCTGATTCAATGGATACGGATCCCGGAAGATATGATTCCCGCAAAATGGTCCGACTTTGAGTTCTGGTCGGAATATGGGAAAAGGCTGGGGACGGCGTGTCAGGCTTTGATCCGGTCAGAGAAAAAGATCCCGGATCTCCCGGTCATGGGAGAATTTGTACGGGCACTGCTTTGGGCGGCGGGGGCTGTTGCGGGGGAAGCGGTATTTTTGCGTGGGTTTTGGAGGATGTAGGAAAAAAATAGAAGGAACTGCCGTGAAATAATAGGTACGGGGCGGTATACCTATTATTTTAAGGCGGTTCCTTATGGTTTCTGCTGTAAATATTTAAAACGATGATATACCGGCTTATTTTTGTTATAATTGATATTCCTGATACAAGCTTTCACGTAAAGCATCGTCAGTTGCAATCTTAACAATCAGGTCGCTTTTTCCTTCGTTGGTCAGATGAAGGATTAAACGTCCGTATCTTCGCGCTTCCTTTTTCTCGCCAATAGTCCGTTCTTCTTCCCGGATATAATCCAGCACTTCTTTTTCGTCATATTCAAAGATACTCATGGCCATCACCTCCGCTTTGTTCATTCTCAAAAAATCCGCTAAGATCCCTTCTTTGATACACTCGTCCACTGCCCGCTGCACAGCGTCTTTCAAACCCATATCGCTGCAGTACCTGCGAACCCGCTCTACATATTCCATGTACTCCCGCAGCGTCGGACACTGATCCAGAAAATCCTTATTATTACCCGGATTGATATTGATCACCAGTACCTTTAATTCCAAGAGCGGGGATTCCTGCTGCAGGATCCGGCTGATCTCGCTGGAAGCTTTGCCACTATTACTGTAGAGTTCGGTGTCTTTGTCGATTTTGACAACAGTATCAGATGTATGCTCCATATTGTTTCCGGCAAAACCAATAAATGGAATGCCTGTAGCTTCTGCGATTTCCGCCGTGCCTTCAGCACTCATTTCACTCATCTTATACAGGTCCGACAATTTCAGGATAAGGCGTTCCGGATATTTTTTGGTGCCATTGTAAAATACTGTAAAATAAGGCGTCTGCAGCTTCACCGGTGTACTTCCGTATAGCTTCCTGCCCTCTACGAGGCCCTCATATTCTTTTGAAATATAATGCAGAAAACGTAGCGGCATATTCGGATTTATAGTTGACTGACCCTCATATAAATGGAGATCATCGGATACGATAAAAGCCAGGTCATTTTTCATACCCATATAGATCGCATGCTTCAAAGTGACGACCTCCAAATCCGCGTCCTCCGTATAATTCTTTCCGCTGACAGCATTATACAGCTCGATCTGCCGTGTCTTGTCATTGCGGTATAAAATACGGAAGACATTATCCTTGTGCTCCTTGTTCACAAATACCTGTTTTTCATTCATGTAAAACCCTCCTTTTCCGGGCTTCTGAAAAACAGACGTCATTCCCATTGTGATTCCATATACAAGGAAAAAACAATGCATTTTTACAATCCGTCAGCAATCCAGAAACCCTATGCTGTTATAAAAAGTATTGAAGTAAGCATAGATTTTCTGAAATGTTGAATGACGAGAAATCAACGGAAATAGAACTTTAGAATCCTTATGCTTTGCAATGATGATAACATAGAGAGGGGATATTTACAAGCATT
>Ga0209064_1001632_pt1 | contig 32303 bp, 31 predicted proteins | sample Inofromicrocosms_FD_187498 | JGI IMG/M metagenome (GOLD analysis project Ga0209064, IMG submission 187498) | Mouse cecum microbial communities from Vienna, Austria - Inoculum for glucosamine and mucus D2O microcosms (SPAdes) (version 2) | ecosystem: Host-associated > Mammals > Digestive system >... | reverse complement strand
TGAACTCTGTCACGGGGATTTTATGCCCTTTTGACGGGTTAATTGAGTGATGTTATGGCTACAAGGATCAATTTTCAGATTCATGGTACAGTTATCAGTTCAGATACTGTTCCGTGAATAATTCAGGATAATCTATATTTTTTTGTAATTACATTGTTTCCAACACCTAACGATTTTGAAGGAACGATAGAAAAACTTTCATAAAACATGCTTGTAAAAGCATGTTTTAAAGTTTACCCATAATTAATTTCTTATCCAAAATTTTTGCTTTCACTCCAGCATTTCCTTTAATATTTCCATATGAGTATATAAAAGATAAAGTCGCTTGAGCATCACTGTTTTTCACCAACTTTACATTCTGAATACTCCCTCTTGTTGCTTTATAAAATGAACCATATACTTTCGTGAACCGGTTGCCGCTAATCTTTACACAAAAGCCAGCCGTCCATGAGTGCTTCTTTTTACCTGTTATTCTATATGTTCCATTCGCCACCCTGGCCTTCCCCGGCACTTCCTCCACTACAATCTCTGTCTCTTCCCCGTCTTCATCCACGATTTCAAAACTCTGTGTACCGCCCTCTTCCAGATCATACTCTGCCAGTTCCTGCATCTCGTTTTCCGTTCCGCCCTCATTGGCATCCTGCGCGTTTACTGCTGCTGCCGGAGCGACTGCCATCACTATACACAGTCCCAGACTCACGACGATTCGTTTCATTTCTTACGTTCTTTTTCTCATTCCCTTATCCTCCTTGCTGTCTTTATCACCGATGTATAAAGATTTTTCCTTTGTTCTCCCAATCAGTATAAGCCCGGTAGGTAAATGCGCAAGCAATCATTCGTTGCCCCCTGCCACGCCCGTATTTCCGCCATTCTCCTGCATGGGAGCAACGATTCGTTGCCCCCGTTTTAACCATGTTTTTATTGACAAATCCTTTTGCTGCTGGTATATTCTATATGTCATAGATGTTGATTAATCAACAATCACTCATTTTTAAGGAGCATTACTGATATGATAGACAGATTCGAAAACCTGACAAGCGGCATAACCCAAATCTATAAAAGCATCCAGAAAATCAAGCGCTGCCGGATGGATTCCCTTGGCTTAAAGGGAACTCATGTCATGTGTCTCCATTATCTGTCTGAATATCCAGGAGGACTGACCGCCGCTGACCTGTGCAGCAAATGTAAGGAGGACAAGGCAGGCATCTCAAGAATCTTATCCGACCTTGAAAAAGACGGGATGATTGCCTACGAACAGCAGGAAACTGCAAAAGATGCAAAGAAATATCGTGCGAAAGCATCTCTCACCGCAAAAGGCAGGCAATACGCGAAAAAGATGACGAATCTTATCGTACATGCCACCATAGCCGGCGGACAGGGCATCACCCCCGCAGAACGGGATACCTTCTACCGTATACTCTTTCAGATTGCCGATAATCTGAACCACGTCTGTCAGAATCTTGAAAAACAGACGGAAAAACCGTAAAGAAAGGATACTATCATGCACAAAATCAGGAAAATATATTGCAGAACTTTCCAGACTGCATTCAAAATCGCGCTTCCCTTCCTCCCCTACCGAACCCCGGAGATCATCGGGAGCGTCAAGGGAATCCCCGATATTTTAAAGAAGAGAAAATGCAGCGCCGTACTGATTATCACTGATGCCGGCATCCGAAAACTCGGACTTACAAAGCGGCTTCAAAAAGTACTGACCGACTACGACATTCCCTATTTTATCTACGACAAGACCGTCGCCAACCCGACCACCGTAAATGTAGCAGAGGCACTTTCCATCTATCAGGAAAACGGATGCGACGCTATCATCGGCTTCGGCGGAGGCTCCAGCATGGACTGCGCGAAAGCCGTAGGCGCAAGGGCCGCGAAGCCAAAACAGTCCCTCGCTAAGATGAAGGGCATATTAAAAGTCCGCAAAAAATTGCCTCTGCTCATGGCTATCCCCACCACCGCCGGGACCGGAAGCGAGACGACCCTTGCAGCGGTCATCACCGATGCAGAGACAAGGCATAAATACGCGATCAACGATTTCCCGCTGATCCCAAGGTACGCCGTGCTTGACCCCAAGGTGACCGTAAGCCTTCCGCCATCCATCACCGCCACCACCGGGATGGACGCTCTGACCCACGCAGTGGAAGCGTTCATCGGGAATTCCACCACCTACGGCACCAGGCAGAACGCTCTTTTAGCGGTGCGGCTTATCTTTGAAAATATCGATACGGCATACCGCGACGGGAAGAACATCGACGCCAGAAGGAATATGCTCCATGCCTCCTACTATGCAGGCTGCGCTTTTACCAAGTCCTATGTCGGATATGTCCATGCCGTCGCCCACTCCCTGGGCGGGGAATACAATGTCCCCCACGGTCTCGCCAACGCAGTGATCCTCCCGCTGGTCCTTGAATCCTACGGAGAATCCGTACACAAAAAGCTGCATAAACTGGCTGTCGCCGCCGGTATCTCAGATCCGGAGACACCCATCAGCGAATCAGCCGAAAGATTCATCCAGGCAATCAAGGAGATGAAAAAGCGCTTCGGCATCGGCGACCATATTCCGGAGATTAACGATGTGGATATCCCGAAGCTTGCCCATTACGCCGACAAAGAAGCGAACCCGCTCTATCCGGTGCCGGTGTTGATGGACAGCTCAGAGCTTGAAGGCTTCTACTACCGGCTTATGGATGATGTGCAAAAGGAAGATTCTGCCAACAAACAATAATCGTCAACGGGCACTGCAGCGCAAACGCACAGTGCTGTATATACATTTAAGGAGGTCACACTGATGAATGCAAATGAAATCAAAGAGCTTGTCCTATTACAGCGCAAACATTTCCGCACGGGAGCCACTCTTCCCGTAGAAGCGCGGCTAAAAGCACTTCTAAAACTCAAAGCATGTATCTTAAAATATGAAGATGAGATACACGCGGCTCTAAAAAAAGATCTTGGAAAAAGTGATGTAGAAAGCTATATGTGCGAGACAGGGATGACCCTTAGCGAGCTTTCCTATATGATTAAGCACATTTTCTCTTTTACGAAAGAAAAACGGGTGCGTACTCCGCTGGCGCAGTTTCACGCAAGGAGCTATAAAAAGCCTTCGCCTTACGGCGTCGTACTGATCATGAGCCCTTGGAATTATCCGTTCATGCTGACCATGGAGCCTCTAATTGACGCCATCGCCGCCGGAAACACGGCAATCGTAAAGCCAAGCGCCTACTCTCCTTACACCAGCGACATGATCAAAAAGATCATCGAAGAATGCTTTGACAAGGAATATGTATCTGTAGTCACCGGCGGGCGCGAGGAAAACACTTGCCTGCTTGGTGAACACTTTGACTATATCTTCTTCACCGGAAGCCAATCTGTGGGCCGGGAGGTGATGCGAAAAGCGGCGGAATCCCTGACCCCGGTCACCCTTGAGCTTGGTGGAAAAAGCCCGTGTATCGTAGATAAAACGGCCAATATAAAGCTCGCTGCAAAGCGGATCGTATTCGGAAAATACTTAAACTGCGGCCAGACCTGCGTCGCGCCGGATTACATCTACTGCGACCGGACGGTAAAGGATAAGCTTGTGGCTGCCATAAAGCAGCAGATCAAAAAGCAGTTCGGCGCGCATCCCCTGGACAATAAAAATTACGGAAAGATCATCAATGAAAAGCATTTTAACCGACTTCTGGGACTGCGCGATGAAGCCAAAATTGTCTGCGGAGGTAATTTTGACCGTCAGACGCTTCGTATCGAGCCTACGGTCATGGACAAAGTAACCTTCAGTGACGCCGTTATGCATGAGGAAATTTTCGGGCCTATCCTGCCGGTGCTGGTGTACGATTCGCTAAATGAAGTGATCACCAACATCAACTCCATGCCCCACCCGCTGGCACTTTATCTGTTCACCTCCAACAAAGATACGGTGAAGAAAGTAACCTCCCTGTGCGGCTTCGGCGGCGGATGCGTCAATGACACCATCATCCACCTTGCCACAAGCGAGATGGGATTTGGCGGGTTCGGAGAAAGCGGCATGGGCGCTTATCACGGGAAGACCGGATTTGATACATTCTCCCATGATAAAAGTATTGTGGACAAAAAGACCTGGCTGGATCTCCCCATGCGCTACCAGCCCTATCGAAAGATCTATAACCAGTTGATTCATATTTTCTTAAAGTAAATGTAAGAAAACCGTAACGCTTTCGGCCTTGAGAGCTCTTACAGATATGCTATAATGTTAGTTAAGGTCATGCCTTGCGCGGGCGTGTCCTTAATTATTTTGAAAGAAGATGATACGATGAGCCGTAAAAAGAAATATATGAGTTCAAAAAAACGCAAGTACAGACGCATCCGGCACGTGATGCTCTTTATCCTCATCATCCTCATCGCTGCCTTGGGAGGAATCCTCGTTTGGCAGAAAAAACAAGAAGCCGACGAAAAAAAGGCACAGAAGGCGGAAGCGGCGGCACAGGCCAAGGTCGGAGAGGATGCAAAAAGCCCTGGGGATGACGAAGCAAAGACTGGTTCTGACGGTGCGGATAATAACGGTCCGACTGACGGAAAACAAAATAGTAATGATTCCGCTTCGGCAGATGAAAAACAGGATGGCACGGATAGTACCGATCCGGCAGAGGCGCAGCAAGACGGTACGGATACCGGAAGCAATATTAATAAGGAAGTCCAGCTCGCCGAGAACACCGCGACAGAGGAAAAGCATAAGGACAACGGCCTTGCCATCTGCATGTACCACTATGTCTATGACAAGGACAACCCGCCTAAAGAAAAGCTCAACAGTAACTTCATCGAGGTTCACGACTTAGAAAAAGAGCTTAAGTATCTGACGGAGAACAACTATTATTACCCTACCTGGGAAGAGGTAAAGCGGTATGTGGAAGGTGATCTGCTCCTTCCGGAAAAGAGCGTGGTGCTCTCCTTTGACGACGGAGCCTACAGCTTCCTCAACTTAGGCGTACCGCTCTTTGAAAAATATAAAGTACCTGTCACGTCATTCCTCATCGGCAATATCGATGGAAAAAAGAAAGTGAAAAAATACGCCAGTGAATACATGACCTTCCAGTCCCACTCCTACAACATGCACCGGGGCGGCGGGAATATCGGTCATGGCGGTATCTTCCCGGTCATGGATCACGACGATGCAGTTGCGGATCTTAAGAAATCCATTAAGATTGGCGGCAATGGCGATGCATTTGCCTACCCTTACGGAGATTATAATGATAGCTGCGTACAGGCGGTAAAGGATGCAGGCTTCTTATGCGCTGTCACAACAGAATACGGACGCGCCAAGCCGGGCGATGATCCGCTCCTTCTTCCGCGCGTCCGCATGTCTATGGGGCAGTCACTGGAAAGCTTTAAAAAGCTAGTCGAGTGATGCCGCAGTTTTATCATTAGTCACATCCCCATTTCCCGTTACCGGGATCACATCTCCGAGATAGGTCGGCCTGGGTTTTGCGATAGTATATCCTACATCCTTGATCCTGGCCGCCGCTTCTCTGAGCTTCCGGTACTTGTCACCTCTGTAAACCCTCGTATCGCAGGTCACGCCCTGGGCTTCTATCCCAAGTGCCTTTGCATCGTAGAGTGCACGGTACATGTGATACTTCTGTGTCACCACAACAAGTCTGTCCGCCTCGAAGATTTCCTTCGCCCGATACATGCTCTCATATGTGGAAAAACCCGCATGATCCATGAAGATACATTCAGACGGCACGCCCTGTTCAATCGCGTAATCCTTCATGGCATTCACCTCATCATAATCATCGCTCCCATGGTCCCCGCTCATGATCATGCGGTCGGTAAGACCTGCCTTGTAGATAGATATCCCCGTATCCAGACGTTCTTTCAGCATCTTACTCAGGCTCCCGTCCGATTTTACCTGGGCACCAAGTACCAGTACTGCGTCTATGTGCTCATCTGCTTTAAGCTGATCCATGGCCACGATTCGCTTCTGAACCGATATTCTGACGAATCCATTGATTCCGAAGATCATGACAATCCCAGCCGCAATAAATATAAGAAAAAGCTTTATCACCTTTCTCAGGGTCAGTTTCGCAAATCCCTGTTTCCATCCTTTTTTCATGCGCTGTCTCTCCCATCTCTTTGTATACTGTTTCCATCGTCTTCTGAAAATCATATCTACAGCATACAAGATATGTTCCCGATATACAAGAAGCTCCGCATATTCTTAAAATAAAAATAAAAAGTTTCCGCTGTGTTCTTAATGCTTATTTTAATATTTTCATGAAGATCAGTTGATCTTTTTCAGGTAATAGAACCCGTATGCCGGCACATTCAGCGCAGCCGGCTGAACGATCTGACCGGTGAGGATGTCCTCGTAGATTCCATCCGTCTCGTTTACCCACGCGATACGGTCATACTCGCTGAAGTTGAACAGGCCGATAATCTTATCTCCGTCGTAATATCTTCCCATCCCCAGGATACCCGCATCCCAGGTATCGATCGTCCAGGAATCCGCATAGGAGACAAATGCCTTCTCGCTCTTCCTGATTTCTTCAAGCTTATTAAGGCTCGTAAATACTCTCGCCTCCACAGTCTCAGGATGATCAATCTTCGCTGCATTCTCCCAGTTCATCTTTCCCCTGTGGATGTAACGGGAATCATCCGCCTTGTTTTGATCTTCTTTATAGCTGTAATCATTCACCTGGGCAATCTCATCCCCGCTGTAGAGCACCGGGATTCCGGACTGCATAAACATATAAGCATGAAGGGTAACATCGAACCGGATCGCACGCTCCATGGCTGCATCATCCTGCTCAAAGCCTGCCTTCTCGATCCCACACATGGATGCGGTCGTTGCACAGAATCTGGCATCGCCGCTGACCGGATCTGCATTGTACAGCTCGCCACGGCTGTTGCTGTCCCCGGCATATCCTTGGAAATAATCGTTCAGGTATTGTTTGTGGGAGCGTTCTCCCTTGCCCTCGGTCATCAGTGTCCCGTAATCTAAGCCCCAGCCGATGTCGTCGTGACAGCGCAGGTAATTCAGGAACACATACTGCTTCGGCAGTCCGTTTACGATGTCAAGCTGTTTCTTTAACAAGCTGACATCTCTTGTGGCTACCGTATGCCATGTAGTTGCCATGGTTGTCACGTTATAAAGCATATGGCACTCCGGCTTTTCCACTGTTCCAAAGTATGGTACTACTTTCTCCGGCTCCATCACGACTTCACCCAAAAGTAACACACTCGGACATACAATCTCACTGATGATCCGCATCATACGCACTATGGTATGTACCTGCTTAAGATTCCTGCACTGGGTTCCCAGCTCTTTCCAGATATAAGGCACTGCATCGATGCGGATGATATCGATCCCCTTGTTGGCAAGATAGAGGAAGTTGTACATCATCTCATTAAATACTCTCGGATTCCGATAGTTCAAATCCCACTGGTACGGATAAAACGATGTCATGACAAAATGTCCTGCATCCGGAAGCCAGGTAAAGTTCCCCGGTGCTGTCGTCGGAAATACCTGAGGCACGGTCTGCTCGTACATCTTCGGAATCGTATCATTATTAAAGAAGAAATAACGGCTCATGTACTCGCCGTCCCCCTGACGTGCGCGCTTCGCCCACTCGTGATCCTCTGAAGTATGGTTCATGACAAAGTCCATGCAGACATTCATCTTCTTTTCGTGACAAGCCGCGGTAAGCTCCTCCAAGTCATCCATGGTCCCTAATTTTTCCTGGACTTTCCGGAAATCCGCCACCGCATATCCGCCGTCGGAGCGTCCTTCTACCGTATCCAAAAACGGCATCAGATGGATATAATTCACGTTGCATTTTTCCAGATAGTCAAGCTTCTCCTGCACACCCTTCATGTTGCCCGCAAAGTTATCAATGTAGAGCATCATGCCAAGCAGATCGTTGCTTTTATACCAGTTCGGATCCTCCTCACGCTCTTTATCGAGCTTTTTAAGCTCCTTATTTCTCTCTTTATAAAAACGATAAAGATTGTCACACAGCTCCGCAAACATGGAATCATTCTCGTAAAGCTCGATGTAGAGCCATTTCAGCTCATCAAAATGCCGCTCAAAGCGTTTGACAAAAGAAATCTCTCTTCCGCTCTGATCCTTCGGCTCCCCTGGCTCTGTCTCAGCTTCCAGCCCAGTCCTGGATTCTATCTTCGTTTCTTTCACTTCTGTTTCAGCCTGCATCTCTTCTGCTGCTCTGACTTCCGCTTCTTTTTTCACCTCTGCCTGTACATTGACTACCGCCTTTTTTGCAGCAGCTTTTTTCTTTTTTCTTGTTGTTTTGCTACCCACTATGCCACCCCTTGCCTATATAATTTTGATTTTCTCTATTATACTTCCGGTATATGTCCATTTCAATGCAATATTCCATTTTTCAATATTATCTTGCATTTGGAATGGTAAAAGCTCACTTTACCGGTAAAGTGACATCAGCGCTTTTATGTCCAAGGCAAGCGCAGCATCTCCTTGTGCTACCAACGTAAGCACAGGAAGTCCGGTCAGGCTCTCAATCATCTGAATGTTATCTTCCTGCATCATGCCGCCGCTGTAGCGATTCAGGATAATTCCCTTTGCTTCTATACCACAGTTTTTCAGATGTTCTGCTGTCAGCACGGCAGAATTGATCGTCCCAAGCCCCGCATCCGCCACAATAACCGCAGGGAGGTCAAGTGCCTTTACGATGTCCTCCAAAAGTATCTTATGTCCACTGTCCCACCGGATGGGGCATACGATTCCGCCGCTTCCCTCTACCGTTATATAATCGTACTGTCCAAGGACGCTCCTGTAATCTGCTTTCACTTTTTCCATATCTGCCGGATTTCCCTCAATCCTCGCCGCTAAGTGCGGGGACACTGCCGACTCGTACAGATAGGAAAGAAGTGTCCTGTCGTCCTGCTCTATGCCCGATATCCTTTTTACATATCCGGCGTCACTCTCTTCTATGCTTTCCGCGCCGGAAAGCGCCGCCTTATAGTACCCGGCCCGGCATCCGGCTTCTGTAAGCTTTTTTACCATCAGCGCGGTGACATAAGTTTTTCCTATGTCTGTACCCGTCGCCGTAACGAACAGTCCTTTACCCATTGCACAGCACCGCCTTGTATCCCAGTCTGCGGATCATCTCCATATCGGATTCTATCGTATACCCCGAAGTAGTCAGCATATCTCCGGAAATGACTGCGTTTGCCCCCGACTGAAAGCACCCCTCGCCCTTATCTTCCATCAGACCTCTTCCTCCGGCCAGACGAATGGACGCATCAGGCAGGATAAATCGGTACACTGCCGCAATACGGCGCATATCATCTTCGTTAAACCTTTCATTATTCTCGTAAGGCGTGCCCGGGATGGGGTTTAGCATATTCAGCGGAACACTTTTTATCCCCAGTTCCCGCAGGGAAAATGCCATGTCCACCCGATCTTCCTTCGTCTCACCCAGCCCCATGATGCCGCCACTGCACACAGAAAGCCCTGCTGCCTTCGCCGCCTTAATCGCAGCCACCTTATCCTCAAAAGTGTGGGTGGTACAGATATTGGGGAAATTCCTCCGGGAAGTCTCAAGATTATTATGTACCCTCGATGCACCTGCCGCCCTTATCTTTTGGAACTGCTCCTCAAGGAGAAGTCCGAAAGATACGCACACCTCGATATCTACTTCCTTTTTCATCCGCCGGATTGCCGCGCACATCTGATTCACTTCCGAATCTTTAAGCGCTCTTCCGGAAGTTACGATGGAGTATCTGAGTACGCCTCTGTCCGCATTGTACTTTGCCTGACGGACAATTTCCTCTGTATCAAGCAACGGATATTCTTTCGCGTCCGTGCTGTAATAGGCAGACTGGGCACAAAATCTGCAGTTTTCCGAACACCTCCCGCTCTTTCCGTTAATAATGGTACAGATGTCAAAACCATCCCCGCAAAAATGCTGTCTTATGTCATCCGCTGCTTCGCAAAGCTTTTCAAGAGGCTCTTCATAAAGCATAAGAGCTTCTTCCCTCGAAATCTCTCCACCGATTTTTATCTTTTCTTTCAATTCATCTATCACTGACATATTCATTTCCCTCCCTTAAATCTTTCGTCCTAATCCGCATAAAGACCGATTTTCCTGAGACGCAGTCCCACGCCGGACGCCAGGATGCACAGGATGAAATCCCCCGGCATGTCTAAGGGAAAGCAGGATAAGAAAATCACTGCCCATGTCGCCGGAGTATTGGCATAAAAATTCAGGATCATGTATTTATAAGCAATTCCGATTCCATAGGTAACCGCAAATCCCGCCAGACAGGAAAGAAAATAATTCTTCGGGCAAACACTTAATTTCTCACTCAAGGTTCCTGTCACGCAGGCCGTCACGACAAAACCGAGAAGGTAACCGAAGCTCGGCCGAAGCACATAGCCAATCCCGCCGCCTGCCGCAAATATAGGAAGTCCCAGAAGCCCCAAAAGCACATAGCAGCCCACTGAAAGTGCCCCTTTATTGCCGCCAAGTACCAGTCCGGCGAGCAGCACGAAAAAGAACTGCAAAGTAAAGTAATCCATGTAGGGAACCGGTACCTGGATAAATGCCCCGATCGCTGTCAATGCGGTAAACATCCCGCACAAGACCATATTTTTTGTTGAAAGTTTCTTTGCTGCTGATGATTCCATAAAATAATTCCTCCTGCCGTATCGTTATATTTTTACCAAATCTTTTAACAACTATATAACAGGAGGGAATAATTGTCAATCCATTTTTAATTCTGGTTAACAATTTCTTATTTCACGCACAAAAGCACGATTCCTGCCATCCCCGCCAGAACACCCACAGCCAGAAGATAATACAGCCCCTCCGTCAACAGCATCTTCCTCTTCTGCCTTTTTGTCATTCCCACGCACTCCATAATCTGAAATTCATTCTTCCTGGACAGAATCCCCGTAACCGTCACATTCAGGAAATTCGCTGCTCCCGCGAGCAAAAGCACCGCGCTGATACTCCCGAAGAGCATCCGGTTTCCCCGGATATACTCTTTTGCCTGTGCCAAAAGCTCTGACTTGCAGATGACAAATAGCCCTGCCTCTCCTTCACCTTCACCTTTCCAGCCTGTTCCAGGAGTCGCATCCCGCCGTCGGTTCTCCTCCAGACAGATATTCATAATCTCCCGCTTAACCTCCGGCTCTCTTCCCTCCTTAGCATCAAGCTCCATGCAAAAGGTCTTTTTCTCGGTCGGCAGCTTTTCAAATCCCTTCTCACTAATCAAAAAATATGCCATTCCCTCCGCACCGTGCCAGGTTCGAAAGATTTCCGGGAAATCCTCTTCCTGACTGTCAAAGTATCCGCTCAGCGAAAAGACCTCCGACTGCCGCTCCTTCGGGTAGAGCTCCTCATCAACCCCCTCCCACCATTCCAGGCGGCTGTTCGCCAGACTTTTCTCCCGCGTCATAATAGTCGTAAAGTACACCGGTTTCCCCACAGCCTTTGCCGCCCCTTCCTTTTCCTTCGGCGACAGCCCAAAGTCATGGAGAATCGCCACGCCGGTACCATTTTCCAGGCTGTCCATATCCACCGCCAGGCCACGCTCCTTTACATACTGTCTGAGCGCATCCATCTCCTCATCGTTCAGTATCTGGATAACATCCGCATCACCGCTCTCAATCATAGGAAAACCGTCCACCTCATCGATGAATTCCGCCCATTCCGGTGCCTCATCAAAGGGCCACGTTGCCTGTCTGGCAATCGTCGAGAACATATACGCCCCTTCCGCGACGCGCAATGTCTCCCGCCGCATCCCATCAAGCCCCAGGAGCCTCTCCTTTACCTCCGGGGAAATGGGTGAAAATTCATCATAATAATTATCATCCAGCAATGTAATGCCCGAGCTTTCCGTCTTTAACGGCTCTTCCTTCGCATCCCGGAACGTATACTCTTTCCAGTACCCTTCCTCTTTCCCGAACCGGCTCATTTCCCCTGCAATCAGGAAATCCGGATGTCTTTCAATCACATGGGTATAATCCGTTTTCTCTGTGATGAGCACCGCCCCGAAAAATGCAATGACACCAAGGAACAGGGAAAGTACCGTCAGCACGAATCTCCCCTTATACCGCAGCACATTCTGCCGCGCAAGATAAAGGATTTCCCTTTTCGCGCCCCGCTTTTTCTGCCGCGCAAGATAAAGCATCCGCTCTTTTGCACTCCGCTTTCTATGCCGCATCTGGCGTCTCTCTTCCCGCGTCCTGCCCAGTGCGTCTTCTCCCTTCCTTTTCTTTCCGGGCTTTAGCCCCGTATAGCCGATGCTTTCCACGCAGGACATATTTACCGCGCGATAAATCACCCGGGCGGACACCGCCGCCGTAAGAAGTACCGCAGAGGCTGCCGCCGCGGCAAGGATTCCCCCGTAAAATACCTTAATCTCACCGCCGCCTTTAAAGCAGTCCGCATACTGTTTCCCCAAAATTCCTGGAATCACCAGGCCCAAGACCACCGAAGATACCGCCGTCCCGGCTGCCGCGCCAACACCTGCCGCACTTAAAATCTGCCGCAGATAGACCTTCCTGAGCTGCTTTCCCGTAGCGCCGATGGTGTTCAAAAGCCCCATCTGCCGGATATCGCCCGCCAGGGATATCCCCAGCACATTATAGACCAGGAAGAACATGCCGCCGAGCACCACTACCGCGCCTAACACCGCCGTATCGTATCCGCCCGCCGTCAGGCGCACTGCATCGTAGGCGGCCGTATTCTGCACGGAAAGCCTGAGCTCCCCCGGTACGTCTGCATAAAGCCTCTGCTGTACCTCCCGCCAGTCCATGCCGTCCGACTGGCAGAGCAGTACATCCGATTTCTCCATATCAAAGCCCCAGCTCCTTAATTTTTCCTCCGAAATATAGCCGCAGGCAAGCCCCGGGCGGTTCTCCATATAGTCCGTATACCAGCCGCACAGGAGAAACTCCTCTTTGGCGGTGCGAAAAAGCCCTACATTCACCTTAAGGGAAATCTTCATCCCAATCTCCGGCTCCGAGATTCCAAGGGTCTCCAATACTTTCACCGGCAGCATCACCTCCTGCCTCTTCACGGGATAATGCCCGGCGATGTCTGTATAGACCGGTTTTACAATCTCTTCCCACGCCTGACTGTCAAGCCACTGGAGCATACAGACGCGCCGTTCACTGTCTGCCAAAAGCCCTTCTCCGGTCAGCATACTTCTCCCCACATGCTTTACATACCCAAGAGTACGCACCTTCTCATACTGCTTACGTTCCGCGCGCTCAATGCAGGCAGATGCCCTCGTCCCGGCTGAGCGCACCGCCTGCGTATACTCCGCTCTTACTTTCCCAAGGGAAATGCCGAACACCATCGTCAGCGTAATGATGCACATGCAGACCGCCCCCGCCAATATCCGGTTCCTCCCTTTATTGCTCCGTCCAATCTCCAGCGCCAGCATCCGGAGCACCGCCCGGTTATCGTTAGGGGTACATCCGTTTCTCTCCATTACCTCTCGCCCCTTTCACATATCCTGCCGTCCTCAAGCCGCACAACGCGGTCTGCCATCTGCGCCACTTCCTCCTGATGGGTCACTACCACCATAGTCTGGTGAAATCTCTCCGCGCAGGACTTAAGAATTCCTGTCACCTCCATGCTGGTGGCAGAATCTAAGTTTCCCGTAGGCTCGTCCGCTAAAATAAGCGCCGGTTTTGCCATAAGCGCGCGGGCAATCGCCGCCCTCTGCTGCTGCCCGCCGGACAGTGTCCGCGGCAGACGCTCAAGCTTTTCTATAATCCCTAAGCTCTCCGTCACCTGCTCAAGCAAACTTTTGTCAATCTCCGCACCGTCAAGCCTTAAGGGCAGCACGATATTTTCATAAACACTCAGCACCGGAACCAGATTGTACTGCTGGAACACAAACCCGATATTCCTCCGCCGGAAAATCGTCCGCTCCTCTGGCTCCATATCCTTAAGGCTGTTTCCCCGAATCCACACGCCGCCCGCCGTCGGCACGTCAAGCCCCCCAAGCATATTTAAAAGCGTCGTCTTCCCGCTCCCGGAAGTTCCCACAACCGCCAAAAATTCCCCGTCCGCTATGGACAGGGATACATCGTCAAGAGCACGGACTTCATAGGTTTCCGTAATATAATATTTTTTCAGACCGACCGCTCTTACAATCTCCATAGTATCTCCTCCTTCGGCGGATGCACCCCGCCTTATCTTCCGGAGCCAATATCACAAAAACCCCGGCAGCTACTACTATACAGAGCAAATCTAACAAACCTCTAACAAATTTAAGAGAAATCAACTGGAAGATTCACCTCCATCACCACCCCCGGCTCTCTCCTCTTCACCGCCAAAAAACCGCCATGCATATTCACAATCTCCCGCGCCAGGTACAGCCCAATCCCGAACCCCTCCTGGGATGTAACCCGCCTCCCCCGGTAAAACCGCCGGAAAATCTGACATTCCTCCCCCGCATCAATACCGATGCCGTAATCTCTCACCCTGATTTTTAAGAACATCTCATTTTCCGTCACGGAGACATTTATCGCGCCCCCGTTCCGGCTGTACTTCACTGCATTGTCAAAGATATTAAAAAGAGCCTCCCCAAGCCAGTTCGCGTCATGGGCCAGGCTTACCTGCCCGGGGAAATCAACCGATACTAAAAGCTCCTTTTCCTCCGCCCGGCACTGTATCTGCCCCAGTGCGTTCCTGACTGTCTTTAAAATGTCCGTCTCCTCCTTTTTTATCTGGATGATATGTTGCTCAAGCCTGGACATTCGGATAAAGCTCTCCACAAGAAAATGAAGTTTCCCCGCGCTTTCCTCCGCCGCTCTCACAGACCCCGAAATCTCCCCCATCCCGGGCTCTTTGGCCGTCTCCCGCAAAAACCCGAGATAAGTCTCCAGATTCGTAAGGGGCGTCCGCATCTGGTGGGCAATCTCGGAGATAAGCCTCTGGATCTCATCCCGGCTCCTTCTCGCCTCATCCCGGCTGCCCTGCATCATCTCCTGCACACGCACAAGACGGTACGCCGTTTTCCCATAAAGCGTCTCCTGCCCCGAATCCGCCGCGCTTATCCGCCGCTCATTCAAAATATTTTCTGCAAGGGCGTAGAGTCTTTTCAATTCCCGCTCTCTTCTCCTTCTCTGCAAAAAATACACCGCCGCCCCGCCGCCAAGGAAACCTGCAAGACTTCCGAATATCATTTCCATATACATACCATGTATCTCCTGTCTGCCCTCTCATCGTACATACTCATTTATGCCCCGTCTTTCCCGCTCTGTCTTTCATCTATCCGGTATCCAAGTCCGAATACATTTTTGATACAGCAGGATTTTGCGGTGTCCGGGGAAAGTTTCTTTCTTAAACGGTTAATGGTGACGCTCACCGTATTGTCCACCACGAACTGCCCGTCAAGCCCCCACACATGCTCCAGGATGTTTTCCTTCGTGAGCACCTGCCCCTGATTTTCCGCCAGATATTCTAACAGCCGGTACTCCTTCGCCGTCAGGGAAATCTCCTGATTCCTTACAAAAACACGCTTTCTGTCGGGATACAGCACAAGCTCTCCCACGCGGACTGCCCGCTCTCCTCCTTCCGCGCCCCTTCGCCCAAGCACAGCCTCAATCCTCTTTTGCAGCACTTTCATGGAAAATGGCTTGACCACATAATCATCCGCGCCAATGTCAAAAGCGGCAAGCATATCCCGCTCCTCATTTCTTGCAGTCAGGAAAATCGCCGGGATTTTACTATCGGCTGCCGGATGCGTCCGGGCATCTCCCCGAAACTTTGACCGATATTTGTCCTGCAGTTCCCGGTACAGCGTGATGCCGTCGCCGTCCGGGAGTCCGATATCGATTAAAAGCAGAGACTCCCCATTTCCCAGCAGAGACAGGGCGTCATTTTTCGTGCGCGCACAGACCGTAGCGTATCCCGCACTTTTAAGGCTCATATCCAACGCCTGGTTTAAGAGCCTGTCATCCTCGATAATCCCGATTGTATTCTTTCTCTCCATCCCATATTTTTCTGCCATTGCATTTCCTCTCCCCGGGATATTTGACTTTTCTTTCCGCAATTTCAGCACTATCTGCCTTTCTGCCGCTCCAATTCCCTATTATAGACTTCAAGCGTCCGCTCATCAAAAAGCACCCACTTCACAGCGTCCAGTTCCCCCGGATGCTCTTTTACAAACTTTTTCACCGTCCTGACGGCAATCTCTGCCGCCAGCTCAAGCGGAAACCGATATATCCCCGTAGAGATAGAAGGAAACGCGACGCTCCTTATCCCGTTGTCCGCCGCCAGCTCAAGGCAGGACTGATAGCAGGATGCAAGCAGCTCTTCCTCCTTAAACTTTCCGCTGCCCCAGCAAGGCCCCGGCGTGTGTATCACATACTCGCAGGGCAGACAATATCCCTTTATGATTTTCGCCTTTCCGGTTTCGCATCCGTTTAACGTCCGGCACTCCTTAAGCAATCCCGGACCTGCGGCGCGGTGAATCGCACCGTCCACGCCGCCTCCCCCGAGGAGGCTTGTGTTGGCGGCATTGACAATCGCCTGGACACCGTGGTTCTTCGTGATATCTCCCTTCACCGCCGTCAGCACCGTGCCGGTTCTTTCGTCCGCCGTCAGCATTGCGCTGGTTCTTTCGTCCGCCGCAAAATTCCGGTAAAATTCCCTGAAATTATACCCACCGGGCATGTTATTCCCGAAGGGCATGTTATTCCCAGAGGGTATACGATACCCAGAAGATGCTCCATTTTTTGCCGCTTTTGGCACCTGCTGGTGCGGCGCGCAGTCAAGTACCGCAAAATCTACTCTTTCGAACATCGTTTCCCTACTCTTTTCCATCTCTTTCAGAGCCTCATAAAATAAATCCGAAATCACGCGGGCGTCATTTCCAAAAGCACCGCATCCCCATGCGCCGAGAATCAGGTTCCGGTATCCGAAACATGCCGCGCACTTAAGCATCCGCTCAATCCGGCGGCGAACCAAGTTCCGGTACTCGCTCTCGCTCAAACCTTCCTTTCCCCGCCGGACCATAGGCGCGGCACAGGTAAGGACAGCCACAATTACGGTATTATCCAGCAAATCCCCGTTTTCATCCCTGATAATCTCCACCTTCGGCGTGAACATCATGGCATCAGAACCCAGGAATGTACAGCGTCCTCTATTATAATCGTAGTACCTCGCAGCCTCTCTGCTTTCCAGGGAAAAAAGCAGAGAGCTTTTCCTGCACAAATCCTCCTCCTGCGCCCTTGCGCCCTTTCGGACACCTCCGCCCGGGTGGACAGGATTGGCGAGGTTCAGCACCAGAATTTCCTTTTCCTTCGCCTCCCAGCCCTCAGGCTGCAAAGCTCTTTCCTCGCAGCGTTTTCTTGCAAGCGCAAAAGAATCAATGTTTTCACAACTGTAGCTGCACTTTCTGCCCGTAAATGTTTTATCGGTATCCGCACAGCCATGACCCGTGTCAGCCCTATCGGAATCCGTTTTGGCAGAATCAGACCTGGCATCCACCCTGGCAGAATCCGTTTTGGCAGAATCAGCCTTAGCGTCCATCTGGCTGCAGATGGATTCTGCATCTTCCGGGAGAAGGACTTGGACATGCTCCATTTCCTGACGGGATAGACGCAGATTTACCTCACGTCCGTCTTTCCGGTAATATCCGTTTTCCAAAATTTCCAGCGTGTCTTCCAGCATCTTTTTATTCGCATCCCTCATAAACATATCCTCCCCTTCGGCTGATGCCGTCCTTATAACATATAGACTCTATTTTTATAAAAGGACATTCCCGTATCTGTCTGCTCTCTTCCGGAAACCTTGTATTATAAACCAATTCCTGATACACAGCATTCGGAATCTGTATTTCTCCAAACAATTGCTGTACTAAATTTAGATGCCCGACTTTCATAAGGGAAATCAATGGCGTAGTATCTGCTACAACAATCATACCATTGCCCTCTTCAATTTATCCCATTCTTCCACTTCATCCTCAGCCTCTGAAATATCCATAGACAGATATGCAAATCCCATATTGTCATACAATTCTATTAAGTCATATTTAGAAATTCCAAGAATCTCCGCAGCTTTCCCATGGGAAATAATGCGATTATTAATGTATGGATACAGCAAAAGCGCATTTCTTTCTAATTCTGCCTTTTTATCATGTGGTTTCAAATATTTCAGCATACCATCCGGAACTTTAATTTTAACATCTACATACGTCATGAAATCCCCCCTGTCACTATTTATTATTATATCGCTGATTATTTTACATACATTCTACCACACATCCCCCCGTCTTTCCACTTTGAAAACCCGTCGGCCGGTGCTATAATATTAATAGGTTACTGTCCGGACACCCGCTCATTTTACAAAGGATTGATATTTATGGAAATACACAGCGAGAAAACACTATATGATTATCTGTTTAAAGAACTGTACCGGAATTACGACCAGGCTCTTTTCCTTTGGGGCGAGGAGCTTACCGACAAACGTCTGTACATCTATCCGGGAAAGATAAAAGATATCCCCGTCTACAATACATTTTCAAGCCGGCTCATAAACTGCGGGCTCATTACCGTCAACCGCAAAAATGACCATCCGATAGCGTGTACCTCCACCCGCTATGACGAACTGACAAAGACCGTCTACATTACGGAGAACAATTTCAACGGTCTGTGGGGCTTGCTGAAAAAAAGCGTCGCTCTGGGAATCCGTCTGGCAAATCAATCCGAAACTCCATGTTCCATCCAATCCCCCAAAGACATCCTTATCTTAGACTGTCTCCAGAGAACCGGCAGCACTCCTGCCCTGAAGAACAACCGGATCATTTACCTGGCAAAGGAGCGTTCCCCGGAAGAAATCCGGCTGACCGCCTCCCGCCAGAGCGCTATCGACAACCAGAAAAATCTGTACTTTTACTCCAAATCCTCCGGCTATGTCCATGACCGTCTATGCGGGCATCTCAAAGGTATAAGCCCTGAAGAATTTGCCGCCTCCGATGCATTTCCGGAAGGGCGGGAATACTGCCCCCACTGCATCCGGCAGATTTTCATCCGCATCGGCTGCGCCCCCAACGCAAAGGAAATCCCTGTCTGCAACCGCATTTTCGCCCAGTACAACGTAGGGACAAGCCAAATCCGCCGCTTTGTGGAAAAAGAAGGGATGCGATTCCACGCGAAGACGCTTTCCGAAATGACTGTAACCTGCGGAGAGGACACATGGGTCATCAGCCTGGAGGATGGGAAGGCAAAGCTCTGGCACAATAACTATGTCCGCATATCCCCGGAGGAAAGATATATCACCCAAGGATTCCATCTCCAGAAGACAAACGGCGGCTCCTCCCTCTATCAAACTCTGAAATATATCGCAAACTATTCCTGGCAGAAACATCTTGCCGCCGAAAACAGAATAGCAGAAACCGAAATTGAAAACGCAAATCCGAATAGCATAGAATCAGACAGCACGAGACCGGACGGCTCACTCACCTCCCCGCAGGCTCCGGGAACAGACACGCCGAAAGCCTCCCTGCCGCAGCGTATTTTCGCCTATATTAAGAAACTATTTTGTTAACTTCCTTTCCGAAACTGAAAGTTGACGCCTTGAAACCTCAGATTGGTTGTGCTTGCTGCCATTTGAGCGTAATATAGCGTAATACAGTTGCCGGCAGGTTCATCCGCAAACTGGCAGCAAAAAATATCCATAAGGAGGCGCTCAGTAATGACATTCGGACAGAAACTAAAACGATTACTGAAAGAAAACAATATGTCTCAGGAAGAGCTGGCAGAGCAGCTAGGTGTATCCCGGCAGGCGGCGGGAAAGTGGACGAACGATAAAGGCCTGCCGGAGGTCAGCAAACTGATACAGTTAAGCAGCCTGTTCGGCGTATCTCTGGATTATCTGCTGAAAGAAGATTATGAGGATACACCGAAGGAAAGCTGTGGGGAAAGTTTGGAAGAAAACGGCGGGAATATTCCGGCATCCGACGCCGATTATTATGTAAGCCAGGAGATGCTTAACGGATACTTAGCATACAGACGGCAGAATACCTTGCGGATAACAGGCGCCGCCGCCCTTTTAATCTTATCCGGCCTCTTTGAGAATCCCGGTTATCACAGCCCTGTCACATCTCTGTTATACTGGGTTGCCGTGACCGCCGGAACCGGGCTTATCATCTGGCATTTTTCTATCCCAAAACAGTACCGGGAAATCAAGACCTCGCATCTACTCCTGGACGACGGCGTGTTTGAGGAATTTAAGCAGAAGAGGGAAACGCGGCGGAAAGCCTATACGGCAATGATGATTGCAGGAGCGGCAATCCTGCTGGCAAGCTGTGAGATAGAATATTTCCTCATGACCCATTTTGAAAATACGGTCTGCCATATTTTCAGCACACTGTCGGATACGATATGGCTGTCTCTGATCATCTGGGCGCGAATGTCCATGTACACGGACAGCCTAATCATCAGGAATGCCTCCCAGGCTCCGGGGCGTACTCCTATGCAAAGATACCGCTGGATATACGCCGCACTTCCCGTCACCGCCTGTGCAGTCATACTCGGAATCGCAACAAATGTATGGAGTCCGTATGCGCCCATACTCATTCTGTTCTGCTGTTTATTGGTTACCGTATGCAAACTTTTGATGGAAGGCAGGAAATAATATGATGAAGAAGATAAAGAAAATAATATGGATGAAAAAAATATACGCCTTACTTTTCCTCCCGGCACTCATCCTCCTTCCTTGCGGCGGGTGTGCCGCTCAGAGAGATGCAAAACCGGAGGCAGAACAAGGCGCGGCGTACACTTTAGAAGAGCTTGGCAATCTGGCCCAGCTCGAAATATATCTGCCCGGAGACGACGAGCCGGTAAAAATCATAACCGATGAGGAGATACTGTATCAGTATAATCAATGTCCTTCCCTGTGTGTCTCCGATTCTGAGCCTGAATCCGAAGAACGGCAGGAAGAATTAAGAAAAGCCGCAGCAAGTGCGGCGGAAAAATGTTTACTTGTCGCTTATAAATATCCCGTCTCGCGCTTTCACAAGGCAGAGCTTGAAAAAAGCACAACAATTACGCTGTATGAAGATATCAATATCATAAAAACCGAAGTGTCGGAAGAAAGCATAAAAGGCGCGGACATTCCCGCAGAATATCTGACCTTTTACTCGGAAATCTCCAGGGAAGAGCTGGAATTTTATCAGACGTTGGCTGGAAAATCATAAAACCTATTTTTCCGGATACTCTTTATCCTTCCAGTACCACCACTTAAGTTTCTCCGGTTCCCGCTCCTTGTGCTCCGCATAATACACCGCACAGCGGTACACATACAGCGCGCACCGGTCTTCCTGAAACCCCTTTCTCAGGCAGTCTAAATGATACAGCTCCTCCGGGTCTCTCCCCTTAAGGTCTGCGACGCAGCGGATTCCGATATTGTGCATGTGATGCTCTATCCGCGCGCCGACGCCCGGAATATCCTTTAAGTCGCTGACCGGAGCATCGCCGGATAAATTTTCCTCTTTCCCTTTCATCTCTTCCGCTCCTGTCTTTTCTGGCATATCAAGTCCTCCTTACTGCAGATAAATCATGCAGCTTTTCCGCCTGCCGTCCTGTGTAAAATCCTTTGGCTATACAGAAGGCAGTTTTTAAAAACCGGAATTTGTACTTTCTTGTTATTGTGCTGCTAATTTCTGTAGTGCCTCATCCTTCGTTGCTACGAAGAAGAAATCTTTCCCGTTGTTGGACTCATAAATAAAGTCCTTAAGGGGTTTGCTTGTGTAATGTGAATAATCGCCGTATACCGCAACCTTCACATGATAATTCATAAATTTCTGGAGAATCTCGCCCGCCAGCCCCGTGCTGAGGATAAAGAAATCCCCGCAGATGAGATTCTTGTCAATCACAATCTTTTCTGCACCTGACTCATATTTTACAGTCATCGCCAGGTCGAGCGCCGTCTGCGCGTCAACAATCAACTTCTCGTCACTGGAAACAACTGCAATATCAGTTCCGTTCACTTTTATCATTTCAATATTCATTTTGTCCTCCTAAACTAAACCTGCAGTACAAATTCCAGTTAAAGTCCAGGGAACATACCATTACAGGATGTTCCCTGGATGAAAAGCTTAACATATATCGGGCTGGCTGTCAAATAGCTGCGCTTTTCCTGCATTTGCAAAGTTCAGCACATAATTATTTTGCAAAGCAAGACAACGAATAAATTCCCGCTGGCATCGTCCATTAGATAGGAATATAAAAACTATTCATAAACTTCCCAATAGCCATATCGTTTGCCACCTTTACGCTCTATTATCCCCTTGTCTTTCAATACATCCAGACCTCTTTGAATGGTACGCCTGTTAACAGACAACTGTTTAGCCATTTCAGTAGTAGTAATGGATGTATTTTCTTTAAGTAACACTAATATTTTTTCTTCCATTGTGACACCCTTTGTGACATCTTTTGTGACATCTTGGGCTTTGGAATTTGATACTTTGGCACTTTGAAGAGCAGAAAATTTCACCATGATATCTTCACCATGAACAATGTACTCCGGGGCTTTCGCTCCAAGATTTTTGCAGGCATCACGAATTTTCTGAATCCCGCGTCCCCAGCTTTCAATATATCCTGCACGGTAAAATACTCGTGCAATGTCGGGATTATATGGTTTTGATACATGAGCACTCAAAAGTGTCTCAACTGTCCAGCCAAAGGGCAGCATACTACAATTACTAACATACATAGCATCATCTTCAATGCGTATCTGCACTGGAACATTATCAGCCCAATTACAGTGAATTAAAGCATTAAAAACAGCCTCTCTTACAGCATCACGGGCAAAAGGATAGGTTTCTACTCTTGTCTCCTTATAATATGAAATTGCTGCTTTCAGATATTTTAGATAAATCAAGTCAATTACTCTATCTGCCAAAATAAGCAAAGAACCATGTACTTCATCCTGATATAATAACTCACTGCCTTCAAACTTTCCAATTTTCACATAACATCCGCCAATAATCTTTTCCGGTTTACGGTAAAAGCACAATGCACCTGCACGCTTAAGCTTTCCGTCTATTACCAGGTCCAGTTTTTCTAACAATTCAGCATTCTCAATATCCAAATCTTCTTTTGACATCCGCCCGTTTCGCAGAGCCTCTCTTCTAAAAATATCAAAACTCTCCTGATCCAAGTCATATACCCCAATATTAGATACTGTTGCTGCATCCCACTTTAACCCAGTCTTTGACATTAAAAAATTGGTCAATGCATTTCCTCGCAGCATCTGTTTTGTACTACCACTTCTATAATGGTATTCTCCATCATAATTTACGGGAAACGACCACGGACTAACGACAATCTCAATATAATCCAGCCCACCTTTAGTAAGCAGATTCACATCTGCCATAATTCCCAATTTGTTTTGAATCTTGTTGGGGATTTCTTCTAACAACTTTTTGGGATTTCTCACCCCAATTACAGTTCCATCATCTCGTGTCCCAATATATATTTTCCCCCGTTGTGCGTTTGCAAATCCACATATCCATTTAAGATATTCGTCACGCCACGATTCTTTCCATTCTATATTTTGACTCTCTGCCATTTTGTAGCCCCCACTTTTGTTTACTTCTTGACCCGTCAAAATTTAATTCAACACCATTTTTTCTTCTTTCTAAGCTCATCTCCTGAAACATTCTCGGTCTTATAATCATAAAGCATCCCGATTTCCTCCTCTGTCAGATTCATTCCCTCAAAAGCCAATGTTGCCTCTACTTCTTTAACTGCCTCCTCTTTCGAATATACAGGATGATTGATTTTTATCTCAAATGGAATACTCTCTGTAAGAATAATCTGCTTTATCATCATATTCACAACAGCAGATAAATTCGTTCCCAGTTTATCAAGAATCTCCGATGCTTTCTCTTTATCCTCCGGTGATGTCCGAACCTGTAACAATGTTGTATTCGCCATACGATTCCCTCCTTACAGCCCCATTATACTACAACATAATTACATTGTAAATATCATCTCCCCAACCCCTTTCCCCGGCGGCACGATAGGAAGTACATTCTCCTCCCGCCCGATGATAAACTCGATGACTGTCGGTCTTTTCCGTTCCGCCTTCGCCGCGAAAAACGCCCCCTCAATCTCTTCCTGCTCCAGGACACGGATTCCCCTCGCCCCGTAGCTTTCCGCCAGCCTCACAAAATCCGGCGTGTATTCCGGGCAAGCATCACTCGGCTTTCTGCATAGTTCCGGGCAATCCTTTCGCCTCCTTAAACAAGTGCAGGAGTAACGCCTGTCATAAAACATCTCCTGCCACTGGCGCACATTTCCCAGATAGCCGTTATTTAAGATGCAGATGATGATTGGCAGCTCATAGACCACCGCCGTCGCCAACTCCTGAACCGTCATCTGGATGCCGCCGTCGCCGCAGACTGCGATGACATCCTTTTGCGGATTCCCAAGCTTTGCCCCGATGGCCGCCGGAAGACCGTATCCCATCGTACCAAGCCCGCCGGAAGTCAACATTAGCTTTCTGTCTGTCAGCTCCAGAAACTGGGTCGTCCAGAGCTGGTTTTGCCCCACATCCGTTGTGATGATTACATCGGAAAACAGGGCATTGATTTTCCGGATAACCGCGAGAGGCGTCACCCTGCTTTCACCGCACTGCTCTGCAATAAGCGGCCTTTCCTGCTCCCACGCCCTGATCTCCTGCCGCCATCCGGCAAAGCCAAAGTCCGCCGCCGTCTCAAGCAGCTCCGCAATCGCCGCTTTCGCATCTGCTTTTACCGAGATGTCCACACTCACATCTCTTGACACGGACTCCGGCTCGATATCGATATGGACGATAACCGCGTTTTTCGCAAATTCTTTCGCGTTTCCGACGATGCGGTCGCTGAAACGCACCCCGACGGAAAGCAGCAAGTCGCACTCGCTGACCGCCATATTCGCCGCATAGCTCCCGTGAACACCTACATTTCCCACATACAGCGGATGGTTCGCAGGCAGCGCCCCCTTCCCCATAATCGTAGTGACAACCGGAATCCCCGTCTTTTCTGCCAGCGCAGTCATCTCCTTTCCCGCGCGGGCGATACCAACACCCCCTCCGGCAAGAAAAACCGGACGCTTTGCCCTTCTAAGACAGTCTGAAATCTCCTTCATCTTCTCCGCCAAAGCCTCATCGCCGCATGTCTCCTCATTTTCACTGTCCGTCGTTCCGTCCTGCCCACTGCGCCTTTTCGCATCCTGTTCGAATTCATTACCGCTCTCCGCACTGCCCAAAGCCTGCTGGATATCTTTCGGCAAATCTACTACCACGACCCCCGGTTTCCCCGACTTTGCAATGTGAAATGCCTTCCGTATCGTTCCCGCCAGCTCCTCCCTTTTTCGCACCGTAACCGCGTATTTGGTGATGCTCTTCGTTATACTTACGATATCAACCTCCTGAAACGCCCGGTTTCCGAGCAGATGCGTGGGCACCTGCCCGGTAAAACAGACGAGGGGTACACAGTCGTAATTGGCAGTGGCAATCCCCGTCACAAGATTGGTGGCACCCGGCCCGCTTGTCACCAGGCACACCCCCGTCTTCCCGGTAGAGCGGGCGTACCCGTCCGCGGCGTGGATAAGCCCCTGCTCATGGCGGGGAAGGATGATATCGATTCCCTTTGCACCGTAAAGCGCGTTAAATAAATCAATCGCCTGCCCGCCCGGATAGGCAAACAGCGTATCCACCTGTTCCTGCAACAATGCTTTTACAAAAAGTTCCGCTCCCGTAATCTGCATATCTTAATCTCCTCCTTCATGTATGCGTGTACTTGCTTGCAGTAACCGTATTTTTTTACGGCGCAATCATCCACTATACTACTTCTATTCTCTTCCGGCAAAAATGCCTCACGAAAACAGAGCGTACACCGGCAGCGCCGTAAACTTTATCATGTCTCACTTGTATCATATCTCACTCGTATCATGTTTCACTTATATCATATCTCACTCGTGCAATATCTCATTCCCTTTCAGCCAAATAATAGAAAATCACTCTCTCATCCCCCGGACAAACACCGCCACCGACTGCCGGATATACCGCTCCCTGTCAACCACGGACAATGCCTGTTCAAAGGACGCGCGCAGAAACGTATACCCAAAGGTGCCGGAAAAAAAGTTAAGCGCCAGACACTCAAAATCCAGCGGCGGCAGTTTCCCTTTCCTTTCCATTTCGTGAAAATACTGTGTCAGCGCGGACAGAAATGCCTCCGGAACTTTCATGATCAGCGGCGCCGTCTCCGCGTAAATCTGCGGCGCCCGGAGCCCGATGGACAGCCTGACAAAATCCGGGGTCATCTTATCCATATATTTTGCCATGAACATCTCAAGATCCGGCACAAGCTCCCACTTTACCTCCTGAAACAGCTCCGGCGTAACATCCCCCCGCCATCTCTCCTGCTCCACGCCGCTTAAGACAATGTCCTTTTTCGTCTTAAACTTGCGGAACAGCGTACACTCATTCACCCCCGCCTCTCTGGCGATGTCCTTCGTAGTCGTCGCGACATAACCTTTATCGCGGATTAAAGCCATCGCCGCGTCAATAATCCTCTGGCTGGTATCGTCCATTTTTGAAATCCTCCTTACCGCAATGCAAGTGATTACTTTCATTGTAAGGGAATGAGGTAGTCCTGTCAAGCGTTATCTCAAGAGCGCCATACTCCCCGTCAGCTTATTCACCTTCTTTTTCGCCCCGCAAAGAGCAATTCCAAAGTAATTCAGCTCTTCCGAAGACACCTCTCCCATCTTGCCGGTAAATTCATCATACGTCCTGCACCCCTGCGCCAGCTCTGTAAAATCCACTACCGTCAGTTCCGAGAATTCCGGCTCATACAATTTTTCACGGATAGCCTTTATCACCTTCGGGTTCCCTTTTAAGACCGGCACCGGAAATTCAATGATTCCTAAATGCTCCTTCCCGCTCCGGTCATAAACATTGCCGCCTATCACCTCCGGCATTTCCTTCCCTAATGTGATTCCCATAATCGCCGCCGTATTGGCGATGATGCCAAGAGGCAGATTTTCATCAATCACCATCACACATTTCTCACTCTATAAATCCATTCTCCTTATCCTCCTTATTCTTTCCTTCGTACTCCGACAAAAACAGCCCCGCCACCGCAAGCGCCGTACCCGCCGCCGAGACAGGCGTCACCCGCTCATGCAGGATTACCGCGGACGTCACCACCGTTATCACCGGAACCATGTAGATATACACGCTGGTCTTCACCGCCCCCAGCGTTTTCACCGCCACATTCCACGTCACAAAGCACAGCGCGGACGCTCCCAATCCCAGATACAGGATATTGAACAGATTTGTTCCCTCCGCAAACCGCCGAAAGTCCGGTGCAAAATCAAAGAAACACAACGCCGGCACCATAAATGCAAGACCGTAGAAAAATGTCCTCCGCGTCGTAAGGATGACCGGATAGCCAAACTTGCCGATTTCCCTTGTGAGCAGGGAATAACACGCCCACACAAACGCCGCCAGCACCGCAAGAAAATCTCCCGCCGGGTTAAGGGAAAGCTTTGCACCGTTAAAGCTGATCATGGCAATTCCAGCCATCGCAACCAGAAACCCGCAGAAAAATCCTGCTCCCAGCCTTTCTTTCCTATGCACCCTTTCCCGCCAGTTCTCCTCCCGTGATATTCCCCGAAATACCCTGGAAAACCCTGACAGCGGCACACGAGACAGCAGGGCGGTAAAAATGGGCGCTACCGATATGATAACCCCCACATTTGACGCCATCGTAAGCGTAAGGGCGATATTTTCCAGAAGGAAATACAGGCAAGTTCCGCACAGCCCCGCCAGCGCAAAGATTATCTCCTGCCTGCGGCTCACTCCCTTAAGCCGGCGCGGGCAGACGGCAAAAAGCGCCAGAAATCCCAGAACGAAACGAAGGAACAAAATCTCCACCGGCTGAAAATCCGCCAGCAGAACCTTCGTAGATATAAATGTCGTTCCCCATATGATAATTGTAAATAACGCCGCCAGGCTCCCGGCAAAGCGAGATATGCCCCTCCCGGCTCCGGCAGCACTCTTATCTTTCATAACAGTCTCATCCTCCATCTTTTTTCGTAAACATCTTCCGGTAACTCCCCGGTGCAAGCCCGATAAACCGGCTAAAATAATTGGTAAAATGGCTCTGGTCCGAAAATCCCGTCCGCATAGCCGCCTCCCCGGGAGGCACCCCCTCCGCCAGCATTTTCTTCGCCGCACCGATTCGGATATTTTCCAGATAGCGGTACGGCGTAACACCTTTTTCCTTTGTAAAAGCCCTGAGCAACGCAGATTTCCCAAGCCCCGCATAGCGGCAGATTTCATCCAGATAAATCCGCTCTGCAAAATGCTCCTCCATATATGCACACGCCCGCTCAATCTCTCGCCTGCAAGGCAAAACGCTGCTCTCAAAAGGCTGTCCGAACCTCCGGACAAGCATCGAGACGAGAAACAATAAAGTTTCCTCCCTCTCAAAGCTTTCGGTTTCTTCCATGAGCATCCCGTGGAGCAGGCGCACCTGACAGGCGATTTCCCCGTCGCAGATAACATTTTCCGAAAATCCGGGCAGCATCCGTTTTCCGGTAACCTCGTATGCCAGCTCAAGCATGACGCTCTCCCCGATATTAAGCCCCCGATAATCAAACGCTCCGCCGCCGTACTGCACACAGCCATGGCTGTCGCCCGGATGAAAAAGCACAACGCTCCCCCTCCTTAAGACATACTCCCTGTCCTTGCAGGAAAGCACCCGCCGCCCTCCCTCCACAAGCCCAATCACATAATGCCTGTGAAAATGTGCCGGGAACGGCTGCAAGATGCCCTCGAACCGATACGCCTCTACCCGCAGCTCCTCGTCGTATACCGCTGTCCGGATTTCCTTTTTCATGCAAACCCCTCCTGCCATGCTGATTTACCCGTCAGCATCCATTTTACTCCGAAAGCCGGTATATGTCTTGTAAAATATCTTCCTTTTCCATGCCACCGCAAAAATAAGGAGCAGAATCCATCTGCCCCGCAAAATATAAATATACTGACATCTCAGGCTAACAGCCAGTCTATCAGGTTAAGAGATTTTATTCCTTCATAAGAAGTGATATAATTCCTGTCCATTGACAGCACAACCTTTTCATAATTGTCCGGAATCATACGCAGCGGACGCAGTTCCCGCTCACGGGTCTCCGGTGTCTGCATACTTTCCGTCACCTGGACATACAGCTTATCTCCCGGCTTTTCCGCCACAAAATCAACCTCCGTCTCACCAACTTTGCCGATATAGACGCGGTATTCCCGGCGGAGCAATTCTAGAAAAACCACATTTTCCAATATATGCCCCCTGTCGGCATCCCGATAACCAAGCAGCATATTCCGAAAACCCAGGTCAACAATATAATTCTTACCCAGCGTCTTGAGGAGTTGCTTTCCCTTCACATCGTAACGCCCCACGCTAAAAAACACAAAAGCACTTTCCAGCATACCGATATATTTTCCAACAGTCTTCCCTGCTATATTCCTCCCTCTCCCCGGCTGAATCTGCCCTTCACCGGAAAGCACATTCCCAATGCTGTTGGGGGAGACAATGCTCCCGATATTCGAACAGAGAAACAGCATGATCTTATGCAGCATATTCTGGTCTGCCTGCGTATTTCGCTGCAAAACATCCCGCAGGATAACGGTTGAATAGATGCCTTCAAGCGCCTGTTCCGCCCTCGTCTCATGAAAACGATATTCCCTGAGAATGGGCATCCCGCCAAATTGAAGGTACTTCTGAAATTTTTCCTCCATCGTCACTGCCGTTTCAAATTCATAAAAACACAGAAACTCCTTAAAAGATAGCGGCAGCATACGAATCTCCACATATCTGCCGGATAAAAGCGTTGAAAACTCCGTAGACAGCAGATACGCGTTAGAACCAGTAATGTAGATGTCCACATCAAAATCCAACCGGAAAGACTCAATCGCTTTTTCCCAGTGTTCCACCGCCTGCAGTTCATCAAAAAGCAAATACGTCTTTCCCTCTTTCGGCATACGAGTGCTGACATAATCGTAAAACTTCAGATAATCCGTCAGCTCACGGTAACGCAAAGATTCCAGATTCATATGGATGATATTCGCATCCGGCACATGATTTTCCGTCAAATACTGATGAAATAGATCAAGCAGAGACGATTTTCCGCATCTGCGGATTCCCGTAATAATCTTAACCAGGTCAATATCTTTATTCTCAATAAGCTGACGCAAATATTCCGGACGGTTTATAAGCCTTGGCATCTCACACCTCCTGCAAGTTCTTTTCTATATATTATACCCAAAACCCCAAAAAATCTATACTTTCAGACTTATAAGTCGGAAATTTTATTTTTTACCGCCCACCGAAGTTTCGCGCACCCAGCCCGTCCATTCCTCCGGCACTCCTCTGCCGATGGCCTTATCACATCTTTCGCGATATCGCTGAAAATCCCTTCCTTATAAAACCGCTTGAACGCCTTCTTCACCAGCCTGTCCTCCCCGGAGTGGAACGTAAGGATTGCCGCCCGGGCGCCCGGCGCCATCGCCTCCGGCAAGCCGGAAAGCATCGCCTCCAGCGCCTCGAACTCGCTGTTCACATCGATGCGGAGCGCCTGAAACACCCGCTGGCATGTCTTTTTTACCGTTGTCTTTTTCTGCTTATCCTCCGGCAGGAAGGCAATCGCCGCCTCAACCGCCTCTCTAAGCTGCGCCGTAGTCTCAATCTTCCTGCCGCGTCTTAACCGCCCGGCAATCTCCCCGGCAATCTCTTTCGCGTAAGGCTCGTCCGCATTTTCCATAAGCATCCCCGCAAGCTCTTCCTCGCTAAGCTCTAAGAGCCTCTTAGCCGCCGTCACGCCTCTTTCCGGGTCAAGCCGCAAATCCAGCGGCCCGTCCGTCTTATAGGAAAATCCCCGCTCAGGATTGTCAATCTGCATGGACGACACCCCCAGGTCTGCCAGCACAAAATCAAAAGGGCCGTACTCCTGCCCAATACGGGCAATCTCCGAAAAATTCTCCCGGATCACCGTCAGCATGTCCTCGCCGTACCCCAATCCCGAAAGCCGCGCCTTCGTCTTCTTAATCTCAATAGGGTCCACGTCCAGCCCGCATATATGCCCCTGCCCTTTTAGCTGCTCTAACATCCTGCGGGTATGCCCGCCGTACCCGAGGGTCATATCAAGCCCCCGCTCCCCCGGCTGAATCTTCAAAATCTCAAGAATCTCCTCCACGCAGATGGATATGTGCATACCCGCCGGGGTACTCCCCTTGCTGATTACCTTCTCAACAGTATCCGCGTACTTTTCCGGCTCATGCTCCTTATATTTCTCCTCAAACCGCCTCGGATGAGTTCCCTGATATCTCTGCCTCCGCTTGTGAATAAGAAAGCTCTCCCCCGCGGAGCAGATCTTTTCTGTCTTTCCGTCCGCCACAAGGTATGCCTCCCCAAATACCGTCGCCGCCCCGTCCTTCTGCAGGATATAGCTCCCGTCCGGCAGCGCGTAAAACTTCCGCCCAAAGCTGTCCGGATAAGTGATATCCTCCATGAGCCGCATCCCGTCAAGGACATCGTCCTTCACCGCCTGGTAATGGGGCAGCACATTGCACCGGGTCAGACCGAGCCCCGCCATGAACCTTTGGTAAACCTTGCTTACCGCCTCCCCCGGCATCTCCGGCTGGGCGTATACCGTCTCCGCGCAGTTCATGGTTCCCGCGCTGATGCCCATTACAATCCCGTCAAACTCCCTGATTGCCGGCATAAGCCCAATCCTCCGGAAAAATTTATTCTGGGTCGGCACATGCCCTCCCCCTAAAAGAATGAAGTCATAAGCGTGAAGATTTCTCACCGTCTCCTCCCCGTCCCGTCTGTCGCACACATCAAAAGCCGAGACGGAAAGCCCTGTCTCCCTCACCGTCTTCTCAAAAAAGAACCGCATCTCATTATTCTGCATATATGCGTCCGGGTCGGCGCAGATTACTAAGCACCTCGACTGCTCCTTCCAGTCCGCCTTAAGATTCTCCGCCAGGCGGTTTTCCGGGTTAAAGCCCTTATAGGACGGCGCTTTTGCCTCCCGGTAAGAGCCTGTCGGGCTGCTTGTCAAATATAAGATCATAGGTCATCCTCCTTGTCTGTGACTGAAATCGTAACATATACGGTCAGGTAATTCAACTGCCAAAAAGAAGAGTTCATATAATCTTCCTGTTTGGCGTATACTATAAATACGGTATACACCTTATAAGTATGGACATACACCATTTCCTCAATTTTTTTCTTGACATTTGGTCTGGATATGTTACAAT
>Ga0209064_1001614_pt1 | contig 32865 bp, 28 predicted proteins | sample Inofromicrocosms_FD_187498 | JGI IMG/M metagenome (GOLD analysis project Ga0209064, IMG submission 187498) | Mouse cecum microbial communities from Vienna, Austria - Inoculum for glucosamine and mucus D2O microcosms (SPAdes) (version 2) | ecosystem: Host-associated > Mammals > Digestive system >... | reverse complement strand
AGGGCCATCGACGACCGGGTGGGCTGCGCAATTATGCTCAAGCTGCTGGAGGAGGACCTGCCTCTGGATGTGACCTTTGCCTTCACCGCCCAGGAGGAGGTGGGCACCCGGGGGGCCTTCGGGGCGGCCTTCTCCGTCACCCCCCAGGTGGCCCTGGTGCTGGAGACCACCACCGCCGCCGACCTGCCCGGAGTGGAGGGCCACCGCCGGGTGTGCGCCCCGGGGAAGGGGCCGGTGATTTCCTATATGGACGGGGCCACCATCTACGACCGGGAACTTTTTGAGACCCTCCGTCGTCTATCTGAGGAGAATGGCATTCCCTGGCAAACCAAGGAGTATATCGCCGGAGGCAACGACGCCCGCACCATCCAGCGCACCAAGGCGGGGGTGAGGGTGGCCGCCCTGTCCGCCGCGACCCGTTACCTCCACGCCCCTGCCAGCGTGGGCAGCGTGGCGGACTTTGAAAATATGCTCCAGCTCACCCGGCTGTTTCTCAACGAAATGGCACAGAAAATATAGAGGGAGGTTTTATTTATGAGAGGACAATCTACCATCGAGGAGCAGGTGGAGCAGCTGAAGGAATATCTGGGCTGTCCCTGCACCTACTTCCCGTCGGCGAAGGACGATAGCTCCATTATGGAGGCCTACTATCAGGCCCAGGCCCGAGGAAAGCAGGAGGGCTTTGTCCCCATGCTGGTGGCGGTGGACGAGCTTCTGCTGGAGTGCTTCGAGCTCAACGGGGAGGACAAGAGTGCCGAACAGGCGCGGCAGGAGCTGCTGTCCGCCCCGCTGGAGTCGGGAGAGGAATTTCTCCAGCAGTGGCTGAGAGAAATCAAAGAGAATCTGGAGGAGGATGAGCCCGGCTACTGGGAGCAGCTGATGGGCGAGGTGTCCGACGGCGAGGGGATCGACCGCTTTTTGAGCATTTGGGACTATGGCGGAAAACAGACGATTCCCATTGTTCTGGCTGAGATTCCGGTCAAAAATCCCTGGGAGGTCTTTGCGTACCTGCCCTTTGGCGGCTGGAACGAGTGCCCCGCCAACGAGGAGCACATGGCGGTGGCGAAATACTGGTTTGAAAAGTACGGGGCCGTCCCCGCCCTGATGACCCACGATGTGCTGGAGTACAGTCTGCCCGCCCCTGTCTCTCGGGAAAAAGCGATAGAGGTGGCCTGGGAACAGTTTACCTATTGCTCTGACATTGTAGAGCAGGGGGTTGGAACCGTCGGACGGCTGGCCGACGGTCTGGCAGAATCCAGCTGCTGGTACTTCTGGTGGGATTGAGGAGGAACGCATGGAACTGCTTGAAATTTTAGAGACCCTGAATCGGACCCACGGCCCCTCCGGGGACGAGGGGGGCGTGCGGGAAAAAATTGCTGAGCTGGCCCGGCCCTTTGCCGACGAGGTGACCGCCGACACCCTGGGCAACCTGATCGTCCACAAAAAGGGGGACGGCCCACGGGTGATGCTGGCCGCCCACATGGACAGCATCGGCTTCATTGTCACCCACATTGAGAAGGAGGGCTTCCTCCGGGTGGGCCGGCTGGGGGGCATTGCCCCCAAGGAAGCGGCCTACAGCGCCGTCCGGTTCAAGAACGGCGTGCGCGGGGTGTTTGTCCCCGAGGAGAAGGCGGAATTCGGCCGGCTGAAGCTGGACGAGTGCTTTATTGATATCGGGTCGGAGAACGAGGAAGAAGCCAAAAAGCTGGTGCAGGTGGGGGACACCTGTGTCTACGACGGGCCCGTCCGGGTTCAGGGGAGCCGGGTGACCGCTCCCTATCTGGACGACCGCATCGCCTGCGCCGTGCTGCTGTGCGCCCTGGAGCGGATTGAAAAACCCGTCTGCGACCTGTATCTGGTCTTCACCGTCCAGGAGGAGGTGGGCCTGCGGGGGGCCAAGACCGCCGCATGGTGGGCGGAGCCCGATGTGGGCATTGCCGTGGACGTCACCGATGTGGACGACACCCCGGGCTCCGAGAAGTACGGCACCACGCAGTTGGGCAAGGGGGCGGCCGTCAAGGTGATGGACTCCTCCGTCATCTGCCACCCGGAGGTGGTGGCCCGGCTGGAGGAGCTGGCCAAAGCGGAGGGCATCCCCGTCCAGCGGGACATTTTGCGGGCCGGGGGCACCGACGCCGGAGCCATCCACACCGCGCGGTTTGGGGTAAAAACCGGGGGAATTTCTATTCCCTGCCGGTATATCCACACCCCGGCGGAGACTGCCGACCTGGAGGATATCCGGGCCTGCGTGGCCCTGACAGTAGCTTTTGCCCAGCAATAAAAAGGACCGCTTTTGAAATTTGGATACTTTTCCCGATTTTTGTCTTGCAAAAAAAAGAGCTGTCTGGTACAATAATAAAATGTCCGAACATTTGGACATAACTGCAATACCAATCGGGCCGGGAGCCCGCGGCAAGGAGAATGAACACACATGGATAAGAAACAGAGAGAGGCACGCCGTCAACAGGAGGATATCGCCCTGCAGAGAGGTCTGCTGTGGGTGGTGGGAGCCGTTGTTCTGGAGGCTTTGCTGGTGCTGCTCAACCGCTTCTATTTTCACGCTGACCTTGAAACTGAGGCCAATATCTACCTGGGCCTTCATGAGGTGCTGCGCGTTATGCGCATGGCCTCCCCTGTGGCGGTGGTGCTGGCCCTGGTGTGGACCGCATGGCAGCTGAAGCAGGGGAAGAAATTCGGCCTGCCGCTGATTGTGACCATCGCCCTGGCCGCCGTTGCCGTCTGCGTCCATGTGACCCTGAAGTACGGGACCAACGGTATGTCCATGCTGTATTGGCTGGTGATCGCCTGGGCGGTGCTGGCGCTGGTGTTCTATATCTACCAGCGGGAGTTCTTCCTGGGGGCCTCAGCCTGCGGCATGTCGGTGCTGGCTCTGTGGTTTGTCCGCTACGGCGCGGCCGGCCGGCCCGAGACGCTGCTGGTGCTGGCCGCCATTGTGGTGGTGGGCCTGGGCGCCCTGTGGCTGAAGAAGAACGATGGCGTGCTGTCGGAGAAGATGAACCTTCAGTTCCTGCCCAAAAAGACCAGCTATGCCGTGCTGCTGGTAACCTGTCTGGCCAGTCTGGCGGCGGTGGTGGTGGCCATGGTGGCAGGCGACATGGTGGCCTACTACCTGATGTTTGTAATGGTGGCGTGGCTGTTCGCCCTGTTTGTCTACTACACGGTCAAGATGATGTAAGGGCTGTGTGTCCAAGGCCTCCCCGCAGCGCGGGGAGGCCTTTTCGTCGGAAAGGGGGTGGAAAGTTTTTGAAAACCCGCCAATTTTTCGACAAGAAAGGTGACAAACCACCGGGGATGTGGTATAGTCAGAGCAGCTGAAGCAGACAGAAACGGGCTTTCTCCCCTCCGGCGGAGGGGAAGGCCTTTGGAGGGGGGAGCGGGGCATATGGAGGAGACAAGGGCGGGGAGCCCGGTGGCGGCGGTGGTCCCGTCGCTGAATCCCACCCGGCAGCTGACGAGCACGGTTGAGGGCCTTCTGGCCGCCGGCTTTGCCCGGGTGATCCTGGTGAACGACGGCAGCCGGCCCGAGACGGAGGAATATTTTCAGGAGCTGGACCGGCTGCCCCAGGTCACGCTGCTCACCCATCCGGTGAACCGGGGCAAGGGGGCGGCCATGAAGACCGCCTTCACCTGGCTGCTGGAGCACTGGCCCGACTGCCCCGGCGTGGTGACGGTAGACGGCGACGGCCAGCACCACCCGGAGGACGCCCTGGCCTGCGCCCAAAAGATGCTGGCGGAGGAGCGGGTGATTCTGGGCTGCCGGGACTTTTCCCGGCCCGAGGTGCCTCCCCGCTCCCGAACGGGCAACCGGATCACCCGGGGGGTGTTTCGGGTGTTCTGCGGCATGTCCCTCTCCGACACCCAGACCGGCCTGCGGGCCGTCCCCCGCCGGTATCTGGAGGAACTTACCGCCGTGGCCGGGGACCGGTATGAGTATGAGACCAACATGCTGCTGGCCCTGAAGCAGCGGCGCATCCCCTGGGGGGAGATGAAGATTCGCACCATCTATCTGGAGGAAAACCGGGGGTCCCACTTCCATCCGGTGCGGGACTCCTGGAAGATTTACAGGCTGATTCTGGCCCATTTTTTCCGCTACACCCTCAGCTCGGTGGTCAGCGCCGTGGCGGACACCGGGATGTTCGGCCTGCTGTCCGCCCTGCTGGCGGGGGCGCTGGCCGGAGCGGCGCTCACCGCTGCCGCCACAGCGGGGGCCAGGGCGCTGTCCTCCCTGCTGAATTTTTCCCTGAACCGGTGGGTGGTGTTTCGGAGCAGGGGCCCGCTGGGCCGCTCCCTGGCCCGGTACTACGCCCTGGCCCTGCCCATGCTGCTGGCCCAGTTTTTGCTGACTGAGGGGGTGCTCCGGGCCGCCCATATCAGCGACCGGCAGACCCTTCTGCGCACAGTAATCTACGCGGTGGTGATGGCGGGCCTCTTTGTGGGCAGCTATGTGATTCAGCACCGCTGGGTGTTTGAGGAAAGGAAGGAACCTAAATGAACCAGGAGAATCGAACCGAGGGCCGGCGGGTGGCCCCCAGCAGGCCCAGGCGGGCGGTGCGGTATGTGCTGCGGGGGCTGCTGGCCCTGCTGTCCACGGCGGCGGTGCTGGTGGCCGGACTGTGCCTGATTATGGACGAGGTGTTTAACGGCCCCTCGGAGACCGCCCGGAACCGGCTGACCATGTCCCTGCTGGAGGCCAGCGCCACCAAGTGGGTGCCCGCCGTCTTTGTGGGCCGGGAGACGGTGGACCAGATCCAGGCCAAGGTGGCCGCCGACCTGCCCGACGGCCAGTCCGACCCCACCCAGGTGGTGGTCCGCGCCGACAGCCCCCTGGACAGCGACGAGTGGGCGGACTATCCCGACGGCCTGCGGGTGGAGGAGGTCCACGGCGACACCTACAACGCCTATGTGATGCTGGTCCGGGACCCCTCCCGGGTCTACCTGTGCCCCTCCTCCCGGAGCTATGCCCGGAGCCGGCCGGGCACCCGGATTACCAAGCAGATCGAGACGGAGGGGGCGGCGGCGGCCATCAACGGCGGCGCCTTCTTCGACAACGGCACCATCAGCCCGGAGGTGGGCAGCGTCCCCTGCGGCCTGGTGGTGTCGGAGGGGGAGGTCCTGTGGAACGACGGCAGCTCTTACTACGGCTTCGCCGGCTTTAACGAGGACGATATCCTGGTGGTGTCCAAGACCATGTCGGCCAAAGAGGCCAAGGAGGCCCGCATCCGGGACGGCTGCTGCTACGGCCCGGTGCTTATCAAGGACAGCGCCGTCAACGAGGAGGCCTACAACACCAATTCGGGCTACAACCCCCGCACCGCCATCGGCCAGCGGGCCGACGGCACGGTGCTTCTGCTGTGCATCGACGGCCGGCAGGCGGGCAGCCTGGGGGCCACCTACGCCGATATCATCGACGTGATGGTGGAGTACGGCGCGGTGAATGCCTGCAATCTGGACGGCGGCTCCTCCACCGTGATGCTCCTGCGGGACGGGGACGGCGCGGTGCAGACAGTGAACAACGTCTCCCTCCTTCAGGAGGAGCCCCGGCGGATGCCCACCTTCTTTATGGTGCGGCCCCTGGATGGGGAATAAGGAGGGCCGGTTATGAGAAAAATCAGTCTGTTTTACAAGGTCCTGCTGGGCTTTCTGCTGGCGCTGCTGGCCGTGTTCCTGCTGATCCGCTTTGCCCTGCTGCGGCCCTGGCTCACCCGGTATGAGGCCGCCCAGCCTAAGCACACCAGCCAGGAGGTCTTCGCCGACCTCTTTTCCCCGGCGGACTGGGGCAAGGTCTACGACCTGTCCGGCCTGGAGGGGGACCGGGAGGACTTTATCCGCTCCATGGAGGAGCTGACCGGCGGCCGGGAGCTCACCCTGGTGGAGACCTCCGCCGGCCTGTCCGGCGACCGGCGGTATATCGTAAAATCCGGGGCTGACAACGTGGCCGCCTTCACCCTGGCCAGCGAGACCGAGGGGAAGCAGGTGGCGTGGCGGCTGGACGGGGTGGAGCTGCTGATGGGGCGGCGGGAGGATGCCCGGCTGGTGCGTACCCTGGCCGGCCAACGGGTGCTGGTAGACGGCGCCGAGCTGGGGGAGGACAGCCAGGTGCAGACCACCGAGACAGCGGCGGAGCGATACCTGCCCGAGGGCGTCCACGGCCGCCGGACCGTCCTCTGGAGGGCCCGGGGGCGGGATGTGACCGTACTGGACGGGGAGGGCCGGGAGGTCCCCCTGACTCTGGACGGAACCACCGGCTGGCTGGTGGTGGAGGAGCCGGCGGCAGAGCCCACCGAGGAGGAGCGGGAGCTGCTGATAGGTGCGGCGGAGGTCTATGCCCGGTACATGATCCGGGCGGCCGGCTCCGCCCAGGTGCAAAAATACTTTGACAGCGAGAGCGCCATCTACCGGACCATCCGCTCCAGTGAGATCTGGATTCAGACCACCTCCGGCCACTCCTTCTCCAACGAGACGGTGCGTGAGTTTTACCGCTACGGGGAGGATTGCTTCTCCGCCCGGGTGTCCATGCACATGGACGTGAAGCGGAGCAACGGCACCACCAAGCCCTATGAGGTGGACAGCACCCTGTTTTTCCACCGGACGGATGGGGGCTGGCGGGCCTTTGAGATGACCAATGTGGACGTGCAGGAGGAGATTGTCCGCACCCGCCTGACCTTTATGGACGGCGAGACGGAGCTGGGAAGCTTCTTTGCCTCCTCCCAGGACCGGAGCTTTACCCCTCCGGCGGCCCCCGACCGGCCGGGCCAGCATTTTGCCGGCTGGGCCGTCCAGAGCCGGGAGGGGAACAGCGTCACCATGACCGTCCGCTTCCAGCCCGGCGAGGACGGGACAGTGACCCTCCCGGCGGGCTACGACCTGGAGCCCATGACCCTGTATGCCGCCTACGAGGCGGAGGGATAAAAAGATGCGAGCGGCCCCGAGGGCCGCTCGCGTTTTTGTGCATAATCGGGAAAAAAACTGCCACACTGAAGGTATTCGGTCCTTCCAGAGAGGGGACCGGCCCTGTTTTCCCCGGGGGAAACAGAGGATCAGAAAAAGGAGCGGATATCTGTGGCCATCAATTACAGAAAGGCGGCTGTCATCGGCTGCGGCTTTGTGGGGGCGTCCATCGCCTTCCGGTTTTTACAGCAGGGGCTGTTTTCCCACCTGGTGCTGGTGGATGCCAACCGGGAGAAGGCGGAGGGGGAGGCCATGGACCTGAGCGACGGCCTGCCCTACGGCGCGGCCATGGAGATCACTGCCGGGGGCTACGACGACATCGCCGACTGCGGTCTGGTGGTGATTACCGCCGGGGTGAACCAGAAGCCGGGCGAGACCCGGCTCCAGCTTATCGAGCGCAACGCCGCCATTATGAAAAGCATCATCGGAGAGATTACCGCCCGGCCCTTTGAGGGTATTCTGCTGATTGTGTCCAACCCGGTGGACGTCCTCACCCATGTGGCCCGGGAGCTGTCGGGCTACCCCCGGGAGCGGGTTATCGGCTCGGGCACCGTGCTGGACACCGGCCGGCTGAAGCAGCTGCTGGGGGTGGAGCTGGGGGTGGACAGCCGCAATGTCCACGCCTTCATCGTGGGGGAGCACGGGGACAGCGAGCTGCCGGTGTGGAGCGGGGCCAACGTGTCCGGCCTGGGGCTGGACGACTTCTGCCGCCTGCGGGGGCTGGAGCTCCACGCGCCCGTCCGGGAGCGCATCTACCGGGAGATTCGGGACAGCGCCAACGAGATTATCAAGCGCAAGGGGGCCACCTACTACGGCATCGCCATGGCGGTGGGCCGCATCGCGGCCTGCGTCGTGCGGGACGAGCACGCCATACTGCCCATCTCGGTGGCGCTGGAGGGGGAGTACGGCCTGGATCGGCTGGCCCTGAGCATCCCCTCCATTGTGGGGAAAAACGGGCTGGAGAAGGTGCTGGAGATCCCCCTGGACCAGGCGGAGAGGGCGGCGCTGGACAGCTCCGCCGGGCAGCTGAGGGAGGTCATCTCCGGGCTGAAGCTGTAGAAAAAGCCGCCCACCTCATGCTTTGAGGCGGGCGGTCCTTTTATGCTTCAGTCGTCGCCGAAGCTGATGCCCAGCAGGCGGGCCTCGGTGATGATGTCGGACTTGGGATCGATGGTTTTCAGCTTACCGGCGATCTCCTTCAGGGGAACGGAGGTGATCACATGGTTCTGGATGGCCACCATGCTGCCGTACTCATCCCGGGAGATCATCAGGGCGGCGGTGGTGCCCAGGCGGGAGGAGAGGACCCGGTCGTAGGCGCAGGGGGCGCCGCCCCGCTGCATGTGGCCGGGTACCGTTACACGGACCTCCTTGCCCGTCTTCTTGAGAATCTTGTCGGCAATGGCGTAGGAGACGGAGGGATACTTCTCCAGCACCTCGGCCATGTGCTGCTTGTACTCCTTCTTGCTCATGGCCGCCTCCTTCTGGGAGATGGCCCCCTCGGCCACGGCCAGGATGGTAAAGCCGTTGCCCGAGGCGGCCCGCTGCCTGATCTTGGCGATTACCGAGTCGATATTATAGGGGATTTCGGGAATCAGGATGATGTCCGCGCCGCCGGCGATGCCGGCGTTCAGGGTGAGCCAGCCCGCCTTGTGGCCCATGATCTCCACCATGAAGACCCGGTTGTGGGAGGCGGCGGTGGTGTGGATGCAGTCGATCACCTCGGTGGCCAGGCCGATGGCGGACTGGAAGCCAAAGGTGGTGTCGGTGCCCCACAGGTCGTTGTCGATGGTCTTGGGCAGGCCGATTACATTGAGCCCCTCCTCGCTGAGGAGGTTGGCGGTCTTCTGGCTGCCGTTGCCTCCCAGCACCACCAGGCAGTCCAGGCGCAGGCGGCGGTAGGTGTATTTCATGGCCTCCACCTTGTCCAGGCCGTTGTCGTCGGGTACCCGCATCAGCTTGAAGGGCTGGCGGCTGGAGCCCAGGATGGTGCCGCCCCGGGTGAGCAGGCCGGTGAAGTCGATGGGGGACAGCTTTTTGTAGTCCTCGTAGATGAGCCCCTTGTAGCCGTCGATAAAGCCGATGATCTCCACCTCGTTGCCGTAGATGTTGTAGAGACCCTTGGCCACGCCCCGCATGGTGGCGTTGAGGGCCTGGCAGTCGCCGCCGCTGGTGAGCATTCCGATCCGTTTCATGAAATACCGCTTCCTTTCAGAAAAAGATAAGATATATAAAAGCCGCTCCGGCTTGGTAAACTGGACTGTAGGGGCGGATATCATCCGCCCGCCAAACGGCGCCCCCTGCATGGGAGGAAGTAGGGGCCGCCGCCCTCGGCGGCCCACCCATGGCGGCACCCGCGCCCTAAGGTGACCCGCCCAGGTGGTCGGGTCCCACATTCAATCATTTGTTTTTCCCGATAATCCGTCCCAGCAGCCCCCGGCGGGTTTTTCGGACCGCAGCCGGAGGCTTTTTCGGAGCCCCCTTGGCCACCGGACGCTTCTCCGGGGCGGGGGCGGGTTTGACCGCCGGCTTGGGCTCAGGCCTGGGCTGCTCCAGCGCCCATTCCCCGGAGTAGGCCTGGTCGCAGAAGTGCTCCTGGGCGTTGAAGGGCTCCCCCTGGGCCCGGACATAGCTGCCGTCGGGCTGCTGGACGCGGCCCTTGGCGGTGTCCCGGAGCTGGTCGGCAAACATGGCCTCCAGATGGGCCCGGAGGGCGGGGTCGTCCACGGGGGCGGCCACCTCCACCCGGCGGGTGGTGTTGCGGGTCATGAAGTCGGCGGAGGAGATATACACCTGCTTCCGCTCTCCCAAGCCGAAGATATAGATGCGGGCGTGCTCCAGGTAGCGGCCCACGATGCTGCGGACGGTGATGTTCTCCGTCAGCCCGGGCACGCCGCCGGTAAGGCAGCAGATGCCCCGGACCACCAGGTCGATCTTCACCCCGGCCTGGGAGGCCTGTATAAGCCGGTCGATAATCAGCTTGTCGGTGAGGCCGTTGAGCTTGAAGCCCAGATAGGCCGGCTCTCCCGCCCGGGCCAGCTCGGTCTCCCGGTCGATAAGGGCCAGCACCTTGGGCCGCAGGCAGGCGGGGGCCACCATGAGATGGCGGCTGTCCTCCACCACCTCGCCCATGGACAGGGCGTTGAAGACCTGGGCGGCCTCGGCGCCGATCTCCGGGGAGGCGGTCATGAGGGCGTAGTCGGTGTACAGCCGGACGGTATCCTCGTTGTAGTTGCCGGTGCCCACCTGGGTGATATACTCCACCTGGCCGTTATGGACCCGGGTGATAAGCAGGAGCTTGGAGTGGACCTTCAGCCCGTCCAGGCCGTAGATGACCCGGCAGCCTGACTGCTCCAGCACCCGGGACCAGCCGATGTTGTTCTCCTCGTCGAAGCGGGCCCGCAGCTCCACCAGGGCCACTACCTCCTTGCCGTTCTCGGCGGCGTCCACCAGGGCCTCCACGATTTTGCTGTTGTGGGCCACCCGGTAGAGGGTCATTTTGATAGACACCACCTCCGGGTCCTGGCCCGCCTCCTGAAGGAGGCGGAGCATGGGCCGGACGCTCTCGTAGGGGTAGCTGAGCATCCGGTCCCGTTCCCGAATCTGCCGGGCCACGGGGCGCAGGGGGTCCACATTGGGGGAGTTCTGGGGCACCCGGCGGGGGTAAAACAGCTCGGTTTTCTCCCGGAGGAGGTCCCGCACCGCGCCCAGGAAGGACAGGTCCAGGGGGACGTCGCTGGAAAACAGGTGCTTCTTGGACAGCCCCAGGCAGGCGCACAGGGCGTCCCGCACGGTGTCGGACAGCTTGCCCTGGTACTCCAGCTTCACCGGCTGGAGCCGCTTCCGGCGGCGGATCAGCTTCTCCATGCTTTTCCGATACTCCTCGGCCAGCATGGCGCTCATTTCAGAGGACGCATCGTCCATGTGGATGTCGGCGCTGCGCACCAGGCGGATCAGGACTGCCCCCTCCACCTTATAGTGGGCGAAAATTTTGGACAAAAATCCGGCGATCAGCTCCTCCACCAGCACAAAGCGCTGGCCGTCGCCGGGGAGGGGGACCAGCCGGCGGAGCACCCCCTCGCCGCAGGGGACGATGCCCATGCGCTCGCCGCCGCTCTTGGTGCGCAGGATGGCCACGGCGTAAATGGCCTTGTTGCGCAGGAAGGGGAAGGGCTGCTTGCGGCCGATAATCTGGGGGGAGAGCAGGGGCAGGACGTTGGAGGTGAAATACTTCTCCAGAAAGGCCTGCTGCTTGTCTGACAGCCCCGCGAAGGGGCAGAGCTCCACCCCCTGGCCCGCCAGCTCGGCCATGAGGGCGCGGCAGACCCGGTCCCGCTGGGCCAGCAGGGCGCGGGTCCGGTCCAGAACGGCGGCGGTCTGTTGGGCGCTGGTGAGGCCCGTCTTGTCGTCCACGGCGGTGAGGTGGAGGGTGTCCATAAGCATCCCCACCCGGACCATATAAAACTCGTCCAGATTGCTCTGGAAAATAGAGGCGAAATTCAGGCGCTCGCACAGGGGATTGGCGGGGTCCTCGGCCTCCTCCAGCACGCGGCCGTTGAACTGGAGCCAGGACAGCTCCCGATTTACATAACAGCCGGAAGCGGGGGGCGGGTTCTGGTTTTTCATCGTCGTTCGGGCCTCCTTCGGCGGTTTACTGCACTGCTATAACTGTACCACCCTTTGCCGGCAGGCGCAAGTGTTTTTCCGAAAAAAAGGATGCCCGCCCCGGGTGGGGGCGGGCAAGTTGTGCGTATTTGTCTGCGCCGACTGCCGGATTAGCCCAGCAGCTGGAGAACGCCCTGAGGAACCTGGTTGGCCTGGGCCAGCATGGCCTGGGCGGACTGCACCAGGATGTTGTTCTTGGTGTAGCTCATCATTTCCTCGGCGATGTCGGTGTCGCGGATGGTGGACTCGGCGTCCTGGATGTTCTCGGCCATCACGGACAGGTTGTTGGCGGTGTGCTCCAGACGGTTCTGGGTGGCGCCCAGGTCGCCGCGGACACCGGACACATAGTTAATGGCGTCGCGGATGGTCTGGATGGCGGCGGCGGCGTCGGTCTGGTTGCCGATGTTCAGGTCGGCAATGCCCATGGCATCGGTGTGCATGTCGCCGATGGAGACCTTCAGCTGGTTGTAGGACTCGCTGGTGTCGCCAATCTGGAGGGTCAGGGCCTTGCTGTCGTCAGCCTCAACGGCCTCCTTGCCGGCGGTCTTGAAGCCGAAGGACTTCTCGATGGCCTCCAGGCTGGTCAGGCTGCTGGTGATGCCGTCCTTCTCCACAAAGTCGGTCTGGCCCTTCTTCTCGGTGAAGGTCATACGGGTGCCGTCGTGGCCCACGGTGTAGGTGGAGTTGCCGTTGGCAACCTTGGTCAGACGGTCGGCGGCCTCAATGAGATCTTCCTTCTTGCTCAGGTCCAGATCGCCCACGTAAACCTTGTTGTCGGCGTTGGCATCCAGCTTGCCCTTGTCCGCCTCGTCGGTGGTGAAGGTGTAGGTGGTCTTGCCGATGGTGATCTGGTTGCCGTTGGCGGCCATGGCCTTGGACAGGTTGAAGTAGGTGCTGGCCAGACGCTCGCCGGCGGCCTCGCCCTTCTTGGCGATGTTGGTGGTGGACACGTTGTAGTCACCGCTCAGCTTGGGGTCGCCACCGGCCTTGCCGACGGTAACGGCAACCTTGGTGCTGTCAGCCGCTCCGGGGTTGTCAGCGGTGAAGGTTACCTTGCTTGCGTTGGCAGTAGCGGTGGTATCGGTGGGTGCTGCGGCGGCCGCCAAGGCGGCGGCAATCTGATCGGCGGTGGCGTCCTCGGCAACCACGACAGCCGTATTAGCGCCGGAGGCATCAGCGGCATCCTTCACGAACTCATAGATCTTGTCGCCTACGGTAATGGTACCGTTGATAACATCCTTGCCGGTCTTGCCGGTGAAGTCGATCACGGAGGAGGCAGCGGTGGCGGCGTCGTCAGTGCCTGCGGCCCAAGTGCCGCCGGTGAGGCCGGTGTCAGCCTCTGCCTGGCCGGCGGTGGCATCAGTACCCAGCTCCTTGGAGGTCAGGACGATCTTGTTGTCAGCAGCATTTACAGTAGCCGTGAACTTGGCGCCCAGAGTGGCGTCGGCATTGTAAGCCGCCGCATAGGCATTAGCAAGCTCAGCCACGGTAGAAGCGGTGGTGGCAGTCACATCAAAGGCCTTGCCGTCAACAGTCACAGAGTACGTGTTGTCAGCATCGGCCTTGTCGGCAATGCCGGTGGCCTTGGCGGTTGTGAGAGCACCAGTAAGAGTATAGGTGGTGTTGGTATTGGTATCAACAGTATTATCGACCGCACCGCCTGCAGCCAGACCGAGCGCGGTGAAATCCGCCTCAGCAGCAGTAGTGCCAGTTGTCTTGACAACAAGGTCAGTGCCAGTTACAGTCACGGTGAACCCGGTGTTCTCAGCTTCAAATGCATCCTTCCACAGGGTCAGTAGCTCATCTTGAGAGATTCCATCCTTGTTCGCGGTTACGTCATAGGACTTGCCGGCGACTGTGACGGTGTACTGGTTGCCGTTCTTGGACTGGGCCAGAGTGACCTGGACAGGAGCGGCGTTGGAGGTATACGCGCCAGCGGTCTTACCGGTGGCGTTCTTGCCGGCGGTGGTGGTGGAGGTGGCAATCTCGCTGGCCTTGGCGGTACCGGCGGAGACGCTGACCTTCAGCTCGGGGTCAAAGCTCACGTCGTCGGGGTTGTTCTGGGTGAAGGTGATACGTCCGTCACCGGCGTTCTCGGCGGTGAACTCAGCGCCGTCAGCACCAAACTTCACAGCGGTGTTGTCGTAGGCGGTGCCGTCCTCATAAGCGAAGGAGACCTTGTCGGTGTCGCCGTCGCCCAGAGCGGCCGCAATGTCCTCAGCGGTCAGAGCGGTGGCGGAGAAGTCGCCCTGCAGGGTACCAATCAGCTTGGTGCCGCCAACATCAACGGTAAAGCTCTGGCCCTTGGTTCCGCTGACCGCCAGGTTGTGCAGGTCAACAGACATGGTGGTGTCTTCAGCAGCCTCACCGGCCTCGGCGTGGAGGACGGTGTCCTTACCCAGAATCTGACCCACGCTGGGCAGCATGCCGGCGGCGGTGCTCTCGGCGGCCTCAACAGCGGCCCGGGCGTTGCCGTCCATGGAGCCGTCCAGCAGTTTGATGCCGTTGAAGTTGGCGCTGTCAGCGATGCGGTTGATTTCGGACTTCAGCTGCTCGACCTCCTTCTGGAGGGCGGCGCGGTCAACCTCGTTGTCGTAGGTGCCGTTGGCGGACTGGGTGGCCAGGTAGTCCATGCGGTTGAGCATGTCCTGAATCTCCTGCATGGCGCCCTCAGCGGTCTTCACCAGGGAGATACCGTCCTTGACGTTCTTCTGAGCGGCGTTCAGACCGGTGATCTGAGCACGCATCTTCTCGCTGATGGCCAGACCGGCGGCGTCGTCACCGGCGCGGTTGATCTTGTAGCCGGAAGACAGCTTTTCCAGGTTCTTGGCAACGGCGGAGGTGTTGGTGTTGTAGTTGCGGTAGGCACTCATAGCCATAATATTGTGTTGAATACGCATAACATTGTCTCCTTACAAAAATTTTTACGTGCGCTCCGCATCATGCGTCGGCACATCCAAACGTCCCGGCCGCCGTGGCCTTGGGCGACCAAACCGTCTGGCGCTGGGGAATTATTTCCACCGGTTCGTCAACCGGGAGAAACCGAAGCTTACCGGGCCCGGGCCAATTTTTTGGGCGGGGCCGCGCCCTCACGCTCCGCCACCGCGCCCCGGAGCACCGGGACCTCCTTGGGGGCGTCGATAGCCAGATAGGCCCGCCTGCCCTCGGAGCGGTAGAGCTGGACGACAACGTCGTCGCCAATGGTGAGGTATTCGCCTGGTGTGAGAGTAAGTTTGAGCATTGTGTTCCTCCTTAGCAGCCGTGCGGCCCATCCCTGTGCCGCCTGGGACGCTCAAAAAGTATAGCTTCTGAGCACCCGCTTTGTGTCCGGGTTCAACTAGTTAATCGTCCGAAAAACAAGAAACTTTATGGGTATTTTAAAATTTTTTTCGAGCGCCCCCCTCCGGCCCAAAATCTATACCTTTTGACCCCGGATTTCGTACCCCTCCAGAAAACAGCGCGGGAGCCCTCCAGATTAAGGGCTCCCGCTTAGTTTTTGAGAAAAATCCCGCCGCAGCGTGCCAAATGCACCTGCGGCGGTCAGGTCTATTTCAACAGATCAGATTTGGATAAGAGGCATACTGTTTCCACATGGGCCGTTCTGGGAAAGAGGTCCACCCCCTGAGCCTGTACCGGACGGTAGCCCAGTTGAACAAAGCGGTCCACATCCCGGGCCAGGGTGGCGGGGTCGCAGGAGACGTAGACAATCCGTTCCGGGGCCATACCGGCCAGAATGGCGGGCACCTCTGAAGCCAGACCCTTCCGGGGCGGGTCCACACAGATGACCTGGGGCCGGACGCCCTCCGCGTCCAGCTTCCGGGCCACGGCTCCGGCATCGCCGCAGAAAAATTCCGCGTTAGCGATGCCGTTCCGCCGGGCGTTTTTCCTGGCGTCGTCCACCGCCTGGGGGACGATCTCCGCCCCGATAACCCGTCCTGCCCGCCGGGCCAGGGCCAGGGAGATGGCGCCGATGCCGCAGTACAGGTCCAGCACGGTCTCCGCTCCGGTGAGCCGGGCGAAGTCCAGCGCCACGCCGTACAGCACCTCCGTCTGGGCCCGGTTGATCTGGAAGAAGGAGGGGACCGACAGGCGGAAGGTAAGTTGACACAACTCCTCCTCCAGCCAATCCTGCCCCCAGAGGGGGGTGTACCGGTCCCCCAGAATCACATTGGTGTCCCGGGTGTTGACATTGAGCACCACCCCTGCCAGGCCGGGCTCCGCCCGGCGCAGGGAGTCCACCAGGGCGTCGGCGCAGGGGAGCTTGTCCCCATTGGCCACCACGCACACCAGGCTCTCCCCCCGGCTGCTGGTGCGGACGTACAGATGGCGGATCAGCCCCCTGCCCGTCCCCTCGTCATAAGCGGGGAGGCCGTGGGCCTGCATCCAGGCCTGAAAGGCCCCCCGCAGCCGGGTGACCGCTTCAGGCTGGAGGGGGCAGTCGGGGGCGTCCAGCACATCGTGGCTCCGGGGGCGGTAGTAGCCTATGGACAACCCCTGCCGGTTTTGAGACACCGGGAACTGTACCTTGTTCCGGTAGCGGAGCGGGTCCGCCGCCCCCAGGACGGGGGGGAGGTCCAGACTGACATGGCCCACCCGCTCCAGAGCGTCGGCAATACGCTGTCCCTTGGCCCGCAGCTCCTCGGCGTAGGTCATGTGGCGGAACTGGCAGCCGCCGCATTTGCCGTAAAGGGGACAGTCGGGTTCAATCCGCTGGGGGGAGGGGAGAAGCAGCTCCACCCCGCGGCCCCAGGCCACATTTTTGTTCACCTTCTCCAGGCGGACCCGCCACCGCTCTCCCTGAATGGTGCAGGGGACAAAGACCACCCGCCCCTCCAGGCGGGCCACCCCCATCCCCTCGGCGGTGTAGCCGGTGATGTCCAGGGTATGGACGGTGTTTTTTCTGATGTCAGCCATAGGACGCGCCCCCTTTTCAAGTCAGGCTATCTTACCATATTTTCGCATAAAGGTAAAGGAGGCAGGTACGTCAATACCCGCCGCCTTTATTTTGCATGTGATGCGTGTTCAGCGTTCCCGCTTGGCCTTGCCGGAGAGTTCCTCCATGTGGACCTTCCACACGGCGGTAACGTTCAGGCTCTGTTCCACAGCGGCCTCGAAGCCCTCCATGCGGTCGGGCGTTACCTTTTGGCACAGGGCCCGCAGGGCCTGGACCTTCTCGCCGGGGTCGGTCACTTCGCTGGCTGTGCCGGTGACAAGGACGGACTGGAAATAGGTGGTATATTCAGCCGGAGCGACAAAGGCGGGCCGGTCCTCCCCCACAAAGGTGACGCACACTTGGGGAAAGCGGCGCAGCAGATCTGTTTTCCGTCCTGTGCGGGCGCAGTGGAAGTAGAGGTCCTCCCCCACCCGGACGAGGGACAGGGGCAGACAGTAGGGGACGGCCTCTCCGGTGGAGAGGGCCATCACCCCGTGGGTACAGCGGTCTATGAGGGCCAGGGAGAAATCCCGGTCCCGGGCGCGGTCGCTACGTCTCATTTGCAGCCTCCTTGTCCAGCAGCTTGATAACGTTCATGTAGAGGGCGGAGGGGTCCGACTGAAAGGCCTCCGCCCACCGCTCGGCCTGCTCCCGGCCGGGGGAGAGGAGGGCCAGGTGGAGCAAAGGGGAGGAGTCGTCCTCCAGGCTCAGGCACAGGGTGGCGGTGCCGTCCTCCCGGTCCATGATCCTGGCCCGGACCTGGGACTCCCGCCGCAGGGCCGCATTGACCTGGATCAGGTTGTCGTCGCAGTGCCGCCGCACCGACCGGGGCAGGCCGCCCTCGCAAATCTGACTGTTGCGCCGGCCCTTCTCGGTGATGGCATAGCGGTCCTCCTCCTTGGTCAGCTGGCCGGTGGCCACCATGTGGTCCACCGCCTGGGCGAGGGAGAAGTAGTCCACCCCCGCGTCGCACAGGGCCAGCTCAAACAGCTGTAAAAAGGTGATGGGGCCGGCGGCCCGGTCCATAATGTAGAGGACCAGCAGCTTCAGGTCCAGGTCGTCCTGAATAAATCCGATAGGGGGCATGGCGGAGCTCCTTCCAAGTCGTTTGTAACCCCTATTATAGCCGCAAAGGGGAAAAAGGGCAAGAGAAAAACTGGCCGGCCCGCACCAAAACCCGGCTGGCACATAAGATGTGTTGTAAGCAAAACCCCTACTGGGCGCTCAGCCGCCCATGACCATCCAAATCTAGGAGGGAATTCTATGCCAGAAAAGGTCGTGCCCGGCCCCGTCTGCGAGGACCGCAGTATCCGGGAGGCCGTGTGCATACACACGAAAAAGATCTTTGATTCATGTCGGGATAAGGACTGCGTGGAAGATCTGAGAGTTTACCCCACCCGCTGCTCCCAGGAGGTGATCGACCGGGCTCAGTCCATCAAAGCCGGGTCAGCCGAGCTGCTGTATGCGTACATTGATGTGGAGCCTGTCACCTTCAACCGGGGATTTTATACCGTGGATGTGCGGTATTTCTACCGCATCACCGCCGATGCCTTTGTGGGCGCATCCCGGCCCGTCCAGGTCTGCGGCCTGGCGGTGTTCAGCAAGCGGGCTGTGCTCTTTGGCAGTGAGAGCGGGTCCAAGAGCTTTACCTCGGTGGACAATGAGAACCAGGTCCAGTGCGTGCCCCAGTCCAGCCTGCCCACCGCAGTGGTGGAGGCGGTGGACCCGCTGATTCTGAGCCTGAAGCTGGTGGATGTCTGCGAGTGCCGCCCCTGCGACTGTGGCTGTGTGGATATCCCCATGGCGGTGGCCTCCTGCTTCGGCGACGAGCTGGTCACCGGCGGCGACCAGCACCGGCTGTTCATCACCCTGGGCCAGTTCTCTATCATCCGTATGGAGCGGGATACCCAGCTGCTCATCCCCGCCTATGACTACTGCATCCCCACCAAGGATTGCAGCTGCGGCGAGGACCACTGCCAGGAGGACCCCTGCGACATGTTCCGTCAGGTCCAGTTCCCGGTAGACGAGTTCTTCCCGCCCAACACCATCACCACCACCAGCAGCGCCAGCAGCTGCTGCTGCCGGTAGGAAAAAGGGTCCGCCCACAGGCGGACCCTTTCTGTTACATCAGCGGCGCAAAAACCCGCAGGATGCTGCGGTAGAGCTGGAGGAGGATATTCAGGTGCTTGAACTGCCGCAGGGAGCAGGGCTGGGAATCTGCCAGGGTCTGCTCAAAGTCTTTGCGGATATCCTGGATGCAGGGGGCCTCACACAGCCAGACGCCGTCCTCGAAGTGGAGGAACAGGCTGCGGTAATCCAGGTTGACGGTGCCGATGGTGGCAAAGCGGTCGTCCACCACAAAGTTTTTTGCGTGGATAAAGCCGGGGGTGTACTCATATATCTGCACCCCCGCCTCCAGCAGGGGCGGGTAATGGGCTCGGGTGACCTCAAAGACATACCGCTTATCGGGAATGTGGGGGGTGATAATCCGCACATCCACCCCGGATTTGGCGGCGTTGCACAGGGCGGTGTTGGTGGCTGTGTCGATGACCAGGTAGGGGGTGGTGATATAGATATAGTTCTTGGCCTTGGCGATCATGTTCAGATAGACCGCCTGGCCCACCGCCTCCCGGTCCAGGGGGGTGTCGGTGTAGGGCTGAACGTAGCCCGTCCAGGGCCGCACGGGGGCGGCGGGGGGACGGAAATATTCAAAATTTTCGTCCCAGTTGGCAATGTTGTCCCACATGGTGAGGAACATCACCGTCATGGACCAGACGGCGTCCCCCTCCAGCAGGATGGCGCTGTCCTTCCAGTGGCCGAACCGCGCCCGAACGTTGATATACTCGTCGGCCAGGTTGATGCCGCCGGTAAAGCCGGTCCTGCCGTCGATAATGAGCAGCTTCCGGTGGTCCCGGTTGTTCAGCCGCAGGGACATCACCGGCATCAGCCGGTTGAACACCCGGCACTGGATTCCCTTTTGCATGAGGGTCTCATTGTAGTCCCGGGGGAGGGTGAACATACAGCCGAAGTCGTCATACAGCACCCGGACCTCCACGCCCTGGGCGGCCTTCCGCTCCAGGATGGACAGGATGCTGTCCCAGAAGACCCCGGGCTGGATGATGAAGTACTCCAGAAAGATATACTTTTCCGCCTTCTCCAGCTCCTCCAGCATCCGGGGAAAGGCCTCGTCTCCCAGGGGGAAGTACTCGGTCTCCGTGTTGGTGTAGGCGGGACAGGCGGCCCGGCGCTCCAGATAGCTGGCCTGGCCGGCGGCATCGCCCCCCAGGGGGAGGAGGTCGTCGGACTTGAAGTCCTCCTTCAGGGTAAAAAAGGACTTTTCCAGCATGCCCTTCATCCGCTTCCGGGTGCGCTCGGAAACGTAGCCGCCCCCAACCATCAGGTAGAAAACCCCGCCGAAGATGGGGAAGGGCAGGATGAGCAGGAGCCAGGCTATTTTATAGCCGGGGTCCATCCGGCTGCCCACAATGGCGACGGCGGCGGCCACGCTGAGGGCGATACAGCACCAGTAAAAGACCTCCGTGGCAGAGAAGGAGACCACCATAACGGCCAGCGCGGCAATCTGGGCCAGCAGGGCCAGCGTCACAAACACCGAGCGGTGGAGCAGGATATACAGAAGCTTTTTCACGGTAAGTCACCTTCTTTGCATAAAGGCGCGGTGGGAGGAGGGAGCCTGCCCTACGGCTGGTGGAGGGAGCAGGCGACGGTCCCGTCGGTAATCTCAATCAGCCCGTAGCTGGAGCGGGCGGGGCCGGGGTTCATCATCCAAAGGCCGTCCTCCAGCTGACGGCACAGGGGAATGTGGGTATGTCCGAACAGAAGGATATCTGCCCCCGCGGCCCGGGCGTCGGCGATGGCGGCATCGTAGCCGCTTTTCACGCCCCAGCGGTGCCCGTGGGACAGAAGGATAGACCTGCCCCCCAGAGTGATCTGTTTTTTCACCGGGACGGCCACCCCCCAGCCATCGCAGTTGCCCGGAACCAGGCAGAAGGGCAGCGCGGGGTAGTGCCCGGCCACCTCCTCGGCGTCGTCCATCACGTCTCCCAGGTGGATCACCTGCCGGGGCTGGTGGAGGTCGATGGCGGCATACATCCCGGACAGGGAGCGGTGGGAGTCGGAAAAGACTAAAATTTTCAAAGAGTGTCACCTGGACCTTTCTTCGCATATACTGGAATAGTCAACGCAGTGGGAGGAATCGACTATGGAATTTTCAGAAAAGAATCGGGATGCCATTACCCGGCTGGCCAGGTCCAGTGACGCCCAGAAGCTGATGGAGCTGCTGCAAAAGCAGAGCGGCCAGGTGAAGCAGGCAGCCCAGCAGGCAGCGGCGGGGGACCCGGCGCAGCTGATGGCCATGATGGATCAGCTGATGCACAGCAAAGAGGGGGCCGAGCTGGTGGACCGTATCAACAGCCAGGCCAGACAGGCGGGGCTGTAGGAGCTGCGCGGAGCGGGGGCGGTCATTTGCCAGAGGGCCGGACCGCCCTGAGCTGTGAGGCGGCAGGATAGAGACAGGGGGAACGCACTGTGGCGGAGTTTGAGGACAAACTGAACAGCATCCTGGGCAATCAGGCGGCCATGAACCAGATCATGGCCCTGGCCCGCTCCCTGTCTGGAGAACAGCAGCCGGCCGGGGAGGCGTCCCCCGCTCCGGAGGAGCCGGGAGAGGCCGCATATGTGCCCGCCGGGGAGGCGCCTGTCCCGCCGGCGCCCGACCTGGCCGCCCTGATGGGGCAGATCGACCCCCAGATGATTCAGGTGGGGATAGACGTCATCCGTCAGGTCCAGAGCACCGAGGACCGGAACGCCGCCCTGCTCAACGCCCTGCGGCCCTTCCTGCGGGAGGAAAAGCAGGCCCGGCTGGACCGGGCCCTGCGGGTTGCCAGGATGACCAGGCTGGTGCGGGTGGCCCTGAGCACCCTGGGGGGAAAGGAGGGGGAGCGTGTATAACCGCTATATCCCGGAGGATACCGCCTACGCCCCCGTCCAGAGGGAGCCGCCCCGCCCCCACGGCCCGGACCCCGGTCCCCGCCGCCCCCAGGCCCTTCGCCTGCCCGATTTCCTGGCGGGAAAGGAGGGGCTGAGCCGCCTGTTCAAGGGCTCGGAGGGGGGCGGGCTGTCCGGCCTGCTGAAAGCCCTCCACCTGGACAATGTGGACGCCGGAGACATCCTTTTGCTGCTTATTATGCTGTACTTACTGGTGGAAGGGGACGACCTGGAGCTGGTGATTGCGCTGGGTCTGGTTCTCTTTATGGGGCTGGGAGAGGAGTAGGGGCGGCCGCTGTGCCGCCCCGGGCATCATTCCCCCACCGTATGCAGAACCTCCCCGTCGGGCAGGGAAAACCTGGTGTCGGCAGGGCAGGGGGACTGGACAGGGGAGTAGGCCGTCATGCGGTAGACCAGCTGTTCCTCCTCCTCCATCTCGGCAGAGACCAGAAGGCCGTTGCTCACGCTGACCCAGAACCGCTGGAGGGAGGTGGAGCCGGCCCGCTGGACGGTGATCAGGATGCAGGGGACGTCCCCCCGCAGCTCATAGCCGGCGCCGGTAATCTCCTCGGGGTTCAGCTCCAGCACCGTCTCATAGGTGGGGATATGCTGGGCCAGGTCGGAGGACTTTTCATCCGCCGGGGCGGTCTGATACTGCTGCGCGCCGTCGTACCAGTAGTAGAGGGTGTCCTGGCCGGTGAGGTCGTGGCGGACCACCCCGGAGGGCTGGGTCTGGACGCTGTGGGTCCAGCCGCCGTCGGCCCACACCTGAACCTGGGCGGCGGAGGAGCCGCCGGGCCAGAAGGTCTCCACACTCAGCGTCCGGTAGTAGCTGGAGGGCCGGACCAGGGTGGCAACCACTCCCTGCACGGTATCGGTGGTGACCTCCACCCGCTGGTAGTTCTGCTCCTGACTGACGGAGCCGGGCAGGTCTCCGGTTCCGGCGCTGCCGGAGGGGAGGATCACCTCCGGCGTATGGGCGGCAAAGAGAACCCGGCCAAAGCTGGCAAAGATGGCCCCCACAATGAGGGCCACAATGGCGACAACAATGACAAGTCGGTTTTTCTGCTCCAAAACATTACCCTCCGAAGGTCTCCGGCGGCGTATCCCGCAGGCCGAAGTGCCAGGCGACGGCGTCGGCGATGCGGCGGCAGGCCCGGCCATCCCCGTAAGGGTTGGCGGCGTGGGCCATTTTTTCGTATTCGTTCCTGTCGGACAGCAGTTGGACGGCCATCTGGAAAATGGCCTCCTCCTCCACGCCGGCCAGGCGGACGGTGCCCGCCTCCACCGCCTCGGGCCGCTCGGTCTCCTTCCGCAGGACAAGCACTGGCTTGCCCAGGGCGGGGGCCTCCTCCTGAAGACCGCCCGAGTCGGTCATCACCAGGTGGCACCGGGCCATGAGGTTGTGCATTTCCCGCACATCCAGCGGGGCAATCAGGTGGATGCGGGGGTGGTTGTCCAGATATTTGTGGGCCGCCTCCTGAACCACGGGGGAGAGGTGGACGGGGTAGACCAGCTCCGCCTCCGGGAAGGCGTCGGCCAAACGGCGCAGGGCGGTCATGATGCTGGTCATGGGCTGGCCGTAGTTTTCCCGCCGGTGGCAGGTGACAAGGATTACCTTCCGGCTGCCATAATCAAGCCGGTTCAAAATCTCCGAGCCGAAGGTGAAATCCTTCACAACGGTGGTCTGGAGGGCGTCAATCACGGTGTTGCCCGTCAAAAAGACCCCTTTGGTGATGTTCTCCCGGGCCAGATTGTCCCGGTTGGCGGGGGTGGGGCAGAAGTGGAGGTCGGCAATGGAGCCCACCAGCTTCCGGTTGACCTCCTCGGGGAAGGGGGACCACTTGTCATAGGTGCGCAGCCCGGCCTCCACGTGGCCCACGGGGATCTGGTGGTAGAAGGCGGCCAGCGCCCCGGCGAAGGTGGTGGAGGTATCTCCATGGACCAGCACCAGGTCGGGCCGGGCCTCCTCCAGCACCCGGTCCATGCCGCCTAAGCACTTGGCGGTGATGGTGGACAGGGTCTGCCGGGGCTCCATGATATTCAGGTCGTAGTCTGGTGTCAGGGAGAAAATATTCAGTACCGAATCCAGCATCTCCCGGTGCTGGGCGGTAACGCAGCAGATGGCCTCAAATTCGGGCCGCCGGGCCAGCTCCAGAGCCAGGGGGGCCATTTTGATGGCCTCGGGCCGGGTGCCGAAGACGGTCATTACCTTAATGGTTTTCATTTGTCAGACTGGTCCTCCTCACCGAAGTAGTTTCCGCTCTCCATGGGGTGGCTCTGCCGGGGCTTGGCCACCCGGCTGCTCCCGGAGGAGGGGGAGGGCTCGCCGCCGCCGGTCCGGTCCAGGTAGAGCTTGCCTGCCACGGCACCGGCGGCGCACAGGGCCAGCAGGAAGAGCATAGCCCGCACCACGCCGATGGTGGTGAGCACCACGGCGGACAGGCCCAGAATGGCGCTGATGATATAGAGTACCGCCACCGCCTGCTTCTGCGTAAAGCCCATGTCGATGAGCCGGTGGTGGATGTGGCCCCGGTCGGGGGCCATAGGGGACTGGCCGTGAGACACCCGGCGCAGGATGGCAAAGCAGGTGTCGAAGATGGGCAGGCCCAGCATGAGGAAGGGGACGGCGAAGGAGATGATGGCGTAGAACTTAAACAGTCCCTGAATGGACACCACCGCCAGAATGAAGCCCAGGAAGGTGGAACCGGTGTCCCCCATAAAAATTTTCGCAGGGTTCAGATTGTAGGGCAAGAACCCGATGCAGGCTCCGGAGAGGGCGCCCATCAGGATGGCCACGTCGGGCTCTTCCATGACGAGGGCAATCACCAGCAGGGTCATGGAGCTGATAGTGGACACGCCGCAGGCCAGGCCGTCCAGGCCGTCGATGAGGTTGACGGCGTTGGTGATGCCCACGATCCAAAGCGCCGTGATGGGGACGGCCAGCAGGCCCAATTCCCAGAAGAGGTCTTGGCTGAATATGTTGGGGTTGGACAGAAAGTCGATGCGGTTGCCCGCCAGAACGGCGATGAGAGCGGCGCCGATCTGGACGAAAAACTTGGGCAGGGCGGGCAGGGCAAAGATATCGTCCAGAATGCCCAGGATGACTATGACGACGCTGCCCAGCAGCATCCCCCGCAGCTCGGGGGTGAGGGGGATGAAGATCAGCACGCTGAGGATGAAGCCGAAGAAGATGGCCAGCCCTCCCATGCGGGGGATGGGGTGGTTGTGCATCCGGCGGTTGTCCTTGGGGACGTCCACCGCCCCCACCCGGAAGGCCAGGGAGCGGACCACGGGGGTGGAGATCAGGGCCACCAGGGCGGCGGTAAGCAGGGCGGCCAGGGCCAGCCCTACGGCGGGAAGTTGGATTGGCATAGTAAAGTTTCCTCTTTTATCTGTGGGTGTCAGGATTTGGGTAAAACGGGGGAATGCCTCATCCGCCCCCTTCGGGGGCACCTTCCCCTAAAGGGGAAGGCTTTTGGGTGCGCATCCTGTGCCTTCCCCTTTAGGGGAAGGTGGCGCGGCCGTCAGGCCGTGACGGATGAGGCCCTTTAACGGGCAACAAAGCCCACCTTTTTATATACCTTGCGCAGGGTCTTGTTGGCGACATAGGAGGCCTTCTCCGCGCCCGCCTTGTAGACGCTCTCCAGGTAGGCCTTGTCGGCCAGCAGACGCTCAGTCTCCTCCCGGATGGGGCGGAGAGTCTCGGCTACCGCCTCGCCAACGGCGGGCTTGAAGGCGCCGTAGCCCTTGCCCTCAAACTCCGCCTCAATCTCCTCAAAGGACTTGCCGGTGACGGTGGCGTAGATCTGCACCAGGTTGGACACGCCGGGCTTTTCCTGGGGGGCGTAGCGGACGCAGCGCTCAGTGTCGCTGTCGGTAATGGCCCGCTTGAACTTGCGCATGATGTCCTCCGGCTTGTCCATGAGGATGACGCAGCCCTCCAGATTGGACTTGCTCATCTTGGAGGTGGGGTCGTTGAGGCTCATGATCCGGGCCCCCACTTTGGGGATGTGGGGGGCGGGGACCTTGAACACGTCGCCGTAAATGCCGTTGAACCGCTCGGCGATGTCCCGGCAGATCTCCACGTGCTGCTTCTGATCCTCCCCTACGGGGACGAAGTCGGGCTGATAGAGAAGGATGTCCGCCGCCATCAGGGCGGGGTAGGTGAACAGGCCGGCGTTGATGTTGTCCTTATGCTTGGCGGCCTTGTCCTTGAACTGGGTCATGCGGCTCAGCTCACCGAACATGGTGTAGCAGTCCAGCACCCAGCCCAGCTGGGCGTGGGCGGGGACGTGGGACTGGATAAACAGGGTGCATCTTTCCGGGTCCAGGCCGCAGGCGATGTATTGGGCCAGCAGGGTCAGCACCCGGCGGCGCAGCTGGGCCGGGTCCTGGCGCACGGTGATGGTGTGCAGGTCGGCCAGGAAGAAGTAGCAGTCAAATTCCTCAATCATCTCCGGCCAGTGGCGCAGAGGGCCCAGGTAGTTGCCCAGGTGCAGGTCGCCGCTGGGCTGGATGCCGGAGAGCATTACTTTCTTTTCGTCCATGTGTCTTTGCTCCTTCATTTTTAGGCGTTTCTTGCGGACGCCTATACAATATCAGCTTATTATACCACCATTGGACGAGAAAGGCAACTGTTTTGAAGAATTTGACAGGATAAAAAGGAATTGTTTCCAATTCCGACATAATGTGATAGAATTATGGAGAAAGGGGGGATGTTCTGTGCCCTGGTATGTCTATATCCTCCGCTGCGGCGACGGGACTTTATACACCGGAATCACCGACGATATCCCCCGCCGCCTGGCCGCCCACCGGGCGGGGAAGGGGGCCAAGTACACCCGGGGGAGGGGACCTCTGGAGCTGGTGTATCAGGAGCGGGTCCCCGACAAGCCCGCCGCCCTGCGCCGGGAGGCGGCCATCAAACGGTTGCGGCGGGGGGAAAAGGAACGGCTGATTGAGTGCGCAAAAAGCCTTCCCCTTTAGGGGAAGGTGGCACGGCGAAGCCGTGACGGATGAGGTCAATTCCGCAGGACCTTATTTACTTCATGTATTTCGCTTCGTGAAACACCTCATCCGCCCCCTTCGGGGGCACCTTCCCCTAAAGGGGAAGGCTTTACCCTGCGGGGGACGAGAGAGAAAACCAGGCCCGTCCGGTTGTCCGGACGGGCCTGCTGCATGTTATCAGGAACTGGAACGGGGCGGCTCTGCCTGCTCTGCGGGGGGAACGGGTGGAATGACGGTCAGGGTGTAAGCATCCAAAATGGTGGAATGGCTGTCCTCAACGGCCACGGCGTGCTCAATGATGACAAGATTGCCCACGCTCAGCGTGACCACCTCCCGGTTCTGGGCGGCGGAGATGGAGTAGAAAACCTTCTCGCCCTGGAGGCGGATGAAGTAATAGGAGTTACCTTCGATGACGGCGGTGCGGATCTCGGCGACCTCGCCCTCTGCCTCGGTCTGAGGCAGGTCCTCCGTCTGGGTGACCCCCTTGTCGGTGAGCATCTGGATATACTTCTGCTCACACACCGGCACGGTGTCCCCGATGGCCACGATGTCGTACCGGGCCACGTTGACCATGGCGTAGGTTTTGACCAGGTTGGCGGCATCTTTCAGGGGGATGAAGTAGGTGGGCTCCCCGGCAATGTTCAGCAGCAGGGGGAAGGTGGCGTCGTAACCCAAGTCCTGGACCACGCCCCGGGCGGAGGCCATGGCGGCGGATTCGGTGGCGCCGGGGGCGGTGTAGAAGTGGGTCTCCTTGGTGCGCTGGTTGGTGAGCAGGAAGCCCAGGTTGGACTGGTCGGCGTTGGCGGAGGTGACGCCGGTGTACATATATACATCGTCGTTCATGGCGATGTAGTTGTAGCCGCTGGTGGTCTGGGTCACGTCCTTCTGGCCCAGGATGGAGTTGATAAAGCCGTGAATCAGGGTGCCGTAGTAGTCGTACTGCTGCATAATCAGCTCCGGGACGTAGAGGGTGTCCACCCAGTTGGGGACCTCCTCGTAGTACTGGCACTGGCCGGTGACCGCGTCCACCAGCACCGCGCCCTGAATGTCCACGCCGCCGAACAGGCCGATGCGCTTCACCACCCGGGGGGCAATCCAGAAGGGGTGGCCGCTCTCGTCGATCTCAAACTCCGGGGTGGCGAACATCATAGTGGGGTAGTTGAACCGCAGATGGCGCATGATGTTCCGGTTCAGCGGCTCGGAGAAGGAGTACTTCATCCCCTCGCTGAGCCGGGTGACGGTGGCCTCCTGGGTGACCATGTCCACCACCACATAGGCGGGCAGGCCATTGCCCCGGTTGGTGAACCACTTGATGAGGTCGGCGTAGGCGATGGGGGCCACCCGGACGGGCCGGCCCTGGTAGTTGATCTGGGTGGAGTCGCCGGAGTACTCAAACTGGCTGACCATGTCGCTGAGGGTACCCATCTGCCGGTCTCCCAAAAACTCGGCAGAGGAGCGGTCCAGGGTGGGGATCTCGTCAAAGGAAATTTGGGCCACGTCGGCAGCGAAGTCGCCGGTCTGAACGGTGAGCAGCGCCCGGTAGGCGGAGGCCCGGAAAATGGGCATGGAGATAATCTGCCCCACAATGGCCACCGCGACGATGGCGGCAAAGAGAATCAGCACTGGCAGACAGCTGCGTTTGACAAACTGAAACCATTCCTTCAGCTTCTCCTTTGGCGTGCGCACCACGTTGTCGTCCGCCGGCTTGACGGACAGGGCAAAAACGCTGATGGTGTACACCAGGCACAGCAGAAGCAGGAAGCTGTAGAAGTCGCCCGACTGGGGATTGATGGCGGGCAGGGACACGTAGAAGTACGCAAAGCCCACTGTAGCCGTAATCAGCAGGCTGACCAGCAGACTGCCCGCCCGTCCCATGGGCTTTCTATTCTTTTTTTCTTTCAAGATAAAATACTCCTCTCTGGCTGCGGAGGCAGCTTTGGCCACCCCCGCGGCACTTTCTATATAGCATATACGCTTTTTCGGAAAAAAGCAATGAACAGAAGATTAAAATTTAAAACTCTTGCCAAATGGGGAAAGATTCACTATAATAAGGAAAACCTGTTTACTGGAGGAGAGAACATGTCACTTGATATGAAGTATTTTGAGGAAATGGAGGCCAAAATCCCCAAGGGCAAGGTGCGTACCCGGTTTGCCCCCTCCCCCACGGGCTACATGCACGTGGGCAACCTGCGCACGGCGCTGTACACCTGGCTGATTGCCCGGAACGCCGGGGGAACCTTCATCCTGCGCATCGAGGACACCGACCAGGGCCGTCTGGTGGAGGGGGCCACCGACGTAATCTACAAGACCCTGGCCGAGTGCCATCTGGACCACGACGAGGGCCCCGACGTGGGCGGCCCTGTGGCCCCCTATATCCAGTCGGAGCGGCGGGACACCTATGGCAAATACGCCCGCCTGCTTATCGAGAAGGGCTGCGCCTACTACTGCTTCTGCGAAAAGGCGGAGAGCGGGGAGGATACCGGCGACTTCAACCGGGCGGAGGACCCCTGCCGGGCTCTGTCCCTGGAGGAGGCCCAGGCCAGAGTGGACGCCGGCGAGCCCTACGTCATCCGCCAGAAAATCCCCCAGGAGGGGGACACCACCTTCCGGGACGCCATCTTCGGCGATATCACCGTGGAGAATCAGACCCTGGACGACCAGGTGCTCATCAAGCGGGACGGCATGCCCACCTACAACTTCGCCAACGTCATCGACGACCATCTGATGGGCATCACCCACGTGGTCCGGGGCAGCGAGTATCTGTCCTCCGCCCCCAAATACAACCTGCTGTACGAGGGCTTCGGCTGGGAGGTACCCACCTATGTCCACTGTTCCCCCGTCATGCGGGACGCCCAGAACAAGATGTCCAAGCGCCACGGCGACCCCTCCTATGAGGACCTGAAGGACCAGGGCTTCCTCACCGACGCCATCCTCAACTATGTGGCCCTGCTGGGCTGGTCTCCACGGGGGGACATCGCCGAGCAGGAGGTCTTCTCTCTGGAGGAGCTGGCCCGGGCCTTTGACCTGGCGGGCATGTCCAAATCCCCCGCCATCTTCGACATGGAGAAGCTGACCCACTTCAACGCCCTGTATCTCCGAGCCATGTCCCCGGAGGACTTTGCGGAGGCGGCCAAGCCCTATATCCGGCAGACTGTAAAGGATGAACGCCTGCCGGTGGAGGAGATTGCCGCCCTGCTCCAGGCCCGGTGCGAAAAGCTCACCGATATCCCGGAGAAGGTGGCCTTCTTCCAGGAACTGCCGGAGTACAGCGCGGACCTGTTTACCAACAAGAAGTCCAAGACCAACCCGGAGGTATCCAGGGCCATGCTGGAGGCGGCCATCCCCATGCTGGAGGCCCTTCCCGACTGGACCCAGGATGCCGTCCACGACGGGCTGGTGGCCCTGGCGGAGCGGCTGGAGGTTAAGAACGCCACCCTCATGTGGCCGGTGCGCATCGCAGCCGCCGGTCAGGCCGTCACCCCCGGCGGGGCGGTGGAGATCTGCCGCATCCTGGGGCGGGACGAGACCCTGCGCCGGCTCAGGCTTGGGCTGGAGAAGCTGGCATAATTTTTAAATAGTGAGGTTCCCTATGAATCAAAAAGAAGTAAGCGAGCTGCGCCGCCGCTGGCGGCTGGAAAAAAGCGCCGTCAGCCGTATTTATGGCTGCTATGTCAACTGCAACAAGGAGATTGTCTCCGATCTGGACGAGTCTCTGGGCATGATGCCGGAGGAGGAGGCCGAGAAGTACCTGGGCCTGCTGAAAAAGTCCCTGTCGGGCGCGCTGGGCAAAAATCTGATCGACATTATCTTTTCTACCCAGCAGGTGATGGACAGCGAGGAGCACAGGCTGCTCTCCGCCCTGCGCTCCAGCGCCCTGAAGGACGGGGAGGCCCGGGCCGCCTTCTACCGGAAGGTGATTGACAGCCTGGACATGGGGGACAGCGGCTACCTGCTGCTGCTGGCCTGTGACGCCTATGACGTCCCCCGCCGGGGCAAAGATGACGCGGTTCAGGCCGACGGGTCGGAGGAGGTATTCACCTATCTGCTGTGCTGCGTCTGTCCGGTGAAGCAGAGCAAACCGGAGCTGAACTATTTTCCGGGCGACAACGAATTTCACTACACCGCCGGTCAGGTGGTGTCTTCGCCCGAGCTGGGTTTCCTCTTTCCGGCCTTTGACGACCGGACGGCCAACATCTACAACGCCCTGTTTTATTCCCGGAAGCCGGAGGAGCTCCACCAGGAGTTTATCCACGGGGTGTTCCATGTGGAGCCGCCCATGTCGGCCGCCGAGCAGCGGGAGGCATTTCAGGGGGCCGTGTCCCAGGCGCTGGAGGAGAGCTACAGCGTGGAGGTGGCCCGCTCCATCCATGAGCAGCTGACCGACCGGATGGCCCAGCACAAGGAGAGCGGCGCCACCGAGCCGCTGACGGTGACGGTGGAGAATATCGCCGCCATTCTGGGGGACTGCGGCGTCTCCCAGGAGCGGATTGGCGCCTTCAAGGCCAACTGCGAGGAGCAGTTTGGGGCCGGTTCGGTTTTGAGCCCGGCCAACCTTATCGACGCCAAACGGTTCGAGGTGAAGACCGCCGAGGCCTCGGTGTCGGTCAGTCCGGATTGCAGCTACCTGGTGGAGACCCGGATTATCGACGGTAAAAAGTACATTCTCGTCCCCGCTGGGGAGGACGTGGAGGTCAACGGCCAGCCGGTGCGGTTTGCGTCTGACCCCTGAGAAGAAATGACAGTATCCCGCGTTGCGGTAAACAGCAAGGCGCGGCCCGAATTTTCGGGCCGCGCCTTGAAAAATGCCTGCGTACTTCCCGCAAAACCACGGCTACGGGCCGGGTGCCTGAATGAGCTTTTTGAGCGGGTGCTCACCGGGGAAATCCCAACGGGCGGGAGGCTTTGGGAAAGCTGCTATGAGCCGGGGAGAGCCCTACCCCCCGTTCTCCCTGCGCCAGGCCTCGATGGCCGCTAAAAAATCCGCGCCATACCGCTTGGCCTTCACTGCGCCGACGCCGGATACCGCCATAAACGCATCCATAGTGCGGGGCTGGCGGGCAGCCATATCCATCAGTGCGGCATTGGAAAAGACAAGGTAAGCGGGCACATTCTGCGCCATGGCCAGCCTGGTGCGCAGCTGCCGCAGCGCCTCAAAGAGGCTCTGATCCGCCGGCTGGACGGGGGCGGCAGCCTCTTTGGGCCGGGGAGGGGGCTGCTGCTGGTCCGGTCTGCGGAAGGTATAGCAGACCTGCTCCCCCTGGAACAGCACCTGTCTCGCCTGTGGGGTGGTGCGCAGCACCGGGTATTCCGCGCCGTCCAGACGCAGGTAGCCCCGCTCCACCAGATAGTCGATGTAGGCCCGAATCAGGGCGCGGTCGGTCCCGCTCATCACGCCGTAGGTGGGCAGCTTGTCCAGGCCCAGCTGGAGCACCCGCTGGTCCCGGCTCCCCCGGAGCAGCCGGACCGTGACGGCGATCCCCAGGCCGGAGCGGTACTGCCGCTCCACCCGGGTCACAGCGGAGAGGATTTTCTGAGCCTCCACCGTGATGTCCCGCTCCTCCAGCACGCCGGAGCAGTTTCCACAGGCTCCGCAGGAGTCCGGGGCCTCCTGACCGAAATAGCGCAGCAGGAAGGCCCGCAGGCAGCCGGTTGTTTTGCAGTAGGAGGTCATCCGGTCCAGCCGGCCCAGGTCCCGCAGCCTCAGCTGTTCCCGCTCCTCCTCGGGCAGCTCCTCGTTGTCAGCGGTATGGTCAATGAGGAACCGTGCGGTGCGCACATCCTGGGCCGAAAACAACAGGGCGCAGTGGGCCGGCGAGCCGTCCCGACCGGCGCGGCCCGCCTCCTGATAGTAGCTCTCCACGTCCTTGGGCATGTTGTAGTGTACCACAAAGCTCACGTTGGACTTGTCGATGCCCATGCCGAAGGCGTTGGTGGCCACCATGACCCGGACCCGGTCAAACTCGAAGTCCTCCTGGCTGCGCCGGCGCTCCTCCTCGGGCAGGCCGGCGTGGTAGCGGGCGGCGGGCACGCCGTGGGCGGTCAGGGCGGCGCACACGGCCTCCACTGCCTTCCGGGTGGCGCAGTAGACAATGCCGCTCTGCCCCGGGCGGCTGTCAAGAAAGTGCTCCAGCCAGCCCTCTTTGTTCCGGGTATGGACTACCTCAAAAAAGAGGTTGGGGCGGTCGAAGCCGGTGGTAAGGCGCAGCGGGTCCCGCAGCAGCAGAAGCTGCCGGATGTCCTCCTTCACCTGCCGGGTGGCGGTAGCGGTAAAGGCCCCCACCGGGGGCCGG
>Ga0209064_1001608_pt1 | contig 32983 bp, 19 predicted proteins | sample Inofromicrocosms_FD_187498 | JGI IMG/M metagenome (GOLD analysis project Ga0209064, IMG submission 187498) | Mouse cecum microbial communities from Vienna, Austria - Inoculum for glucosamine and mucus D2O microcosms (SPAdes) (version 2) | ecosystem: Host-associated > Mammals > Digestive system >... | reverse complement strand
TGGCCAAATTTTCATTGCACTTATTTTCTTGAAAATCAGAGGTTAAAGCCTCTCCGCCCGTACTGCTCTCGCTATAAAATAACACATTTGTCGAGAATGAAACGAAATCTTAAATGAAAGAGCCGTGCTATCAATGGAAAAGAAAGGCAATTACTTCATTGCCAAGTCAGAAAATTTCGTTAAATTTGCGGTGCAGTATTCCTTTGGAGTATTGCACCCCTTACATATTAGCTCAATGCGCCTCTGAATCACCACCTCGGAATGTAACGAGCTATCAATACACATTGAGAACGTGCCTTACGGCGCGGGCTTTCTCATAGTGTATTAAGGCTTGTGGTGAGCCAAGAGGCGTATGGCGAAAGTCTGCGCTTTTTTATTCTTAGACTAAAATATGGATTCATTAAACGAACAACAAAAATACGCGGCGACATTTAATGGTAAGCATTTGCTTGTTTTGGCTGGAGCTGGAACGGGTAAAACTCGTACTATCATAGCACGCGCTAAATATTTAATTCAGAGTGGCGTGAATCCTAAACGAATCCTCATACTGTCTTTCACCCGAAAGTCTGCGGCAGAAATCGTTGAGCGCATATCCACTGAATTGCCATCAACTAAATCCGAGGGATTGATTGGTTCTACCTTTCATTCTTGGTGTATGGCAATCATTCAAAATAATCCCGACATTTTTCCGCAAGCATCATATACCTTACTTGACAGAGAAGACCAGGAAAGTTGCTTCCGATTATTATGTGGGCGAAAATGGGGACATAAAAATAAGAACGATGAAAAAGTCGCTCCTAAATCTATTGTAGATATATATTCCTATATGGCAAATGCCCAATGTTCGTTGTCTGATGCCATACGAATGAAAATGTATAACAATGCTCCTGCAACATTGAATGTTGATGATGACAACGAAGTCCTAAAAGGAGTAATTGTGATGTATTTGGATTATAAGCACAGTAGAAAATACATTGATTACGATGACATCCTTCTTATTGTAAGCAAATATCTAAAGCGAAACGAAGAATTGCGGAAGCATATTGCCGGATTGTACGACCATATTCTTGTTGATGAAATGCAAGATACCAATCCACTCCAATATGAATTATTATCTTCATTTTATGAAGATTGTCATTTATTTTGCGTTGGAGATGATGCTCAATCCATATATGCTTTTAGGGGAGCTGATTTTAATACTATTCATAAGTTTTCTGAAATTGTCGCTGGGGCTGAGGTATGTAAATTGACTATAAACTATCGCTCAACGCAAGAAATACTTGATTTAGCTAACTGGATTATAGGTAATTCACCTCTTAATTATGACAAAAAACTAATTGCAAATAGAGGGAATGGGGAAAAGCCTCAAATATTACATTGGAGAGATGAATGGGAAGAAGCAGAGAATATCGCTTTGAACCTACTTGATGAGTTCAAAATACACGGTAAAAAATGGGGTGACAATTTGGTCTTGTCACGTTCAAGTTGGGGTATGCGCAAAGTCGAAGGCTCTTTGATTAAACATAAGATTCCCTATCGAGTATTCGGAGGAAGTAGTCTTATGCAAAGTCGGCACATTAGAGATGTTGTAGCCCCAATGCGCATTGTTAGTAATTATCTTGATGAAATAGCATGGTCAAGGTATCTTCAGCTATGGGAGGGTATCGGGCCTGTTGCATCTGCGAAAATAATCGGCAAAGTTATCAATGAAAAGAACTTGGATGACTGCTTATTCTCTCTTATGGAAATGAACTTACAAAAGGAGATTGCAGATACCCTTGTTCAAATTAGCAATCTGCAATTTGACCCAGCAAATGCCATTACTGAGGCTCTCAGTGTAATGTTTGGCCGATTGAAGCAAATCTATAAAGATGAATGGGAATGGAGGAAGGATGATTTTCCGATTCTTAGCGAAGTTGCCAAAAAAACAGGGAGCATATCAGAATTTGTATCAGAGTATATACTTGACCCACAATTAGATTTATATGCTAAAGAAGGAGGTAAAGTAGATGATTGTGTAATTCTATCAACTATTCACTCTGCCAAAGGATTGGAAGCTGATAATGTTTTCATAGTAAATGCTTCATCAAAATCTTATCCAACCCCCAGAGCCGTACTAAACGGGGAAGATGCCATTGAGGAAGAACGTAGGTGTCTATACGTGGCTCTGACACGTGCGAAAAATAAGTTAAGGATATATAGGGATATGCAGTCTATTCATACAGCAAACTCGGATGAACAGTTTTATTTCCTAAACGAAATACCATTAGAGTTATTTGACCCCAAAGATATATCCGCTCATTCATATATGAGAAATAGTGCGATACTTCAATCAACAATCACCCAAGAGGATATATATTCTGATTTTGACTTAAACTAAATACTATGAAATTTGGATTCAGAACACCATCATTCAAAAGAAGCCTTTCCGCTGCCACAAAAGGAGCGGCTAAGCGCGCCTTAATGCGTGAGATTGTGCCTTATTATGGCAAACGCGGTATGGGATGGTCTAATCCGAAGAAAGCGGCATACAACCACTTGTATAGTATGACAACGGCCAGTCCCGTTGATTTGCTTACAAATACATCAAGCCGCAGAACCGCTGCTGTCAAGCCTCAAATGTCTGAAGCAGAATATCAAGAAAAGTTAAGTGCGTTGCAGATAAGACAGATTGGATTAAAACAATGCGAAACCCCAATGGCATTGTTTAAGATGATTGAAAACGACGATTCCAATGTTAGCCCGGTGCACCAAGCTATTCGCAGATTACATTCCTATGTTTTGGGGTATATGAACAAGCCGATGAAGTGCGGCTTTGATTATTGCGATATGAGTACGGAACGATTGCTTCGACTGCAACGCATTAACCCCGATGTTAAAGAGAAGTGCTTGAATATAGTGGAGTGTATAAAACTTGGTATCTCTGCCGATGATATTTTCAAAACTTTGTCAAGCGAAAGGCCTTTAACTACTCTGATAGCCAAACGACATATAATTAATAACAGCATAAGCCAAAAGCCACAGCCAATACCCAATGTTCCCCCAAAACAGCAGAATAAACAATCATCGAAAAAGGATTTACAAACGTGGGAAGTCGTTTTGCGTTGTATTGGTGCAATCGCAGGCTTTGTGCTTCTCGCCTGCTTGGTATTATGGTTAATCGCCGAGTTTGTGTTTCCTGCAATCTTATTTGGCTTAATATTCTTGTCTTTCTTATTTGCCAAGAAATAGCTTGCCTGCAAAATGGAATAAAAATTTTTCTGACTCGCACCCCTGCGTCACAGATAGGGCGAGGCTATACCCCCCGGCACCCCTTACGGGGTTGATCTCAACAATCATTCAGAACTGACAAGGCGAGGCTTCCGCAATAGATGGAGGCTTTGCTTCTTTTGCGGAATACTGCAAGCATCAACAGATAAAGTAGTGTAGTGTCAAGAGATTTTGCTATCTTTGTACTGCCAACAGAATCATGTTGGTTTATAATGCTACGAAGCGCGTTGGTATGGAGTTGCCGATGCGCTTTTCTATTGACAGACTTTTGAAAATTGACATTTGGTTGACAAAACCGCGCAAAAGAAAAAGCCAACTATCTACTATTTAGATAATTAGCTTTTCTTAAAGTGGTGCCACCAGGAATCGAACCGGGGACACAAGGATTTTCAGTCCTTTGCTCTACCAACTGAGCTATGGCACCTTGCTTAGGGCTTTTGCCTTTTTGCTCTGCAAAGGTAGTGAAGTTTTTTGATACAGCCAAATTTTTTTCATTTTATTTTTCACCAAATTCTAAACAAGCATGTAAAAACATCATGAATATCTTCTGAAACTATTGATGTCAAGAATATTAAAATTTCAGTACCGAAGTTTTCAACGAGCTTGTATAAAATCCAACAGTAATTATAAAGAACAGCAGATTCACGGACAATATCAAAAAACTACATGAGGTATGCCTGATATTATTTTGTATTTGAGCTTGAAGAATACGGGCAAGATCTAAGTACAGATAAAGAAATGGATTTCACCCACTTTCGGTTGTGAGTGAAATCCTTTTCTTTTGTATTATATCAAATAATTACAAGCGTCCGAGAATATCCAGGGCTGTATCGACACAATCCGTCTTAGTGTCCACTTTGTAATCTTTACGCTCGTTTACCCATGCTTCATCAATGGCATAAAAATCGATTGGGGTGTCATCCCCCCGCTGCATAGCGTCGATCCATGCCCTCCAACGGGCTGTATAAAGGTCGCCGAGCAGACCGGCCCACTCGCGGTGCGCATAGTCGCGGAGTCCGCCGTCCTCACTTGCCACACGTGGTCCCCATGTTGTAATAAGCAGGCGTGCGTTACGCTCCATCATATCACGCTCGTCCGGCGTAGGCGCCAGACGGCGTGCCGCGTCTATCCACGTAGCTACGGAGAATTCAGGACGGGTAGACAACAGGCGTTCCTGGTCTGTCAACAGCCCCATAAAACGGCTTGAGGCACTACGGAACGCCGCCATATCCTTTGAATCAAGAGCTTTTATCATCTCGCCATAGACCAGACGGCCCTTTTCGGCCACGGCCTGACGTACGATGTCGACAAGGTCGTAGCGGTAGTTTCCGTTCGAGCGCAGACGCGGTGCGGCGGCAGCGAATGCCTGCGCGGCATCAATAACATCCTGAGGCTCATAGTATGGTTTCATACGGCTCCAGCTTGACACCTGCCACACCTCGCGCGAAGGACGTGCACAAAATACCGATTCGGTGGTACCCTGCTGAAGATTACCCCAAGGACAGTTATATATTGTCGATGCGAGTTTGCGCCATGCAGCATCGACATCGGCATCAGCCGCACCATAGCGCGCCCCGGCATAGCCACGCAACCAGTCCTCCTTGGTGAATTCTTCAGGACGCCATATAAGCTCGCTGAGCAGTTCGTACATGACGGGGTTGTTCTCGATGCCTTCCGGAGTAAGGCCTACACCGGTCAGCGTAGGTCCGAACACTGACTTACGGGCTTTATAATATCCTCCGATCACATTATCCATGCGTCCGTGCAGCCCCACGTTGCCTCCGAAGTTAAGCAGCATACAGAACATCCAGTCATGCGGCATGTATCCGCCTTCGCGCTTATAAGGCGACGGCGAATCGGGATCTCCCCAGTTCGGTTTGATCTCGGAAGCAAGGTCGAGCACCACGATATCGCCGCGAGGCACTCCGGCAAGCAGTTCGGCTCGCGGATTCTCGTTCCAGCCTTGTATCACCCATATCGACTCGGGATTGGCGCGTTTCATCGCACGTGTTATAATAGCACCGCATTCGGCCAGATCCACTCCTTCGAGGCTACCTCCTTCGTGGAAAGGATCCATACTATAATATTTCGCCCGGCCGCAGAGTGCTGTCAATTCCTGATAGTATATGTCGGCGATGCGGTCGAACATAGGATCGGTGGTGGCAAGAAATGCCGGACGTACGAAACCGTTCCAGATTCCCTTGCCCGACACCTTTACGCCCAGACGCTCGTCGGCGTCGTGCGGCACCATACCGGAGTAACCGGGCAGTACAGGCTCCATTCCCAGCTCGTGCATACGCTCCAGTATGCGGCGCTGCAGGGCGGCGCGGTCGGCATACCACTTTTCCGAATTCGGACCGCCCCACCCTTCAAGATTATTCATCAGCCACCATGCCTGAAAAGCCGGACCGGCCACAAACGCATCGGCCTCAGCATCGGAATATCCCAGACGCTTCAACGTATTGCGCCAAACGACATCAGTACCGGTCATAGCCAGAGGAATGTTTATGCCGTGCAGAGCCATCCAGTCGATCTCCTGCTGCCAGCGTTCCCAGTCCCAGAAAGCCATGGAATAAGAATGAGTACAATAGTTGAGATAATATCGACGCGAAGCATCAGTGCTGCGCCGTTCCGCTTTTGCCGGCAAGGGAAGCACTTCGGGCAGTTCGGCTTTCATATTGTTCCACGAAAGATGGATATGCGGATAATATTTAAGATACCAGTTCACGCCGGCGGCAATGTTCACCGCCGAATTGCCGGTGACAAGCGGACGTCCGTTCTCGGCGCTGATCTCAAAGAAATCCTCGTCGGAAGGTACTTCGCGCACACTTATTCTCTGCGACGCGCCAGGAGCTATACGCTCAAGCAAGGACTCGACAGGGTGCGACGCCGTGGCGACAAATGTTGCCGTCGACAAAAGCAGAACGGTCAATAATTTTTTCATCATGGTGCGGTGTTTTTTATTATGATATATAACTGTGAAACATTGAGCTACAGCCTATTTCCCAAATATTCTTTCAATTCATTCCATTTGTAATAGCCCGGGGCATATTCTTTCAGCTTTTTTATCCCCACGGGGGTTTCATTAAGCCTCATACCGGCAATCACTTCTCCTGAGCCGTTGCGAAAGAATGCCATCTGGAAATTTGCACCCATAGGCGATATACGGAATGTCTGCCACTGTACGGCCGCATCCTCCGGCGTCCCGGCTCCGGCAGGCGAACACGCGTCTATTCCGGCAAGAGAAAGAAAGCGTATGAGTGATGTATCATGGCCGAAACGCAAATCTGCTGCCGGCCCGCTGCCGGCAAGAGCGCTGTCGGCGCAGCCGATCACGTTGGCCAGCAGATTGGCGGCGCTGCGAGGGCCTGCATCACGTCCTACTCCGGAATCCGCATGGCGGACGTACATCATGTAGTTTGAAGCCTGCCACAGATTATAAAGATCATCGGGAGTGAATATCCTGATGATAGAATCGCATTCATCTTGCAGGCCGTCGACATCCTGAACATCTATAGCAATGTCGTGCAGATGCCGCATCACTACAGGAAGATGCCTCACCTGCCCGGGATCCCTGAATATACGCCGTGCCGAAGCGGTGCAGGCAGTCAGCGAATCGCGAGCCGCTCCGAAGCGGCGCATCCATTTTGCATCAGGCTTACCCATGGCCTTCGCTTCCGGACTGCTGTAATGGATAAAATCCATGTCGCCGGGAGAAGCATATCGTTCGACACGCAAAGCCGGATTAGCCTCCTTAAGCGCCTCGCTGAAAGCAGCCATGCTCACTATGCAGCGCGGCTCCGTCGACGAACGCATTACCACACGGGCCGAGTCGGCGAAAAGAGCGGGAAAACGACGCGCCATACGCCCGGCAATAGCCGCATGCTGTCGCTCGCCAAGCGACGACAATTCTCCGGAATGTCCCTCGGCATGAGTTGCACAAGCTTCGACAAGCGGTATCAGTGCCTCGCCGACAGAAGTCAGATTAGCAGCATCGCGCTGTGCACGCAAGGCTCCGAGCACCTTGGGATAGATGCTCATATCAATAACCCAACGGGAACCATGGCGCCCGTAGTGGCTCAGGTAGACCGGCTCGAAACCATCCGGCAGAGGGGCAAGCGAATCTGTCGTAAACGGATAGGCATAGTATATCCCGCCGGATTTTTCAGGCGCAACGGCAAACTCAGCCGTCAGCTGCGCCCGCGATGCAGGAAAGGCAAAGCCGGAAGATACAAGCAGCAAGGCCGGAAGTACGGCAGTGAAACAGCGCCTCATTCCTTTATTTTTATGTCTTTGCAATCGATGAAATTGAACTCTCCGGCGTAGCGTCCTACCGGGAAGCCGGCATCGCGCACGGTGAAGTCGCTGACGGTCACTCCGGCGGCTTTTTCGGCATAGATTCCATAAACCGGAGCATTCACAAATCCCTCGCCCTCGCATGGACGCCGGTCATAGACACCACCGTCGAAATCCGACATCTTTTTCAGTGTCAGCTTCACATTGTCGAAACTTATGTCAGACACTTTTCCGAGGCTATCACAGCCTATAAAGACACCGTTTTCGGTCGTAGCCGTAATATTATTGAAGCGAATGTCGCTCACAGCGCCGCAGCTGCCTGCCGTTGCGCCTTTCGGAAAGCGCCAGCCGGCATCCTTGTGATTGCCGCGGGCACGGGGATAGGACGTTATATAAATAGGTTCCGACTTTCCCCACCACACGTCGGAGTACAGGTGACAGTCGAGAGTTATATTTGAGAAGGTGACGTCGCTGACCGTCCCTTCATCGCGGTTCTGGATTCCGATCCCGCGATTTGAATCGGTGATGATACAGTTGTCGAAAAGTACGCGTGCGATGCGGTCCATGTTCTCCGAACCGATTTTCACGGCACATGAACGAGAGGTCATTATGCAGTTTGTCACCACAATATCCTCGCACGGTCCGTACTGTTCATATTCGCGGCGGTTCTTGAGGCAGATGCAGTCGTCGCCGCTTTCGATGAAACATCCTGTAATACGCACCTTTCGCGAATGATCGATATCGATGCCGTCGCCGTTGCGTACCTTAAGATTATTAAGAAGAGATATGTGGGATATTGCCACATCGTAGCATCCCACAAGGTGTACCGTCCAATAGGCACTGTTGGCTATTGTCACGTCCGAGATATTGACCTTGCGTGCATCGACAAGAGTCAACACATGAGGCCGCGGGTCGAAATCGGTCACAGATTTAAGTTCGAAGGAGTCGTCCAGCTCGGCACCCATGAACGCCACGGCATTTCCGTCGATGCGCCCTGTGCCGCTTATTGAGAAATTCTCGATATCCTTACCGTAAAGCCACATCATACCCTCGCCGCGGTTGGCGCCGAAAGCACTCTCCGTGTAGACGCTTTCATCCGGATTGGCAAGCAGGGTTGAGTTCGGACTCAGATGCAGATCTACATTAGAGGCCATGCGGAGCGGACCGCTGAGAAATGTTTTTCCGGACGGAAAGACTACCGAACCGCCACCGTCGGACGAACAGCGGTCGATGGCTGCCTGTATGGCCCGTGCGTCATCGCTGCGGCCGTCGCCTCGGGCGCCATAGTCCGTCACGTCATAAGTACGGGCAAACGATATCGATGCCGTCAGCATCAATGCAAGAGCGGATAAGGATATTGATTTAAACATAAGGTTTTCAGAAAAAAGCGACGGAACCGGCTGCGTCTGTCTGTGCAGCCGCAAGGCCGGTTCCGCCTGTTGGTGTCGTTATAAGTTAAAGTCTAAAATAAAATCCGGACTTTAACCCTTAAACTATAAAACTTGATTATTTAACGATCTGCTTGCTGACTTTCTTGCCCTGCTTAACGATGTAAAGACCGTTTTCGGGGTTGAGAACGCGTACGCCCTGAAGGTTGTAGTACTCGACGGGAGCGTTTTCGTCGTCGGCAACGATGTTGTTGATACCGGCACCTTCAACCCACTTTTCAAGTGTGAAGTCGCGGAAGGGATTCCAGTAGTGCACAGGCTTGTTTACGTCTTTTTTCAGACCGACCCAAACCTTGGTGGCAGCAGCGAGTTCGAACTCAACATAGTTGCGGTACATTTCGGGGTTCTTCAGGAATACCATGGCTGCTTCATGTTCAAAACCGCTGTCGGCATATCCGTGTTCACCTTCCGCAACAACGTCGCTCTTGGGTTCGTTGTCGGGATATACATCAAGCTGCTCGTCGAAGATGCACTTCACGGGAGCTTCCTTGTAAAGCTTACCGGCTCCTGTGATATTTGCGATATCATCGGCGTTCACGGGCTTGAGATCTTCCACGTCTTCGGCAACATAGAGCAGAGGGAAGAGGCTTGCATCCTCTGTTCCGGCAACGTGACGGTCGTAGGAGCTTTCGCCTTCAACGCGTTCGTAACCTTTCAGCTTGATGTACCAGCCTGACTGGTTGCCGTTGCCGTCGCGATAGAACGACTGCACACCGAAGCGATATTTACCGGCAGGAAGTTCAATGAGCTGACCGAAGTTGTAAGGCGAAGCATTGGTCTTGCGGAAGCAACCGTTGGCACCGCCTTCTTTGTTAATGTCGACATCCTTGGCTTGAAGGGACACATTCAAAAAGTCCCATGCGCCTTTTTCACCTGTTTCCTTATTCATTTCGCTAAGACCTACTGCGAAATCACCGTTGGTGATAGCCACTTCACCGGCAGGGCCGACGAGTTTGAAGTTGTCGAAGCAGCACCACTGATCCGCGCGGTATTCCTTCAGGGCGATACCGAGGCGGAGGTCGCCGCCGGCGTGGTTCAGCTTAACCGTGTTGAGGTATTCTCCGGCTCCGAAAGCTGTGTTGGCCTCGCCGGTAGAATTGGGGCAACCGTCCTGCTTCTTGTCGAAAAGACCTTCTACAGGAGTTGTAGCAGTTCCGAGGAAGATATGGGCGTGGTGGTTGGCGCCGTCCTTCATGTTTTCCTTGGCGTAGTCGTTGCTGCCGAAACGGTAGAAAGCATTTGCGGTCAGAGTGTATTCGCCGGCAGGAGCGTCGGTAATCACCTGATAGACTTCAAATGGAGCGTCCCATGCCTCAGCCACTCCGTCGGCTGTAGCGGTGAGCATACCGTACCAGCCGGGAAGGAATGCGGGGTCCTGAAGCAGGTTGCTTGTCTGCCAGCGGCCTTCAGCCATAGCGCTGCCGCCTGCGAGTGCAAGCACGGCTGCTGCAAAGAGTACATTTTTTTTCATAATGTTTGGTTTAAAAGTTGGTAATGGTTTTGATTTATGGTTTGTTTTTTCTTTAGGGACGTGCTGTTTGCACGTCCCTGCGTTAATTTCAATATCCGGGGTTCTGAGTCCAGTTGGTGTTGGTGTTCATCTCACCGGTAGGAATGGGGAAGAGGCGTTTGTTTACGTCGGCCATGCCTGCGGGATTGGCTGCGACTTTCCAACGGGCGCAGTTCTCGAACTTACCGAAGCGGATAAGGTCGTTGCGACGCCAGGGTTCCATGATGAACTCGCGGGAACGTTCGTCAAGAAGCTCGTCGAGAGTGGGTGTACCGGTCACGTGAGGTGCCGAGGCACAGTCGCGCACTTCGTTCATCAGCGAGGCGGGAGTGGCACCCAAGGTAGCGGCACCACCGCGGAGTATACATTCGGCCTTTGTCAGCAGAATGTCGGCATAGCGGAAAACGGGGATGTCGTTGAACTGAAAACGTGCCCAGGTCTTTTCATCGCTTTCGCGTATTGTATATTTGAACAGGCGCGCACCTTTAAGGCAGTTGTCTATATCATCTTCACTACCCACGTCGAGAAGCTTGATATTTGCCCACTCAAAATCTTTTTTGAAATCCAGAGGCCCGTGTTCCTTGCGGAAGCGTGCGTCCTTGTAGACAATTACAGGCTCGTCGGTCTTGTTAAAGTCTTTATCGAACGAATTCTGCGGGCCGACAGCAACCATGATGTTACGTTCGTCGCCGGGCAGGTTGAAACGGTCGACCGCCTCAGGAGTAAGGATGAAAATACCCGCTATGGAGTTCTCGGGTCTCCAACCCCAGAAGTTGGGTTTGCACTGTGTCTGTTTGCGGAAATCCCACCAACGGTTCATCTCCGTGCCTCCGGCATATTTCCAGCCGCCGTTGCCATACTTCTCGGGGTCGAAATCTACGGCATAAATGAAGTCCTTGATATGCACACCGTTGTCGGGGTAAAACTTACGGCGGTAGCCCTGACCGACTTCAAACACGCCGGACTTGATTATTTCGTCGCACCAGGCGATGCAGTCGTCGAGCTTTTCATTGGGTGTGTTGCCCGTGACGGTGGTTATGTCGTTGGTATATACACCCCAGTTGAGGTAGAGCTTGACAAGAGTAGCAATGGCCATCCATTTGTTGGGGCGTCCATAGGTAGATGCATCGTTGGCTTCGGTGAGGTCAGGTATGGCATCGAGCAGCTCGCTCTCTATCCAACGTGCCACTTCGGCACGCGGCTTGCGTTCTACAGCCTCTCCCTCCTCAGGCTGACGCTCGAGGATGGGTACATCACCGTAAAGATCCATCATCCAGAAAGTATAGTAGGCGCGTATGGCGCGCAGCGGGGCGACAATCGGGTCTTTACCCTCGGCACCGCCGTAGAGCAGTATGCGGGTATTGGTATAGGAGATACCTGAAAGCATATCGTTCATCAGCCCCACGCCCTGCAGGTCGGGACGGAAATTATGGATCGAGCCGTCGCGGAAGCGGCCGTTGTCGTCATATACACCTGAAAGATTTATGCCTACGGCCTCATCGCCGCCGAGGAACACGGCTTCCCAGAAGTTGCGGCCGAACCAGGCTTCATTTCGCTGATAGGTATAACAACCTTCAAACTCGCCGCTGACGGCTATGGGATTATCGGGAAATTCAGGATAGAAAGTTTCGGTCTTTACATCGAGGTCGGTACAAGATGCGGCTCCGGCCAGAATACCCGGTATAAGAAATGCCTTTATATATGATTTCATGAGTTCTTGCTGAATATTTGAAGTTCGTGTAAACTTAGAAGTTGATCGAGGCTCCTACAAGCACCTGACGCGTGCGGGGGTAATGGTCTTTGCGGGTATCATGGCCCGGCTCAAGTCCGCCGAGGCAGATTTCCGGGTCACGCCCCTTGTAACCTGTGAAAGTGAACACATTGTTGGCGCTGACATAGAGGCGGATATCGCGCAGCCAGCCGTTGAAGCAATTGCGGAATGTATATCCCAGAGTAGCGGTAGCGAGTTTGAAGTACGATCCGTCCTCAAGCCAGCGGTCGGAGGGTATCGACGAATAGCCGTCTTTGGGATTCTGATAGTCGGCAATGTCGGCCAGCACGTTCTTTCCCAATGCCACATTGCTGACATATCCGAAGTAAGCGCGTGGTTCGTTGAAGATCTTCTGACCGAACACGCCGGTGAAGAAGAGGTTCAGGTCCCAGTTTTTCCAGGTGACGGTGTTGTTCCATCCCATTGTCAGCCAAGGCTGGGCGTTGCCGCAGATCACACGGTCTTTTTCTTCGGGAGTGTTTGTTGTCACGAAGTTGCCGTTCTCGTCGCGCAGGCGTTCGCCCGTCGTCTGTTCGTTGGTCTTGTCGTAGACATAGAATGTCGAGTTGCCGTTCTCGTCATAGCCCGCCCATTCGTAGAGGTAGAATGTGCCGATAGGCTGGCCTTCGATGATGCGCTGGGTCGTGGCCGTTGAGGCTCCCGGCAGAGCGGGATTATAACGGTTCAGAATACCGGCTGTGAATCCGGCCGAAGGATCGGATATGCTGACAATCTTGTTATCGTTATGCGAGAGGTTGAGCGATGTGCTCCAGTTCCAGTCGCGGCTCTGTATCGGGGTGGCGTTGATAGTCAGCTCGACACCGCGGTTGCGCATCTTGCCGACATTGGCGGTGAGCCAATTCACCGGGTAGCGGGTTGTCGAAACGGCGTAGTCCCATATCATATCCTTGGTATCCTTGTTATAGTACTCTATGGTACCGTTGATGCGGCCGTTCAGGAACGCAAAGTCAAGGCCGACGTTAAGCATCGTGGTAGTTTCCCACTTGAGATTGTCGTTCTGGTTGCGGGCTGCGTTAAGGCTCTTGTATGAGTGCGTTTCACCGGTAACAGGGTCGATATAGTCGAAACGCGCGCCGGCCTGATAGAAGAAGCGGGACGTATAGAGGTCAAAACCGGCGGAGTTACCGCTCTGTCCCCAACCCACACGGAGTTTGAGGTCGTCGAATATATCCTGATTCTTCATGAACTCCTCTTCGGTGATTCGCCATGCTACTGAAGCCGAAGGGAAAGTGGCCCAGCGGTGATTGGCGCCGAAAGAGGACGCACCGTCGCGGCGGACAGCAGCCTGCACGATATAGCGCGACGCATACGAATAGTTGGCGCGGCCGTAGAAAGAAATCATACGTTTGGTCGACAGACAGAACGTGTCGTCATTGCCCCAAACAGGATCCGGATCCCAGCTGTTGGCCATGCCGATATTGTTCCACCAGATTGTGTCATCGTAGAAGTTATAGCCGCGGGCTGCGAATCCGTCGCCGTTGACTTCCTCTTCCCATGAATAACCGGCCATAAGCCCAAGTTTGTGATCCTGTTTGAAAGTCTTGTCATAGTTGGCATAGACTTCCATCAGCTTCGAATAGTCGGTGGTAGTCTTACGGGTTGACTCTCCGTTTCGGTGATTGATTTCGGATTTATGGGAATGATAATCCTTATAAGCGTAGTTACGGTTCTGATAAGAAAAATTGGCGTTAAGGAACAGTCCTTCGATAATTTTCAGCCGAGCCTTACCCGTCACCTGAAAGCGTTTCAAAGTAGCACAGCTCTGGTCTTCATTTATAAGCACGAGCGGATTGTAGTTCTGCGAGATGGAAGGATCGGAATACCAGCTGCCATCCTCGTTGCGCACAGGCACAAGAGGCGAGTAATAATACATGGCGTTATATACCGATTTACCGTCGTCGCCACGCTCGACACCCCACTCGTTGCGGATGTTGGCATTGACGCCCAAAGCCACGGTCAGGCGGTCTTTAAGAGTTGTAGTTTCGACATAACCGCGGGCAGTGAAGAGATTGTTGCCGACACGCCGGATAATGCCGTCGCGCTCGATGTAGTTGACCGATGCGTTGTAATTAGTCGACTTGTTTCCGCCGGTGATAGAGAGATTATGGTTGTGCGCGAAGCCCGTACGCTGGGTTTCTTTCGCCCAGTCTGTATTGTAGCCGAGATCGTTGTTGAGTGTTATATTGTTCGCGGCAGCGTAGGCGCGAAGTTGGTCGCCGGTCATCATCTTGTGGTCGTTTGCGACTTTTTCCCACGATACATATCCCTGATACGATACCCGCGCGGGACCGTCGGCGCCGCGTTTGGTGGTAACGACAATGACACCGTTGGCAGCCTTCGAACCGTAAATGGCCGTGGCCGAAGCGTCGCGAAGCACGTCGATGGACTCGATGTCGGACGGGGGGATAAGGTTAAGTTCAACACCGGGAATTCCGTCGACCACATAAAGCGGCGAAGTGGAGCCGTTTAGAGTCGACGCACCTCGGAGAGTCATCGAGTTCACGCCTCCGTTGGGGTCGGAATTCTGGACAACGACAAGACCGGGCACCTTACCCTGCAGAAGCTGACCCGGATCGGTATATGCGCCGACATTCAGGTCTTTTGCCTGTACGGTAGTGATGGATCCTGAAAGATCCTTTCGCTGCATAGTACCATAACCGATCACTACGACTTCGTCGAGCAACGCGTTATCTTCCTCCAGGACAACAGTCATCCCGCTACCCTTTACGGTAACATCCTTGGTCTTATATCCTATATAGGAAATCTGGAGTTTCTTGCCTTGGGCGGCTGCTATGGAGAAGCGACCGTCGATGTCGGTCGTCACACCAAGATTCTCGCCTATCACCCGGACGCTGGCTCCGATCAGCGGCTCGGAATTATTGTCGGTCACTACGCCGTGGACCATACTCTGGGCGCTCGCGCCTAATGCCACGGCCATGCAAATCAACAAAGCGAACGAACGCAGGAAAATCCACGCGGAGCTACGATGCTGCATTTTCTCTTTCTTAATAATGAAACACATGAATTGATCTAAGGTTTGTTAATTTAAACCACACATCCGGAATTTGCCGGCGGCAAGATATAATCTTTATTCTAATGGCTTCAGCGGATATGGGGTTGGTTTATTCGAATGGTGTTGCAAAGATATATCGATTTTATGATTATATATGCTTGCTTTGCAATTCTTAACAAAATTAACCCTAACGCGAACTTTTGTGCTAAATAAACTAACTTTTCAACATATAATACACTCCAAGTCCCCTGAAATCGTTAACTTTGCATGGCTTTTCGTTCGACACGGAATAATAAGTGTCAATTAACACTCTTAAACAAAGCATGAGTCAACTCGTAAAAAAACAATATCTGCTGCCTTTCATCCTCATCACATCCCTGTTTTTCATGTGGGGATTTGCACGTGCGATTCTTGACGTGCTCAACAAACACTTTCAGGAGGCACTCTCTATTTCCATCACGCAGTCTACACTGATACAGACGACAACCTACCTCGGATATTTTCTTATGGCATTGCCGGCAGGCATCATCATCACCAGGCGGGGCTATCGCCGCGGGGTTGTAATAGGACTGCTGCTCTTCGGAATAGGCTCTCTGCTGTTCATACCCGGCGAAAGGCTTATGTCTTTTCCGCTTTTCCTCGGTGCCTTGTTCGTGATAGGCTGCGGCCTGGTGATGCTTGAAACGGCGGCAAATCCTTATGCCACAGAACTGGGCGACCCTGCCACGGCCGCCAGCCGCCTGAATCTCGCACAGTCGTTCAACGGCCTGGGCTGTATTCTTGCTCCGGTCATTGTCGGCGGATTTATTTTTTCGGACGAAGGCAACGGCGTGGCACTGCCCTACACCGTCATGGGCGTTGCAGTCCTGCTTGTGGCTGCTTTGTTCACCCGCGTAAAACTGCCTGAAATAAACGCTCCCGCCGATTCCGTTGAAGAAAAAGACAACAAAGAGAATAAAGATTTAGCAGCCACAATCCGACAGCTTTGGAGCCGACGGCGTTTCCGTCTGGGCGTAATGGCGCTCTTCTGCTACGAAATAGCCGAAATATCGATCAACAGCCTGTTCATAAACTACGCCACCTCCGATGGATGGATGGACAAAACCGAAGCCGCGGCGCTTCTCTCGTTCGGAGCACTCGGCCTGTTTATGCTCGCACGCGTGGCCGGAAGCTGGATCATGAGCAGGATCCCCGCCGAAAAAGTACTGCTTTGGTGCTCGGTAATGACTGTGGCAGGAGCTACAGCCGTGGTAGCCGACGCAGGACTGTTCTCCAAAGCAGGGCTTTTCGCATGCTACGCCTTCGAGGCAATCATGTTCCCGACTATATTTGCAATAACAATCAGCGGCGTGGGACGCGCCGCAAAAATAGCATCCTCATTCCTGATGATGACTCCTCTTGGCGGAGCCGTCGGCACACTGCTGATGGGATGGACGGCTGACGCGACGTCGATGTCGACAGCTTTCATCGTTCCCGCCGCAGGATATGCGCTGGTATTTGTCTATGCCATGGCCGTCGTCACCGGAAAAATCGACAAATGACACACATTTCCGAACCGTGAATAAAGAAAAACTGCATACCGACAGAGCAGAAATCTGCTGCATAGGCCACATAACCCTCGACAAAGTGGTCACCCCGCGCTTCACCGCCCACATGCCCGGCGGAACAGCCTATTATTTCGCAAACGCACTGCGCAACTTCGACCACTCGGGCTTCAGGCTGGTCACTTCGCTTGGAGAATCAGAGATGGACGTCGTCGACGAACTGCGTTCTCGCGACATAGAAGTGGACGTGATTCCAAGCCGCAAGTCCGTATATTTCGAAAACAAATATGGCGAAAACATGAACGACCGCACGCAGCGTGTACTTGCCGTGGCAGATCCTTTCACTGTCGACAAGCTTGAAGGAGTGAACGCCCGCATCTACCATCTGGGAACACTGCTGGCCGACGATTTCAACCTTGACGTAATCAAAGCCCTGGCCGCTCGCGGAACGGTTTCCGTCGACATACAGGGATATCTGCGCAAAGTGGTCGGCGAGAATGTGGTACACGTCGACTATGACCTGAAACGCGAGGCCATGCCATATATCAGCATCCTCAAAGCAAACGAAAAAGAAATGGAAGTGCTCACCGGCGAAGCCGAACCGCACGAAGCCGCACGCATCCTCGCCGGCTGGGGCTGTCCGGAAGTACTGCTGACGCTCGGCGACAAAGGCTCCCTGATCTATGCCCGCGGAGAGTTCTACGACATCCCCGCCATGAAACCCGACGACGAGGTCGACGCCACAGGCTGCGGCGACACTTACATGGCAGGCTACCTTTACATGCGTAGCCGGGGCACATCCTACGTCGAGGCCGGCACATTCGCCGCCGCCATGTGCACCATCAAACTCGGCGCTCCCGGACCATTCTCGGCTACGATGGACGACGTACGCGAGGTAATCCGACAAGCAGGTCTGTAAAACAGACTGAAATTCAAAAAAAATCACAATTTTCTTATATATCATATCCTTAAATCACTGATGAAAAACAAAACGACTACAATCCTATGCGCAGCGGCACTTGCCATATCAGCCGCCGCACAGCCGCTCCCGTCGTCATGGGATCTTTACCCCGCCACCACAATAGCCGACCGCTCGCTGGCCTTCGATATCGATGCGGAAGGTGTGAGCCTGCCCATCCTGTGGGGCTTCGACACAGCCTGGAACGACGAGGCCAACATGCTGAGGGGCGTACGCTACACAGGTTCCGACATCATAGGTGTAGCGCGTGTGTCATTCCAGCCATGGGCCGAAATCACCGAAAAAGGGGTTTTACCTCCCACACTTCAGGAAAATCTCGACAAACGCATGAAAACCGTCGGCATGATAGGACACAAAGTCGACATAGCCCTCAACCTCGACGGCGGGGAACCGACAATCAAGGAAATCTACGGGGGGCTTGACGCCGACAACAATTATATAGGCAATCCCGACGACGTAGCCGACGCCTACGCCCGACTTATCGATGCCACGGCAGCAGCCGTACAGGCAAAAGGCTACAAAGTAGTATCGGCGGCGCCGTTCAACGAACCGGACTACTATTGGAACGGAACACCTATAAATGTATTCAACGAAATCAACCGCCGTCTGAAAAACTTCGACGAATACCCGCGCTTCGCCGACATACGCATCAGCGGAGGAAACACTCTCAACTGCGACCAGGCTCTGCCATGGTACTCCGAGCTTAAGGAATACCTTGACGAAGGCAATACCCATCAGCTCGCCGGCGACTTCGACCACTATGCCGACTTTTTCACCACCGTACGCGCCGACGGCAAATATGCCACTGCCGACGAACTGCACAACGTAATGGAAGCAATGGTAGGCGTGGAATACGGCATGCAGACAGGCATCTGGTGGGGTACGGCCGAACAAGCACGCGGCGAATTCTGCAAAGCATCAGGCGGACAGCGCTTGGCATACGCCGAAAATCGCAAAGCATGGTCCTCGGCTGCCGTCTACCGCGCTCCCTCGGGCAGGATACAGGGCTTTGCAGGCTGTTCCGAACGCCAGGCCATGCCGTCCACCTTCCGATTCGTATCCCTAAGCGGCGACGTGTTCGTCGACGGCAAAGGCCCCCTGCGCGAATACACCCTCAGCATACCAGGCGACGACACTCCAGGAGCATACCAGACCGAAAAACACCGCAATGCCGAAACTGTGCTTAACATCACATACGGCGACGATGTGCAGCCTGCCGTCGACGGACAATATGCCATAGTGAACGCCGCCTCGCATCTTGTATTGGGAGGTCGCAATGCCTCTACTGCAAATACATCGCGCATAGAGCAGCAGGCATACAGCGCCGGCTCTCATCAGATATGGACAGTCCAACCCGTCCCCAACGACATAGGCGGCGACTTCAGCTATTACTTCATACGCAACAGCGCCGACGGCCAGGCTTTAGACAACCTGAACTGGAACCTTAATCCGGGCGGCGAGGTAATCGCTTTCGGACCGTCGAACTCATCGGTACAGCAATGGGCGCTTGAGTACGACGGTGACGGCTGGTTTCATATACGCAACAAATTCAGCGCGCTATATCTTGAAGTGGCAGACAACGCCGCCGGAACACTCGTGCTGCAACAGGAACGACGCGACGACTCATCCCAGCGCTGGCGTCTGCTGCCAAAGGGCGCGGCACTCGAATTCGATGCCCCCGACACCCCGACAGGCCTGAAAGCGGAAATCCGCTCCGCATCAATAGCACTGAGCTGGAACCCCGTTACGGACGCAACGGCACTTTACACAGTGCTGCGCGCCGAAGAAGGCTCCGAATCCTACAACACCATAGCCCGCGGACTTGTGTCGACGGAATTTCTCGACAACTCCATCATCTGCGGCAAGGAATATTCATATAAACTTATAGCAGTCGACGCATCACTGAACCGCTCCCCGGCCTCCGGCGCCGTCAGCGCCAAAGCCGAAAGCTCCGGACTTATAGCGTATTATGAATTCAACGACAATACCGACGATTCATCGGAGAACGGTTTTAACGCCCATACCCTCGTCAGTCCCATGTTTACGGCCGGCTTTACAGAAGGTTCCCGCGCCCTGCGAATGCGTGCCAACCAGCATCTGCAGCTCCCTTACTCTCTGCTGCAACAAAGCGAACAGTTCACTGTAGCCATACGCGCGCGCCGCACAAGCCCCACAGACGGCCTGCACATATTCAACACAGGTACCGGCGAGGACAACTGCCTTTATCTAACCCTTTGCGAAAACGGACTGACAAAACTCGCGGCAGTCAACAACGGACGGCACGGCGAAATCACAGCTCCCGCAGCACCTGAAAACGAATGGATACACCTCGCAGCCGTGGTCGATGGCGACAAAGCCACCCTCTATATCGATGGTACAGCTGTCAGTGCGGCTTCCGACGCTCTTGCCGGCTGCATACCGGCCGACCGCATGCTTACCTATATCGGACGCACACAAAATCCCGCACTTCCACTTTTCATTGGCTTTATTGACGACCTGAATATCTACAACAAGGCACTTGACGCCGACGAAGTAGCCTTGCTTGCGGCAGGCAAATCAGGCGTGACCGAAATCACTGACACGCGCTCCATAGTAAGCACCGAATATTTCGACACCCGCGGAATGCGTCTTGCCGCTCCCGCCACCGACGGCTCTGTCACAATCATACGAAGCACCCGCTCCGACGGCAGTGTCGAAATCACAAAGAAAAGCTATTGCTTATAAGCCGACAACCTGAATCCGGGACTATAGCCCGGGCAGATAGAGTGTGCCGCCGTCAAGAATGTCGTCGTGGCTGACGAACGGCCGTCCGAGAACACGGCCATCGAGCCGCACGACAGTGTCGGCGACAGCCTCTATCACAAATTCACGACCTCCCTCGGGACTTATCGTCACTCGCTCGAAAAGCGGAGCACCGAGTGCATACTTTGGAATCGACGGACATACGGGATAAAAGCCCATGGCCGAGAATGCGAACCAGGCCGACATCTGGCCGGCATCGTCATTGCCCGACAATCCTCCGGGGGCATCGAGATACTCGGTGTCCATTATGTGGCGCACCCGGTCGCGGGTCTTTTCGGGCCGTCCTATGTAATCGTAAAGATACGCCACCTGATGGCAAGGCTCGTTGCCATGCCAGTAGCGTCCTTCAGTGAACATGGAATCGAGCTTTGCCTCGAAAGCCTCCCGGCCGCCGAGCAACGCCACAAGACCGTCGACATCATGAGGAACATACCATGTATAGTGGCACGGCGCGCCCTCGGTAATAGCCTTGTCGAAACTAAACGGGTCCGTAGCGGCTGCAAAACTGCCGTCGGCACGGCGTCCGTTTGCATAGCCGAGTACAGGATCGATGACATTGCGGTAGTTTCCGGCACGACGCATCAGCTCTCGGGCATCGTCTTCGTGTCCCAGGCGCGCGGCGATCTGAGCCAGGGCGAAATCATCGAAAGCATATTCGAGAGTGCGTGAAGTCTGCTCACACTTGTGAAAAGCCTCTTTCACACTATCTTCCAAAGGGATGTAGCCATATTCGAGATAGGAACGCAGTGCCCGACGCCCCATGCCGTCGGCATATTCCCTGAAACTTGCAGGCTCCTCAAAGGCATTGCGCCGCAGATAGCGGTAAGCCTCTTCAAGGTCGAAATTACCTACACCTTTCGCTGCGGCATCTGCTATGGCCGCGGCACAATGGTCGCCTATCATGGCGGCGGTATAGCTGTTCCAACAGGGAAAAATCGGCATCCATCCGCCTTGAGCGGCCTTCAGCACAAGCGACTGCATCATGCGGCCGCTGCGTTCCGGCTCCAGCAAAGTCAGCAACGGATGCAAAGCCCTGTATGTGTCCCACATGCTGAAATCATCGTAATACTCACCGCCATCAGGCATTTTCATAATCTCTCCTCCGGCAAAAGCCGCATACGAACCGTCGACATCGCTCACAACCCTTGGCAAGAGCGAGGCGCGGTAGAGCGAACCGTAAAACTTACGACGGTCGGTGTCCGTGCCGCCTTCGACACGCACGCGGCTCAGACGCTCGTTCCACTGCCGGGCCGATTCGGCACGCACACTGTCGAAATCCCAGCCGGGAATCTCGGCTTCAAGATTGGCGACGGCGGCATCATGCGATGTGAACGACGAAGCGGCTTTTACAAGCACCTGTCGGCCACGTCCGGCTTCAAAAGATATGTAAGCGCCTATGCCCGAAGCATTGGCAAGAGAATTCTGTCCGGGCTGCACACTGTCGCCGCAAAAAGTTCCGAAACCGGCAATATCGACATCCGCAGCGAGCCGGACTACAAAATAGCCGGAAAAGCCCGCAGGCTCGCCCCATCCCTGATAGATGCGGTGGACAGGATTATATCCGCGTATCTCTCGCCGGACCGTATCGACTTCCACAAAGCCCTGCCCCTCGTCGGAATTGGGATTAACCACAATATGGCCGCGGCCGTCGACATCATAGCTGAAACGGAAGATAGCGGAACGCGAAAGACCGGTCATCTCCGCTTTAAGTTTTTCATCAGGCAAGTAGACCGAATAATATTCCGGACGCGCCACTTCAGATGCGCGTTCAAGAAGCGTCGCACGCGATTCGGGCGAAGTACGCAATCCGCCGCCCATGACATGGAGTGTCATCGATCCATAGTCCTGGGTACAACCGCCTACAATCCAGTGACTGTTGCGGAAGCCCTGCAGAAGTGAATCCGCATAATAATACGGCGCCACACACTTTTCTTCCGTGTCGCGTGTCTGCGCTGTCCATAGGTTCATGCCGTGCGGCACTCCGACAGCAGGCAAAGTCTGTCCGTGTTCTTCCGAACCTTTCCCGAACAGTCCGGCCGTACGGGTTACGGCAGCATCGGTGCCTACGCGCGTATCGACATAGTCAAGCAGATTTTCAGAAGTATAGCCACATGACGACAGCGACAGGACGCCCGAAGAAAATATAATAAGTATAGGCTTCATGGTATTTCGGATAGTTATGGCCGCAAAATTACTCCCGTTTTTGAATTATTGCAAAATTTTACGAAATTTGTGGCCTGTTTTATCGGGACACCATGGAAAAATCACAGAACGGAACAAAGGGAAAACGCCTGACGGCGCTCGACGTGATGCGCGGCATCACAATCGTAGGCATGATAATCGTAAATAATGCCGGAGGCAGCGAAAGCTACGCAGCTTTACGCCACAGCGACTGGAACGGCCTTACCCCATGCGATCTTGTCTTTCCATTCTTCCTGTTCATAATGGGCATAACCACCTATCTGTCCTTGGCAAAAAACGGATTCCGGGCCGGAAGCGGCACCATACGAAAAATACTGCGTCGCACACTAATCATCCTGCTTATATGCTGGGGACTGCACTGGTTCGACAACCTATGTTCCGGACGGGGCTTTTTCGACTTCGGTCACCTTCGGCTCACAGGCGTACTCACGCGCATAGCCCTGTGCTACTGCGCCGTATCTCTTCTGGCGCTTTACACCTCCCGGCGCGCCATGGCCTGTATTGCCGCAGTTCTGCTTGCTCTCTACGGAGCCGCACTGCTGATTTTCAACGGCTACTGCAATGACCTTACTAACGTCAACGCCATAGTCGACCGCGCTCTGATGAGCGTCGACCATCTCTACACCAAGCGCCCTGTCGATCCCGAAGGTCTTCTCGGCACGATACCTGCAATAGCACACACAATCATAGGATTCTGCTGCGGCGCGATGCTGCGTTCCGACCGGCCATTGGCCGAACGCCTTCTTGCCCTGATGGTGGCCGCTACCGTAATGATGACCGCCGGCTACCTGCTGAGCGGCATAATGCCCGTCAACAAACGAGTGTGGTCCCCAAGCTATGTACTCGTAAGCTGCGGTATGGCAGCGGCCCTGCTCGCCACCCTTTCATGGTTCATCGATATCAAAGGATATGGCAGATACTTCGAGTTCTTCCGTGCCTTCGGCGTAAATCCGCTATTTCTCTACGTAGGCAGCGAGGCGCTTGCCGTTATAATAGGAAGTACAGGCACAAAAACAGCCGCATACGGAGCCATCGCATCAGTCGTGCCCGACGCCTGCCTGGCCTCGGCGATATACTCGGTAGGGCTTATGCTACTGATGGGTATTCCGGCAATAGCGCTATACCGCCGGAAAATATACATCAAGATCTGAACAAGGGCTTCAGAGCCACAAAACGAGGGAAATATCGTATCACCAAAGGCATGGAAACACGTGTCAGAATCAATACGACGACAAAGCACAGCATGTCGCCGCTGATTCCGGCGGACGCAAGAAGCAGAAAAAATATATAATGCAATCCAAGCGCCACAAGGCTGTAGCGGCCGAGATATGAGAACAACGGAACGCGCCGTCCGACATTCTGCACCGCAAGCCAAAGGAATACAATTCCGGCACAAGACGCCAGATTGTTAAGCAACACATTATTACCGAGATAATAGTAGAACAGCGACACATCGCTGGTCTGCGAGGCGGCAATCCAAAGCAAGGCAGCCGCAATCATAGGCAGCGTCCGGCGCAACCCGCGCAGACGAAGTGTCAGAATCCCTCCGCGTGCGGCAATATCGCCTAAAAAGACATAAGGAAGCATTGCCAGGGCAATGGGGATATGACACCCGAAAAAAATCTTCGAAAGGCCCTTTGCGACAACGCCATATCCGTCAGCGATATTTATTATGCCATAGCAATGTTCCGCGATAAAATATGCCGGCACCGCCAGAACAAGCGTCACCGCGCCGCGAAGCAGAACGGAACCGAAGAAACGCTTGTAACAATAGTAGAACACACAGGTCCAGAACAAGCACATCACAAACCACACGGGTTCATCAGTAGGGCGCAAGAAAAATTTAAGCAGATTTCCCGCCGGCGACATGTCGCTGTCGTAAATTGTCGGCCATGACCACGGGCAGAGCAAAAAAACAAAAGCTGAAAAGATACAGAAAAAAGCGTAGGGCACAAGAAGCCGCTCAGTCTTATTCTTCAGGAATGCCGGAAATCCTGACTTCAGAGAGAAAAACAATCCGGCTATAAAGAAAAATATATGCAGATAAACATTTCTGACAGGCTGCAGGAGAGCATCCGGGCTATGATAATAGCAATGAAAGAATATAACGAAGAATATCGCTATTCCTTTCAGCAAGTCAACCCTTTGATTGCGCGGCCGTTCCGAAAGCATGTTTTTTATCGGCTCCATATCACCAACCGCCTGAGGCACCGCCGCCGCCCGTATGGCCGCCGCCAAATCCGCCACCGAAACCACCACCGCCGCCGAAGCCTCCGCCACGACCGCCTCCGCCGAAGAAAATCGGCAATACGGTGGCCGATGCCAGTTTCTCTATGCTATAAGGGCGACGCGTGGTATGTCCGCAATTAAGACAGCTGTAGACGCGTTCGCCCACACCCTCCCGCGAAGTTGTCGGCTGACGAAGCACACGCACCGTTTGAAGACGTGCAGTACGGGCATGGCAATTCTCACACTCAGTAAGCGGTGACGATTTGTCGACGTATGGCAATATATCCGTTTCACCGCAGTTAGGGCAAAGCCACACGTCGTAATCGACAGAACCGACTTTTTCTTCCAGATCCTGCGAGGGTGTAAGATAATCGTTGTCGTGCACTTCATCGACCTTATTCATGCGGGTCCCGCAATTGGGGCACATACGCTTGCCGTTGCGCCAGTACCATAACATCAACACGAGCGGCAACGATGCCACAAGAGGCATGCCCAGCCCCAGGAATGTAAGCGCCAGATACGCCGGACGCCATTTTTCCAAAGCGCGGTAACGGTCGAAACGGCTGCGACCGCGCAACATCAGCAGCCTGAGTAACAACAGCACAAGCATACCGGCGGCAAGAAAGGCCGCACAGCGCAGATAAAACATAAATCCGTCCTCATCTCCGCTTTTACGGGCGAAATCTGCGTCGGCCCTCTGCGAACGCAATTCATCGGCATATTCAGGATCGGTCAGTATTCGGCTTATTTCAGATGCTGCGGCCACTACTCCGCCGTCGTAGTCACCGCGACGGAAAGCCGGAAACATCTCATTCCGCAGGATATGAGAGCAGACTATGTCCGGCAAAACGCCCTCCAAACCATAGCCTGGACGTATAACGGCTTTTCGGCTGTCACGGGCAACAAGCACAAGCAGACCATTGTCAAGGTCCTGCTTACCAAGCCCCCAGGACTCGAAAAGTCTGGTCGCAAAATCATCGATATCGTCACTGTTTATATCTTCGACCACCACGAACGCCGGCTCCACGGTAGTGCTGCGGCGTACATGTTCAAGCAATGTATCGACCGCCGCTTGCGCGCGCGGGCTGAGAATTCCGTCGGGGTTCGACACATGGCGGCTACGGTCGGAAAGATGCACATTCGGCACTTCCTCAACCGAATACGTCCCCGCTATGGCAGCCTGTACGGAAAATATCGCCACGGCAGCGACAATCATGATTGTTTTTATCAGTTTCATTCCTTTCATGAACTTATAACGTACAAAACTACCTAATTAGAATTAAACCGACAAAAAAATCTTCAGCAAGTGCAAAAACTCTCCTCTTCTAAACTTTAAACTCTAAACTTAAAGCTCCAAACTTAGATAGTTTTTCGTATCTTTGGCTCCGCCTTAGATACTTTCGCTCGGCAAAGTCCAAATAAATTTGGCTTTGCGCTCGAGTTATACGTATCTTTGCAAAAAACATGGGACGACTTCTTGCCATCGATTTCGGACGACGCCGTTGCGGTATTGCCGTGACCGACCCTCTACGCATAATCGCGTCGGGGCTGTGCACCGTGCCTACCGCCGAACTGGCAGACTTCCTGACGCGGTATGTGAAGTCGGAACAAGTTGACGAAATAATCGTCGGACAACCGCTTGACATGCACGGCCGTCCATCGGAATCGACCCGCTACCTCGAGCCGGCAATCGGACGTCTGCGCAAGCTTTTGCCCGACATCACGTTCCGCTCCTACGACGAGCGCTTCACATCCGTTCTGGCACACCGCGCCATGCTCGACGGAGGTCTTGGCAAAATGGCCCGCCGCGACAAAGCGCTTGTCGACGAAATCTCAGCCACTATAATACTGAACGACTACCTGCAAAGCAAACAATATCAACAATGAAACTCCCGGTATATCTTTACGGACATCCCGTACTGCGTAAAATTAGCGAGGACCTTACTCCCGACTATCCCGCTCTCCAAGAACTTATCGACGACATGTATGCCTGCATGTATGCCTCGGAAGGCGTAGGCCTCGCCGCTCCGCAGATAGGACGCAACATACGGCTTGTGGTTATCGACGCAAGCCCCGTAGGCGATGATTTCCCCGAATGCGCCGGGCGCAAGATGACGCTCATCAACCCCGAAATCGAGATTCTCGACGGCGACAGGATAACCCGTGCCGAAGGCTGCCTCAGCCTGCCGGGACTGTCGGAGAACGTGCCGCGCACAGAACATATACGGCTAAGCTGGATGGATGAAAATTTCACTCCCCACAGCGAAGAAATCAGCGGTTTCCTGGCTCGTATAGTACAGCATGAATGCGACCACCTCGAAGGCAAATTGTATATCGACCATATTTCACCGATACGCAAACAGCTGATACGCGCCAAACTCAACAATATAGTCAGCGGACGCACCCGCGTCGACTACCCGGTGAAGTACGCTCCACGACACAAATAAGCACATACAAGCTCGTCAGGGCAACAGCAATCATAACCAATATATTCAAGACATCGATGGAAAAATCTTTGATCGCCGTCCTTACGGCGACGGCTGTTGCCATTACCGCTGCAGCACAACAGCCGGTGACAAGCGGCCGAGGCTCGTACGCCGCCTACCCGCCTACTTACAAGGCCCGAACCGACGAACATGCAGGCTTCAACGCCACCATGATGGAAAGCCGGAAGCTTTACATCGACGAAACACCGGACAATAACGGTGTCCGTCGGCCGATTCCGACCAATGACTGGTGGACTGACCTGATAGTAAGCCGTTTCTCAGGCGCTTTGTGGAGTTATCCGCAGATGCTCCACACATCGGCCGACGGCGTAAGAATCGACTACCCCAAACGATGGAGCGACAACGGCACGGAAGTACTCTCCGACGCTTCTCTGACCGTAGGAGCATATCGCTTCACGGCTTCAGAGGCACGTGCTGTCGACTGGCACGACTGGGACGTCGTAATGGAGCTTCCCGACGCCGCTTCCGACGCATCCATGCGCGTCACCATGACGCATGGACAGCCCTTTACCTGGTTTGAATTCAACGGCATTGAACCGGAAATAGCATCATCGTCCAAATTCACCGTTTTCAGCCAAGACACCGGCCGCACAGGTCTGCGCGTAGGCGATGATCTTTTCGGAATATATTATCCTGACGATGCTTCCGCCCGCATAAGTGCCGACGGTCGTCTGCATCTCGACGGGGCGGAATGGGCCGTGACAGCACTGTTACCCGAAGAAGCTGATCTCGAACGCTTCAGCCCTTATGCCACATCCGTGCCCCGAGCCACAAAAGTGGATTGGAGCTATGATGAAAACCGCGCCACAATCAACACCACATGGAGCGTAACAGCCGAAAACCTTCGCAATCCGGGCGCTCCGGCTCCTGTGATGCAAGGCTTCCTGCCCCATGTCTACAAACATTGTCTTCCCGGTGCCAACCTCGATTTCAGAGCGCTCGACGGACTCGATTATCTTACTCCGCGCGGAACAATGAAGATGGCCGCGTCACCCGACGGACGTTTCGCCTACGCCTACCGCTTCAGCGGCATGCTCCCCTATTACGCCGCCCCTTCGGCCGAGTTCGCCGCAGGCGACAACCCGTTCCGCCCCGAACGCCTCGAGGAACTGATACGCCGCTACGCCGACGGCGGAACATTCGGTGCCGACACATACTGGGGCGGCAAAGGCCTGGTACAAATGGCTCTGAACATGACATTCGCAAAAGAAAGCGGACACGAGGATATCTATGACACAAGCCGCCGCAAACTCCGCGAAGCTCTTGTCAACTGGCTTACCTACACCCCGGGCGAAGACCGATACTTCTTCTCCTATTATCCGCGATGGGGTTCAATGGTCGGATTTGATGTTAGCTACGATTCCGACGCGTTCAACGACCACCACTTCCATTTCGGATACTTCATCTACGCCGCAGCCCTGCTCTGCCTTGAAGATGAGTCTTTCAAAAATTCATACGGTGAAATCCTGACCATGATAGCCAAGGACTACGCCAACTGGGACCGCAACGACAGCCGGTTCCCATTCCTGCGCACACTCGATCCATGGGCCGGACACTCGTATGCCGGAGGACTCGGCGACGCAGGAAACGACAATGGCAACGGTCAGGAATCGTCCTCGGAAGCAATGCAATCGTGGGGAGGACTGTATCTTCTCGGCGTTGCCCTCGGCGACCGCGCTATGCGCGACGCCGGAATTTTCGGATGGTGCACGGAAAGCCTCGGCACTGCCGAATACTGGTTCGACCGCGACCATATCCATCCTGAACGGCAGCACAACTACGACTACACACGTTATGCCTCGCCATACAATACCAACCTTACATCCAAAGGCATAGGATGGTGGACATGGTTCTCGGGCGACCCGCTGTGGATGCACTCCATCCAGTGGATGCCCGTATCGCCATGCCTGAACTACCTTTCGGCCGACCTCGAGTTCGTGCGCTGGGACTGCGAGAAAATGTTCGGCGCCACAGCCTATAAATGGTTCGAACGTGTAGGCGATGCCGACCCTCTCGCCGCCCAATCGGTCGGCAATGTCGTGCTATGCTACATGGAGCGTCACGATCCCGACGCCGCAGCCGCCATATTCGACCAAGCCTGGGACGATAATTTCGGAATGGCACACGGCATAGACACCGGCCATATCTCTTATTTCGTCATCCACAGCCACCGCACATACGGCGACATTGATTTCGACGTATGGGCCGACTGTCCGACAGCCACCGCCTACCGCCGCGCCGACGGCAGCATGACATATATGGTGTACAACACATCGTCATCGGAACGCAGCGTACGCTTCTTCCGCAACGGTGCCGTAGAGGCTACCGTAAAAGCCCCTGCCGGACGCCTTACTGCATTCAGCGCTGCCCCGCAGGCGTCCTCGATAACCATAAATTCCGACAAAGGTTTCATAATACCACCCGGCGCGACGGCAGGCATATCAGCTACAGTTCTCGACCAATATGGTGCAAGCATCGACTCCCATGACGCAATCACATGGACTCTGGACGCAAAAAACTCAGCAAGCATCGATGCCGAGGGCAATCTCGCCATAGCCGAAAACGCCGTACGCGGCAGCCGATTCACGGTGACAGCCAAAAGCGGCGGCCTGTCGGCCGACATAGATATCACGGTAAACGACGCCCCCGTAATTTCATCGGGCACCATAGAGGGCATTCCCGATATAGCAGAACAGAATGAAGGCATAAATCTGGCACTTACCACTACCGACCAGTACGGCGACACAAGCGATGCAACAGCAAAAGCCCGCTGGAATATTGCTCTCGACGGAACGGAAACAGCCGACACTCCCGACTTCACTCCCGCACGCGCCGGAATCTACTCTGTCACCGCCACTGTCGGCGACAAAATATTCACAGCCGGACTGCGAGTACTGCCTCCGGCTCCCAACCTTGCCTTAAACTGTAAGGTAACCCCCAGCTCGGAAGAAAATGTAGGAACACAAGCCTCCGGAGCCACCGACGCCGACGCCACAGGCTCACGCTGGGGCAGCCAACACTCCGACGACCAGTGGCTGATTGTCGACCTCGGCGAAAATTGCCGACTGACACGTGTCGATATTCTTTGGGAAGCGGCATTCGCCCGCTCATACGACATCGAGCTTGCGCCCGACGGATGCGCGATGACACAGACAAACGTAAAATACCACGACGGAGAACGCAAAGCCAGCGTACCATCAGGCGAATCCTGGACATGTGTCGCACAAGTGCGCGGCATATCTTCCGGAGGCCGCGTCGCCACACGCATCGAAGGCTCAGGTCGATACCTGCGCATACGCTGTATTGAACGCGGAAGCGCCTACGGATATTCCATAATCGACCTCCGCGCCCATGGCATTTCAGAATCCGTCGGGAACGACGCCATCGTAGGCATAGACATAGAAGCACCGCTCACTGTCGACGAAGGCAGGACTGCTGCGATCTCCGCCAGAACATTCACAATCGACGGCGAAGGACACGACGCCGATGTCAGCTGGTCTTCAGATCTCGACGCAGAATTCGGCAACGGTACATTCACACCTCTACGTCACGGCTTCCACACCCTGACAGCCACGACTAAAGACGGGTTCTCGGCTCAAAGCAGAATCCTTGTCAGCGAAGTGGCCAAGCTCAAGGCACTGAAAGCCGAATGCCGGCGCACAGAAATTATCACCGGCCAAAGCACCACTGTGGAAGTGAACGGAGTCGATCAGTTCGGCGGCGTCTGCGACCTCGACGGACAGATCAGTTTCAGTATCGACGGTCCGGAGGGAGGCGCGCATTTCGACCTTGAATCCGGAGTATTTACCGCCGGACAACCCGGAACATATACGCTCGACTTCAACGATGGCATGGCTACTTTGGTCATCACTGTCGTCGAGATAACCGAAGCCAACCTTGCTTTGGGGCAACCCGCATCAGCATCGACTTCGCGCGGTGCCAATCTGGCCGCGATGGCCGTCGACGGCGACAGCCAGACGCGATGGGAAAGCGACGAAGACGACAATCAGTGGATCGCAGTCGACCTCGGCGAACTCTTCCTTGTGGACCGCGTCGAAATCCTCTGGGAAGGAGCATTTGCGTCATCCTACCGCATCGAACTTTCGACCGACGGCGAGAACTGGAGCACGGCAACTACGGAAAAGCAAGGCCATGCCGGACTTATCCGGCACGCGTTCGCAGCCACACCGGCATCAGCCGTACGCGTCTACTGCGAAAAACGCGGCACAGCCTACGGCAACAGCATTCACGAACTGCGCGTGTTCGGCACAGGGCGCTTTGGCAAAGAGGACGACGGAATTTCTCCGCTAATCCGGTCTTTTACAGCCGAAGCCGGTAACGCCACCGCTATCGTCAGCGCCATGGCGACCGACAACGACGGCTTTGTCACCTACACTTTCACCGCCGCCGAAGAAAACACCCCGGAGAAGACAATCGCATCCGTCAGCACGGGAGCGGCCTCTGGAGAAAACGTTACCGCCACACTGCGCGGACTCAGGCACGAAATACGCTACATAATCAGCGTAAGCGCAACCGACCCGTTCGGAAACTCGACATCCGGCAAACATACTATCACCGGCATACGCACAATAATCGGTGAAAATCTCGCCCTTGGCAAAGACGCCGAAGCCACAGGATGCGAAAATCCGGGACTTGATGCCGGATACGCTGTCGACGGCGACCTCTCCACACGCTGGGGCAGCCGCTTCGAGGACAACGAAGCCATCTGTGTCGACCTCGGTGAAATATTTGCCGTCAACAACATACGCATTTTCTGGAACAATCCGGCATTTGCTTCGGACTACGACGTAGACATTTCCACCGACGGAAAAGAATATCGTAATATAAGCGCACGCCGCGACTTCAAAGGCGGCACAGACGACATACACTTCAATCCGCAGTATGCCCGTTGGGTGCGTGTCACAGGTCTTGGCCGCGCCACGGACTACGGCACCAGCATCGACGAACTTGAGGTCTACGGAATCGACGACTTCACTTCAGGCATGAGCGTTTCGACCGCAGACGCTGAAAACATAGTCGACGTTTGCACCATACAGGGATTTGTACTGAAACGCGCCGTCCCTGTTTCGCAGGCTCTGTCCGGACTTCCGGCAGGGCTATACATCGTCGGCAGCGAAAAAGTACTCGTACGATAAGCACCTGCCATACCCCGCATCAAACAGCAAGGAGGCAAGGAATGCACACACCAGGCATTTCTTGCCTCTTTGCTGTCGCCTGAAGTCCTGCGATTTGGCATTTCATCTTTTTTGCGTAAATTTCCTCTATGAAAGCTAATACCGTGACTATTTTTGTGGAATGAAACGAGTGTCTAACCCAATAAAATAAGATCAACAGACATGAACAGATTGGCCTCGTCAGCAGGCAAGGCGT
>Ga0209064_1001607_pt1 | contig 33010 bp, 28 predicted proteins | sample Inofromicrocosms_FD_187498 | JGI IMG/M metagenome (GOLD analysis project Ga0209064, IMG submission 187498) | Mouse cecum microbial communities from Vienna, Austria - Inoculum for glucosamine and mucus D2O microcosms (SPAdes) (version 2) | ecosystem: Host-associated > Mammals > Digestive system >... | reverse complement strand
AGTACGGAACAAGACAATGTATGACTCTAAGACTTTTAAATTTTATCAACAAAGATGGGAAGAGAAAAAACTGGAGGCTCTCGCGCTGTAAAGCCATTCCTCTCTCCTTCTGGCGGGGGATGCCCGAACGGCGGGGGCGGCCTAAACCGCCCCCAAGAGCGGATTCCTTATAATTTTTTTAATCGGAATAAAAAAATGCTAAAATCGCTTGGATTTTAGCATAGAATACGCTTTTATATATGTCAATACCCTCCCTGCCGGTCCGCTGACCGCACTGAAAGGATTGAGCCCGGCACCGTCGCGCGGAGCCAAACTTTTGCAAAGATAATAAAAATTTCACACTGCCGGCATCCTGCAATAATATTTTTTCGCAAGTCTCCAACGCATATCCGGCAATGATTACACATTGTTCCTAATATTTAACGTTAATACCCGTCAATTTTTCATTAATCTGCAATTAACGGCACAAGCCGTAATTCCGGTGCATTATTATTTAATAGGCAGGCTGTGAATCCACCCGGTAGGAACACAATCCTCCGGATTGTGTTCCTACATAATTGATTTAAAATAATTTGTGAAATCCGCGAAATTTGTGTAATTCGTGGTAAAAAAGAGCGCGACCGCGCTCCGGGGGGACACAAATTTCTTTCCGAATCGCTATTCGATTTCATGCACTGACTTTTCGGCTTGTGGGCGAAAGCCCGTGCCTACAATATTCGACCGCCTTGCGGTCCTACTGCTTCTATCATTAATGCACCGTAATCACGGCTTGACACAAATTTACGGCTCATTCACGAGCATTAACGTAAAAAGCCGCGGTCAAGCAAGCCTCCGAGCAGACACAAAAAAAAATTATCCGTCATCACGACGAATAATCTTCTTACCTTAAATCTAATACCATGAAAAACTGATGCAAAGTTATAGTTTTTATGTTATACAACATAATTCTACGACAATAAAATTCGAATTGTTAACTTTAATTAACAATCCGAACAATATCACACCGTAATATTTATATATTATTTACATATTTTTTACTTTGTATGCATACGTGCCCGCGACGAGGCTGAAATTTTCTTGCCTTTCATTGCCGGGGACGAAAGATACGAAATCACATCCTCAAAAAGCAATGAAGGACTTGTGGCAACGACGGTTCCGTTGCTAAGCGTAGGCATATAGTCGCCGCCCTCCTCGAGATAGTCGATAGTGGCGAGACGATAAACGCGGTCGGGATCGATCGGCTTGCCGGAAATTATTATTTCCGTGCAGGTATCGGTGCCGGCATCATAGGTGATATCGACATTCTCACTTACGCCATTGCCGTCGACGGCGGCCATCTGGTTGAAGGCCGGAACAAGGTCGGAACCCTTGATGTCGGTGACGACGACACGATTGAAAAATGGCATAACGTCGATTATATTTCCCTTGGAGATGCGCCCCTTGGGCAGGTCGGTACGCAGGCCTCCTTTGTTTATAATGGCAAGGTCGATATTGGGAGCCAGTTCCGCTCCGCGTGTCTTTACAAAATCGGCGGCGAAATTCAGAAGCTCGTTCGATTTACGAGGCATAGCCTGAGCCGTGCGTCCGACATAATCGGAATACAGCAAGTCGATGTCGCGGTAAGGCTTAACTATTTCTTCGACAGCCGGGTCGACGCGGGCATCGAGACGGGCGTCGACAGGAATCAGCTTATATTCCGGCGTCTTGCCAAGACTGTCGAGGTCTACGGTAATCTCAGCCAGATATTTGCCTCCGTAGCCGGCCTGCTCCACAACTATGTCGCGGCCGTCGGGGTTCTTTGCTATCGATGTGGGGCTTACAAGCGTATGGCTGTGGCCGCCGAGCACAAGGTCGATGTCGGGGATGCGCGACACAAGGTCGAGATCGCCGGGAGGCGTCTCCGGCTGATAACCTATGTGGGTAACGGCTACTACATAGTCAACATTTTCAATATTTTTAAGCCACCATGCTCCGTGGCGAGCGGCATCCTCGGCCGGAATATATCGCACGCCCTTGGCATTATGCTTCGAAATCATGCCCTTGGGATTGAGGTTTACAGGCAAGAAACCGATGCGCTTTCCTCCCATTTCGCGTATCGTGTAAGGCTTGAACACCGAGTCGAGCGGAGTGCCGGCAAAGTCATAATTGAGGCAAAGCAACTCTGCGTCGGCTACGGCAAGATTGTCGGCCAGACGCTGCAAGCCATTATCAAACTCATGATTGCCAAGGATACGGATGTCATAGCCAAGGGCATTCATAAGTTTTTCTTCAAGCTCGCCCTTATATATAGTAAAGAAAAGCGAACCTTGCACCGCGTCGCCGGCGTCGACCAAAATCACATTTTCCTTTTCGGCGCGGATACTGTCGATAAGCACCTTTCGGCGCGCCACTCCGCCCATGCCGTCGGCCCCCGGGTCGATTTGCGAGTGGGTATCGTTGGTGGCAAGAATCGTCAAAATCTCAGCCGACGCCGTGGCTGCGAACATCATGGCTGCCGTGGCAGCGAAGTATTTTATAGCATTGTACATATTAATCAAATTACTAATTAGGAACACTTATCGCGAAGCACTTTGCCCAAAGCAAAGAATCCTCCGGCTTGTGTTCCTGATTGACAGTACAAAAGTACAAAAATGGTTAATACAAAACAAAAAAACGCAGAAACAAGTTCTGCGCTTTTCGTGACTCGCACAGGATTCAAACCTGTAACCTTCTGATCCGTAGTCAGATGCTCTATTCAGTTGAGCTAGCGAGCCTAACAAACAATAATTATGAAAAACTTGGTGACTCGCACAGGATTCAAACCTGTAACCTTCTGATCCGTAGTCAGATGCTCTATTCAGTTGAGCTAGCGAGCCATTCCTTGGTTTGCGAGTGCAAAGTTATAACCTTTTTTCGAAACTACCAAATTTTTTCACAAATTTTTATAAATTATTTTTATCCCGGCCTCTCAACCGTCTTTTTCCGGCAAGACAGCAGGAACACAATCCTCCGGATTGTGTTCCTACAAATTAGAGTATCAACTTTTCGGTGCGTGAGCCTGTGCGCCGTATCACTATACCGCGATATCCTTGCGGGTCGGAGCCAAGACTGCGGCCATAGAGGTCGTAATATTCCACGGAGCCATCTTCGTCGGCTGCTACATCGTCAACCCCGGCAGACTCCCCTGCTGCCTGCGGAAATACAGGAAGCGACGGAAACCAGTAGTTCGATATCATCGGATAGTCTTTAAGCATGTTGCCGTCGGCGTCGAAACGACGTGTTACGTAGGTCGGGTCTACAAACTTATGGAAGAGTGAGGCGTAAAGTTCGTCAGTCTCGGGATGGATGCCAAGCGAGCAGCCATATACATGCCAGTCGCCCTCCTGCTCGCTGAAATCGATGAGTTTTTCAATATTGCCTGTGTCGATGTCATAGCGGAAAACACGGTAGTTGGTAAACCAGCTGTTTTGACCTCCGCACCAGTACAGGCGATTGGTGACAGACGATGCGCAGAACGGGTCGGGCGTCCAGGCATACCATGAGTTCGACGGAGGGAATATATCATCGCCTGCTATGGCAATCACTTTGCGTTCAAACGTCTTAGGGTCGACACGAACGATATACGGCACCGCCGCGCCTGTGCCCTGCACATTTTTCGCCACGCTATGCCACAGATAGCCGTCTTTGCTTCGGACTATGGTGGAGCCAATCCCCGACGTGCGGCGGGGGCGAGTGCCGGTATCGGCCTCGATGGCATCGTCGACAATATCCATCGTGAGCGTTTCCACCACCTCGTCTTTCTCGGGGTCGACAACCAGCAGGCCATATTGCTGATGCACGGCAAACACCTTGCCATCGGCAAGAATCATCGCGCCGGTCTGTCCGAAATATAGCGAACTCGTGGGGTCGGAATTCGGCTTGTCGTTGTCGCCTCCGGCGTTGGGGTTGGCCGAGCCTTTGACCTGGCCCTCGATTTCGAGCGTCTCGAGATTGAGAATCCACATGCCGTTGCTCGACGACACATAGCCCTTTTTGTCTGTCACACCTACGAAAGCGCGCCCGTCGCATTGCGCGCCCGAAGGGTCGATGAGTTGCAACTGCTTTATCACCTTCATCGTCGAGGCATCGGCCACAGTGATGCGTCCGCCCACGATTGTCGCTCCCGGGTCTTTCTCCTGCTTGGCAATCATATACAGCCGGCCGTCCCAAATGGCGCCGTACTGGTTGGTGCAGCCGAGTTCCACTCCGGGGTTCTCAGTCTGAATCACGCGGTAATTCCAGTATTCACCGTCGGGGGCGTCGGGCAGAAGATAGTTTACGGTAGAGTTTTGATGGCCATACCAGTCCTCGTTGATGAATATAACGCCTGTGGTATAGTCAATGTCAGCCGCGACGGCCGAAGCCGCCGCAACAGACATTGCGATTAATGAAAAGAGTCTGCGAATCATTTTATTATAAGTTTGCGGGATTTACCGTTGCTCATTGTCACGATATAGACACCGGCCGGATATGCGGCTCGGCGGCTGTAATGCACGGAATCGGGCACGAACGAATCGACCATGCGGCCGGAAGCGTCGCATACCGACACTTTCACGCCTTCGAGGCCAACTGCCACGATATTGCCGTCTTCGGCATAGATATCGAAAACGCTTTCGGGGTCGGAGATTCCCGATACTGTCGGAATGGCGACCGTGAAATCGCGGGACACGACACGTCCGTTCGACTCTACAGACAGACGATAAGTTTTCGCGCCGAGAGCCTTTGGCGTAACGGTGAGGCGGTGACCGTCGATTTCGATGTCGGCAACATCCTCGCCCGAACGCGATTCGGGCTCGAGCGTAACGCGGATATTGGCGTCGATGTTGTCGTCGTCGGAGAATGCTATCGTTACAGGCTCGTCTTCGAGGAACATTTGCACATCGTCGATTTCCGGATCGCACACATCGGGGAATATAGGCATCGACTGGAACCAATAATACGGACGAAGCGCAACGGTCTTTACAATCTCACCGGTGGAGGCGTCGACAAAATGCGTCCAGTTGAAGCGGTAATGCCCCGAAGCCTTAATCTCGGTGGTGCCTACGACAAGCACACCGGTGCGGTCGTCGTAGCGGATTGTGCCGTAAGCGCCCTGCTTGATTCCGGGGGTGTATGCGTCGAGGCCTGTAATGTCAATAATCTTTTTAATCTCTCCGGTTTCGGTATTGCAACTGTAATATACACCGCTGCCGCCGTTGGAGATAGACGCACCGGGAGCAAAAAACAGGTAAGGTGACTTCTTCGATGCCGTGAACTGGGTGGTGCGCCATGCGCCCCATCCGCAGGAAACAGTGCCGATTTCAGCCGGAATGGCAATACGGTCGATTTCCTCAAATGTCTTGAAATCGAGACACACAAAATTGGATTGCTTGCCTTCAATTGTGGCATACCATACGTTGCCGTCGCTGCCCTGCGTTATGCCTTGCACATTCTTGTCGTTTATCGTCTTTACTATATTGTCGGTGGCAGTGTCGATGATGAACACGCCGGTGTCCTGCTGGATTACAAACACATGTGTGCCGGCAAGCACCATGTCGCCAACCTGCCCGTTGTAAAGGCTGCCCGAAGGATCGGTATTCGGCTTGCCGTCGTCGTCGCCGTCGAGGATTTCGCTGCCGACCTTGCCGAGAATCGTCATCGACTCGATGTCAACGATGTAAATACCCGAGTGGGTACCCATGTAGACGCGGCCCGGTCCGGCACCGCAGAGGGCGCGTCCGTCGCCGCTTCGCGTTTCATCGCCCCACATAAGTTCGTCGATAGAGCCAAGACGCTTTAACGTGCGGGCATCAGCCACCACAAGACGTCCGCCGCCGGGGAGCGGGTCGCCTCCGTCGACGGCCTGCTTCGAACTTACGATGAGCTTGTCGCCGTAAATAAGGCCGTACTGCGACGTACACCCAAACGACATGCCGGGATTCTCTCGTTCATAAGCCTGATACACAATTTCAAAGTCGGGCGTGTAATAGTTCAAGCCGCCGTTGGTGTGGCCGTACCATTCCTCGTTGAGCATGATTGTGCCGGCTGTATAGTCAATTTCAGCCTCGCGCTCACGGTCGACAACGCGCACGGGAATTATCTTTTCAAATCCCCCTCCGTCGGAGGCCTTCACCGTCAGGACACATTCGCCGATGCGATGCCCCGACAGCTCATAGAACGGAGTGTTGACACCATCTGCCCAATATTGCACCTTATATGCCGTGGCGATATAATTGTCTTTGCCTGAGCCGTTTTCACTTACAGCTATATCCACCTGCGGAATATCGGCGTTTTCGGGCACGACATGCGCGATAAGGCCTGCCATTTCCTTGGGCGTAAGGGTGATATATCCATCCTCATCTACACAGTCGAATGTTACGTCGGTCACAGGATTGACCAATGCCGACGACAGTTTGTACTCGGCAGTGATGCTATTGTCATAATCATATGTGGCGGTAATAACAGCCTCGCCGCCCGTACGTGTCGTCGACGCTTTAAGCGTGGTGTTGTTTACAGACGCGACACGTGTATTCGACGATTTAAGCGCTACTTTTGTATAAGTTGCGTCGGCAGGGATGAAGACAAGGTTGTTTTCAACCGCCTGCGCAAGGCCGGATTCCACTTCGGCCTGTTCGAAATACATCTCTGTGACCGGCCGCAATGGGGCTTTAAATTCTACCGAGCAATCGTTGGAATAGAGTGTTGTCGCTTTTGTCTCTCCCGGTGCGGTATACGAGCCTCTTACTTTTAGTGTGGCCGTCTGTGCTGTAAAGTTTTTGTAAGCGGTGGCCTTGCCCATGAAATTGGAAGTGGTCATGGCCGATACTATCGAAGGTTTAGTCCATGAGAAGCCCGTATTAACCTTGCCGCCCTCGGGATACTGTATAAACATTGGCACGACAAATGCCTCGTCGGCCAAAGCATAATCCATCGATTCCGGAATAGTAATGATTTGGTCGGAGCCGAGGGCAGGACGGAACAACAGATACGGAAGTGAAACCGACGTCTCGTCCTCAGACTGACACGACACTACCATCACGGCATTGGGATTAAGCCAGCGTTGGTCGCTCACGCGGTTGAAACGGTCGTCGACGGTGCGCTTCACATAGCATCTCCATTCACCTTCAAGTCCGCTGTGGTCGGTCTTGTCGCCAAACGAACCGTTGCAGTCAGAATCAAATTCAATCTTGCGGTTCTTGTCGCTGCCCGTGGCCGTAAGGCGCGGATCGGCTTTGGCGATATTGGCAATCACGGTTTGAAGATTGTCGTCCCAGCCGCCGCTCCAACGGTAGCCGTAGACGAGGTTTTCCGGGCCTTTGCCGTCGTTGAATTGGAACACTACGGTGGCCGACTTTTCCCCCTCGCCTACCCAAAATTTCACTTTTTCAAGGTCGACGGGCTGTTCCACAGCGGGAGCCTCGTGCATTGCCTCCGAATAGTCTTCTATGTAATAATCAAGGTCGTAGGCCAATTCGCCGCCTGTCGTGCCGAATCCGTCGCCCCCATTGAGGGGCGTGTATTTCCATGCCTGCACGTAGCCGTCGACAAGTTCGGTGCTCGACATGCCAAGGCCGGAATAGCCCAGGAAGTCGTAGTCGTTAGGCCCGTGCCAGTAACTCCAATAGCCTTCATACCAGCCGGATTGCCATCGATAATCCGAAGCCTCGGCATAGCCTTCTTCAAGTTGCCAATAATCATAGTCGTAAGCAGGATAGCCATAAAGGAAGGCATTGAGCGGATGCTCGATGATGCCCGTTTCCTTGGCGCGTTCGATAGCGGAGGCACACATATGCTCGGCCTCGAATCCCGGAGCTGCCTCCTGCCCCATTGAAGTGTTTGGCTCGAAAAAGCCGAACGACACTTCTCCGCCTATGGCGGCGCGGTCGAAATCATATTTCAGGAAATCGAGTTCCTCGCGTCCTGCGCTGATACCAACAGCGTTGAGCGTCGAGCCCATAGTGCCCGTATACTGAATCATTACGGTGAGAGCGGAGCTTTGTGCCGCAACGGCGCGTACAAGATCCTCGCCCGTGGCTTTTCCATTCCAACGGTAACCATAGACAAGGGCGCGCTCGTCTTTCCCGTCTTGAAAATCAATCACGAGAGCCGTCTTTTTCTCGCCGTTGGGGTCGCCGGCCCAATTTTGGATTTCATCCCAGTTGACCCAGTCGACGTATTCAACACGCGACTTCGGAGCCTTCTGCACAGAGCATCCGCCTTTTTCATGAGGGATGCCCTGCACTTGTCGCGGAGCGACGGCCATGGCCGTAAGGCCGGCCGCCGCAAGCATACATGCAAGTAATGTTTGTTTCATCGGTTTATAATTGATTGATATATAGTATTTATATGTTTACTTTATCCCTTATCACTCATACCTTATACTTTTATCAAATGTCGGGGAGCGGAACACCGGGGAGGTCGACATGAAGGTCGCGTGCCCGCGAAAGCTCTGTCGACGTCTCGCCGAGCCATCCGCAATACTGGTTTAGTCCGGTGTAGACACGGATAAAATCGGCTCCCGGCAAGTCGACCTTATGCCCCGAGGCATCCACGGCATTGCCTATGTCGAAAGAGTTGAGATCGGGATAATCGTTAGGGTGATTGTCGACATATCCCCAGTCAAAGGCATAAAGCACATAGTAGCGTCCCGTGCCGGAAAGGTCTATCCCGTTGGGCGGCAGACACGTGCCTGTGAAGGTGAGTTCGTCGGCATCGGTCCACATAGGCCAGTAACTTTGGTTGTGGAATATGTTTTTTGCAACGAAACCCGATGCGCCCTCCGAATCAGTCCACGGGATGTATTCGAGGTCGTCGAGAAACCCGTCATCGTCCTCAACGGGAACGTGTCCCGGTTCGGGGCGACGATAGATTATAGTATAGTTGTGCAGGGTGTGGTCTTTGTGATACTCGCTGCCGGCAAGTTCATACCAGGGGTCGTCAGGAATGCCGTTGCAGTTCGCATCGTAGCTCACCATCACAATTCCCGGCTCGGCCGAGCCGCCCTTCGCGTCAGGATTTGTCGCCTCGTAGAAACTGTTGCCCCAGATACGGAAATCGGCCTCGCCAGGCACGTTCACCACCGTGTGGTCGAAAGCAAAGGTTACATAACCGCCATATCCTCCGAGCGATATCATTATATCGTTTGTGCCAGATATGCAATCCTCGGCTTTTTGCAAGATGTCGGCATAGGTGTCGCCCGGCTGATATTCCGGCATATCGTTGACAAACTGCCCCGGAGCCGGACAGTACTCATGCACTTTGGCTATATACGGGCTGAACTCCACCTCCTCGTGCACAACCGTCACGGTGAAATCGTGGCGATAAGGCGTAGCCTCGTCAATCACCTCAAATGTAAGGTTATACACGCCTTCTTTTTCTTGCAGGAATATACACCGGCGTGCCCGCGAGATTATCTCATCGGTGCCGTCGGATCGGTGAAGCGTCCAGCAATATTCTCCGCCGGTATAGGCAGATTCAAGCGGAAGTTTTGTCATACGGTAGATATAATATGTGTCGTCGATACCGAGACTCACCATCGGCGCCGTGTCATCGCAGCCGGCCAATGCCGCCAACACTCCGGCGAAGGCTAAATTCAAATGTCGGTTTTTCATCTGGAAAGGAATGTTATGTGAGCGGGAATATCGCCGGTGCGCACGCTCCATTTGCGTCGTCCGTCGTTGGAATAGCAATGAAGCGTTCCCGACGACACATAGTTTTTGGCATCGGTTACGAATATGTCGCCGGTTTCGGGATGGACGGCTATACCGTAAGGTATCTTTATGTCTTTTTCTGTGCCGTCGGTGATAAAACTGTCGGATAGCACTTCTTTGGTGCGTATGTCAATCACTCCATATGTTATGGTGTTTGAACCGGTATAATTATTCCATTCGGTGGCATAGTAATACATTTTATCGCCGAAAAAGGCCATGTTCGAACAGGCTACGGGGATGGTGTCGGTCACTACCATCTGATTATAGCCCGGACGCTTGTCCATTACGAAAAGACGCGAAGGCACGGCTCCATAGTCGCCGCGCGACGTTACCCACAGTTTGCCGTACCGGTCTTTTTTCAAGCGGTGAAGATTGATTCCGACGGGTATCTGCTGCACTTGCTTGAAATCGATCATCTGCACCACCGACACGGTGTTGTCGTAATCGGGCACACGATAGCCCCCGGAGTTGGCCACATACATATAATCGTCGACCACCTCCATTTCTTCGGGCTGATAGCCCACCGACACTTTGCGCGTCACAGCCAGCGAAAGAGTATCCACCTCATACACCGCGCCTTTTGGAGCGTCCGGGTCGATAAGCACCGGTCCGACATAAGAACTCACATATGCCTTGCCTCGATAGAAGCGCACATACCGGCAGTTGGGAATGTCGACCTGCCCTAAGCGCACGCCCGTACGCGCGTCCATCACCTCTACCTTGTGGCTGCAATTCACCACAACATATAGCCGCGAGCCATAGATGCCGATGTCGTTGCCCACATCGCCAAGCTCCTTGATTACGGTCGGATTCCGCTCGGCATAGAAATTGCGGGCATACAGGCCGGTGAAATAGTCGAAATAGTCCAATGTGCATTTATTCGACCCCATATTGCCCTCGTTCACGAGATAGAATCCTCGGATAGAGGTATCGGCCAAAGGCGTCTCGGGGATAATGTCATACTCCGTCGGCACCACAAGTTCGTCCTCCCGACAACTTGTGGCACAGAACAGGAGTGGCAGAAAATATAATATATAGAAAAACTGTCTCATATTTCAACAGAAAGCGTTATTCTGAAATTGCGTTTGGGCATCGGATAGTTAAGAATCACGTCGTAGTCCTGACTTAGCAAGTTGTTCACCTCCACCATGGCGCGGCAGCGCGCGCGGCCTAAGGCAAAGTCGCGGCTTATGCTCATGTCCGACGTATACCAGGGCTGGGTATAGTTGTAGCGGATATTTTCCTGCTGGTTGTAGCGGCATCCGACATAAATCCAGCTGTAATTGAGTCCCCAGCCGCGCCAGGTAGCATTCACCACGGCCGAACCGCTATGATGAGGGATATACGGAATCTGGTCGCGGTAATAATTATCGGCAGGATTGGTCACGTCGATGGCCCGCTGGTATGTATATTGGCCGCGAACTGTAAAAAACAAGTCATCGACCGGATTGATAGTGACAAGAGCCGACACGTCCACGCCCCTTATATCCACCTTGCCAAGGTTAAGCATCGTCCAGCGAAACTGCTGGCCTTTGGGATAGGCCACAATCTTATCCTTCACCTTATTATAATATACATCCGCGCTGACACGTATCGCCGACACCATCCGGCCGCGGCGCGTTGCCTCGTAAAGCAACCCCGCATTGTATTGCGTGACATGCTCGGGCGACAGCTTGGAATTGCCCATATCGGCATAATACAAATCGTTGAACGTGGGCATACGGAACGATTTCTTGAAAAACGCGCGTATCGACAAGTCGCGGCATCTCAAAGGATTGCCGCTAAGATATACAGCCGGAGTAAACACACGTTTGTCGGCCGGAGCCTGCTGCCAGTCGAGGCGGTCGTGGACAAACGTAGCCAAGCCGCTGGCCTGCGCCTTGAAGCGGCCGAGGTCGAGGTCGGCGGCCGCCGACACAAGATTAGTAAGCCGGTCGGGCTTGGCAAAACCATACATGTCGGCATCAAGCGTGTTCCATCTGAAATCATAGGCCATAGCCACACTCAACATATCTGAAAACGCCAGGCGGTTGGCCGACGAGAAATAAAACTCGCGCTGACGGTAAAGATTGTCGACCTTCACCTGCTTGTCGTCATTGTTGACATAATGAGTGCGGTAAAACGCATATTTTGCCGTAACAAGACCGTTCCATATACCGGCAAAAATCGTGCTCTGGCCCTGTACAAACGAGTTGGTGTCCCAAATCCGCTCGCCACGACGCCACACATTATTAACAATCGCACCCGGCACCCCGCGCTCCGAATTATAATTGTAAGCCTTGAAAGTCCAGTCGCCGCATGGCATCGATCCGAAAAGATTCATTTCGAGACGCGTGGCGTTTATGTCGCCGTTTTGCCGCACCGCTGTGGTGTCATAAGCCAGTTCGCCGGCAGGATTCACCCGCCGGTAGCGAAACTTATACTTGCCCGACGAATTAAGCCACTCGGCGCTTAGCGACGCGTTCACACGCCCGGAAAGCCGCAGTTCCACAACAGCAGAAGGATTAATCAGATCGAACGAACCGAACCGCAGCGCCCCGCGAGCGTGAAATTGCTCGCCTTCGGCAAACTGCGGCCGGCGCGTACGCATATAAATCTGCCCGGCATTGCCAAAATCGCTCGCCGGTTGCAAAATCTGACTTTTTTGACCATTGTGCAGCGAAAGAGCCTCCATGTTATCAAGCGAAAACTGCCCTAAGTCAATCTGGCCGTTCTGCGCATTGCCCAACGCCACACCATCATACACCACCCCCGTATGATTAGTACCCATCGAGCGTATATTCACCGTCTTTATGCCCCCTACCCCGCCATAATCCTTCACCTGCACGCCGGCGAAATAGCGCAACGCGTCGGCCACAGAATTACTGTTAAGCCGTTGCAGCTCATCGCCCGAGAGCGTCTGCACCGGAATCACATCCTGCTTTACACTCCGGCCCACAACCACCACCTCCTTCAAATCTATGCTGTCGGGCACGGCGCCGAAAGCGCCCAAACAGGCGTATAACAATAAAAGCAACGATGTAGAGCGAAAAATATTCATTTGAAATGCGCATTGAAAAAGTCATACAAAAAAATCCCGTCACGAAGCATATGCTTCAGACGGGAGTATGCCTTGTGTCACAATGCCGCAGCATCGACATGCACAATCAAAAATAATGTCAACAGAAAGAAATCGGTCGGAAAAACACGACCGCACGCCGCCTGTTGCATCATGACAGCCGCTCTCCCGCGTTCCGTCGCGATATGCGTCAAATGCTCGTCTTCTGACTTATTCCGGATTAAGACGCCTTCTCAGCCTTTAAAGGCCAATGACATAATGTCTCAAACCATTTTACTGTCCGTAAAAAAACAGACAGCGAGGAAATTACAGCAGCGGGAACTGTGCCGGATTCACACCGGGCTTCCGATTTTTGCGGCCTGCCGACACTCTTGCCGAAGGCGCAAACGCTATTGACGCCGCAAAAATACAAATAAAAAATACATTCGCAAAATTTTTTTTTACATTCGCGCCGAAATCACGGCAAAACTCAAAAAAAGCATTTAAAAACAAAAAAAGCATCCAAAAACTTGCATAAATAAAAAAAAACGCCTAACTTTGCACCGCAAAACCAATCCGGTCCTATAGCTCAGTTGGTTAGAGCACCTGACTCATAATCAGGGAGTCCTAGGTTCAAGCCCTAGTGGGACCACCGGATTTAATTATCAAATCGGGAGAATCGCTGAAATGTTTGTTTCGGCGATTTTTCTTTTATACGAACGATAATTGGAATAAAAGAACGATAATTGTTATATACGAACGCTAATTGGAATGACAGTTTATTATGTGGAAACAAATTGAATTTACGCTTCTGCCTCGCACGAATGGTTTTCATCTTGTGACGAATGAGATTTTGAGCCGGCTGCCGGAGTTGCCGAAGGTGGGACTGCTGAATCTTTTTATCAAGCATACTTCTGCGGCGTTGTCTGTCAACGAGAATGCCGACCCCGATGTAAGGGTGGATATGAAAAGTATTTTCGACCGCCTGATACGTGAACGCGAGCCTTACTACACGCATACTATGGAGGGCGACGATGACATGCCGGCCCATGCCAAGGCGTCGATAATCGGCCCGTCGGTTACGATTCCCATTTCCAACGGACGATTGAATCTCGGCACATGGCAAGGTATTTATCTCTGTGAGTTCCGAAACTACGGCGGTGCAAGAAAAATCGTCGCTACCATAACCGGCGAATAGGCCCTCTGATATATACAAACTCAAAAATTATATTCTGCCGCTGTACGATGGCTTCGACTCGGCACACCGGCGCAACCATGTCGAGCTGCGCGACTGTATATACGACGGCATGCCGACAGCGCCAAAGGGCATATAAGGGATTGCGTCGATTTTCCGCTGTTTTTCACCTTTGTCAATCCGTATTTTTCCGGAGCTTTCTGCGGATACTCTCTATTCCGGCTTTGCCGAGGATGAGCAGTGCGGAATATTGCGCCGTCTTCGCAAGGCCAAAGAATATTATCCAGAGTATTCCTTTTGCGGTCACTGAAATCGGTAGAAGCATCTGGGCGAATGATACTGCATAAAAAAGGACGCAAACGGCGAGCACATATAACCCGGTGCGATAAGAAAGCGATGACAGCCATGCCTTGACTTTTCTGAAACGATGCCTCATTTTTTGTTTAACGTTAACTGGAACGCTTTGCGCGGAGTGCCGTCATCGACACGGACTATTCCGCAATAGGAGAATCCTCGTTTTGCAATCCACCCCAACATGGGCGCATTGTCGGCGTGAGTGTCGATGCGGATGTTTACTCCGGCGCGTTTACAAAAATCAAGCGCAATGTCGGCCACGCCTTTTGCTTTTGGCGATGACGCGATACGGTGGATTGTTCCGTATGGCCTGTTGTCGGGCCACTCTCCGGCGATAGCCGTGTAATTCGGGTCTTCCCCCACAATGAATGTGAACACGCCTGATATGCCTTTGTCTGTTTCTATCAAGTAGCTGTTGCCTTCTTCCATATCCTTTGACACCGCTTCCGCTGAGGGATAGCCGCCGGCCCACTGTGAATTATTTCCCGATTCTCGCATCCTTTGCTTGGCATAACGGAAGATATCCATTATAGCATCCAGGTCGGACGCTACGGCATGGCGCACCGTCGCCAGCTTTTTTATAACACGGGCGGGGTTGCCCACGGCAACAGAATCAGAGTCAATATCCCTTGTCACTACGCTGCCTGCGCCGATAACACAACGGTTGCCGATTGTCACTCCCGGACATATTACCGTGCCGCCGCCAATCCAGCAGTCCTCCCCTATCGTCACCGGATAGGCATATTCCTTGCTGCCGCGCCGCTCGACAAAATCCATGGGGTGATGAGGAGTGTAAATCTTTACGTCCGGGCCAATCAAAGTGTGCGCGCCAACGGTGATATATGCCCCGTCGAGGAAAGTGCAGTTGGCGTTAACAAACACATGCTCGCCGAGCCGTATGCCGTGCCCGTGGTCGCAATAGAAAGGCGGGCATATGATTGAGGTTGAAGGCAAACCGGGAATCAACTCCTCAAGCAAGTCCCGATAGCCGTCGTCATAAGTGCTCATCCCCCGCAAACGGGCAAGCAGCTTTTTTGCATGGATGAAACTCGCTTGCAATTCCGGCGCAGACATATCGGCGAGTTCGCCATTGCGCATTTTTTCAATCTCATTCATATCACTCGTTTTATTTCTTGCAGTTTGTTACTTTCTCAAAATTCTCAATCGCCCAAGAGATAATATTTCCGATAACGGGCATCAGGCTTCTTCCCAATTCTGTCAAGGAATATTCCACCCGCGGGGGAATCTCGGCATAGACGCTGCGGCTTACGAGATTGTCCCTTTCGAGATTTTTCAGCGTATCGGTCAATACTTTCGGCGATATATCAGGGATAGCCTTGCCGATTGCATTGAAACGCGTAGCCTCATTCTCCGCAAGGACACACAAGACGAGCATCTGCCACTTGCCGGAAAACCGGGCAATCACATTTCTGACAGGACATTCTTCTAAGCATGTAAATTTTTTCAAATTTTCTTGTAGCTCCAATGGTCTCATTTTCAATAACAGTTACTTTATAGTAAGCATCTTACGTTTCTGTAACGTCTTGCATGATTCAAAACAAGTCGTTAATTTTGCACTATCAAAACGAAAGCGGCTTACCACCGCAAAGTTAACAAATTATTATCAACAGACAAAACAAATTAACATGAGCGAAGTAAAAACACTGGCCAACGGGGAAAAATTCTCCCACGCATCAGTCGGCTCCCTCCACGGATTCGAAGGCAAGCAATTTGTAAAGGACGCTACCGGCGCTACATCGTGCGAAATATCATTCGGCACACTGCCCACCGGAGCTGCCGTGCCTTTTTTCCACAGCCACAAAGAGAATGAGGAAAACTACATAATCCTCAGCGGAGCCGGAAAATTCCAAGTAAATGACGACGTGTTCGAGGTGGCCGAAGGATCTGTTATCAGAGTCGCCACAAACTGCGACCGCAACCTCAAATGCACATCCGCCGAACCGATGTCCTACATATGCATCCAGGCAAAAGAAGGCAGTCTCGGCGGCTACACCATGACAGATGCCGAAATTACCGAACGCGAAAACCGCCTCTAAGGCGTCCGAAAATTTGGACCAAGCCGTAATTACAGTACATTATGTCTCCGTTAGGAGACAAATATTGTAGCGCAGGGCGACAGCCCTGCTGGCGTGGATATTATCTATTAGAGTGTTGGAGCGGAGGCCTGCCGGAGCGTTCGACTATGCCAACCGTGATGCAGAACGCTCGACTTCGTTCCGCTCCAATACCAAAAATGAATCAAATCGCTTCACCCACGGCTATTGTCTTGAAGCGCATACGCGCTTCCCAGCCATATCGATGGCTTATTTGAACCGCACTGCACGAGCCGTGCGTCACTACACTCTGATTATTATTGAATAAAAACACCCCTGGCATTGATTAATAGAGGGGACGGCCGCAGAAATAGCGCGGCGAGTTTTTGCGCTTGCGAATCGGAGCGGACGCGGGTGCGGGGCTCGGCGTCGGCTCGGGCTGAGGTTCTGTGGGTTGAGGCCGGGGTGCAGCCGATTCGGTCGATTCTGCCGATTCTGCCGCCGATTCAGCATCGTCGCGGGCAGAATCGGCTTCCGGCTGCAATTTTGTCTTTTTCGTTTTGGCCGGCTTGGCGGTGGCGGCGGCTATGAGGGTGGCGGCTTCGGGGTCGAGGTCGCGCACCATGATGAGGAAGATGGCTTTTTTGGCGCCACGGAATTCGGGTATAACGCATTCGGTTTGCCACGCCACGATAGCGCGGATTAGGTCCATTTGAACTTTCGGGGAGCAGCAATCGATCATTTCGAGCCATTCGGGTTTAATTGTAGCCTGTGTTGTCATAGCGATATAGATTATGTGTTTATTTTTTTTATATTTGCAAATATAATACATTATTTTGCAAAACACAAATATTTTCAACAAAATCAATCAATTTCCATCTGCGGACGCACGAACCGTGCGTCCCTACTATTTCGGCATAAACAGCCTTTTTGACACACCCTCGTTTTTATTCCCACGACAAGCCCGGCCACCAAGGAATCACGGCTTCGCCGTGGCTAAAAGGCGGATAAGGCGGAAAGGTCGAGTGTCGATTGCACTTGAATATCAGATATAAACGCGAGGTCGTGGCTTATCGCTATGAGCGTGCCTTGATAATCGCGAAGGGTCTGAGCAAGAATCTCCATATTGGCTATATCAATATTATTTGTAGGCTCATCCAAGATAATGATATCGGGCGCGGAATCACGAACCATAAGCGAGCAGATTGCCAACCGCATTTTTTCACCGCCACTCAGCGCCGAGCACTTTTTATCCCATGTGTGCGCCGGAAACAGAAACCGGTGCAGCCGTATTTTTAATTCATGTTCCGGCATATTCACCGTTTCAGACGCAAGCTGCTCCAATACAGTCTTTTCGTCGTTGATGAACTTATATTCTTGGTCGAGATATATGCAACTGATGGAATCCGCCCGGAATATCGTTCCTGATGTCGGATTCAGTTCTCCGGATATAAGTTTCAGGAGTGTGGTTTTGCCATGCCCGTTCTTTCCGGTAATGCGAATTCTGTCTCCGCTGCGAATGGTCAGATTTATACATTCCCTCCATAGCGGATCGGAGCCGGCATAGTTGAAATTGACAGAATTCAACTCAACCAGAACTTTTCCTTTATGAAGATTTGACGAAGCGACGTTGATTTTTATACACGCCTCTTCCGGCACAAGGCTTTTCAATTCGTCGATTTCCCTGTTTATCGTTTCTATCCTCTCAGCCTGCACCTTGTCGATATTCGAGGCTGTGTTTTCAGATTTATTTTTGAGGCCCCCTTTCGATATGCGAGCAAGACATTTTGATTCGCTTAATTTTGCGCCTCGCGAAAATCGTTTTTGTTGACGCTCAGCACATTCGCGCGCTTGCCGTTTCGCCTTTCCCAAATCTCGCTGTTTCGCGTCCAAGTGCCGGGATATGGCGTCGCACTCCTGCTGATAGAGCTGATAAAACTCATCATATTTCATAGGATAGTATTTGATGCCCTGCCGCGTGAGATGCAATATGGAGTCAATTCCGTTTAGCAGCGTCCTGTCGTGGCTTGCGACAAGAATCGTGACATTCGATTCGGAAATGAAACCGAGCAACTGCTCTCTTCCCTCAACGTCGAGGTGGTTGGTAGGCTCATCCATAAGGATTACATCCGGATTGTGAATGGCGATCCCGGAAAGGAAAACCTTGGTTTTTTCGCCTCCGCTCAACTGCGAGAATTGCGTATCAAGTGAAATATAGGGGATACCCCAAGTGCGGAAAGCGGCCGCGACTCGCGCTTCCAGCTCCCAATCGTCTTGCAGGATTTCAAAGTTGCGTTCCGACGCATCGCCTGAAAGAATGGCCTTGAAAGCACGGTATTTGTCTTCGATATGCAGAGTTTCGGCAACGGTCATGCCATCGTACTGCCCATAATGCTGGGGCACGAGATAAGCGCCGGCACATTCTATGTCGCCCGACGAACAAAGGCATTGCCCTGAAAGAATATTAAGTAACGTGGATTTTCCGGTTCCGTTATTTCCTACGATGGCGCACTTGCAACCATCCGGAATAGAAAAAGCGATATCTGAAAGAAGTGTGTCTTGATTCGGGAGCCGGTAAGTTAGATTGCTGACTCTAATACTCATATATTGAATTATTGAAATGCGGATATATCCCGCAAGCTGGTGCTTGCAGCGCTCATTGCTTAAAAAAACAGGGCCGGACTATATATTACATTTTTATAATTCTTTAATTCTGCCGCAAAGTTAGCTATAATTTTTGAACTGCCAAAACAGTTACATAAAAGACCGGGGGGGGGGGAGGCGTCCGGCATGAAAAACGTTTTGATATCAGACAGAAAAGACGTAAATTTGCGTACTTCCTTGTTTTTTAAATGTTTTTATTATCCCATTCTGCTGTTTACAGGCTTTCAATAAATCAAAATATTACTCCAACATGTTTAAGCATCAGCATAAATTATCAACCGAATTCATAGATTTTATCCCAAAAGGCTGTATATCTTGTTGGAAATGCGTGGAGGCCTGTCCTAAAAATGTGATAGGTAAAATCGAGGTATTGTTTCATCGTCATGCCATACTTGTAGACGCCGACGCTTGCATCGGATGCAAAAAATGCGTAAAGGCATGCCCTCAACATTGCTTCGCTGCAAAAGAATGAAAATGAAAAAGATAACCAAACTTAAAATCTGCGATTGGTCGCTGCTGGCAGTTTCGGTCATGATGCTTGCATCGAGTATCCAGCAGGAATTCCGATGGCTCGGAATAGATTTTGTCCTGACTCACATTGTGCTCGGCATAGCCTTTTTCGTATTGACAGGCTGGCATTTGCAGCTGCACTTTCAATGGACCGACTGGTTTGGCAGGCTTAGAAAACAAAAATCGAATGTTACCAAATGGCTCGCGGCCTTTGGTGCCTTGACATTGTTGACATCCATAATAGCCACGATTCGCATATTCGGCTCATGGCAACATTCCGCTATCGGCGGCTGGCACGGTAAATTTGGTTTTGTATTCATTGCGCTTGCTATATGCCACATATTCAAGCGTATAAAGTTCTACAAATAATTCTGCATTCCTATTCAGCGAATTTTGCGAAGCCTCCGCAGCAAATCCGCCGGATGCCGAGGGCTCACGCCGCGCCGTGGTCTACGGCCACTTTTCAGATTGCCTCCCGGCGAAACTCATTCGGAGTTATGCCGACGATTCTTTTGAAAGTGCGGCTGAGGTGGTGCGGATAGTTGAAGCCAAGGTCGTAGGCTATCTCGCTTATGGTCATGTCGGTGCCGGTGAGCAATTCCTTTACCTTGCCGATAACAGCCAATTGGATATGTTCGGATGCCGTCTTTCCGGTCTCTTTTTTGATAAGGTCGCCAAAATAGTTTGGCGACAGGCATATTTTGTCGGCGCAATATTGGACGGTTGGCAATCCCTGCGTCTTGGGCAATTCTGAATTGAAATAGCTTGTCAGAATATCTTCGAATTTATCAAGCACGCTGTGGTTTGCAATCTCGCGTGTCACGAATTGCCGTTCATAGAACCGCACACAATGATTGAGCATGGTCTCAATGTTGGATGCCACAATCTGCTTGGTGTGCTTGTCGATGGCGTGTTCCAGTTCCTCGCGTATTTCATGGAAACAGTTAAGTATTATCTGCTTCTCGCGCTCCGACATGTGCAGGGCCTCGTTGCTTGAATATGAGAAAAATGAATACTCCTTCATGCGATGAGCCAGCGGTGTGCCGTAAAGCAGGTCTTGATGGAACATCAGCACCATTCCTTTTGGATTTAAGGTTTCTCCGCCGTCGTCGACCCCTGCAATCTGTCCCGGAGAGATAAACAGCATAGTTCCCTCCTGGTAGTCGTATTTACTGCGTCCATATAATACGGTGCCACAATCAAGTTCCTTTAAGAACACACAATAGAAGCCGAATTCCTTTCTGGAATGCGGAATGGATTTCAATGTTGACATATCGAGCACACTTACAAGCGGATGCAGGGTTTCCACACCGAGTATTTTATTGTAATCCTGTACGTTTTCAAGTTTGATTATCTCGTCCATAGTATATTGCTGTTTCCGACTGCAAATTTATGTATTAATATAACTCAAACCAAACCCACAGTGTATAATCCGTAATATTGGATATTCAAACAGTAATTTGTGTTCAGCAGGAATGCCCGGCGACAGCTAATTTTGCAGTGTGAAGATTAAACGATACTGCAATGAAAAAATTACTGACAATGGCACTATGTTCAATAGCTGCGGCCGGTGTGTCCGCTCAAAACGCACCTTTTACAGAAATGGCAATATCCGATATAAAAAGCCACAACAACAATCCGTGGGGACTCGTATATGACAATCCCGTTGCCGAAAACGTGGACGGGCAAGTCAATATCCACCCCATACAATACGACCTCAACGGGCTGAAAATCGCAGCCAACGTATATACTCCCGCCGGTTATGACCCATCAAAATCATATCCTGCAATAGTGGTGGCGCACCCCAACGGAGGCGTCAAGGAACAGGTCTCGGGCTATTACAGCCAGCTTATGGCGGAAAAAGGATACATCTGCCTCGCTTTCGATGCCGCATATCAGGGAGCGAGCGAAGGCATGCCCCGACAGAAGGACATACCGGCAAACCGCATCGAGGACATCCACCGCGCCGCTGACATTCTCGCGCAATATCCCGGCGTGGATGCCGACCGCATGGGAATATTAGGAATATGCGGAGGTGGCGGATACACTCTCGCCGCCACGCAGACCGACAAGCGTTTCAAGGCTGTGGCTACACTCAGCATGTTCAACACCGGACTGGTGCGCCGCAACGGATTTCTCGACACCCAGATAAACACAGTTCAGGAACGTCTTGCCGACGCCTGCGCCGCCCGTCAGCGCGAAGCCGTGACAGGCTCTCCCGAATATATCGGCGACATGAGCGGCATGACTCCCGAGCAGGCCGCCAAGCTCCCCTTCGACCTCTACCGCGACGGCTATGACTATTATATCGTCAACTATGCACATCCCAACTCCACCTTCAAATATCCCAAAAGCAGCCTTGTTGACCTGATGGGCTTCGACCCTTCCGAGGGCATGCACCTTATCAATCAGCCTCTGCTGATGGTTGCGGGCAGCGTCGCCGACACGTTCTACATGACCGAGCACTGTTTCAGTATGGCCACAGGCACACACGACAAGGAAATGTTTCTCGTGCCGGGAGCCACACATATAAAAACGTATTTTGTGCCTGAATATGTGCGGCAGGTCGTGGGAAAACTGACCGAGTTCTTTGGAAATAAATTATAACAATTCCGTAACGTTGGTTATCAATTCCGTATTTATGGTTCATTATTTTGACAATCAGAGGATAATTTTGTACTATCCAAATTTCGACGTAAGATGAATAAAGATGTAATGATATTGACCGGAGCCGGTCAGATTGGCATGGCGATAGCCCGGCGCATGGGCCACGGCATGAAGATAGTTGTCGGCGACCGCAGTATTGAAAATGCCAAGGCGATATGCTCCACTATGAACAATGCCGGATTTGATGCCGTGCCGTTTGAAATGGACCTGTCGAGCCGCGAGTCAATTCTCGCGTTAATAGCCGAAGCGCAGAAATACGACGAGATTTCAATGCTTGTCAACGCCGCCGGAGTATCGCCCAGCCAGGCTCCGATTGAAACAATCCTGCGTGTCGACCTTTACGGCACGGCTGTGCTTCTTGAAGAAGTAGGCAAGGCAATAAAGCACGGCGGAACGGGCGTGACTATTTCCAGCCAGAGCGGACACCGTATGCCGGCATTGACTCCTGAACAGGACCGTCTGCTTGCCACTACTCCGACTGAGGAACTGCTTTCACTCGATATGCTCCAGCCGGAGAATATAAAGGATACACTCCATGCCTACCAGATGGCGAAACGCTGCAATGTTAAGCGTGTGATGGCAGAGGCAGTTAAATGGGGCAAGCGCGGGGCTCGCATCAACTCCATCTCTCCCGGCATAATTGTCACTCCGCTTGCTATCGACGAGTTCAACGGCCCCCGTGGCGACTTCTATAAAAACATGTTTGCAAAGTGTCCCGCAGGACGCCCCGGCACAGCCGACGAGGTGGCGAATGTTGCCGAACTGCTGATGCGACAGCAAGGAGCGTTCATAACCGGCGCAGACTTCCTGATTGACGGAGGAGCCACCGCATCATTCTTTTACGGACCACTTAACCCCGATGCGAAATGAAAAGACCTTATATAGTATGCCACATGGTGGCATCTATCGACGGACGCATAGACTGCTCGATGGTTGACAAAATCAGCGGCGGCGAATATTACGAAACCCTTGAGAAACTCGACTGTCCGACACAGCTTGAAGGACGTGTTACTATGGAACATTACAATGCCCGGAAGGAACTGTTCAGAGCCAACGATCCCACTCCATTCGGTATGACAGCTGTCTATAAGGCTGTTGACTCGGACGAGTACATGGTGGCGGTTGACACGCACGGTCGGTTGCGTTGGCCCGCTTCTGAAATTGACGGTGTTCCTCTCATCTGCATAGTAAGCGAGCAAGTGTCGCAGGAATATCTTGAAATGCTCAGAAACGAGGAAATATCGTATATATGTGTCGGACGTGATGCCATTGACCTCACAGCCGCAATGGAAATACTGCGTATGGAGTTCGGAGTCGAGCGCATGGCTGTTCTCGGTGGTGGACACATCAACGGAGGTTTCCTTGCCGCCGGACTTATCGACGAAGTGAGCCTCTTGCTTGCTCCCGGTATAGACGGACGCAAGGGACAGACAGCTCTTTTCGATGGCATAGCGGATATGAACCGTATGCCGGTAAGACTTTCGCTTGAAAGTGTAGAGCATGTAGGTAACGACACCTTATGGATAAGATATAAAACTAATTACTGATGAAAAAGATAATCAGCATGGTCGTTATGTTTGTCGCATCGGCACTCTCAATAGTGTCATGTGCCAACAACAACACAACGGCAACAAATGAAACCTCAAAAAACAAAGAAAACAATATGAGCACATCAATATCAGGCAAGAAAACTCTTGTGGTTTTCTTCTCCCATACGGGCGAGAACTATGGTGTCGGCAACATATCGGAAGGCAACACCCATATCATCGCAAAAATGATTCTATCAGAGATAGCGGCAAGCCGATTTGCCGAAGCCACCGGTGGCTTGCTCTTTGAGATTGTACCGGAAAAGGAATATCCCCACGACTCATACGATGAAGTAGTTGAGATAGCCAAACAAGAGAAAGCACAAAAAGCACGTCCAGCCATAAAGGGCGATGTCAAGGTCGAGGACTATGACGTGATTTTCATTGGCTATCCCAACTGGTGGGGAGATATGCCTATGCCTGTATATACATTCTTGGAAAAGCACGATTGGACCGGCAAGGTCGTCGTCCCGTTCTGCACCCACGAAGGCAGCGGACTGTCGAGCACTGAGGAACATGTTGCCGAGACGTGTAATGGAGCGACCGTAGCCAAAGGACTTGCCGTTCGTGGCGAAACAGCGCAAAACAATCGTGAACAAGCCCGTAAATCTGTAAATTCTTGGATAGAAAAACTGAAATGAAAAAATTTATTTTGACAACAATTATAATTGGTTGCTCTATTATGGCAAATGCTCAGAACCCCACAAAATTGACTGCAACAGAGGTAAATCCCAACCAAACAGCCGGACGCGCCCAACTTGGCGAGTTCGCTCCCAAGTTTGCGGAACTTAACGACGATATCCTTTTCGGCGAAGTATGGAGCCGGACAAACAAACTGTCGAAACGCGACCGCAGCATTGTGACCGTCACCGCTCTTGTAAGCAGCGGCATAATCGACCAATCGCTCGGCTTCCATCTTCAAGAGGCAAAGAAAAACGGAATCACCAAAACCGAAATCTGCGAGGTGCTTACCCAGGTGGCATTCTATGCCGGATGGCCCAAGGCATGGGGCGCGTTCCGTCAAGCCGTGGAAATATGGAAAGACTCGACAGACGCCGCCGACGCGAAAGAAAAATTTGAGCAGGAGTCGATATTTCCTATCGGCGAGCCCAACACTGCCTACGCCAAATACTTTATCGGAAACAGCTATCTCGCTCCGCTTTCCACGAATCAAGTCAATTTCTCGAATGTGACATTTGAACCCCGCTGCCGCAACAACTGGCATATCCACCATGCCGCAAAAGGAGGAGGACAGCTGCTCGTCGGCGTGGCCGGACACGGCTGGTATCAGGAAGAAGGGAAACCTGCCGTCGAGATTCTGCCCGGCACTGTAATCCATATTCCGGCCAACGTAAAACACTGGCATGGAGCGGCCGCCGACAGCTGGTTCTCGCACCTTGCGTTCAGCGTTCCCGGCGAGGAAACATCCAATGAATGGCTCGAGCCCGTCACCGACGAAGAATACGATAAATTGAAATAATGCCTGAAATGAGCACAAGCCGAAAATGCGGTGCATGGAATCGCGTAGCGATGGCTTATTTGAACAGATAATCCCCCGATGGTTCGTTCATGGTTCTTGATGGTTCCGGCACGGCGCAGCCCGGCGGACGCACGAGCCGTGCTTTTTCTGTGACGCTGCGCTTGGCTCGAACCATCACGAACTATGAAAGAACCAAAATGAACCATCCTTTATCTCGCTAAGCTCGATTCTATCTTGAACCATCACTCCGCATGGCTTTACCCACATCGTAGGGACGCACGGCTCGTGCGTCCGCCCCAAAATAACCGATTCTCCCCCGATGGTTCGTTTATGGTTCTTGATGGTTCCGGCACGGCGCAGCCCGCAGCGGACGCACGAGCCGTGCGTCCCTACAATCTCGGCAAAAACAGCCTTTTGGCAAGACCTCTTTCTTATTTTGATGCTTTGAAGTTGAAAATTGGACGGATTATCGCGCTTATTGTTACGGCGGGACCGATGTTGGCGATGATTTCAGAAGCGGGTTTATAGGCCATGGGGGATTCGTCGAGAGTGAAGCTGTTTACACTCTCCGAATATATTCCTTGCATCGACGCTTCAAAATCGGCCATCGTAATTTGGGCATAGGCCTGCGTGCGGCTAAGAATACGTCCGGCTCCATGGGGCGCGGAATTATTCCAATCGGGATTTCCCTTTCCAACGCAAATAAGCGAGCCGTCGCGCATGTTCAGCGGAATAATGCATCGCTCTCCCTCTCGGGCCGATATTGAGCCTTTGCGGATCATATTGTCGTCGCTTATATAGTTGTGGACGCTTTCAAACTCCTCAATAACGTCGACTTCCGGGAAGAATTTCAACAACAGCAAAGAGATAAGTTTGCGGTTGAGCACTGCCCAACGCTGGCAGATACGCATATCGTGGAGATAGTCGTCACGCGCCTCTCCCTCCAAATAACAAAGGTCGCGGGCTACTGTCGGTTCGGCCTCACGATGCGACTTGCGCATCTCTTTGATTACGCCCTGCAATTCGGAGCGACGTCCGGCGGCCTTGTATTCCTCGATAGTACGTTTGATGGCCGCTTCCAACTCATCCGCGCCTTCGGTCATATGCTTGATGGCACGGTTTTGATAGATGTCGGCCACCTGTTTGCCAAGATTGCGCGAGCCTGTGTGGATAACAAGATATACGTTACCCTCGTTGTCGGTATCAAGCTCGATGAAGTGGTTGCCTCCGCCAAGCGAACCGATTGCCTTGTTGATTCGGTTTGTAAATTTGAGGCCGCGATAGCAACGAAGCTCTGTCACCAGATTCTTTGCCTCACGGTAAATATCCATTTCTTCATTGGCAAGCGGCTTGAATCCGAACTTATCTTCGCGCACAATCATGCCGGAGGGGACGTTGGCCCGGATATGCTCATGAAAAGCGTGAAAGTCAATCTCGCCAATTTTGCCGAGATTCAACACCCGCATACCGCAGCCAATGTCGACACCGACAATATTTGGAATCACTTTGTCGCCAAGGTCGCCCGTGAAACCAATCACGCACCCGGCGCCGGCATGCACATCCGGCATTATGCGGATTTTCTTGTCGGCGAATACGCCGATCGACAGAAGCCGGCGAATCTGCTCAATTGCGCTTTCTTCCACATTGTCGGTGAAAATCTTCACATCATATCCTTCTATTGTCTTCATATCATATCTTTTTAATAAAAATAGCGGCGGGAAAACATTTATCTTCCCCGCCGCCGGGAAGGAGCTGTCGTTGGATGGCACCAACAAAATCGAGAGCGTGAGCTAAAACGAGAACCCGAACCTGCATCAAGAGCAAGAACAGCCTCCGACAGTCAAGTCTTCACAGGCTTCATGGCCGGCTTGATGACGAGCCAAGCAGTTGCAGTCCGGACAATTTGATAAATACTGTTCAGCAAACAGTTGCTATCCTAATTAGCATTATGTCGTTTCCGAAAAAACGACGAGATCCTGATAATGAACAGTGTCTTCCTCCGACATTCGGAGCCATACATCACAAACGGATTCTCCGGCCCCTGCCTCCTCCTTTATTTCTTGCCGAGATTGGCCACTTCTTCATATATGCCTGCAAGGGATGAGGGAATCACAATCTTGAAGTTGCCGATTTCGCTGACACGCTTCTTTTTGTAGGCCGACAGTTCGTTTTGAATACGAGTTTGTTCTGCCTGATATTCGGCATAAGCATCGGCATATGCAGTCTGAACCTCAATTTCCGATTCTTTGACAGCCCTCCGGCAGTCGAACTTCATCGCATTGAGAGATGCTTGTATTTCTCGGAATTCTTTTTGCAAGGCGAAAAATACATCGTCGACCTGCGATGCTTCCACGGTGGGAGCATAGGCATATATAAGGGCATCGCGTCCTTTGCCCTCCACTGTCTTTGGTTTTTTGATTCTCTCGTTCAACTGCTCTCGGGCGTCGGCTATGGCTCCGCCCGGATGGACGGCCTTGCCAAGGACCGAGGCAAGAGCTTCAAGCGAGTAATAGCGGTTGCGCTCATCAATCGATAGCGACGCATAATACTCGTCTTCTGTCAATGCTGTTTCTTTCTCCGGCATTTTAGGTTTTTCAATCCCCCGGAGCTTTAAATAGTCGTCGGCCGAAAGATCTTCAACTTCTGTCAATAGACGCTCCTTAGCCTTTATGGCTTCGCGGAGCCACGCAATCAGCGAATGAGCTTTGGCTATCGTATGGAGTTGGGACTTGACCATATCAAGTGTCGCGATTGTGTCGCCTTCGTTGATGATATTCACAGTGTCATTGCCTATCAATGCCACAGATGTCGAATACAGTGTAAGTCGGGCAAGGGCGGTTTCGATTTCACGTATCTTTTCCTTAGCCAGATTGGCTATATGGTTGGCCGAGGTTGAAGTCAGCCCATTGCCGTCGGCAGAGAAGAAAATCATGTCTTTTTTCATTGTCGCAGAATTTAGTGTATCTTTTTATTTACGGCACAAAGGTCGGGGACTACTGCGCAATGATTTTGCGCAGATGAGAAAAAAATTATATTTTTGTAAAAAAATAAATATGCCACGCAACAAAAATGCCCTGTTAAGATACCGGACCATCGACCGATGCCTGCGCAATACCGGAAGAAGATGGACTCTGCAAGACCTTGTCGACGCTTGCAGCGACGCACTGTATGAATATGAAGGCAAGCAAGATTTGGTAAGCACCCGCACCGTGCAACTCGACATTCAGATGATGCGCTCCGACCGTCTGGGCTATGAGGCTCCGATTGAAGTGTATGATAAAAAATACTATCGCTACTCCGACCCGAAATACACAATCAGCAACCGCCCCTTGTCTCAGCACGACATCGACGTGCTCAACCGCACAATCGACCTTCTGCGCCAGTTTGACGAATTTGACCGTTTTCACGACATGGCAGATGTGGTGAGCCGCCTTCAAGACAAGGTGGCATCAGTGGCCAGCCGCCGCCCGATAGTCGACTTCGAACGCAATCCAAATCTGAAAGGGCTGGAACATCTCAACCCGCTTTACGATGTAATAGCCAACCGCATGACGGTGTGCATCAACTACCGCTCTTTCAATTCACGCAAGCCTGTTCCTTATATTATCTTTCCTTATCTACTTAAAGAATACCGCAACCGCTGGTTTATTTTCGGATCACGCGCCGGAGACATGAAGCTGTTCAATCTTGCCCTCGACCGCATCGTCGATTTCCATATCCGCCACGACATTACATATAAGGAGAATCCCGACTTCGGTGAAGATTATTTCAACGATGTGGTTGGCGTGACAAAACATTCGCGGCTGAAAAAGGAAAAGATTGTGCTTCGTGCCGATAATTCACAGGCAAATTATATTCTCACCAAGCCGATTCACTCCTCACAGCGTATCGTCAATATAAATGAAGCCGACAATTCAATGACATTTGAACTTGAAGTTGTGGTAAATTGGGAATTGGTGTCGCAATTACTTGGATTTGGAGCGGGCATAAAAATTCTTGAACCGGCTTCTCTTGCACAACAGCTGAGCGACATTTACAAAAAAGCGCTAAGCCAATATCGCGTCTGATTTCGCCCGAAAATCCGAAAAAACATCACGAATAAGAACAAGCAAATTTGTGTAATTTGTAAAATCTGTGAAATTCGTGGTGAAAAAAGAGCGCGTGTCAAAATACCAAAGGTAGGGACGTAGGGCCCGTGCGTCCGGGAAACCATATTGGTAATTGATTGATAATCAACTATTAATCTGCGGACGCACGAGCCGTGCGTCCCTACAATTTCGGCATAAACAGCTTTTTACACTGCCTACTACAATAGGCTGCATAGGGCATCCGAGTGCTTTAATCACAAAAAAAGACTTGCAAACCAACGAATTGATTTGCAAGTCTTTTTTTGTGACCCCGCAGGGGCTCGAACCCTGGACCCGCTGATTAAGAGTCAGCTGCTCTACCAACTGAGCTACGGAGTCTTGCACTGTCAAGGGGTGTTTCCCTTAATGCGGTGCAAAGTTAGGAAGTTTTTTTGGAGTTTGCAAATATTTTTGCGATTTTTTTGCTTTAATCTCAATGTACGGTGCTATTTTGTGCCAAGCGTGGTTATTGCTCCGGTTGTCGGGTCGAGGAGAAGGTATGCCGGAGCCTTTTTGTCGGTAAATAGGCGAGGATCGAGTCCGAATGTTACACCGAGCTGTGCTATGGCAATATTGAGGTCGGCAAAAGTCCGGTCCCGGAAGTCGACAGTGATTCGTGCATTTCCGGGTATGTTATAGGCCACACCTCCTTTGGGGAATTTCTTTTCTTCTCCCTTGTCGTCTTTTGGCAGAATTCCGCGTTCGGCAATATGCATCGACAGGTAGATCGGTTCGCCGGAGAGATCGTCGGCCGGAACGATGCCTTCTGTTGCCGAAAGGCGGGCTATCACTTTATTGGCAATGTCTTCATCGGTTGGGGCGAATGTCACTGTCGACACTTCTGTATAGCTGCTCTCTGTTCCGGCAAACATGGCTGTAAGAGCGGCTTCTTGTGCCGAAAGGTTGTCGAGGGCCAGTTGCAGTGAGCGTCCGTCGGGCGGGGTGTTTTCGGCCTGGCCTGATATAAGGTCGTTGCGGTTGTCACGCAGTTCGAAGATACGTTGCGCGGCAAGTTCGGCCCGTTTTGATGTCGACGCGCTTTGGCTCATTTCCTGCGTCACCGCCTGTCGGGCTGCGGGAGTTTCGAGCGGCGTCGGCTGTGCAGCGACGGCGACGGGCAGCTCTATGGCTGCCTGTTCTGGTATATCCTCGGTATTAAGAGCCACCGGCACATTGGCTTCATTGAGCATAAGGAATGGAGTGGCACCTGATTTAAACTGCATTGTCCAGCGGTTGTCTTGGTCGGCGATTCCTCTGGGCACGAGCGTAATGCTTTTCACTTTTGATGTTTGAGACGGGGTGCGCACGGCGTCGGTGATATTGAGATAACGGCGGGCATAGTTGTTGAACTCTCCCGGTGTCTTTACTGTTGTCTCTGTCTCGATAACAATATCGACAAGAGTCTTTGGGAGTGAATAAATCAATCCGTATTCATTATTTTTACCGGCTTCGAGTTTCGTCGTTGTCTGGCCGGCGGCTGCCAAGGCCATAAAGGCCATAGCTATTGCAAGTATCTTTTTCATAATTTTATTCCATTACTATTTTTATGGCTCGCCCGATTTCAAGGGCTATATCTTCTGCTGTAACACCGTAAGAACCATGTTGGTTTTCGGCGAGTTCGCCGGCCAGGCCGTGCACATACACCCCGGAGATGGCAGCTGTCTCCGGACGATAACCTTGCGCTATAAGCGCTGTAATCACACCCGTAAGAACATCGCCGGAACCGGGAGTGGCAAGCGCCGGCGTGCCCGATGAATTAATATGCACTTTGCCGTCGGGGCGCACCACTGCCGTATACCTCCCTTTCAAGACTATGATAACATTATAGAAACGGGCCACATCTATCGCTTTTCGCAATCGGGCCTCAGCCGACGGCTGGCTGCCGAAAAGACGGTCGAACTCTCCGGCATGAGGGGTAAGCACGGAGTAGGTTGGCAGATAGTTGAGCATGATAGGACGCACGGCTATGCAATTTAAAGCGTCGGCGTCGATTACCAATGCCTGATGGTTGGCATTGGCAAGTTTTAAAAAGTTTTCAAGTGCGTTTATTGTCACATCTCGTGTGCCAATGCCGGGACCGATGCCGATGGCCGAATATTCACGTTCAAGAGTTATTTCGGAAATATTATTATCATGCGGGTCGCGGATAAACATTGCCGAAGGTACGGCTGTCTGCGCCACAAAGTAAGCGCAACGAGGACCATAGCAAGTGACCTTGCCGGCACCTGCCCGCAAGGCTCCGCGCAAAGCAAGCACAGCCGCCCCGCACATGCCATACGATCCCGCACAAATCAAAGCGGAACCATAATCGGCTTTCGATGAATCAGGATCACGCCTGCGCAAAATTCGCTTTATATCACGGTCGGTAATAAGATAATAAGTATATGGCGTCTTTTTAATAGCCTCGCGGCTAAGACCAATTTTCAACAGTTTCCACTCCCCTACCACTTCTGAATTGTCGGGAATGAAAAAGGACAGACGCGGAAACTCAACAGCAAGCGTGAGTGTGGCATGAACGACATTACGAAGGATAAGATGGGAGTTCCAGTCACTGTACAGGCCGGACGGAATATCGATAGATACAACAGGAGCTTCGGAATCGTTGATATTATGAATAATCATGACCAAAGACCCGGGCAAGGGCTTATTCAACCCCGACCCGAACAGGCCGTCGACAATCAACATATCCTCAGTGAGCTCGGGCATCTCGAAATTTTTTACAACTTCGATCAGGTTAACCTGCGGACAAGCCTCTTTCAGCTCATCGCGACACTCCTTGCAATCAGCCGAAAGACGTTCGCCTCCGATATTGAAGAGATATACAGTAACGTCAGCACCCGCCTCAGCCAATACTCTCGACGCAGACAACGCATCGGCGCCATTATTGCCCCAGCCGGCAAAAACGACGATGCGACGTTCTATACCCCACCGGTCCAAAATCTCGTCGGCAACCCCCTTGCCGACACGGTCGACAAGCTCTTTCGCAGAAATACCTTCCTGCTCAATCGTATATTTATCTATTGCGCGAATTTCCTCGCTTGAAAAAATCTTCATGTCATTACAATTCCTGATACAAAATTACATAATTTCAACGGGTATATAAAATTATAACTCAAAATTTTTCCTCCACAGAAATTAGTTATGGTTTGCAGAAAAGAATGGTTTGTCAGTAAGGGGAAGGATTAAAAGATGTATTATGTAAAATTTTAGGGACGCACGGGCCACGCGGCCGCAGAAGGCTACGCCAGGCCGGAACTATCAGCCGATTCTCCATGCGCAAGCCGGAGGCTCGCGTTCCTACATGGGTTGCAGGAACACTAACCGCGAAGCGCTTTGCCAAAAGCAAAGAACCCTCCGGCTTGTGAAAGATAAATAACGCATCGTACGACTGCAAAGCATGCAATATGGAGGGTTCTTTGCCAAAGGCAAAGGGCATATTTTCTCAAGCCGGAGGCTCGCGTTCCTGCATGGTTGGTGTTCCTACGTGGGGAGATTGGGGATAAAAAAAGGGAACGCCGGCCGAATCGTTTGATTCGGCCGGCGTTCGAAGGGTGGCGGTGACCTACTCTCCCACTTTCGCAGTACCATCGGCGCTGTGAGGTTTAACTTCTCTGTTCGGAATGGGAAGA
>Ga0209064_1001606_pt1 | contig 33034 bp, 22 predicted proteins | sample Inofromicrocosms_FD_187498 | JGI IMG/M metagenome (GOLD analysis project Ga0209064, IMG submission 187498) | Mouse cecum microbial communities from Vienna, Austria - Inoculum for glucosamine and mucus D2O microcosms (SPAdes) (version 2) | ecosystem: Host-associated > Mammals > Digestive system >... | reverse complement strand
GAGCGCCAGAAACGAGGTAGGATTATTTCTTGCTTTCGTGTAATTCATCCCTTGAATAACGTATTAATCACGCGTGTGCGTGCATGAATATAACACTTTAAGAATAATTAATGTCTAATATATAACCGACATATTCAGCAGATTTTTTTACATTATCTACGCTTGACAGTGAAGATAATTTTTCTGAGAGATAGGAGTTCTCGTTTATTATTGTGTCTAAAGTTTCCTTGATTTCTATTTTTTGCGATTTAAGCAGTTCTACAGTTCGCAACAGATTTGTCTTTCTTTTTTTATAGATAAGAGAGATTATTGCTGAAAAGAGAGCAAATATAATGATAAGAAGAGCGATTGTTATGTATAACCAAAAATTGCGTTTTTGTTCTAATTTTATGTCAAGTTTTTGTTTTGCGATTTTATTGTCACGAAAATTCCGCAGATTATTGCCGACATCACTTCTCATCTTTGAGATTAGGCGATTGTCAAGAAGCCGATACTCTCGTTGAATAGTGTTGAAGGCATTTTTGTAATCATTAGAGTATATATAATAGTCAAAAGGAATTTCTTCTGTTCCATATAAATATTTAACAGTGTCCGCAATCATTTTTATACTGTCGGCGGGAGAATTTAAAGCTATTAAACAAGATAAATAGCTTGTTAAATGTCCGTATGGAAGATTGGATAAATGATTGTAGGATGCGTATGAGTCATATGATTTTTTGCTATTCACCCAATCATTGTTCCATAGATGAGCTGTGCCAAGATAAATTAAAGAGGTGGTTGCCATTTCCACATTGTTTTTAGACATGGCATCTTTAAGAATTTTATTGATTAGCGGCAGCCCCTTGTCAGACATTCCATTGCGGCATTGTGCGAGTCCGTAATCGAGTGCCGATTCTTGTATGAATATCAAGGAATCGAGTTTTTGGTATTGTTTATATGCCAGTTTTGCATATTCTGTTTCCTGTGGAGTGTCGCCGATTTTGCTGTAGATTTCGCTTATGGAGCTGTATATCTTGCCGAGGTAGAGATGGTCGGCGGATGTGTCGGCAAACTCTTCGGCGGCGAGGAGAGAGACAATGGCTTCGCCGGTTCGCCCGGTGGTGATCCTGATGTGCCCTTGAAGGAACAGGGCGCGCATGGCGTTGTGACGGTCGCCGGTGTTGATGAAATATCGGGCGGCGCGGGAGACGTGGCAGTCGGAGGTGTCTTCGATGAATGTCTTATAACGGCTTTCTGCTGACAGGAGCGCGAAGAGTGCCGAGTCGCGTGGTGTGCGGACAAGGGAATCGGAAAACTCTTCCAAAAGTGTGATGGCGGAGTCTGCGTCATGATTAAGCAGGGAGTCTATTTGCAACAGGCGCTCCTCCGTGGCAGAGGGGCGCGGAGTGTTGCATCCTGTAATGGTCAGCAGGACGAGGAGCAGCGCGGCCGGCACCCGCATTATATTTAGCGACGATGTTTTCATCTATTTGCAAAATTAATAAAATATCCGATAAAGACAATAATTGACCAGAGAACCATGGGTCAATGGAATTAGACCAGAGAACCATGGGTCTATGGTTAATATTAGAATCCCAATGTTCTATGGAACTCTGATCTAAAAAGAGACTATGGAACTCTGTGGCCTTGTTATGAGCCTGAAATTCGTGTGTGGAGGTGGGATGTTGCGTAAATATTCTATTCTCACGGGCGTTAATTTGTGAAATTGTAGGTTTAATGATAAGATAGTCAGTGTTATATGTGATTTGTCGACAGTCTGCGTTTTTGTGATGAAATAGAGACGAGAAAGTGGATAATGTGTTTTTTGCGGAGAAAAAATCGCAAGGTGGCCGTTGAGCGGCTAAAATAATTGTAGATGTCGTTTTTTTTTGTATTTTTGCAAATGTTATTCCGGCGGCTCCCGAAGGGTGTGGCCGCAAAAATTTTTTTGACAGATATATTATGATTGGATTCGAGACAAAGAACGTGGAGTTGCCCGAGCTTGACTTCGGCAAGGTGGAAGCCTGGCTCGGAGAGGTGGCGGCGTCTCATGGGAAGCGAATCGGGAATGTGAACTATCTCTTTTGCGATGACGAGGAAATCCTGAGGGTGAACCGTGAGTTTCTTCGTCATGATTATTTCACAGATATAATCACCTTCGACTATTCGCGCCGCGACAGGATAGGGGGCGACATCTTCATATCTCTCGACACTGTGAGGAGCAATGCCGAAGACCTTGGTGTGGCCTACGACAATGAACTCCTGCGCGTGATTGCCCATGGTGTGCTGCACCTTTGCGGAATAGACGACAAAGGGCCTGGAGAGCGCGAGATAATGGAAGCAAATGAAGACGCGGCCTTGGCGTTGTGGACTGAACTCAAAGAAGAAGGGGAATGAAGTTTGATTACGATGTGATAGTTGTGGGCGCCGGCCATGCCGGATGTGAGGCGGCTGTGGCTTCAGCACGCCTTGGCGCCTCTACGCTTCTTATCACCGCCGATCTGAACAGAGTGGCTCAGATGTCGTGTAACCCTGCTGTGGGTGGCATTGCTAAGGGTCAGATTGTCAGGGAAATAGATGCTCTTGGTGGACAAATGGGTATTATTGCCGACAGAACGGCGATACAGTTCCGGATGCTCAACCGCTCCAAAGGGCCGGCTGTGTGGTCGCCGCGTGTGCAGTCAGACCGCACGCGCTTCATCGACGCCTGGCGCAGTGTGCTTGACACTACGCCCAATCTTTACTTGTTTCAAGACATGGCCGTGCGATTCGTGTTTGACGAATCGGGAGAAAAACCGTCTGTAGCCGGGGTGGAGACGGAACTCGGGTTCAGGTTCAATGCAAAGAGAGTGGTGCTGACAGCCGGCACGTTCCTCAACGGACTCATGCACTTCGGCCCGACACAGATTCCCGGCGGACGCATTTCAGAACCCGCTTCGCTCGGTCTTGCAGAACAGTTGCAGAGTCTTGGCTTCGAGGTGCTTAGGATGAAAACAGGCACCCCGGCGAGGGTGGATGCGAGCTCTATAGATTTTTCGCTTGCCGAGCGACAGGACGGCGACGACAAAGTGGCTGCGGCAGAGCCCGCCTCTCCGGAGTTGGAAACAAAGGTGACACTTGTGGAGCGCGACTTCCATAAGTTCTCATTCCTTCCGGATGTGAGGCGCGAGCTGGCTCCCAGAAGCTGCTTCATAGTCCACACCAATCCGGAGTCGCACCGTGTGCTTCACGACAATATCGAGCTGTCTCCCCTTTATAATGGCCAGATTAAGAGCATAGGGCCACGTTATTGCCCCAGCATAGAGACCAAGATTGTAACGTTTGCCGACAAGGAGAGCCATCAGCTATTCCTTGAGCCTGAGGGGGAAACCACAAACGAATTTTATATCAACGGATTCTCAAGCTCTCTTCCTTGGCCTGTGCAGCTGGAGTCGCTTCAGAAGATTGCGGCTCTTCGCAATGTGCATTTCTATCGCCCCGGCTATGCTATAGAGTATGATTATTTCGACCCGACGCAGCTCACCCACGACCTTCAGACAAAATTCGTTGACGGCCTTTATTTCGCCGGACAGGTGAACGGCACCACCGGCTATGAGGAGGCCGCCGCCCAGGGTCTGATGGCCGGCGTGAATGCCGCAAGGAGCGTGAAGGGAGAGGGGCCTGTCACACTCGGAAGAGATGAGGCATATATCGGCGTGCTAATCGACGACCTTGTGACAAAGGGTGTGGACGAGCCATACAGGATGTTTACGTCGCGTGCTGAATATAGGATACTCCTGCGCCAGGACGACGCCGACATGCGCCTCACGCCCAAAGGGTATGAGATCGGGCTTGCCACACGCGAGCGTTATGACGCTATGATGAGCAAAAAAGAGGAGAGGGACGCGCTGATTGAATGGTGCCGGAATTTCACGGTGAAGATGGGCGAAAAAATAAACGAGTCGCTCAAAGCCCTTGGCACAGCCCCGCTGTCGGCTTCAGTGAAGCTGTACGACCTCCTGAAGCGTCCGCATCTTGACTTCTCCAATCTCGCTCCAATTATAGGCAGATTGCGCCGCCGCATCGAAGAGATAGAGGCCGGGAGGAGAGAGGAGATTGTGGAGAGCGCGGAGATACTGATAAAGTATGGAGGCTATATCGACAGAGAGCGGGAACTGGCAGAGAAAGCGAGGAGGCTCGAATATGTGAAACTGCCCGACGATATCAACTATCACACTCTTCTCTCGCTCTCAACAGAGGCAAGGCAGAAACTCGACAAGATCCGCCCCTCCACGATAGGCCAGGCGTCGAGAATACCGGGAGTGTCGCCCGCCGACATTAACATACTCCTTGTGCTCCTTCACAGATAGCGACGGCGAAAACGAGAAACCGGCTTCACGTCGTAATTTATGAAAAATTAAGAGGATAGGAGAGATTTGTTTCACGTGGAACATTGATTCTAATTTAAACTTAAATATAATGGAACTTGAACAGCTAAAGAAATTAATTCGCGATGTGCCCGACTTTCCGTCGAAGGGGATAATGTTTCGCGACCTCACGACAATGCTCAAGCATAGCGACGCTTTGAGAGATATGAGCAAGGCACTCGCCGACATTTATCGCGGCAAGGGTGTGACGAAGGTTGTGGGGATAGAATCTCGCGGTTTCATCGGAGGCAGCATCCTCGCGTATGAACTCGGCGCCGGGTTTGTGCCGGCAAGAAAGCCGGGTAAACTGCCGTCGGTCACCGTGAAGAAAGCGTATGCCAAAGAGTATGGGGTGGACACTATCGAGCTCCACAGTGACGCCATAACATCGGATGACGTTGTGGTGATTCATGACGACCTTCTCGCCACCGGCGGCACTATGGAAGCCTGCTATGAACTCGTGAAGAGCATGAACCCGAAGAAGATTTACATAAGTTTCATCGTGGAGCTGACAGCTCTCGGCGGGCGTGCTAATCTTCCGGAGGATTGCGAGGTGTCATCGCTGCTTAAATATTGATTAAAATCAGGTTTGCAGATAAAAATTTTTTGAGGTAAAATCTCCGATAAAATCGAGTAAATTCAATCCGGATAATACGACGGGAGGGGCGGCCGCGCAAGCGGCGTGCCCCTCCCGGTGCATTTAAACAAGGGTTTTGTGCGTTATTAGAGTATATGACTATTGAAGATTTGAAGGAATCAGGAAGATTAAATCAGCTGCCGCAGGTGAGCGGAAAGCCGGAAGAGGTTGCCTCCGCCGGCGAAGTCGACAGGCTCCTTGCCGGCGTGGGGCGCGACATCGACAAGGGCGGGAGGTTCGAGCCGGAGTTCGAGCCGGACCGCACGCGCGATGACATCCGCGACAACCGCCCCGGGGCGCATCTCCGCGAGAAGATTCTGAACCTCCCGGAGTCGCCCGGCGTGTATATGTATCTCGACCGCCACGGCAAGGTGATATATGTGGGGAAGGCAAAGAGACTGAAGAGGAGAGTGTCGTCTTACTTCAACCGCCGTCACGACTCGATAAAGACGAACCTTCTTGTGCGCAATATCGTAGACATGCGGTTTATCGTGGTGGGGTCGGAGGAGGATGCGCTTCATCTTGAGAACGCCATGATAAAGGCGTATCAGCCCCACTACAACGTGCTTCTGAAAGATGACAAATCCTATCCCTGGATTGTAGTCACAAAGGAGCTTTACCCACGTGTGTTCATGACTCGCGAGAAAGACTTGCCCGGCAAATACTACGGCCCCTACGGCAATGCTCAGTCGGCGAAGGTGGTGCTTCAGCTCATCCGCGATGTCTATCCGCTGCGCAGCTGTCGCCACGCCCTCGATGAGAAGGGGATTGCCAGGGGCAAGTTCAGCCTTTGTCTCGACTATCATATTAAAAAGTGCGGAGGTGCCTGCAGAGGGTTGATAAATCCCGATGAATACGGAAAATTTGTGGCGCAGGTAAGACAGATTCTCAACGGAGAGACGCTGGTGCTGGAAAACTATCTGCGCGACGAGATGACCCGCCTGAGCGAGGAATGGAAATTTGAGGAGGCGCAGGGAGTGAAAGAGAAATATGAGGCTGTGAAACGCTACAACGCCAAGTCTGTGATCGCCCGCTCGGAAGAGGAAGCCGACATGTTTGCCTACGATGAAAACGGCGATTCTGCATTCGTAAATTTCATGCACCTTCATCACGGGGCAGTGGTGCAGAGCCTCAACATGGAGTTCCGCAGGAGGCTGGCCGAGACGCCGGCCGAGGTCCTGTCGATGGCCATAGTGGAGATCTCGCGCAGATTCAACCGTAGGTTCACTTCGGTGATTGTGCCGTTTGAACCGGATGTGGAGTTTGAGGGGGTGGAGTTTGTGGTGCCTAAGCGCGGCGAGAAAAAAAAGATCCTGGATGTGGGGATGAAGAATGTGAGGCAATATATGACCGACAAGGAGAAGATGGCCGAGAAACTCGACCCTGAAAGGGGGGTTGAAAAGCTCATGGAGCAAATGAAAAAAGATTTCCGGCTGAATGTGCAGCCGCGCCACATAGAGTGTTTCGACAACTCCAACATACAAGGCACAAACCCGGTGGCGAGTTGCGTGGTGTTTCGCAACGGCAAGCCCTCTAAGAGAGATTATCGCCATTTCATCATAAAGACCGTGGTCGGGGCCAACGATTTTGCCTCCATGAAGGAGGTGCTTCACAGGCGCTATTCGCGCATGGTGGCCGAAGGGGAGCCGCTCCCGCAGCTGGTGGTGGTCGACGGCGGCAAAGGGCAGCTCAGCGCGGCTGTGGAGGCTTTCGACGAGATGGGGATCAGGGGGGAGGTGGCCTTGGTGGGCATAGCCAAGAGGCTTGAGGAAATTTATTTTCCCGGCGACCAGCTGCCGCTCTACATCGACAAGAAGAGCCGCAGCCTGCAGGTGGTGCAGGCGCTGCGCGACGAGGCCCACCGGTTTGGCATCACCCACCATCGCCTGCGCCGCTCGAAAGGGCAGGTGGCAAGCGAGCTCGACTCAATAAAGGGGATCGGGGAGGTCACTGCAAAGGCTCTGATGAAGGAGTTCAAAAGCGTGAAACGCATACGCGAGGCCGCCCTCGAAACTCTTGAGGAGGCTGTGGGGAAGGCAAAAGCCGCGATAGTTTATGCCCATTTTCACGAAAAGGGGGAGGAAAACGCGGAATAAGCCTCTCCAATAAATCAGAAACGCCTTCGCCTGCGTTATAGTTATAGAGCCTGCCCGAAGGGAAGATGCCCCGGCATAAGGCGCCACAGTCATCAAGCAACAACGAAAAGATATAACCCTATATGAAGAATAAAGATAAAAAAGGAGCCTCGGCTCCACGCCTGAAAAAAAGAGAGCTTCAGGAACGCATATTGAAGTTTCTGGAAAAGGAGAGCCGGCAGGCTTTCAACTACAAGCAGGTGGCATTTGCCGTGGGGGCCACGAACCCTGCCAACCGTATCGACGTGATAAACCTGCTCGACGAGCTGGCCGCAGCCGACGTGATCCTTGAGGTGGACCTCGGGAGATATAAGGCCAACACCAACCGTGGCACGGAGAACACGGGCATTTTCGTGCGCCGAAGCAACGGGCGAAACGGAGTGATGATCGACGACGAGATGATTCTCGTGGCCGAGAGAAACTCCATGCACGCCCTCAACGGCGACAAGGTGAGGGTGGAGATCTCGGCCAACCGCAAAGGCCAGGAGCCGGAGGCAAAGGTGATAGAGATCATCGAACCCAAGGACCAGGTGTTTATCGGAAGCCTCAAGGTGGAGAAGGATTATGCGGCCCTTGTGACCGACTCCAAGTTCCTTGCCGCCGATATCATCATCCCTCGCTCCAAGCTCAAGGGGGGCAAGACCGGCGACAAGGCCATAGCCCGCATCGTGCAGTGGCGCGACGAGGAGATGAACCCTCGGGGAGAGGTGGTGGACATTCTGGGAAGGAAGGGGGAGAACACTGCGGAGATGCACGCCATCCTCGCCGAATTCGGGCTGCCTTACAAATATCCGGAGAATGTGGAGAAGGCGGCCGGTAAAATCGACGCCGGAATCACCGACGAAGAGGTTGCGAAGCGCGAGGATTTCCGCGGCGTGACCACATTCACCATCGACCCCCGCGACGCCAAAGACTTTGACGACGCCCTCTCGATCCGCCAGCTTGCCAACGGCAACTGGGAGGTGGGTGTGCATATTGCCGACGTCACGCATTATGTGACGCCGAATTCAATCATAGACCGCGAGGCGCAGCAGCGCGCCACGAGCGTATATCTTGTGGACCGCACCATCCCGATGCTGCCCGAGCATCTGTCGAACGGCATCTGCTCGCTGCGCCCCGACGAGGAGAAACTTACATACTCGGCCATATTCGAGCTTGACGCCAAGGCAAATGTGATAAACTACCGGATAGGGCGCACGGTCATCAGGTCGGACCGCCGGTTCACATATGAGGAGGCTCAGCAAATAATAGAGACCGGCGAAGGTGACTTCGCGCGTGAGATCCTCACTCTTGACAAGCTCGCGAAAGAGCTGCGCCGCCGCCGATATGACAACGGCGCCCTGGAGTTCGACCGCGCCGAGGTGCGTTTTGAAATCGACAAGGACGGACACCCGATAAGCGTGTATTTCAAAGAATCGAAAGACGCCAACAAACTCATCGAGGAGTTTATGCTGCTGGCCAACCTCACGGTGGCCGAGAGCATAGGGAAGGTGGCGAAGGGGAAGAAGGCGAAATCGTTTGTGTATCGTGTGCACGACAATCCCGACACCGAGAAGATCACCAATTTCTCGCTCATAGCAATGCGTTTCGGATTTAGGGTCAAGACCGAGGGCAGCGCAAAGGAGGTGAACAAGAGCCTGAACCGCCTGCTGAAGGATGTGAAGGGTAGAGGCGAGGAGAACATGCTCGCAATGCTTGCCATCAGGAGCATGGCCAAGGCTGTCTACACCACCGACAATGTGGGCCACTACGGGCTCGCCCTCGACTATTACACTCACTTCACGTCGCCTATCCGCCGCTACCCCGACATGATGGTGCACCGCCTTTTGGCCAAGTATGCCGAAGGGGCGCGAAGCACCGACAAGGGTAAGCTCGAAGACCAATGCCGCCATTCGTCAGACATGGAGCAGCTTGCCGCCAACGCCGAGCGTGCATCGATTCGCTACAAGCAGGTGGAGTTTATGAAGGACCGCCTGGGCGAAATCTACGAGGGCGTGATTTCGGGCGTGACAGAATGGGGATTCTATGTGGAGCTCAACGACAATAAATGCGAGGGGCTTGTGCCTGTGCGCGACCTTGCCGACGACTATTATGACTTCGATGAGAAGAACTATTGCCTTGTGGGGAGGAAGTATCACAACCGATACACTCTCGGCGACATCGTGAAGGTGCAGGTGGCCCGCGCCGACCTCGACCGCAAGCAGCTCGATTTCGCTCTCGTCACCGACGAGGGGAACCCCAACAAGCCCTTGAAAGAGGTGAAGAGCAAGAACCCGCGCCATAACCCGAAAGACAAGGGTAAGAAGCGCACGAGGGGCGGCAACAAGAGAAGGAAGCAATAGATGCAAATTACATCAACACCAATAATGCTTGACAGAATAAATAACAACATGATGAAACGAACAGAGATCAGAACCGTGGCAGGCGGCGTGGCCATATTGGCCGGCGCCCTGTCTGCCGGTGCCGCCACGGCAGATGTGGTGGTCTCAACCGATGCCTACACCTGGAAGGGTGACACTCTTTACCAGGATGAGTTCAAGGCATGGGCCGTGAGCCCGGAGGAGATACGCTCCACCTACAAGGGGCGCCCGGGCTATTTCATGCCCATAGAGCAGACGTGGAGGCGCAAGAACGACCTCTCCGCCTATCCCCGCCTCTCCGGCGGGAACCCGCTCATGGAGGCTGTCTACAACATGGGCCTCGACGAGATGGTCAACGCCGTGGAGCCTGACACCACGCTGCGCACGGGTAAGGAGTGGGTCGGCGTGTGGACCCGCGACGTGAGCTATTCAATCATTCTCTCCATGGCTGCCCTGCAGCCCGAGGCGTCGATGATTTCGCTGCTGAAGAAGATCAACAGCGAGGGGCAGATTATACAGGACACCGGCTCGGGAGGTGCCTGGCCGATTTCGACCGACCGCATGATCTGGACTGTGGCCGCGTGGGAGATTTATAAAGTGACGGGCGACAGGAAATGGCTTGAGACTGTGTTCCCGGTTGTGGAGCGCTCCATAGCCAAGGATGCGAAGACCATCGTGAGCGAGAACGGCCTTGTGAAAGGGGAGACCTCATTCATAGACTGGCGTGAGCAGAGCTATCCGAAATGGATGCAGACCGCCGACATCTCGCAGAGCGAGGCCATGGGCACGAACGTGCTCTATGCCGCTGCTTTGAAGTGTGCCTCTGAGATGGCCGGCGTGCTTGGCAAAAAGAAGGAGGCCGCCGAATATCTGAAATCATCGCAGGAACTTTCCTCCGCTATCGACAAGACATTCTGGATGCCCGACAAGGGTTATTACGGAATGTACACCTACGGGCGCGACAACAAGATTCTAAACCCTCGCGCGGAGACTCTCGGCGAGGCTTTGTCGATTCTTTATGACATAGCCCCTGCGGAGCATCAGAAGTCGATTTCCGAGAGCAACCCGGTCACGAAGTTCGGCCCGGCTATCTTCTATCCTCAGATCTCGGACATGCCGAGCTATCACAACAATGCGCTATGGCCTTTCGTAGGCTCCTACTGGACACTGGCGCAGGCCAAGGCCGGGAATGAGCAGGGCGTTGTGGAAGGCATCGGCTCCATAGTGCGCCCGGCGGCTCTTTTCGCCACCAACAAGGAGAACTTCAATCTCGACAACGGCGACATATTCACGGAGCTCAATTCGTCGAATATGCTCTGGAGTCTTGCCGGAAACATCGCGCTGACCAACCGTATACTTTTCGGAATCCATTTCGAGAAAGACGGTCTGAGAATAGAGCCGTTTGTTCCTAAGGCATTTGCCGGAGAGCGTACTCTCTCCAACTTTCCTTACAGAGGCGCGCGGCTTAATATCACTGTCAAAGGATATGGCGACCGTGTCGCCTCTCTCTCTGTCAACGGGAAGTCTTACTATCCGGAGAAGGGGAAAGTAATCCCGGCCAAGCTTCTCAAGAATGGCGGCGACATAGTGGTCGAGATGGACAACGAGCCGATTCCGGCCATGAGCATAAACCGCGTGTCGAATTCGAAGGCTCCGTTGACTCCGATTGCGTGGCTCAGTTTTGACGACAGTGTGAACGCTCCCGGCGTGCCGGTAAACAATCTTCTTCAGTGGAACCCTATCGAGTATATAGCCGAGTATATCGTGCTTCGCGACGGCAAGGAAGTTGCCCGTACGCGCCAGACCTCTTATCCTGCGATTGTGGAGGGAGAGTGGCAGGTGATAGGTGTGGCCGGCGACGGCACTCAGAGTTTCGCCTCAGAACCCCGAAGCAACCGCACAGCGCGTTTTTGGGAGATGACAGGGGAGAACACTGCCGTGGCGTCTCCGGAGGTCTCCTACGCGCCTGAAAAGCCTGTAGAGGGGTATCGCGGCAATGGGTTCGCAGAGACCGACACGAAGAGCGGCGATGTGAGCGCAAGATTTGAGAACAAAGAGGCGTCGATGCCTGAAGGAGAATATGCGATTTCATTCCGTTATGCCAACGGCAACGGGCCTGTCAACACGGAGAACAAGGCGGCGATAAGGAGCCTTTATGTAGACGGTGTGGACGTAGGCACCATAGTCATGCCGCAGCGCGGAGTGGGGAACTGGAACGACTGGGGCATGACCAACACGGTTCGTGTGCGTCTTGCGCACGGGGAGCATGAGGTGAAGCTGGTTTACAATCCTGAGGACCACAACATGAACCTCGCCACCAACCATGCCCTCGTGGACGGTGTACTCATAGAGAGAACCGGCAACTGACAACGCGTAGCATGACGCTCTGTATGCAGGGAGTGTGGCTCTCTGCATTTTGTAGAGAAAATAATTTATAGAACATCACGCTCCGGGCGGCCCATACGCAATTGTATGGACGCCCGGAGCATGATACTTTTATTCTATGCTCTATATTCTAAGCTATTCTCCTATATAGCGAATTTCAAAACCCTCCTAAAACATCTGACTTGCGGGGAAAGAATATATTTCATCGAAAAGATTCTTTCCCCGCAAGTTGTAAAGGATAATTTAAATATTGGCAATTCTCCCTGAAACGATGCACGCGGCGGTGCTGTATTCATTTATGAAGAAGAAGAAAGGACGGTCGATTTTCACAGTCACTTTATCCTCCACGGGAAGCGCTATTATTGGAATATCACCGGAAGTGACGGAAGCGGCGACTGCCCCGGATTCATCAACAGATATGGAAGTTGACTGAGAGAAGCATATATTTCCGTTGATTTGAGGTGAAAACATGGTGAAATCCAGGTTGTTGATTATCTCCCGGCGATTTGTGGCTTCAAACATTTTATTAATGTCGCAGTTGTTCTTTATCGAGAACTTTGGCATATAAGTTTTGATAAAAGTGCTTGTTATTTCTTTGCGAAGAGCAAGCATTCTTTCATACGAGAGTTTTTCGGTTGCCTCTTGAATTGACATGTTTTCGGCCGGCAGCACTATTTCCATGTAGAAAGCCTTATTGCCAAACTTAATATTGAAATATTCAAAGTCTCCGTCATTGGTGTAGTCTCCTTGATAGAATTCAGACTCCATCATCATCACTTCGGAATCACCTTTTGAGCCATGAAATATGTCGGCCTTGGTAAGAGAGGCATCGAATATCTTGTTGTTCCATGGAGCCTTAAAAGACATTGCGTTCAAAAGCATGACCAAGGTGTTTGTATTAAGATTTTTAAAGTTAGTCTCAATAATTCCACCTGTTTTGGAAGCGCACCAATTGTTGATTGATAGCAATGTGTTGTCATAGTCGTTCATAAAGTCCATATTTTGTATCTCTGCATTAAAATATAGATTCATGTCCGATACATAATCTTGCGACAAATTGTGGTCGAAGCATTTGTTTGCCCAGATAGAGTTTGCAAGATTCAGGCTGACTTTTTTATCTGCCTCAGGAAGCTGACTAATGAGAGAAGCACAAAGGCTGTTAAGGGCATTTAAGTCAGAAGTGCCGAGATATTCCAAGTATTCTTTTTGATTACTGCCCTCTATCCCGTTGGCAGTCATTGCAAACACCATTGCAGCAGATATTGGGGACACCGCAATGTTTTCATTTTTGATGTCAGCGTCTCCTGATTTTGCCATGTCTATGGTAAAATTAACATAGAATTCAAGCAAGTCGCCAGCAGTGGCTCTGGTTTGTTGAGATAGTTCGATAGGCCGTCTGGTCTCAATCTCTGATTGGTCATTGTCATCGGAGCAAGCCGAAAACAAGAATCCGCTCAAGATGCATAGCATCAAGCAGGCGTAAGTCAAAATTTTCATACAAATTATTAAAAAATTAAAATGGTTATTAATTATCTCTTACAAATAAACGGTGATTTAGATTGAAATCGTATCCTCCGGCACTCCAATCTTTAGTAGGGTTATAGAAAGTGTTATCGTAGTTGCCATCCCATCCCCAGTTCATAGAAATGTCTAAGGTTGCTGTGGATTCAGAAATTACCTCATTTGTATAGGCATATTCAATAATATTTCCATTGATATCAGTGATATCGCTTATCCATTTGTCTACTGTACCCGGTGGGTGGGTCTCATGGCCGCGCCGACAATGTAAATATAAGACAAATTGCCTATACAAAAGTTTAATCACCATAACTTAATTTATTTTAAATTTTGGATGAGGGATTTCAAGGAGCAGAGAATCTTGCCCCTTAATCTGAGATTATAAAAAATTCCCCGTCATCATGTGCCTAATTCAAGCTGGTTCTTCACGAGTGTGTAGTACGCTCCCTGCTTTCGTATGAGCGATTCATGGCTGCCGGTTTCTGCCACCCTGCCGCCGTCAAGCACAATTATCTTGTCGGCGTCTCTGACTGTGGAGAGGCGGTGGGCCACCACGACCACTGTCCTCCCTTTATAGAAGCGCGCAAGATTTTCCACTATCACGCGCTCGTTCTTAGCGTCAAGAGCGTTCGTGGCCTCGTCGAGCAAAATGAAAGGGGGATTCTTATAGACGGCGCGGGCGATCAGGATTCTTTGCTTCTGTCCTTGGCTCAGCCCAACTCCGTCGGGCCCGATTTTAGTGTCATATTTCAATGGCAGAGAGTTGATATATTCTTTTATATTGGCCACCATCGCAGCTTCCTCAACCCTGTTTCTGTCTATTTCTCCATCGCTCACTGCAATATTTCTTTCTATAGACTCTGAAAATATAACCCCGTCCTGCATCACGACTCCACATTGCCTGCGCCACCATTCAAGATTGAGCCGATCCACGTCATTCCCGGCAATCTTCAATACCCCGGCATTGATCTGATAATATCCTAAAATGAGTTTTATCAATGTGGTTTTCCCGCTCCCGGACGCACCGACAATAGCTGTGACTTTTCCCTCCGGAATATCAAATGATATATCCTCAAGTGTGTTGACAAGTGCATGCGAATCATACTTGAAGCAGACTTTATCAAATGATATCGACTTGTTGGCATTGTTGGCAACGTTCGTTTCCTCTCTGCCTGAATCTTCGTCAACCTCGTCGTGAATCTCGTTGATTCGCTCCAGTGATATTTTCACATCCTGTATCGAGTAGACGAACTGCATCATCTGTTCCACCGGAGAACTTAGCTGCCCGACTATATATTGCACGGCAAGCATCGCGCCAAGCGACATGCCGCCTTTTATAACTGCAGTGGCCGCCAGAACCGTTATAAGGATATTCTTGACTTCATTTATGAATATGGCCCCGGCTTCCTGCGATTGTTGAAGCCGAAGAGATTTCATCTGCACGTTATAAAAGTCTGTCTGGGCGTCTTCCCATTCTTTGCGGTGTCTTATGCCGCAGTCCTGCAATTTCACTTCCTGCATTGAGGTTATAAGGCGGTAGGTGCGGTTCTGGCTCAGTGCCTGACATTCAAAAAGTTCATAGTCAATGGCCTTTCGCCGTTTCAGAAATATAGCGGTCCAAGCCCCGTAGGCCACACTGCCGGCAATGAAAACCCCGAACAGCAACGGGTCATAAATCAGCAACACCGCACCGAAGATCATAAAGCTTAAAACAGCAAAGGCAATGCTGAGCGCCTGCCCTGTAAGAAATGATTGCACCCGGCTGTGGTCATTCATGCGCTGGAGCAGATCTCCAATCAGTTTGATGTCAAAAAAAGACATGGGAAGCCTGAGGAGCTTCCTGATGAAATCGCTTACCAGGTCAATGTTTATATTCATCGAGATCCGTAACAATAGCCGCGAGCGCACGAAGTTTGCAAGCGTGCGTCCCGCAACTATCATCAACTCTCCAAGAAGCACAAGCCATATGAATCCGATATTCTTATCGTTGATGCCTCGATCCACTATCGACTGCGTAAGAAAAGGCATCACAAGCTGCATCGCGCATCCCGACAGAAGCGTGAACACAACCACTGCGAGATGCCGTCTGTGCCGGCGCATATATTCGGCAAGGAAACGGAATGACCGTTTCTCGCCGCCGCCAAGCTCTCTGACTGTGCCAAATTTATCAGAAGGTTCAAAAAACATGGCGATCCCTTTTCTGTCGTCGCCGGATGCCCAGTGCTGCAGAAACTCGGCACACGAATAGCATATTTTCCCTTTTGCCGGGTCTGCCAGATAGAAGCGTGCGCCGTCTTTAGATATTTTCCATAACACCACGAAATGATTCTGATTCCAGTGCAGTATGGCAGGGAGGGGGCTTTTCAGAAGTGAGCCGGCTCCGATTTTTACAGTCGAGGTCTCAAGCCCGAGGCTCTTTGCTGCATCCGCCATCCCCTTCATCGACACGCCCTCCGTTGTGGCGTGGCACAGGGAGTCGAGAAAACGCAAGGAGTATTCAATGCCGAAGTGGCGGCACACCATGGAAAGAGCCGCCACCCCGCATTGCATGGAGTCTTTTTGTCTGACGAACTTGAAGGACATATTTTTTTGACACCCTTATTACATGATGGCTGATCCGGCGTCAGACTGGCTTCCCACCTCGTCTCCGCGACTCACTTTCTTCCCGTAGCCGAAGGTGTAGGTGGCGGACAGTCCGAGCGCCCGCCTGTAATTGCCGTTGAATGTGGTGGTCAGGACAGAGTAGATGGGGGTGTGCAGCTCGGCCCAGCTTCCGTCGTACCGGCTCCTGAACGGGTTGTGGACAGACACGGACAGGTTCCATGAATTTTTCGACCATCCGGCCTGAAGGTAATAAGAGCTCCGGTTTGTGAGATAGACGCCTGTTTTCTCATAAAGGTTATGGTATCTTGTGGTATATCCGACAATGATATTGAAGTTGCCAATGTAGTATTGACCGGCAATAGTGCCCGCAAACACATTCTTGGAGTCATCAATGTAGCCCGTGGAGATGCTGCGGCCGAAATACGGCGACGCCTGAAAGATTAGGCTGTTGCCAAACAGCCTCAGCACGGCGTTCACTCCGAAGTTCAAAACAGTGAAATCCCCGCTGTTCCGATATGACCTGATCACTCCTCTCCCGTTGTCGTAAAGCTCATAAGTTGCCACGGCGCGATTGTAAGACCCGTAATAAGAGGCATAGGCGGTGACCGAGAATTTATTTGAGGGCAGGAAGGTGTAATTTGCGTTGGCTCCTAAATACCTGTTGTTTTTAATCAGAGGATTGCCGGTGCGGAATAACAGCTCGTTCACTTGTATCACGTTAGGCGAATGCTCCGCTATCTGCGGCGACGACGTGCCGTAATTCAAACTTAAGGACATATAGTTCTTCTGTGTAGGGGCATATGTGCCTGAAAGATGAATGACGGGATACAGGTCGTTATACTTTTCTCCGTTGGTCTTTATGAAATTTCCGGCTAATGTGACACTTGCATCTAACCTGAATTTTTGGAGGCCAAGGGTGTACCCGATTTCTGAAGAAATAATATAGGATGAGAAATCGGAGTCGTATGGCGACGAGCCGTAATACCTCACATCGTTTATGCTGCCTTCCCCTGACACATCTGCCGACAGGGTGTGAATCCCGTTGAACACTTTCCTCGCGTTTACGCCGAGTCGCACTTGATATGCATTCTCCCTCGCATCGTTGACTATGTGGTCAGAGCCTGGGACCGATGTGGAGTAGGAGCTGTAGGAGTTCCTGTGGGTGTAGACGAAAGAAGGGTCTGCCGTAAGGCTCCATCCTTTCGGCAGCGAGAAATAGTAGTCCCCTTTCCATGACAATGTGCTCGACACATAAGGGGTGTTGTCTTCATATGTATAGTCTGCCCCGTTCGCCGGCTCGAATAACAGCCGTCCCTCGCTCTTAGAGCGGTAGCGGTCGTTGAAGCTGTAGCCTATGGTGTTGGAGATGCGGAGTCTGTCTGTGCTGTAGACGGCCCTGAAGGTGGCCGGGATTGAGACATGTTTGAAATCAGAGGAGAGGAACTCCTGTTTTCTGGTGACATCTCCTGAAGGGAGCGAGAAAGTGGTTGTCTGTGACTGGCCCAGATGGGATGAGGAGACGTTGTTGGCGGCGACGTAGAGGTCGTATGTCATTTTCCGGAATGCGAACTTCGAGAACAGGGAGGCCTGGTTGGAGAAATCCTGTAGAAGGAACTGCCTGTCGGAGATTTTCGTGTAGCCTCCGTACTCATATTCCTGCACTATGATATTGACTGCGTGCCGGGCGCCTCTGAACCTCGGGTCTGTGGGGAAGTCGAGATACTCCACGCTGCGCACGTCCGACATCCGCATCCCCTGGATGTCCTCCGGAGTGGCGGGGGCATAGTTTATGAACAGGCTCACGTCCTCCCCCGCAGCTGTCTTCACTGTCATCGCCACGTCGTCAGCGTTAAGCTGCGATATGGCCATCCTCTTCAGCAGCTCTATGGCGTTCTGAGAGGCGTTCTTCACCCTTGTAGAGGGCTTGTATGTAACCTTTTCCGCCGTGGCTCGCTGCATCTGCCCCTCCACGACCACCTCCTTGAGGTCGACGGTGGCGGTGTCCCCCTTTTCTTGAGCAAGGGGGGCAAGCGGCCATGCGGCGCACGCCGCTGTCAGCAAGATTGATCCGATAATGCGGGACGGGAACAAGGGCACATGCAGGTAGTGTAACATCTTTTTCATAAATAAAAATCTGGTTAGGTGTGAATAGAGAATACAGACGATGGCGCGTCTGCATTGCAAAGTTAGCGTCCGCATCGTCAATATGCAAGTATATTTCCTATTTTTTTTGAGACTATAAGATTTTTCAGTCGTTTTTATAACATCTGTCAATGAAATTCACTATAGAGTCAGAGAAAGGGGAGTCCATGACCTCCTCTTTGCAATAGGAGCTTCCGTTGACATGCTCTTTGGGGCATAGCCCCATGCATATTGGCAGCTTCCTGCACTTCAGGCACCGCTCGTTGCAGAATGTCGGCTCTGTGTACCTCTCGTCAAACCGGCCGCTCCATTCAATCATGCCGTCCTCAAGAAGGATGCCTCTCGGGTTGTCATCATATAGGTCGTTGCACGCGGTGCATTTTACCACATTGCCGTTAAAATTAAATGCATTATAGTATTTGCTGCTGGCATAGCACGGCATATAATTTGAAATCGGGCTCCAGTATTCCACTTTGTAACCCTCTTCCTTGAATCTGTCGAGAATTGAGTATAAAGTGGTTGAGAAAGACCTGTCAATTTTTTCTTGCCATACCTTGCGTGGAAGGATGGTTATCTTTCCACGGTTCGCGGTGGAGATGAAGGCGTTGACCTCATCGACTATCGAAGGGGACAGATTCTTGTGAGTGTAGTTTATGCGCAGCACAAAGTTTATTTCTTCATACAATGACAAAAGCCGGTCTATGTTGGCCAGCACATGATTGAACGTCGACTCGCACCCTTTCTGAAATTTTACATTGTCATGAAACTCGCGGTTCCCGTCAAGGGTTATCTGGAATTGCAGGAATTGCAGTTCCTTGCAGAGTTGCGCCTTATCTTTTGTAAGGAAGTAGCCGTTTGTCGTGGTTGAGTTCATGAACGGTATGCCGGCCTTCTCGCAGACACCCATTGCATACCGGCTCACCGGCTCTATGATTTCATAGAAATAAAGGAGCGGCTCGCCTCCGAACCAGTCAAGATGCAGCGACTCTATTTTCTCTACATTCACCATATGGCCTATATGGAGTTTAATCCGTTTTAATGTTTCGTCGCTCATTTTTGAATCCACATGGTTTTGTATACAATACCAGCAGTGATAGTTGCAGTCGAGTGTAGGCAGCACCACCATGAAATAGTTTTTCCGGTTTACTGCCTTTTTAAAGAGATCTTTGACCGCTTCCGTTTCATTGAAGTCGTCATCTATTAAGAATCCTCCCTCTTTAAGCTTGTCCATGAGAGATGCGGGCAGGTCGGTTTCTTCTCCGGGGCCTTCTTCAAGCCGCGCGCTCACTTTTTCTCCAAGTTCCATAGAGAGACGGAAGAAATTTTTTGTGAAAGTGTTATACCAATAGGAATAGGGGCTTTTATAGATAATCAGGTTATAGCTGCTGAGTTTCATGGTTAATAGGGATAATGGAAATATTCAGAATATATGAAAGGATTATATTCGCATTTCAATGTAGGGCATGCACCTTGATATGTTTGATTGTAGAACAATGTCACCTGCGGGATTTGGATGCATATCTAAGATGCATCCCTACAGATAAGATGCTTATTTATGCAAATTGACTATCGGATTGTCAATTTTATTCACAGTTTGGGATCCACGGGGAGTGAGCAAACTGTAGCGCCCTGGATTGTGCATGCAAGATTGACTATAGAGCCGCATCCTGTTTCAGAATTGGTGCATCCATCTTGGTCCACACCTGCTCCGCACCCAAGCTTAGTATTTGAACATTTATTTTGCCCCATTGGGCTGTCGGGGTTGCCGGTGGCTCCGCCACGGACTTGCAGGGCCTCAAGCTCGCTGAGCTCCTCTGCGCTGAAATCAAATTTTTTCATTCGCTATATTTTTATGGGTTAATAATATGCCATGATGCGTAAGGCATCATGACGATAGCTGATTCGTTTATTCAATCAATCACCCAGCCATCCCTCATAGGAGTGCGGTAAAAGAGGAAACATGTTTCACAGGGATGCGAAACCTGTGAGGGTGCTGTTTTCAGTCGAGAACCTGATCTGCATCTCTCCTGTCTGCATGAACAGGAATTCAATGAAATCGTCTTCGCCGCAGAATGAGGCTATGCTGCATCTCCCCTCGGCATCCCATATTTCATATGCGAGGATGTCTGAGGCGTCCATCGAGGAATAGAAGCGTATCCCTTCATCTTTACTTATGGAACATTCGATAGGGCGCAAAGGGGTTCGATGCCACAACCTGTCGTCTTCAAGTTCATCAGGATCGGAGGAATTTGAGACCTGTGTGAATTTTATGATGAATGAAGATAGGCCGGTCGCATAAACAGCCGGAGACCCGAGAACTGCCAGCGCAATAACAAGAATAAATTTTCTAAGCCGTGTCATATGTTTTAAAGATTTTTCGCAAAGTTAGGGTCATGGCAGGCTATGATAACAAAAAATCTGTTCAGTTTTTGTTCGAAAGGGGTAATTCGAACGAAAACTGAACAGATTTTAGGATTTTCGGGAAAGAGAATGCCCTGAATGCTTTAAGGCATGCGGGGATTTAGGATTGGATTATAACAGCCGTATGATGGAGTCTATGGCCCTTGGCTCTGCATTCTCGCCCAGAATACGCTTGCTTAACGCTTCGCGGCGATATGTGATGGTGGATTTCGCTCGCCCAAGCAGAATGGACAGCATAGTCACTGACATGCCGCACTTGATCAGCATGGCCATGTGAAGCTCCTCTTGCCTCATGACTCCGGCAAGGAGCTGAAGCCTGCGTTTGAACTCAGGGAATGCAGAGGTCACCATTGCCTCAAGCCGTCCCCATAGGTCGCTTTGGGGAGGTATCGGCTTCCCGGCGTCAAGATATGCCCGGACATCGGTGTATGCCCCCGACTCAAGAATTGACGCGGGGAGGGCGGCATTTGCGGAGGCCTCTTTCTCCAGGTCAGAAAGGCGCCTCTTTATTTCCCCGATCAGCGACTGTCTGTCATTGGGAGGCGCGGCCTCATCCCTCTCAGGCATTTCGCTTTTTGCGGTTGTCGCGTCCTTGTCTAACATCTCCTGTAGCGTCGTAAGATTATTAAGGGTCTCGTGTAGCCTGATGAGGTTCCGTTTATTAAGATTCTTTAAATACAGTATTATCGAGGAAAGAGTCAAGACTACAATTAAGAGGAATATCCCCGTCCTTGTGAGGCGGGCACTCTTCTCCTCCGCTTTTTCCCGCTGTCGCTCATGTGCCGAGTAATTGTAGAGTGAGTTCTGGAGCATCACGCCGTTGGTCTCGTTCTTGCTGAAATGCTCCTCAATGATGTTCTTATAATTTGATAGCAGCAATTCAATAGAGTCTGCCGGCACCATATGTCGCAAGGCAGGGTCAAGCAGTATCTTGTATCCGGTTTTGCGATTGGAGGGCTGGGCGCTGAAGGCAAGTTCCCGGGCATACATATAGGCCGTGTCGAGAATCCCGGCTCTCATATAAATATTGGCGGCATATGCCAACGCAATGTTTTTGGATGGGGAGTCGATGGCTGCGGGCAGAGGCCGTATGAGCCGCAAGGCCTCCCGGATGCTGCCGGTGTAATATCTGACGGCGGCTAAATACACCTCAATGTTTTTTGCATGACGTGGTGGAAGGCACTTCGAGAGAGCGTGAGCTTCCCTGAAATGTTTGTCAGCCGAGTCATACTTCTCCTGATGAAGATAGACAGCCCCTAAGAGCCTGTTGTTATATGCTGACCCGAAAGTGTCTCGCCTGGCTTCACTTATTTGTATATTCTCTTTTAAATACGGGATTGCCTGGTCATAGAGACCGAGCCTGTTCAGGATCCAGGCGGTCTGCCCTAAGGTGACATCTCTGAGACGCAGAGCGCCGGGGGCGGAAGGGAGGATGTCGAGTGCGTCCTGGAGGTAACAGAGGGCGGTGGGGTAGTCCCCGAGGTCGCTGTATACGCGTCCTCCGTAGTATAGCGCCTCCGGGTAGAGGGGATTTTTGGGGTGGCGTGAGTAATATCCGATCACGTCGAGTATGAGTGAGTCGGATGTGTGCTCCATATACGCCTTGTCGGATGCTTTTATGAGCAGGAGGTCCCGGAAATGCCTGTCGGATTCCGGGAGTGAGTCGGCGGGCATCTCGCGCAGCTCTGCCAGTGCCGAGCGGATTATGCTGTCCTGCCGTGATGTCACGCCTGAGGGAGGGGCGTCCAGGCTCTGTGAGATCTCTTCAAGGCGGCCATGGTGTCTGCCGTCTCCGCAGGAGGCGAGAATCAAAAATGGCATGCACAAGGCGAGCCACAGCGACTGGAGCAGGCGTATCTGTATAGTGGTGGTAATACCGGTTTTCATGTGTAGATAAAAATACGCCACAAAGGTAATAAAAATTTATAATTCAGTTGCAGATAAATATATTTGGAGAATAGGCCGATTCTATTTCAATATAGGGTTTATATGCCGTCTGTGACATGTGGAGGCGTCCGGACACCACGAAGGCATTATACGAATGAATAGATTGTTATATAGCTATTTATGAGCGTCTATGATAAAACAGACGCAAAAAAACGTTGAATTATTTTGCCAGTTTCAAAATAATGCGTAACTTTGCAGTCGGGTGAGTCCTGCACGACTTGCTCCCCGTAAATCCCCCAGGTCTTGACCGAAGCAAGGGTAGCGGGTTGAGCTGTGCGATGTAGATCGCTCGCCCATTTGCCTCTTTAGCTCAGTTGGCCAGAGCACGTGATTTGTAATCTCGGGGTCGTTGGTTCGAATCCGACAAGAGGCTCAAGAAATGCTGCTTGCAGCATAGCGTTGAATGTTTTTCATAATTTTGTTTTGGCGGCGTGTTTGTGAAAGCATGCCGTTTTTTTGTGGCCTTAAGAATGATGACTTATGTTGCAATCCTTGAGGCTGAGTGTCTTTTTTTCATCTTTTAACAGGATATTGAATTAGAATAAGATGGACTACGTTTATAACATAACTTTTGTGATGCTCCCCAATGAGGAGGAGCGGTTTCTGACTTGGATGCGCTCGGAGGCTGTGCCGAGGCTGTTTGGCGGGTCTTCAAAGGCTCTTGAGCCGCGTGTGCAGACAGTGATAGAGGCCGGCGGCGAGAAGCCTGCCGCCGACCATGGGCTGAGCATAGCCCTGCAGGCCGTGTTCCGCTCGAAGGAGGAGGCGTATGAATGGCATGACAGCAGTCTGCCGGCTGTGCTTGGCGAGTTCACATCTAAATTCGGGCCGAATGCCCTGTTCTTCACAACACTTTTAGAGGTGTTTCCGTTATGAAAGATATGGAGCGGATAAGAGGGGAGCTTGATTATGAGCGAGTGATAATGGGCATAGACCCCGGAACGAACGTGATGGGGTATGGGGTGCTCGGCATCAACGGCAAGACCCCGCAGGTGATTGTCATGGGGGTGATTCAGCTCAACAAAATGGAGAGCCACTATCTTCGCCTGTCGCGCATTTTTGAGAGGGTCACAGGGCTTGTGGAGCAGTATCTGCCTGACGAGCTGGCCATAGAGGCTCCGTTCTTCGGGAAGAATGTGCAGTCGATGCTGAAACTGGGCAGGGCGCAGGGGGTGGCCATGGCGGCGGCTCTTTCGCGCGACATCCCGATTGCGGAATATGCGCCGCTGTCGATCAAGCAGTCGGTTACCGGCAGCGGGTCGGCCTCGAAGGAGCAGGTGGCTAATATGCTGCGGCATATTCTGAAAATTCCGCAGGACAAGATGCCTCATCTTCTCGACGCCACCGATGCCCTGGCGGCCGCTCTGACCCATTTCTATGAAACGGGCAAGCCTAAGATTGAGAAGGGCGCGAAGTCGTGGGAGCAGTTTCTAAGGCAGAACCCTGACCGCGTGGCTCCGCGCAGAGGGGGACCCGGCTCAAAGAGTTAAAATGCCTATAATTGAAAAACTTGAAATAAAACAAAATATGGACAGATATGAAAAAGCCCTTGCCGACAGCAAGGTGACGGGCGATGACAGTGTGGTTGCCGCCGAGGTGAAGAAGATATTGGAGAGCGCCGGCGATTATGCCACTCCCGAGGTGTATCAGTTTCTTTTCAGCTCAATCGACCTCACTACTCTGAGCACTGAGGACAGCCAGGAGAGTGTGACGGCCTTCACGCAGCGTGTGAACGATTTCGACAATGAGTATCCGCAGTTCAGGAATGTGGCCGCAATATGCGTCTACAGCAATTTTGCGGAGGTTGTGTCGAGCGCGCTCGAGGTGACAGGAGTGGATGTGGCCGTTGTGGCCGGAGGGTTCCCTTCAAGCCAGACTTTCACGGCTGTGAAGGTGGCAGACGTGGCTCTTGCTGTGGCGGGAGGGGCCAATGAGGTTGACGTGGTGATGAATCTGGGCTATCTTCGCGACCGCAACTATGAAGACTTGTGCGACGAGCTCATAGAACTCAAGCACACGGCGAAAAATGCCAAACTTAAGGTGATACTCGAGACCGGGGCTTTGAAGACGGCAGAGGCCATAAAAACGGCGTCTGTGCTGGCTATGTGGAGCGATGCCGACTTTATCAAGACCTCCACCGGCAAAATCTATCAGGGAGCGTCGCTTGAGGCGGCCTGGGTTATGTGTCAGTGCATTAAGGAATATTATGCCCAGACCGGGCGCAAGGTTGGCTTCAAGGCCGCCGGAGGGATACGCACGGCGGAAGAGGCTGTGAACTATTATGCAATCGTGAAAGAGGTGCTTGGCGACGAATGGCTTAACCACGACTTGTTCCGTATCGGGGCGAGCAGCCTTGCCAATAGCCTTCTCGCCGCCATGACGGGAGAGGACAAGAGGTTCTTCTGACAGTGTTATGCGGGAGGCGGATACTTACGGCACCATTTCCTCGTCGAGCTCAAATTCGCTGAGGATGTCGTAGTATACGCTTTCCGGCACGCGAGTGAATGTCTGGCAGCTGTCGGGGTTTATAGTGTATCCCTCATGGGCCTTTTTGATTATAAGGCCGATTATCTCGCTTTTTGAGAGGTCTTTATATTCGTCGTTGAGAAGGTTGTCGACCAGGCACCACTCAAGTTCGTCTTGAGTGAGCTTTACAATCTTATATACCTCAGGCTGGCTTTCTGCCGACATGTAGAGCAGGATGTCGTAGCCCGGTTCATAGAAATATCCGGCCCTGGGAATTTCAAATTCTGCAGAAGGCTTGCCGTCTTTGTCGGTGACATAGAGATTGTAAGCCTTGAAGTCTTCGGCAAGGTGCATGTATCTGCCTTCGATGTCGGCCCACACGCCCATTATGTCGTCTTGCGATCTTGCGGGCTCGTCATTGTCGTCGCTGCAGGAGACAATTGCCGCAGATAGGATGAGAGATAATATTATTGTCTTTACCGACAGCGCGAATTGTGATGATCTATTCATAAGAGTAGGTATGGGAAGAGATTATAATGTATGATTTTAGTTAAGGATGACAACTTAAATGCAAAGGTAAGAAATTTTCTTTAAATCTGAGCCTGTTTTGCAATATAATCGTTTCATCTGGCGATTCGGGTAAGTTGATGTCAATAAAAAAGGTGCTTCGCAAGAAGCACCTTTTAAATATAAAGAGATTTGAAAAAGATTATTCTTTATACTTTTTGAAGATGATGGCTGCGTTGTGTCCACCGAATCCGAAGGTGTTGGAAAGCACGGCGTTGATGTCGCGTTTCTGAGCCTTGTTGAAGGTGAAGTTGAGGTCATAGTCCACCTCGGGGTCGTTGTCGCCTTCCACGTGGTTAATTGTGGGGGGCACGATTCCGTCGGTTATGGCCTTCACGCTGAAAAGGGCCTCAAGCGCTCCGGCTGCTCCGAGGAGATGGCCGGTCATAGACTTGGTAGAGCTGAGGTTGATTTTATAAGCGTGGTCGCCAAACACTTCTTTGATTGCTTTTGCCTCGCTGATGTCGCCTACAGGGGTTGATGTGCCGTGAAGGTTGATATAGTCAATGTCTTCAGGATTCATCTCGGCATCTTTGAGAGCGTTTTCCATCACGAGTCTTGCTCCGAGTCCCTGGGGATGAGTGGCTGTGATATGGTAGGCGTCGGCGCTCATGCCTCCACCCGCCACTTCCGCGTAGATATGTGCTCCGCGAGCTTTAGCGTGCTCCAGTTCTTCAAGCACGAGAGCTGCGGCGCCTTCGCCGATTACAAAGCCGTCGCGGCTGCCGGAGAATGGGCGCGATGCGCTTTTCGGATCGTCGTTGCGTGTCGAGAGGGCCTTCATGGAGTTGAAGCCTCCAACGCCTGCGGGATAGATTGCGGCTTCAGCACCGCCGGCAACAATGGCGTCGGCCATGCCGAGGCGCACGATGTTGAAGGCGTCGACGAGCGCGTTGTTGGAAGATGCGCAGGCCGATACAGTGCCGAAGTTGGGGCCGCGGAACTCATGGTCGATGGAGATGTGTCCTGCGGCTATGTCGGCAATCATTTTAGGAATGAAGAAAGGGTTGTATTTCGGACCCTGCTCCTCGCCGTGGAGGGCATAGTATCCGGCCTCTTCCTCAAAAGTGTGGAGGCCGCCGATTCCGGCAGCGAAAATCACTCCTACGCGGTTTTTATCAACATTCTCGTTTTCAAGATTCGCGTCGTTGATGGCCTCGTCGGCAGCCACAAGGGCATACATGGCGTAGAGGTCGAGCGTGCGGGCTTTCTTGCGGTCGAAGTGGTCGGCCGGGTTGAAGTCTTTAACCTCGCATGCAAACTGAGTCTTGAATTTCGACGCATCGAAATGCGTGATGGACCCCGCTCCGCTTACGCCGTTGACTGCATTTTCCCATGTAGTCTTGACGTCATTGCCAATAGGAGTGAGCGCGCCGAGTCCGGTTACTACAACTCTTTTTAATTCCATATCGGGAAACTGGTGTGGGATTGGGGGTTAGGATTATTTCGAGTGCTCCTCGATGTATGTGATAGCGTCGCCTACAGTTGTGATCTTCTCAGCGTCCTCGTCAGGAATTGTGATGCCGAATTCCTTCTCGAACTCCATGATGAGCTCTACAGTGTCGAGAGAGTCAGCGCCGAGGTCTTTGCTGAACTCAGCTGCGGGAGTAACTTCGTTTTCATCTACTGTGAGTTTGTCAACGATGATAGCTTTTACTCTTGATGCTATATCTGCCATAATTTTCTAAATTGATTGATTAAAAAATGATTTTTTGTAATTTCAGACTGCAAAGTAAGTGAAAAAAATCCAATTGAGGAAATTTTTCACTAAAAATTGCACGGAAATCTGCTTTCTGTGCAATTTTTAACTTGTCGTTGACAGAAACTTTATAGCTGACGGAGACTGTCAGGCATAGCGGAACTGAACCATCTGGAGTTGCCGATATATATATTGAATCAAATGTATTGGATACTGCATACTTGATTGCACATGAACTTGCCACAAGCTCCGGCATAGGCAACTGTAAAGCCGGATATGGAATTTTGTTATCTTCTGAGTTATGGAATATCGGCCCGCATGATTCATTAAATTATTTTTTGGGGGAATATAAAAACACGCTTGAATTATCTGTGTCTGAAAACGAATCAAAAATACGAGCCTCCTAAAGTCTAATTAGGGATACTCAGTTAATCATCAACTAATTGTTTGCCAATATTATAGATATTTTGTAACTTTACAAAGAACCACCGATGGACACAACTTGCCTCAGAAGGAAAGGAGAAGAAGCGACAAAAGTTGCGAGCGTGAAAAATCATGCCGTCATCTCACCTCCGAGACGCATCGGAGGCGAATCGGTGTGTCCGTAACTATCAGAAACACCCGGTTTCTCGCTCTGAGAATTGAAATTTTGCCTGCGATATCAACTCCGCGTCTCTACACGGAAATCATAGCCCATCTTCGGCTTGAAAAATCACACCATTAACTGAATATCCCTACTTAAACCATAAAGTATTTGTGCGTTTTAAGTTACAGAGGATATCTGTATGGCGCACCCGGAGGGTGCTGCTCCATAAATTCTCCATAATGAAAGAGAATGCACGAATATTTACTTTGAAAACAATAAATGAGCAGTTTTTTATTTTGAGAGCTCGACTTGTATCCTTACTGATTCCTCATGAATGGCTGAAAGAATCGACCGCATGAACTCCTCGCTCATCCCGAGATTCCCGGCTGCGAGTATTCGCGAGGCCATTATGTCGCCGTAGCGTTCCGGCTGTACCACGGGGATATTGTGGTCACGTTTATATGCTCCTATTTCGCGGCATATGTCCATTCGTTTTGACAGGATTTCGATAAACTCGTTGTCGAGGCGGTCAATCTGTCGGCGCATATGGTTGAGGTTCTCGGTCGGAGGCACCGGCTTGTCGCGGAATACAAGGTTGTGTTTGGAGTATAAATGCTTCGGATGTCATTTAATCAAAAGTGTTTTCTCTATGTAGCCGTTCTTTGGCAAGTTTTTGATATACGGAGGGAGTCATTCCGATTATCTTTTTAAATGCCACGATAAAAGAAGTTGAGGATTTGTAGCCGGTTTCCTCTGAAATAGCTTGGATGGTGTATTTGCCGTATGTTTCGTAGTCGTCAAGCATCTTGGTCGCCGCTTGTACCCTCAGTTCATTAAGCAATGTCTTGAAATTTTTGTCATAAGTCTGATTTATTACCCACGACACATACTTTGTATTGGATTTTACAATCTGGGCGAGCATATTTAGCGAGAAATCGGGATTAAATAAGACAGTCTGGTCTTTCAGGGCTTTCCTGATTCTGGTGAGCAGAATTTCGATTTGTTCATCGCTGAGGTATGCCGGTTTTAAGTCTGTCGATATTTCTTCTTGTGCCGTAGCAGTGTCTGTGTTCACTATGATATCATCATTCGTAGACAGGCTGTCATCTATGGGTTTATCGGTGGATGAGCTGGAATTTTCGGCAATGTTGAGTTGTCTGTCGAGAAGTTTCGTGTTTAATTCTTCAACCTTTATTAGTTCTCTGTTTTTTTCGATCAGCTTTTTGTTGGCAAACCGTAGTTCTCGGTTCTTTCTTATGAGAATTGCATAAAATATCCCGATAGTGATAATAATGACAATTCCCGCGATGAGAAGAGTCCGTTGCATGAACACCTTGTTGTTGAGATTAAGGATTGTGGAGTCTTTCATCATTTCCTCATATTCCACAAGTTGGTTGCGCGTGTTGTTGTATTTTGAGAGATTGAAGAACTCATCGATTGCCTCCTGTTCAAGATGCCGATAGTGCAGATATGTCGCAGAGTCGCCGCTTGTTTTGGCGATTTCGCTGAGGGAAAGATATATTTTTGGGGTATGCCCGGACAAATTTTTCTCTTTTGCCTCATGAAGCGCGAGATTGAAGTAGTGTATGGCGGAATCTGGCTGATGAGTGGCTACATATGTTTTTCCCAGTTCCCATTTTTGATTGACAGTCAAGTCAGAAGATAATTCATTCTCTTCCGCAATTTCGAGGGCTTTTTTATGGTGGTATCTTGCAAGGAGAGGCTTGTTTTCGGCGGCAGCAATAGTCCCTTGAATATAATTGTTAAAAAAATCTCTCTCTTTTATTTCATCCTCGCTTACCGTTACGAGGCTGAGTTTGCGGAAACACTCCTTTGCCTTTGCCACATCCTTTGATGAGATATAGGCTCCTGAAAGGCATATGAGAAACTTACACTGGCAGGATGCGTCGTTCTGGTCAAGGGCTATGCGGTAGCCTCGCAGGTAGTAATTAATTGAGCGTCCGAAATCTTCAAAGATGCCATGTATGTTGCCTATTTGTCCGAGTACGCACATCATCATCATATTGTCGTTCCCTTTCTCAGAAGCCTTTAGCGCGGCTGTGGCGAACTCAAGGCTCTCAAGAAACCTGTTTTGGCTGAAACAGATGTCAGAAGCCTTTAGGAATGTTTGGGCATACTTCTTTTGTTCTTCTTTGTCGCATCCGGAATCATAATCTTTCAGAAGCTGAGAATACATGCCGATTGCCATGGAGGGGGTATTCTCCTCAATGGCTTTTTCTGCCCGTTGTATATATTGATTCATATCTGCATATGAAGAATAGACTTCGAAATGAGTCATAATCATAATACAGAAGATTATCGAATGTAGAAATAAACTATATGTCGAGTATCTTGTCATTTTGTATCGTGTCGATTGATTTGCAAAAGTAATAAATTTTAATAAAAAAGAATCTTCACAGGATGGAAAACATATGTATTTCTTGAAACAGATATACCTATATGCCTGTTGTTGAGAATCTGTTATTTTGGAAACATGGGTCGGAAATATGGAATGTGCGGAGGAGAGATATTGATTTCTTGAAACAACAGATGTGGCCTCTCCAAATGTTTGTTCCTTTTGAGGGAGGGTGATAATTTTGGGGAAACAAAACTGGTTTGTATTTAAATACGGACAAGTGATTCATTAACTAAAAACAACAATACAATGAGACAAAAACTACCAGTCATCGCTTTTGGCGTTGCTGCCTGCTGCGGACTCACGTTGTCGGCATTGCGGAACGGGAGTCCCGGTTCTCTACAAGCTGACACGTCAGATTCTCCTGCAAGTAAGCATCTGAAAGCTGATGTGAAAGAATTGCCATTTGTTGAAGATTTCTCAAATCCAGAATGTCTCGACGGATGGACTGTCATCAACAATAATTCCCAATGTTCATGGGAATGGGAAGAACATAAAGAGAGTGTTCTAATTTCGCAATACCGAGTCGCAGATGAGACGGGCTGTGACAACTGGCTCATCACTCCCGCATTCCATTTTGAAAAGGGGATGGCCTATAGGCTCTCTTTTGATGTCTTGAACTGGTTTGATTCCGATTTGCATATATATCTTCTCAAATCGTCTGATAATCCGGAAGAGGAAAAAATTCCCATCTATGATTATATCGGCGAAGAATGGGGCATCCATAAGGCAGACTTCGAAGTTTCTGCCGACGGAGTATTTTATATCGGTTTCCATGACACCACACCATTCCAAAACAATGGTACAAGCATTAGGTATTCTGTCGAAATCGATGACTTGAAGATTGAGCAGGTGGGCAATAATTCCGTTCCGGAGGCTCCGGGCAATCTTACACAGGTGCCGGGAAAGAATGGAGAAATCTCAATGGGATTGGAATGGACTAACCCTGTCTATAATCTAAATGGGGAGAAACTGGATGCATTGTCGAGTGTGACAGTATATGTTGACGGAGTTGAGGCTGAAGTTTTCAACAAAGATGTGATTCCGGGGGCAGAGATGACATGGACTGATCCCAACCCTAAGGCAGGAAGCCACACATACAGTGTGGTCGCAGCGAACACAAGCGGAGCAAGCATGCTTGCCGCAGTCTCCACCTTTATTGGAATTGATTTTCCGGGCGCACCGGAAAATCTGTCGGTCGACTATGATAAAGAGGCCGGGACAATCACTCTTGACTGGGAGCAGCCGCAGTTCGGATTGAGAGGAGGCTGGTATGATTCTGAAGGAATCTCTTATCGCGTTGTACGCCAACCGGGTAATAAGGTGCTTGAGACTAATCTTGCCGATGAAACGTTTGAGGACACCGACCTTGACCAATATGGCAATTATGTTTATCAGGTGACCACGCGCACTGCCTCAGGACAGGGTGGCACATCTGTCACCAAAGGGGTGATGGTGGAATCCGGCACTGTGCCTCTTCCTCTTGCGGAAGGATGGGAGAATGCGGAGAGTGTTCCTCTTTGGACAATTGTAGACAACAACAATGACGACAACACTCTCGTAGTTAGCCATTCAGGTGGTTTCAACAGTGCTACCGCAATCGGTTTCCCTCTTAAGAATGTCAATATGGTGTGGGATGAGACACTCTATTCCCCACCGGTATATTTGGAGAAAGGAAAGACCTATCGAACATCTGTATACGTGATGAATGCCCGTTCCGGAGGTTGGAATCTTCTCATGACCTACGGAAAGGAGAAGACCCAGAGTGCGCAGAAAAATACTGTCTTTAGCATTCAGGACGGTTATTCTACGTCTTGGAGCATAATTGAAGAGGAATTTACGGCAAACGAGTCAGGTGCTTTCTATTTTGCCTGGAGGCTTTATGACGCGACAGTATTTGTATGGCTCGATGAGTTCCATATTGAAGAGATACTTTCTGACAATATCGAGGCTGCTGCCGTCAATAATCTCAACAATGCTCCGTCGCCCGGTGAAAACCTGACTACAGGTGTCACATATACCAACAGGGGTTCTAATCCGACATCCCCGTTCAAGGTTCAGCTTCTTGACGACGACAATAATGTGCTCGGTGAAGAGAATGTGTCCCGTCCTGTCGCATCCGGCGCATCCGGCACAGCCAATGTCAAATGGACAGTGCCTTCAGTTGTCGGAGATTTTGCAATCCGAGGGAAAGTTATTATGGATAAGGATATGTGTGATGCCGACAACGAAACTTTGCCCGTGGTTCTTGATGTGCAGAAAGAGGGAGTTAAAGCAATCTCAATCGGAAGCTCGACAAAGGTGTCAGAAATGATTCCTTTCAGACACTATGGTAATATTTATTCTGAATTTATTTATAAGGGGGAGGATTTCAACAATATTGCCGGTCTTATTAATTCGATGGCATTCAAAGTCCGTTTCGGTATGACCCGTGATTATCAAGAAATCCCATTCCGTCTGTATATAGGTAATACCGACCTTGACAATCTGTATTCAGGATGGATTCCGGAATATATGCTTACTGAGGTATTCAACGGCAAACTTGACCTCAATCGAGGAGTGTATGACCTCAAAATTGATTTCGACAAACCATTTGAGTATTCCGGAGGCAATATCTGTGTGCTTCTTGTCGGAGACAATAGAGATTAAATAAAGTTAGATGTTACGCACGTGCCATGAATCTCCAGTTGTGAAGTCCGGCGGCAAGATGGAAAATTCTGCTGACGAAGTCATTCTTGCGCAATCGACACTCATCCTTTACAACCC